>Ga0070671_100000912_pt1 | contig 21588 bp, 18 predicted proteins | sample KBSS73metaG_FD_65341 | JGI IMG/M metagenome (GOLD analysis project Ga0070671, IMG submission 65341) | Switchgrass rhizosphere microbial communities from Kellogg Biological Station, Michigan, USA - KBS S7-3 metaG | ecosystem: Host-associated > Plants > Roots > Rhizosphere > Soil ...
GCCTACGCCGGCGAGAAGCACGGCGGCGTGAAGCCCGCCAACTTCCTCGACATCGGCGGCGGCGCCTCGGCCGAGGTGATGGCCGCAGGCCTCGACGTCATCCTCAACGACGCTCAGGTGAAGAGCGTGTTCGTCAACGTGTTCGGCGGCATCACGGCGTGTGACGCGGTCGCCAACGGCATCGTCAAGGCGCTGCAGATCCTCGGCGACGAAGCCAACAAGCCACTGGTGGTCCGGCTCGACGGCAACAACGTCGACGAGGGCCGTCGCATCCTGGCCGAGGCCAACCACCCGCTGGTGACCGAGGTCGGCACGATGGACGAAGCTGCCGACGTAGCGGCCGCCAAGGCCGCCGAAGCCGCGAGCGCCTGAAAGGACTGAAATGGCAATCTTTTTGACAGCAGACAGCAAGGTCATCGTCCAGGGCATCACCGGCGGCGAGGCCACCACGCACACGGCCCGGATGCTCAAGGCGGGCACCCAGATCCTCGGCGGCGTCAACGCGCGCAAGGCCGGAACGACGGTGTCGCACGTCGACAAGGAAGGCAAGAACGTCGAACTGCCGGTGTTCGGCAGTGTCAAAGAGGCGATGGAGAAGACCGGCGCCGACGTGTCGATCATCTTCGTGCCGCCGAAGTTCGCCAAGGACGCGATCATCGAGGCCATCGATGCGGAGATCCCGCTGCTCGTCGTGATCACCGAGGGAATTCCGGTGCAGGACAGCGCATATGCGTGGGCCTACAACGTCGAGAAGGGCAACAAGACCCGCATCATCGGCCCGAACTGCCCTGGCATCATCACGCCCGGCCAGTCGCTGGTCGGCATCACGCCCGCCAACATCAGCGGCCCCGGCCCCATCGGGCTGGTGTCGAAGTCCGGCACGCTGACCTACCAGATGATGTTCGAGCTACGCGATTTCGGCTTCACGACGTCGATCGGCATCGGCGGTGATCCGGTCATCGGCACCACGCACATCGATGCCATTGAGGCCTTCGAGAAGGACCCCGACACCAAGGTCATCGTGATGATCGGCGAGATCGGCGGCGACGCCGAGGAGCGTGCCGCGGACTACATCAAAGCCAACGTGTCCAAGCCGGTCGTCGGCTACGTCGCGGGGTTCACCGCGCCCGAGGGCAAGACCATGGGCCACGCGGGCGCGATCGTGTCCGGTTCGTCGGGCACCGCGCAGGCGAAGAAGGAGGCCCTCGAGGCCGCAGGCGTCAAGGTGGGCAAGACCCCGTCGGAGACTGCGCGCCTGGCCAGGGAGATCCTGCAGAGCCTGTAGTCCCCAGCTGCGCGTGGGCCCACGCTCGATGTGAACTAGGCCGCAGGATTAGGAACGCGTTCTAGTTATCGATTAGCCTGACGAATTAACACGCGTCAGGAGGTCTGTAATGGTCGATCCGCGGACTCCGGTCGTTGTCGGCGTCGGCCAGTTCACCGAACGCATCGACGACGCCGACTATCGCGGTATGTCGGCGGTGGAGCTTGCGACCGAAGCCGTGCGCGCGGCGCTGGCCGACACCGGCGCCGCCGGCGTCGCGAGGGCGGTCGACACGGTCTTCGGGCTGCGACAGTTCGAGATCTCCGGGCCGATGCCGGCCGCGCTGGGCAAGTCGAACAACTACCCGCGGTCGGTGATGCAACGCGTGGGTGGCGATCCCGCCCGCGTGGTGCTGGAACCCGTTGGGGGACAGAGCCCGCAGAAGCTCGTCACCGAGGCAGGCAACGCGATCGTGGCGGGCGATGCCGACGTCGTGATGATCATGGGTTCTGAGCCGGGGTCGACGGCGCGCTTTTGGCGCCACGCCGCCCAAAATGGCAGAGACAAGCCGGATTTCACCGAGCATGTGGAGGGCCAACTCGAGGACCGCGGCCACCAGATCTTCAGCTATATCGACGACTACACCATCCAGCACGGTCTGACCGGCGCGCCGGTTCAGTACGGGCTTCTCGAGAACGCCCGCCGCGCAAGGCTCGGGCTCAGCGTCGCCGACTATCGCCGCGAGATGGCCGAACTGTTCGCACCGTTCTCGAAAGTTGCTGCGAAGAACCCGTTTTCGTCCTCGCCGGTGGAGCGTTCGGTCGAGGAGATCATCACCGTCTCTGGCGACAACCGGATGATCTGCGACCCGTATCCGCGTCTGCTCGTCGCACGCGATCAGGTCAACCACGGTGCCGCCGCGGTGATGATGTCGGTCGAGGCGGCCCAGCGACTCGGTGTGCCCGAGGAGAAGTGGGTATACCTTCACGGCCATTCCGACATGGTCGAGCAGGCGATGCTGGACCGCAAAGACCTCGGTGCCAGTCCCGCATCGGTGCTGGCCGTGCGAGAAGCGTTGCGGGTGGCCGGAATCGGCGTCGACGACATCGCCGCCTTCGACCTCTACAGCTGCTTCCCGTTCCCGGTCTTCGTCATCTGCGAGGCCCTCGGTATCGACGGTGACGATCCGCGTGGTCTGACGCTGACCGGCGGACTGCCGTATTTCGGCGGCCCCGGCAACAGCTACTCACTGCACGCCATCGCCGAGACGGTGAGTGAAATGCGCCAGGCGCCAGGGCGATTCGGCTTCGTCGGCGCCAACGGCGGCATCATGAGCAAGTACTCCGTCGGCATCTACTCCACCGAGCCCGTCGAATGGCGTACCGACCGCAGCGAGGCGCTGAAGCAGGAGATCGCCGCGCTACCCAAGGTGCCTGTGACACGCGATCCGGACGGCGCGGCAACCATCGAGACCTACTCGGTGCGCTACGACTGGCCGATCCGTACCGGGATCATCGTCGGCCGCCTTGACTCCGACAACAGCCGGTTCATGGCCACCACCGAGGACGACGATCTGGTCGCGCTGATGTCCGATGGCGATCCGCTGGGTGCGCAGATCAGCGTGTGGTCAACGGAACACGGCAACCGCGCTAGCCTCGCTTAGACCGCGACGTGCGTCCTCGGGATTCGAACCGGTTTCGCTTGGGCTGGTTTCCGTTTCTGCGGCGATGTTCGGCGTGTGGATCGTCGAACACCCGGGCAATGAGTGGGCTGATGGATGGCATGTCATGTCCTCTCGATCGGTGATGCATGCTCACCCATGACTGTTGCCGCGCGCTCGGCATCCGTTGCGCGTAGACCCGTACGCGCATTTTTGCGCCAGGACTACCTAGCGAGCAGAAGTTAAACGAGCGCGGCCAGCTTGCCGGCCAACCGCTCGACGTATGCCGCGACGTCGTCCGGTGACTTGTCGGGCAGGCCGAACAGCACCTCCGTCACGCCGAGTTCGGCCCACCGCGCCAACTTGTCCGGATCCGGCTTGAAGTCAAGCGCGACAATCTGCGGGGCACCCTCGCGGCCGGCCGCGGCCCAGGTGTCCTGCAACAACTTGACCGGCTCGTCGATGTCGAAGTCACGCGGCGTGGTGATCCAGCCGTCCGCGGACCGGGCGATCCACTTGAAGTTCTTCTCGGTGCCCGCCGCGCCGACGAGTACCGGAATGTGCGACTGAATCGGTTTAGGCCAGGCCCACGAAGGCCCGAAGTTGACGAATTCGCCTTCGTAGGAAGCTTCTTCCTGCGTCCACAACGCCCGCATGGCTTCCAGATACTCGCGCAGCATGGTCCGGCGCCGACCTGGCGGCACGTTGTGGTCGGCGAGTTCGTCTGTGTTCCAACCGAATCCGACGCCCAGGCTTACCCGACCGCCCGACAGGTGGTCCAACGTCGCGATCGACTTGGCCAACGTGATCGGGTCGTGCTCGACCGGCAGCGCCACCGCCGTCGACAACCGCACCCGCGACGTCACCGCACAAGCCGCGCCCAGCGAAACCCACGGGTCAAGCGTGCGCATGTAGCGGTCGTCGGGCAGCGACTCGTCGCCCGTGGTGGGGTGGGCGGCCTGGCGCTTGATCGGGATATGGGTGTGTTCGGGCACGTAGAACGTGGTGAAGCCGTGCTCGTCGGCGAGTTTGGCCGCCGCTGCCGGGGTGATGCCGCGGTCACTGGTGAAAAGTACGAGCCCGTAGTCCATGCCAAGAATTAGAACGTGTTCCAGTCTGGCGGGCAAGGGCGGGGTCCATACGGCTGCTCAACCCGGTGGCAAGTAGGGCAGGAGCTGCAGAACGCGTAGCGCTCTACGTACCACTCGAAGCGCGACGCGCGGAAGGGTTCGACGTGTGAATACCGGGGGGACAACACGAAACAAGGTGCGCGAATGGGTGCGCCGCTACCTGCCGTGCGAGATCGCAGGAACAGTGATGGAGTTGGGCGGCGCGGCGGTCGCGTATCTGACGACCGGCTCATTGGCTGCTGCGGCGATCACCGCGACGATCGGTGCATCGGCCGGCTACTACGCGACGGCCTACTCCAGCGCGCTGCACTGGAGCTATCGCCGCCATGGCCACCTGCGATGGCCTGGCCGCCTGCTGGTGTCGAACCTGATCGCGCTGCGCAGCGTTGCCGTCGAGTTCGGCCCCGCGGAGTTGATCGACAGCATCGCCGTCCGGCCGTTGGCGTTCTACGTCGGCCCACTGATCTTCCACAACACGATAGGCGGCTGGATCTTCGGCAAGCTCGTCTCCGATCTCGCCTTCTACTTCTGCGCCATCTTCGCTTACGAACGGTTCAACGGTCTGCTTGCACGACCGCAAGCTGAGGAGGTGAGTGATGAATCCGTCTCGGAGATCGCAGCTGCGTGAGGACATGCGCGCAGATGCCGGACGACTCGCGACACTAGCCGCACGCCATGGCACACCGCTGTTGGTGCTGCAGCCCCATCTGGTTGCACGCCGATACCGCGAGCTGACCGACAAGCTGCCGGGCTTTCGCATGCACTACGCGGTCAAGGCGTCGCCGCATCCGCTTGTGTTGTCGACGATCGCGATATGTGGCGGCTGGTTCGACGTGGCTACCAGCGCCGAAGTCGATCTTCTGCAGGGGCTCGGCCTGCCGATGGACCGTTGCATCCACACCAACCCGATCAAGAAGCCAGCCGACATCGACCACGCGTATGCCGCGGGAATTCGGACGTTCGTCGTCGAAAATCCTTGTGAGGTACAGAAATTCGCGGGCCGACCGGGCGACATCGAGCTGTTGGTGCGGTTGGCGTTCCGCAACCCGGACGCAAAGTCCGACCTGTCGTCGAAATTCGGCACCCTCCCTGCGGATGCGGAGTTGCTCGTCAAGCACGTCGTCGCAGCGGGCGTCCAGTTCGCCGGTTTCAGTTTTCACGTCGGCAGCCAAAGCGCGTCGGCCGAGCCGTACGGTGTGGCTTTGCGCGCCACCCTGGAGCTCATCGCGCACATCGCCGAGAGCCTCGACGTGCGCACCCGAGTCATCGACATCGGCGGCGGTTTCCCCGTCGCCTATCGCGAGTCCGTGCCCACCATCGATGCCGTGGCCGAGGTCATCGACGACGCGCTCGGCGCACGGCGGGAGGACTTCACGTTCCTGGCGGAGCCGGGCCGGTATCTGGCAGCGGACAGCATGACATTGCTCACCAGCGTCGTCGGAACCGCGGAGCGCGGGGGTCAGGTCTGGCACTACCTCGACGACGGGCTTTACGGCAGCTACTCGAACGTGATGACGGAGGACGTGCACCCGCCGATCCTCGCGCTGAGTGAACTCGCCGACCGCGACGTCCCGTCCGAGCCGGTGACGCTCGCAGGCCCGACGTGCGACAGCGTCGACGTGATCGCTCGTGACTACCCGATGCCTGCGCTTGAGGTCGGCGACATCCTGGTGAGCCCCATGATGGGCGCCTACACCAGCGTCACGGCGTCACGGTTCAACGGGATTCCGGCGACTCCGATCGTGATGGGTTAGGTCGGTTCTTAGGTTCACCGCGATCCATACCGCTGACCGCGGCCAGCAGGTGCGCTGATATGGCACACCATGACGACTGAACACATCGCAGACCACGTCAAGTTCGCGTACTGGGTGCCCAACGTCAGCGGCGGCCTGGTCACCAGCGACATCGAGCAGCGCACCGACTGGAACTACGAATACAACGCCAAGCTCGCGCAGACCGCCGAGAACAACGGCTTCGAGTACGCGCTGAGCCAGGTTCGCTACGAGGCCAGCTACGGCGCCGAGTATCAGCACGAGTCGACCAGCTTCAGCCTCGCGCTGCTACTGGCCACCCAGAAGCTCAAGGTCATCGCCGCCGTGCACCCGGGGTTGTGGCAGCCCGGCGTGCTGGCCAAGCTCGGTGCGACGGCCGATCACCTGTCGGGCGGCCGGTTCGCCGTCAACGTGGTGTCCGGTTGGTTCAAGGACGAGTTCACCCATCTCGGCGAGCCGTGGCTGGAACACGACGAGCGCTACCGGCGCAGCGCGGAGTTCCTGCAGGTGCTGCGCGAACTTTGGACGAACGACGGCCCTGTTGAATTCCGCGGCGACTTCTACCGCATCCACGACTTCACGCTGAAGCCCAAGCCGCTCAACACGCCTGAGCGGCCCAACCCCGAGATCTTCCAGGGCGGCAACTCCACCGCCGCACGTCGCAATGGCGGCTATTACGCCGACTGGTACTTCTCCAACGGCAAGGATTTCGACGGCGTCACCGAACAAGTCGTCGAGGTGCGCGACCACGCCAGGGATGCGGGACGGGAGGTCCGCTTCGGGCTCAACGGCTTCATCATCGCCCGCGACACAGAGAAGGAAGCCAAGGAAGTCCTCAGGGAGATCGTCGATAAGGCCAACCGTCCCGCGGTCGAGGGATTCCGTTCGGCTGTGCAGCAGGCCGGCAACTCGACGTCGGACAAGCGCGGTATGTGGGCCGATTCCACGTTCGAGGACTTGGTGCAGTACAACGATGGATTCCGCACGCAACTGATCGGTACGCCCGAGCAGATCGCGGAACGCGTTGCGGCGTACCGCAAACGCGGTGTCGACCTGATCCTCGGAGGCTTCCTGCACTTCCAGGAGGAGATCGAGTACTTCGGTTCGCGGGTGCTGCCGCTGGTGCGGGAAATCGAAGATTCTGAACAAGATTCGGTTGATTCGCCGGTGCTGGTGTCCGCCTGAGTGCAGACGGGCGCCGCCTTCACATGCGGGTGCGCTAGCGTGGTTATCTGAATCGCTTCGGCCAGCACAGGAGAGGTCATGACCTACCCGCCCGGTAGCCCCGGATATCCACCCGCGCAGCAACCGACCACTCAGTTCGCAGCGCCCACTCAGCAGTTCGGCAAGTTGCCCGAACCCGCTTCTGCCGCTCCTGCCGCCGAGGGCCCGAGCAAGATGCCGGTGTATCTGACCGCCGCGGTGGCGGCGCTCGGTTTCGCGGTGTACCTGTCGAGCTACGCCCCGCAGTTCGCCGCGAGTGCCGACTTCTTCACACCCACGCTGCTCGACCTCGGCGTGGTGGCTTCGCTTCTCGGTGGCCTGATCGCCGGTGTCGGCCTGGTCCCCAAGCAGAGGATCGTGCCCGCCCTGGTGGCGGTGCTTTCCGTGTTGGGCTTCCTGCTCGTGATCGCCATCGTGCTGACGGCGCCTCAAGGCGTCGAGATCAAGTACGGCCTCTACCTCATCATCGCGTTCAGCGTCGTGCAGGCCATCCTCGCTGTCGCCGTGCTGCTGTTCGACGCCGGTGTCATCACGCCGCCTGCGCCGAAGCCCCGCTTCGAGCCCCAGCCGTACGGTCAGTACGGCGGCCCGGGACCGTACTACGGACAGCCTCATCAGCAAGGTCCGCCGCCTCAGCAGCAACACCGTCCCGGCTACCCGTCGCAATACGGCGGCGGCTACCCGGGCGGGCCGTCGTCGGGCGGTTACTCGGGCGGCCAGCAGGGCGGCCAGCAGAGCGGGCCGCCGACGCCACCGACCGGTTTCCCCACCTACGGGCAGCCGCCGTCGTCCGGCAACGCAGGCGACTCGAGCAGCGCGCCGACGACACAGGTGCCCATGCAGCCGTCGCCTTCCACACAGTCCGCCCCGCCGCCGTCGTAGTCTGGGCCGCGCGTGCGTCAACTTCGCGCGCGTGAGCTAGCGCGAGGAGTGGCCCCACCCGTGGACCAACGACCAGTCGGCACACGCCAGGCGCGTGAGCTGCTTCGGGTCGCATTCGGGCCGTCGGTGGTGGCGCTGGTCGTCATCGCAGCGGTGGTGTTGCTGCAGCTGCTCATCGCCAACAGCGATATGACCAGCGCCCTTGGCGCGACCGCCAGCATATGGCTTGGGGTGCACCAGGTGCCGGTGTCGATCGGCGGTCGCGAGCTCGGGGTGATGCCGCTGCTGCCGGTGCTGGCGATGGTGTGGGGGACCGCGCGCACGACGGCGTCGGTGACCTCACCGCAGGCGTCCCGGTTTGTCACCCGGTGGGTGGTCGGTGCTGCGCTGGGCGGGCCGCTGCTGATCGCGGCGATCTCACTGGCAGTCATCCACGATGCGGCATCGGTGCTGACCGAACTGCAGACGCCGAGCGCGCTGCGGGCCTTCGGCGGTGTGCTGGCCGTACATGCGATCGGCGCAGTGATCGGAGTCGGCTCGCGCATCGGCCGTCGGACGCTGCTGGCCTCGCCGCTGCCGCAGTGGCTGCCCGATGCGTTCCGCGCGGCGGCCGCCGGGGTGCTCGCGCTGGTCGGCCTTTCCGGTGTCGTGATGGTCGGCTCGCTGGTCGTGCACTGGTCGACGATGCATGACCTCTACGCGATCACCGACTCGATGTTCGGGCAGTTCAGCCTGACCGTGCTCTCGGCGCTGTACGCGCCGAACGTGATGATCGGCACGGCCGCGGTCGCGGTCGGGTCGAGTGCGCACGTCGGGCTGGCCACCTTCAGTTCGTTCACGGTCTTCGGCGGCGACATCCCGGCGCTGCCGGTACTGGCGGCGGTGCCGTCGCCGCCGCTCGGCCCGGTGTGGGTGGCGCTGCTGATCGTGGCGGCGGCATCCGCGGTTGCCGTCGGCCAGCAGTGCGCGCGCCGACCCCTTCCGCTGCTGCCTGCGCTGGGCAAGCTGATCATTGCGGCCCTCACAGCGGCAGCGACGATGGCGCTGCTCGGCTTCGCAGGCGGAGGTCGGCTTGGCAACTTCGGTGACGTCGGCGTCGACCAGGTCACGTTTGCACCCGCGGTGTTCGTGTGGTTCGTGGGTATCGGGGCGCTGACGGTGGCGATGTCGGGCGGCATTGCGCGACGGCCCAAGCGCGTCAAGCCGGTGCCAATTGCCGAGCCTGCGCCCGAGCCAACTCCCGAGCCAGAGCCAGAACCGGAGCCCGAGTCAGAACCAGAGCCCGAGCCAGAGCCCGAGGTGATCGAGGACGAGGTGCCCGACGACGAGTACCCGGAGGACCCCGAGGATCACTTCGTTGCTGACGACGACGCCGCGCGCGACGGTAAGGGTGAAACCGCCGAGTAGGCACCCACTATTGTCTGAGGCGTGCAGCAACCGCTTCGTGTGCCTCCCAGTGCACCGGCGCGGCTCGTAGTTCTGGCGTCAGGAACCGGTTCGCTGCTGGAATCGTTGCTCGAGGCCGCCGTCGACGAGTACCCCGGCCGCATCGTCGCGGTCGGCGCCGACCGGGACTGCCGGGCCCTTGAAATCGCTGCGGCGGCGTCGCTGCCCACCTACACGGCGCGGCTGGGCGACTACGCCGACCGGGACGCCTGGGACGCCGCGATGACGGAGGCCACCGCCGCGCACGAGCCGGATCTGATCGTGTCCGCTGGCTTTATGAAAATCCTTGGCCCGCAGTTTCTTTCGCGGTTCATGGGCCGGATCGTCAACACTCACCCCGCCCTGCTGCCTGCATTCCCCGGCGCGCACGCGGTGCCCGAGGCGTTGGCCTACGGCGTCAAGGTGACCGGGTGCAGCGTGCATCTCGTCGATGCCGGAACAGACACCGGGCCGATTCTCGCGCAGCAGCCCGTGCCCGTCCTCGACGACGACGACGAAGCGACGCTGCACGAGCGCATCAAGGTGGTCGAACGACGGCTGCTGGTAGATGTTTTGGAAGCTCTGGCCACCCGCGGCGTGACCTGGACCGGACGAAAGGCGACGATAGGATGACAGAAGAAGGACGCAGGCCGATCCGTCGCGCACTGATCAGCGTCTACGACAAGACCGGGCTGCCCGAGTTGGCCCGTGGCCTGCATGACGCCGGCGTGGACATCGTCTCCACCGGATCGACAGCCAAAACCATTGCAGCCGATGGTGTTCCGGTGACTCCGGTCGAGGAGGTGACCGGCTTCCCCGAGGTGCTCGACGGCCGGGTGAAGACCTTGCATCCGCACGTGCACGCGGGTCTGCTCGCCGATCAGCGCAAGCCCGAACATGTTTCGGCGCTGGCCGACCTCGGTATCGCGGCGTTCGAACTGGTGGTCGTCAACCTGTATCCGTTCACCGAGACCGTCGACTCCGGCGCGAGCGTCGACGAGTGCGTCGAGCAGATCGACATCGGTGGCCCGTCGATGGTGCGCGCCGCCGCGAAGAACCATCCCAGCGTCGCGGTGGTCGTCGACCCGCTCGGATACGACGGCGTGCTGGCGGCGGTGCGCGCGGGCGGCTTCACGCTCGATGAGCGAAAGAAGCTGGCGTCGTTGGCCTTTCGGCACACCGCCGAGTACGACGTCGCGGTGGCGTCGTGGATGGGATCGGTGCTCGCACCGGAAGAGCCTTCGGTGCCCCTGCCCACGTGGCTTGGTGCGACATGGAAGCGCGCCGCGGTGCTGCGGTACGGGGAGAATCCGCATCAGCAGGCGGCGCTGTACCGCAACGACGCCGTGTGGCCGGGCCTGGCGCAGGCCGAGCAGTTGCACGGAAAAGAGATGTCGTACAACAACTACACCGATGCCGATGCCGCCTGGCGGGCTGCCTTCGACCACGAAGAGATCTGCGTGGCGATCATCAAGCACGCCAACCCATGTGGCATCGCCGTGTCCTCGGTGTCGGTGGCCGACGCGCACCGCAAGGCTCACGAATGTGATCCGCTGTCAGCGTTCGGCGGGGTGATCGCGGCCAACACCACCGTCAGCGTGGAGATGGCCGAGACCGTCGCCGAGATCTTCACTGAGGTCATCATCGCGCCCGCGTATGAACCGGGAGCGGTGGAAGTGCTTGCGCGCAAGAAGAATATCCGCGTGCTCGTCGCCTCCGAACCGCAACCGGGAGGCGCGGAGTTCCGGCAGATCAGCGGCGGCCTACTGCTGCAACAGCGCGACGCGGTCGACGCGGCAGGCGACGACCCGAACAACTGGACGCTTGCCACCGGTTCTCCCGCAGACCCGGAGACGTTGGGGGACCTGAAGTTCGCGTGGCGGGCGTGCCGTGCGGTCAAGTCCAACGCGATCGTCGTGGCCAAGGACGGCGCAACCGTCGGGGTGGGCATGGGTCAGGTGAACCGCGTCGACGCGGCCCGGCTGGCCGTCGAGCGTGGCGGTGACCGCGTCGCCGGCGCCGTTGCGGCCTCCGACGCGTTCTTCCCGTTCCCCGACGGGCTGGAGACGTTGACCGACGCGGGCGTGAAAGCCGTCGTGCACCCTGGCGGATCGATGCGCGACGATGTGGTCACCGAAGCGGCGGCCAAGGCGGGAATCACGCTGTACCTGACTGGCGCTCGGCATTTCGCCCACTGAGTTCCCGCGCGAAACGGGCGCGACCGGTTATTTTTCACAACATGATCTGCGCGTCGAGGGCTGGCACCGTCGTCCTGATGGTGGCCACAGGGCTGATCGCGTCATGCACGCGGTACGTCGATGACGCACGCGCCGTCGCCAGCGACGATCAGTCGACCACGGCTTCACAGTGCCAGACGGTCGACGCGCCCTTGACGACGATCCCGCCTCTGAAGCACGACGAGCCGGTGATGAAGATTCCGCAGCCGCAGGAGTGGACGCGCTCGACGAAGCTGGATTCGGAGCTGATCCGGTTCGCGATGGTCAGTCGCATCCCGGGCGCCCACGGCTCTGCAGCGAGCGCGGTGGTGACGCTGGAGAGGCCGCCGGGCATCGAGGAAGCCGACGTCATCTTCGAGATGCAGCGCCATGCGCTCGAAACGATGGCGGGCGCCACCGACCTGCAAGTCAGCGAGCACACGCTGTGCGGCCTGCCCGCCGAGACGGTGCAGTATCGGACACCTGAGGCGGGGCGAATGGATCCGCACCCCGCGACCGTGGTGATCGCAGTCATCCACGTCGGAGACAGCACATACGCGGCGACCCTGACGGTGGGCAGCGACGCGACCGACAACCTTACGTTCCAGCGCGACGCCGACTTGATCCTCAAGGGATTCCAGCTGTTGCCACCTGCCGGCTGAGGAGCCCCCGCGCGGTAACTCGACAGCAGTCGTAACGTGAAGTGGTGACCCAACCTCATGATCTGCCCCGGACCGTCGGCGAGCTGAAGGCCTCCGGTCATCGCGAGCGGGGCGTCAAAGGCGAAATCCGGGAAAACCTGCTGGCCGCGCTGGCCGAGGGCCGCGACGCCTGGCCCGGCATCCTCGGCTTCGAAGACACCGTGATCCCGCAGCTGGAGCGCGCCCTGATCGCCGGGCATGACGTGGTGCTGCTCGGCGAGCGCGGCCAGGGCAAGACCCGGCTGCTGCGCGCGCTGACCGGGCTGCTCGACGAGTGGACGCCGGTGATCGACGGCGCCGAACTGGGCGAGCATCCCTACACCCCGATCACGCCCGAGTCGATCCGTCGCGCCGCGACGTTGCAGGACGACTTGCCCGTGGCGTGGCGGCACCGCAGCGAGCGGTATACCGAGAAGCTCGCCACCCCGGACACCAGCGTGGCCGACCTGGTCGGTGACATCGACCCGATCAAGGTGGCCGAGGGCCGCAGCCTCGGCGATCCCGAGACCATCGCCTACGGCCTGATTCCACGGGCGCACCGCGGGATCGTTGCCATCAACGAGCTGCCTGACCTCGCCGAGCGCATTCAGGTGTCGATGCTGAACGTGATGGAGGAGCGCGACATCCAGGTGCGCGGCTATACGCTGCGGCTGCCGCTCGACGTGCTGGTCGTCGCCAGCGCCAATCCCGAGGACTACACCAACCGTGGCCGGATCATCACGCCGCTCAAGGATCGGTTCGGTGCCGAGATCCGCACCCACTACCCGCTCCAACTCGAGGCGGAAGTCGGTGTGATCAAACAGGAGTCGCATCTGGCCGCCGAGGTGCCCGAGTACCTGCTTCAGGTGTTGGCCCGGTTCGCCCGTCACTTGCGTGAGTCGCACTCGATCGATCAGCGATCGGGCGTCTCGGCTCGGTTCGCGATCGCCGCCGCGGAGACCGTCGCCGCCGCCGCCCAGCATCGTTCTGCGGTGCTGGGCGAGTCGGATCCGGTGGCGCGGGTGTGTGACCTCGGCACCGTCGTCGACGTGTTGCGCGGCAAGTTGGAGTTCGAATCCGGCGAGGAGGGCCGCGAACAGGCGGTGCTCGAACACCTGCTACGGCGCGCCACCGCAGACACCGCGCAGCGGCTGCTCGGCGGCATCGACGTCGGGCCGCTGGTGACCGCCATCGAGGGCGGTTCGGCGGTCACCACCGGTGAAAGAGTCTCGGCGAGAGCAGTTTTGGATGCGGTGCCAGAGGTACCCGCGATCGCCCAGGTTCAGCAGCGGCTCGGCGCCAAGTCCGACGGTGAGCGCGCGGCTGCAGTCGAACTGGCTTTGGAGGCGCTGTATCTGGCCAAGCGCATCGACAAGGTCTCTGGCGAAGGCGAAACGGTCTATGGCTAGGCACGGCCGGTCGGCACGGTATTCGGCCTACACCGGTGGGCCGGATCCGTTGGCCCCGCCTGTCGATCTGCGCGAGGCACTGGACCAGATCGGGCAAGACGTGATGGAGGGCAGCTCGCCTCGGCGGGCGCTCTCTGAGCTGATGCGACGCGGCACCAAGAACATGCGCGGTGCCGACCGGCTGGCTGCCGAGGCGAACCGGCGACGACGAGAATTGCTGCAACGCAACAATCTTGACGGCACACTGCAGGAGATCAAAAAGCTGCTCGACGAGGCGGTGCTGGCGGAGCGCAAGGAACTGGCCCGCGCGCTCGACGACGATGCCCGCTTCAACGAGATGCGCATCGAGTCGCTGCCGCCGTCGCCGGCCAAGGCCGTTCAGGAGCTCTCCGACTACGACTGGCGCAGCCAGGAGGCCCGCGAAAAGTACGAGCAGATCAAGGATCTACTCGGCCGCGAGATGCTGGATCAGCGGTTCGCGGGCATGAAGCAGGCGCTGGAGAACGCCACCGACGAGGACCGCCAGCGCGTCAATGAGATGCTCGACGATCTGAACGAGTTGCTGGACAAGCATTCTCGCGGTGAGGACACCCAGCAGGACTTCGATGACTTCATGGCCAAACACGGCGAGTTCTTTCCGGAGAACCCGCAGAACGTGGACGAGCTGCTCGATTCGCTGGCCCAGCGGGCCGCGGCTGCGCAGCGGTTCCGCAACAGCCTGTCGCCCGACCAGCGTGCCGAACTGGATGCGCTGGCGCAGCAGGCATTCGGATCACCGTCGTTGATGAATGCGCTCAACCGGCTTGATTCCCATCTGCAGGCGGCGCGGCCGGGGGAGGACTGGACGGGCTCGTCTCGGTTCTCGGGCGACAACCCGATGGGCATGGGCGAGGGCACCCAGGCTCTCGCCGACATCGCCGAACTCGAGCAGCTCGCCGAGGCTCTCTCGCAGAGCTACGCGGGCGCGACAATGGACGACGTCGACTTGGACATGCTGGCCCGCCAATTGGGCGAGGATGCGGCCATCGATGCCAAGACACTCACCGAACTCGAGCGGGCACTGGTCAACCAGGGCTTCCTTGACCGCGGCTCCGACGGGCAGTGGCGGCTGTCCCCGAAGGCCATGCGTCAGCTCGGCCAGACCGCGTTGCGCGATGTGGCGCAACAGCTTTCGGGCCGCCACGGCGAGCGCGACACCCGCCGCGCGGGCGCTGCTGGCGAGTTGACCGGTGCGACGCGGCCGTGGGCGTTCGGCGACACCGAGCCGTGGAACGTCACCCGAACGCTCACCAACACGGTGCTGCGCCAGGCTGGTGCGGGGGTAGTCGAGCGGCCGCTGAAACTCGCCGTCGAGGACGTCGAGATCTCCGAGACAGAAACCCGCACGCAGGCCGCGGTGGCGCTGCTGGTCGACACGTCGTTCTCGATGGTGATGGAGAACCGGTGGTTGCCGATGAAGCGCACGGCCTTGGCGCTGAACCATCTGGTCAGCACCCGGTTCCGCTCGGATGCGTTGGAGATCATCGCGTTTGGCCGCTATGCCCGCACCGTTACCGCCGCTGAGCTGACGGCCCTGGAGGGCGTTTACGAGCAGGGCACCAACCTGCACCATGCGCTGGCGCTCGCGGGCAGGCATCTGCGTCGTCACCCCAATGCGCAGCCCGTGGTGCTGGTCGTCACCGACGGTGAGCCGACAGCGCATCTCGAGGACTTCGACGGCGAGGGATCATCTGTGTTCTTCGACTACCCGCCACATCCCCGGACCCTCGCCCACACCGTAAAGGGATTCGACGACGTCGCCCGGCTCGGAGCCCAGGTGACCATCTTCCGGCTGGGCAGCGATCCGGGCCTGGCGCGGTTCATCGACGGAGTGGCACGCCGCGTCGAGGGCAGAGTGGTGGTGCCCGATCTGGACGGGCTCGGCGCCGCGGTCGTCGGCGACTACCTCCGGTCGCGTCGGCGGCGTTGATCACTCAGAGTGCAATTCTGGCAAATCGGAATCGGCGTAATTTCCCGCGCTTTACCGAAGTAACGGCTTGCTCGAGTTAATAAGCCAAGAGAATGGTCGGGTTCGCTTGCAGCAGGGAATTTTCAGCGCGTTTACAGGAAAGGACTGACGACTGCGTTAATTAAGGCGTAGGTTGCCTTTTGTCTGTGTCGACCTATCCCATGGGGGGCGTCAAATGACAATTCGGCCCTATGCCTCAACTGGAATTGCTCTCGTGAGCACAGGGGTTCTGGTTGCTGCATTACCGGCAATCACGCCCGCTCCGACGCCGCCCGACGTGACTATCTCCGCGCAAGTGCCGAAGGACCTGTACGCGGACGTCGCACTGCGGTTGTCTGCGCATGACCTCATCGACGCATTCTTCGCCACGGGGGTTCCAGGCGTCACCCAGCAACTCCTGCTGGCGATAGCGGGCGGCTACCAGCCTGGCGTGGACACGATCAACGCATTCTTCGACGGCGGGCTTCCGGCGGTGCTGCAGACGATTCTCATCGCCAACGGAGATCCCAATTCGTTTGAGGCCGCGTTGATCAACGGGTTTTTTGACGGCAACCCGAACAGCAGCTTCGAATACCCCGGGATTCCCGACCCGATACGACAGATCCTGATCGCCAACGGGAACCCCGACTCCTTCGAAGCGGACTTGATTAATGGGTTCTTCTTGGACGGCGGGCTTCCGGACGTGGTGCGGCAGATCCTGATCGCCAACGGGAACCCCGATTCGTTCGAAGCAGACTTGATCAACGGCTTCTTCAATGGCAACCCGGACAGCGGCTTTGAATACCCGGGGATTCCGGAGCCGACGAGGCTGTTGATCAATGCCGCTCTCCCTGACGGCTCAGCCGCAGAAGGCTTGGTCAACGCGTTCTTCCTGGACGGTGGGTTGCCCGCCGTCGTGCAAGCGCTGTTGCCGAGTAACGCGCTGACCCAGGCATTCTTCGCGGGCGGCGCGCCAGCGGTGGTTGGGGCGGTGCTTCTTGGCATCACCAATGCAGTCTTCGGCGAGGGTTCGGTCCCGTCGGGCGCCGTGAACTCGTTCTTCGTGGGCTATCCGCCGGTCGGCAATCCTGGTAGTCCTAGCGGCGTCGTAGGCCTGACCCACTTCATCATCGATGCGCTCATGGGTGACATCACACAACCGACGCCTGCTCCCGCTCCTGTCGCCCCCTCGGCCAAGACGTTCCTGGCGGCGGCAAGCGGTCCTTCGGCTACCACTGCCGATCTGCCGAAGGCGAGCGACCCGATCGCCACGGACGCCCCTACGGTGACATTGCACACCGCCTCGCCGGTTACCACCGACACGCCCGAGCCGAAACCCGTTGCAGCCGTGACGGATCCGTCGCCTGCGGCACCCTCGGGCACGGCGTCGGATCCCGCGCCCGCGGCACCCGCGGCAGCGCCATCCGATCCCGCACCGGCGGCGACTCCCTCAGTCGACCCGCCCGCTGCCAAGTCCGGGAACGGTACGGGCAAGGCCGACGACGTGACGGATGCGGTCAAGTCCGGTAACAAGGCCGAGGTAGATCCGCTTCTGCTCGAAAACGGCGGGGGCGGCGGCAGCTTGGAGAAGACCATCAACAGTTTCCGCGACTTCATCGACAAGTTGCGCGGTGGCGGAACAGATTCGGCCAAGGCCGAGAGCACGAACGAAGGAACCGGCGAGGGCTAGATCGCTTTGCGCTTCTTGCGCTTTACGGCGACGCTGCCCCACAGCGAAAAACCGCGAATTCGCACACACGGCGCGCCGGGTGAACCCTCGCCGTTGACGCTCTGGTCGAACGTGCCCATCACGCCGACGCCGCGTAGGTCGACGTTCACCTCGGGCGGCACCAGGATGGTCTGCCCGCCCATGATCGAGTACGAGTGAATCTCGACCTCGGGTGACGTGAAGTCGGCGTACCGCAAATCCACGACGCCGCCGCCCCACAGCGCGAACGTCGTCATCCGCTTCGGGACGTTCCAGCGGCCGCGACGTTCGAAGCCGCTCATGATCGCCAACAGCAGCGTCGAGGGCGCAGGGCGGCAGGGTCCGCCGGCGCGCGCCCTGGTGACGGCGCCAGGCAGATCACCGCTGATCCGGTCGAGTTCGTCGTACGTCTGTGCGGCATACGCCCTGGTCAGGCGGTCCTCGTACTCGCTCAGTTGAAGCCGGCCCTGGGCGGCGGCATCGGTGAGCAACTGCGCCACCTGAATACGATCGGTGTCTGCAGCACGCATCGATCCGTTCCGCGACGCTGGAGTGCTCATCAACGTCGAGCCTACGACGAACGCTGGCGCATGCAAGGCCGTTGGCCAAACTGTGCTCTGCACGATCCCGGCGAATCAGCTAGATGGGCAAACTTTATTCGGTTTGGGACAGGTAGTTGGCGAAGTCGACGGTGCCGACCGGGTTATCGGGCGCCAAGTTCGCCCCCGAGCGGTAACCGGCAGCGATACGGCCCGGCACCGGAATTTCCACCACGGGTCGACGCCCGCCGCAGGCCGCGAGGTACATGCGCGCCAGCTCGGCGTGGGTGTGCACGGTGGGTCCGCCGATGTCGGCGACGCGCCCTGCCGGTTCGCAGTCGATGAGCTCGACTAGTCGCGCGGCGACATCGCCGGTGTCGATCGGCTGGAAGCGCACCCCCTTCAGCGTGCTCAGCAACGGCGCGAACCGCTGGACTGTGAAACTCATCTTGACCAGATCGTGGAACTGTGTGGCACGCATCACGCTGTGCCCGACGCCCGATGCTTCGAGTGTCTGCTCGACCCGCAGCTTGGTTTTGTAGTAGGGCAGCGGAATTCGGTCGATGCCGACGATCGACACATAGATGATGTGAGCCACGCCCGCCGTGCGTGCAGCTGTGATGAGGTTCTCGGTCGACGTGACGTCCTTGTTGCCGGTGCCTTGGGTCGCGCAGTGCACCACGACGTCCACTCCGTCGACCGCGGCGTCGACCCCGGTGTTGGTCGACAGGTCGCCCTGTGCCCAATGCACGCCGGTGTACCCGACGTGACTGCGACGGCTCATCGCGCGCACCTGATGGCCGGCCGCGGTGGCTGCACCTACCAACTTCCGGCCCAGCGTGCCGGTTGCGCCTGTGACGAGTACCTGTCGGCTCATAAGTCAAGGCTAGGTTGATAGCGCGGACCGACATCAGTCCGCCCAGTTGGGTGTCCGCTTCTGCAGAAACGCCATCATGCCTTCGCGTGCCTCCTCCGAGACGAACAGCCGCGCCGACTGTTCGGTCAGTTCGTCGGCATCACGGTCGAACGCGTCCAGGATCGCCGCTGTGGTCAGAGCTTTGGAGGCGGCCAGCCCCTGCGGCGACCCCTTCCCGATGTCCGCAGCGAGGGACGCCACGGTTGCGGCCACGTCGTCGGCGGCGATCGTGATCAGGCCCATCTCGGCGGCTTCGGCCGCGCCGAACTTCTCGCCGGTGAGGAAGTAGCGGCCCGCAGCCCTGGCGCTCATCTTCGGCAACAGCGTCAGCGAAATGATCGATGGGGCAACTCCGATGCGCGCCTCGGTCAACGCGAACGTGCTCGCCTGCCCCGCCACCGCGATGTCGCACGCGCCGACCAGACCCAGCCCGCCCGCGCGCACGTGCCCGTCGACCGCCGCGATCACCGGTATCGGCAGCTTGAGAATTCGCCGCAGCAGCTGCGCCAGTTCGCGGGCCCGGTCGACGGCGAGGTCGCCGGGATCACGCCCCGCCGCCTCGGCGAGATCTGCTCCAGCGCAGAATGTTCCGCCGGTATGGCCAAGCACCACGACGCGCACGCCGGACTCCTCGGTGGCGTCGGTGAAGGCCTGATGCAGTTGGTTGACCAGCGCGGTGGACAGCGCGTTGCGGTTGTCGGGCGAATCGAGGGTGATCCGGGCGACCGGACCCTCGACGCCGTAGTGGACGAGTGTTGGCATCAGTATGAGCGTGGCAGACCGAGCGACGTCTGCGCCACGAAGTTGAGAACCATCTCACGGCTGACCGGAGCGATGCGCGCGAGTTTCGACGCGGTCACGGCCGCCGCGATGCCGTATTCCTTGGTCAGCCCGTTGCCGCCCAGCGACTGTACGGCTTGGTCGACCGCGCGCACGGACGCCTCACCCGCGGCGTACTTTGCCATGTTCGCCGCCTCCGCCGCGCCCGCGTCGTCGCCTGCGTCGTACAGCGACGCTGCCTTCTGCATCATCAGCTTGGCCAGCTCGATCTCAATATGATTCTGCGCCAACGGATGCGACAGACCCTGGTGCGCGCCGATCGGCGTCTTCCACACCTGGCGGGTCTTCACGTAGTCGACGGCCTTGTTGATCGCGAACCGGCCCATGCCGACGGCGCTGGCCGCGCCCATGATTCGCTCCGGGTTCAGCCCGGCGAACAGCTGCGCTATCGCCGCGTCCTCGGACCCGACCAACGCGTCAGACGGCAGTCGGACCTCATCGAGGAAAACCTGGAACTGGCTTTCCGGGGTGACCAACTCCATGTCGATCTTGGTCCAGGACAGCCCCTTGGTGTCGGTGGGCACGATGAACAGCGCAGGGCGAAGAGATTCCGACTTGTGGGCTCCCTCTTTGTAGGCACGCCCGACGATCAGCACCGCCTGCGCCTGGTCGATGCCGGAGATGAACACCTTCTGCCCCGACAGGATCCAGTCGCTGCCGTCGCGGCGGGCGGTGGTGGTGATGCGGTGGCTGTTGCTGCCCGCGTCGGGTTCGGTGATGGCGAACGCCATCGTGGTCGAGCCGTCGGCGATCCCCGGCAGCCACCGCTTCTTCTGGTCCTCGGTGCCGAACTTAGCGATGATGGTGCCGTTGATCGCGGGGGAGACCACCATCATCAGCAGCGGACAACCCGCGCCCGACATCTCCTCCATCACCAGCGCGAGCTCGTACATGCCTGCGCCACCGCCGCCGTACTCCTCGGGCAGGTTGACCCCGATGAAGCCGAGTTTGCCTGCCTCTGACCACAATTCGTCGGTGTGCAGACCGGCGCGCGACTTGTCCAGGTAGTAGTCCTGGCCATAGTTGGCGGCCATGGCGGCGACAGCCTTGCGCAGCGCCTGCTGCTCTTCGGTTTCGGTGAAGCCGGTCATGGTGCATCTCCTTGAGGGTTGTCCACTCGGGCGAGTATGGCGCCGACGTCGACCTGCTGGCCGGTCTCGACGTTGAGTTCGGCAAGCACGCCATCGCTTGGGGCGGTCACGGTGTGCTCCATCTTCATCGCCTCCAGCCAGATCAGCGGTTGGCCGGCAGTGACGGCGTCGCCCACCGCTGCGCCGATGCGCAGCACCGAACCCGGCATGGGTGCGAGCAACGACCCCTGCGCCACTGCGGCGTCGGGATCCGGGAAGCGGGGCAGCGCAACGAGTTGCACCGGCCCCAGTGGGGAGTCGACGAAGACGTCGGTGCCGTAGCGGGCAACGTCGAACGCGCGGTCCACCCCGTCGACGCAGAGCACCACCCGACCGGGTTGCGCGTTGACCAGGCCCACGTTTTCATGGCCGGGCAACTCCACACCGGCGCGGGTGAATCTGTACCGCACCTCGTGCGTGTTCCCGGCGCTGTCGCTATAGGACTTGGTCTGGTAGCCCGAGGCGAGGTTGCGCCATCCGCTGGGCGCCGCGGTGAATACCGTTGCACCTTGGCGGTTTTGCGCGGCATCGGCGAGCGCGGCGGCCACCGCCGAGAGTTCGACCGTCCGGGCGTCGGCAAGCGACGCGGCCAACTCGGCAAGGCCGTGGGTGTCGAAGAACGCGGTGTCGGTGGCGCCGTCGAGGAACGCGGGGTGCCGCAGCACATTCGCCAGCAGATCGCGGTTGGTGCGTACCCCGTGGATGCGGGTGCGGGCCAGCGCGTCGGCCAGCACGCCTGCCGCCTGGCGGCGGTTGGCGGCGTACGAGATGACCTTGGCGATCATCGGGTCATAGAAAACCGAAAC
>Ga0070671_100000915_pt1 | contig 21547 bp, 18 predicted proteins | sample KBSS73metaG_FD_65341 | JGI IMG/M metagenome (GOLD analysis project Ga0070671, IMG submission 65341) | Switchgrass rhizosphere microbial communities from Kellogg Biological Station, Michigan, USA - KBS S7-3 metaG | ecosystem: Host-associated > Plants > Roots > Rhizosphere > Soil ...
GCGCACCCGCATGACCACCCGCCGCTCGCTTGACAGCGAAGGTGTCCGCTCCGCCGTCTCGCACGTCAAGGTCCTCGAACGCATCCACTCAGCCAAATACGGCGACTTCACCCTCGTCGAAGTCAGCATAGAGACCGGCCGCACTCATCAGATTCGCGTCCACCTCCAGGCCCTCGGCCACCCCGTCGTCGGAGACACCCTTTACGGCGCGCCTCACTTCATCTCACCGCGAACCGTGAAGAAATCCCCCCGCGCCGCATCCGAACCACCTGAAAAACACCCGTCCGATGCCATCTCTCTCGACCGCAACTTCCTTCACGCCACCCGTCTCGCCTTCACCCACCCGCAAACCCGCAAAGCTCTGAACATCGAATCTCCTTTGCCACCTGAGCTAAGTGCGTTTCTGTCCGTTATTCGCGCCGATTCCACACATTCTTGAGTAGAATTGACCAAGTGATTGGTTTCGCCCGAATGACCCAACCTTCCCGGTTTCCCCTCGCTGTCTTTCTTTCTGCCGCGCTCATCGCAGCGCCCCTCCGCGCCCAGGCCCCTACTACCCAGCCGCAGCCCGCAACCCCTGCTCCGGCACAGGCTTCGCCCCCCGCTCCCGCGCAGGTCCAGTCGCCGACCCAGCAACCCGCCGAAGCTCCTCCCAACGAGGACGCCTACAAGCTCGTCGTCCGGGTTAACGAAGTCAATCTCATCTTCACGGTCACGGACAAGAAGGGCCGCTTCATCACTGGCTTGCAGCGTGAAAACTTCGGCCTGCTCGATGACGGCCGCCCGCCCGTACAGGTCCTTCGCTTCACCCAGCAGACCAATCTCCCTCTTCGCGTCGGCATCATGCTCGACACGTCGAGCTCCATCCGCCAGCGCTTCCAGTTCGAGCAGGACTCCGCCGTCGAGTTCCTCCTCCAGATCCTGCACCGTAACGACCGCGCCTTCGTCGCCGGCTTCGACATCGAAACCGATATCACCCAGCCCTTCACCAACAACATCGATCTGCTGAATCAGGGCGTCCGCAAGCTGCGTCCTGGCGGCGGAACTGCGTTCTACGACGCGCTCTACCGTTCATGCAAAGACCAGATGCTCACGCTCCATGAAGACGGAGCCGTGCGCCGCGCCCTCATCGTCGTCTCCGACGGTGACGATAACTACAGCAAGGTTCAGCAGTCCGACGCAATCAAGATGTGCCAGCGTGCCGAGACCATCGTCTACACCATCTCGACCAACGTAAGCCCCAGCAAGGACAAAGGCGACGAAGTCCTCCGCATCATCTCCGAAGCCACGGGCGGAATGGCCTTCTTCCCCATCAAGATCGAGGACGTGGCCACCGGCTTCCGCAACATCCAGGAAGAACTCCGCAGCCAGTACTCCCTCGTCTACCGCCCGGCCGACTTCAAACAGGACGGCTCCTTCCGGACCATCTACCTGCAGGCCCTCGACCCGCGCTACAAAGTCCGCGCCAGCAAAGGGTACTTCGCTCCCAAAGCCACCCCCTGACCGCTTAGAAACTTACGCTGATCCTTTGTGCCTTGGCGTGGGCGGGCAGTTCCAATAGCAGCATTCCATCCGAGTGGTGCCAGAAATCGGCCCTCGCGGGTTGGTCGTCAACCAGCACCTTGGATGGCGTCTTCGGCACGATCATCCTGATCGCGATTCGGTCCTCATCGCCTCTGCCTTCAATCGCCGCGACGGAGAAGGTAATCGCATGTGCACCTGTTGAAACATCACTGATCTTTCCACTCGCCGCGATCACCTGTGCCTTGTCCGCGCGAAAGAACCTCGGATCGAGCAACAGCATTCTCTTACCCGTGTCGACGCTCGGACTCTGAACCACTCCCAGGTGCGGGTCAAACAGGTTCACAAACGTTCCCTGTAACGCAGATGGTTTTCCATCCGGCCGATCCAGCCCCGATGCGATCACAAACGGGCCGCGCCTCAGCACAAGGGAATCAGTCTCCTTCCACGCAACATGAATGGCCGCAGCAGCCTCTCGCGTTATCTTCCGAACAGTCTCCGCTCCACTCGCATCATGGCTCAACGCAGCCGGAGACTTACTCATAAAGAGCACAACTCCCTTGCCTACGCGGTGCAGACCTTCGGCCTTCTCATTCAAACCCAGCGCGCGAAACAAATCTTCACGCGGAGTTTCCAGATGTATCCCACCGCTGCTCCACCAGTCAGTAGCGTGGTTGTAAGGATCGCCGTCGTTGTCCACCACCACCAGCGCTCCACCCGCCTTCACCCATGCGGCGATTGCCTCGTGAAACTTCGGCGAAGGCGGCTTCTGTCCCTCGTACGTCAGGAGAAGAACTTTGTAGTTAGAAAGAAACTTCGCCGCGCCATCGCCCGTGTACGCGCTCTCGATCTGCACCGGCTCCACAGGAACTCCATGCATCAGCAGAGGCAGCGCTAGCCCGTAAAAACTCCCTAGGTCTTCATCGGATGGCTGTGGCTGCGCCCGCTGGAACATCATCGTGTCGCTTATCAGTACACCCACTCCCTCCGTGCCCGCTTGCTCCCAATGGGCCTTCGGCTGCTGCATCTCACCCAGCGCGTGAAACACCGCCTGCAACTCCGTCTGGTACTCGCCTGAGATCGCGGCCCTCTGCGGCTTCGGTTTGCTCGCCGACGGCTCGGTCACCGGATACAGACCCTTTGGCCCGAAGATGCGGTCCGGCCATGGCAGAATCTCGTAGCTCCAAACATGCGGCTGCAGCAGCGACGCCACCAGCGTCGACTCCCAGTTCTTTCTGTAATCCGTCCACGAGTGATTGGGATTGTCCTCAATCGGATCGTTCAGATACCAGATCCTCTTTCCTGAAGACCGGGCGATATTCTGCAAAGCTCCATACTCAAGAAACGCCGTCTCGAAGGTACGTTCCTTACGAACTCCCTCATACACGTTCGGCGCACGCGAGGTCCCTGTCCACACCTGAGCGATGTAGCCATCCGCCCCAACCTCCAGCAACGACGACTCCGGAGACACAATCTGCCACTGCGCATAGTTGATCAGCGAATGTGTCGCCACATAGCAGGGAACCGTCTTGCCATGTTCCTCGCCCCACTGCTTCACCGAGGCAAACACCTGCGCCAGCGCTTGCCGATACAAAAAGTACTTCAGCTTCGAAGCGCGATACTGTGCATCGGGCGAGCTGTCCGGAGCTTGCCACGGCTCGTGATAGTACGCCTGCCACTCGCTCTTGAATGCGTCCGACCATCCCGCTCTTGCCCAGAACTCCGGCTCCTCGAGATAGATCGCCTCTGCTCCCGCCTCCAGAGCGCGCCTCACACCCTGGCTCAGATACTTCCCATAGCTCTCCGTCGGCGAGATATAAGGAACCTCGCGCCCCGAGTGCAGAATCAGCTTGCCCGACTTCTCCTGTTGCGTCTCGTTCCAGTGCTCCTTGCCATCGAACTCCCCGCGCAGATAATCCCCATACCGCCCCCATGCAACACCCGTCATCACCGCAACACGATAGCCATGCTCGCGCCAGCTCTTGATCCGCTCCGGCATCGTCGCGTCAATTCCATAGACCATCACCATCTGCGCTTCAACATTCACGCGTGGTGACCACCCCTGCGAGGTCTGAAAGATGAGGTCTGTTGCCGAGGAGTTCGTCTGTGCGAACAAAGGCGCAACCAGCAGAAACAAAGGGGCAAGCCTGAAAATCATGAAACCCATGATAGATGTGTGATGTTGGCCCATCGGGAGTTCCACATGAGTTCGGGCAAAGGAAGGAAGACTATTCGCCCGGAGAGGTGTCTAATAAGTAAAGAGGCACCCGCGCATGATCAACCGTCTCCTCCCCGCCTGTCTCGTCAGCTTTCTCGCTCTCTCAGTCGGCAGTGCTCAACAACCCCGCGGTGTCTCCCGGGTCCTCAACGATCTCGCCAGTCAGCCCGCTACTCACTTCTCGGTCTCCTTCGACCGCTCCATGCTCGATTACGCAGGCTCGTTTATTGATAACGGCAACGATCAGGTGAAACGTTCTGCGGCCAGGCTCCGCAGCATCACCGTTGACACGTATCACTTCCAGCGCGCCGCCTTTTATACCCCTGAAGCCATGGGTACCCTCGCCTCGGCCTATCACGCTGCTGGTTGGAAGCACCTGGTCGACGCTCACACCACACCCGCCATGAGCGCTCAGCCTCCCAAACCCGTCACCGACCTCTGGCTCCACTTCAACGGTGCTGAGATCGACGACGTCGCAGTCCTGATCCGCGGCTCCCGCGACATGAATCTCATCCAGATCTCCTGCGCCCTCCGCCCCCTCGACCTGCTCCACCTCAGCGGACACTTTGGAATCCCCAAAGTCGACCCCGATGCCATAATGGTCCCCGCCCCGGACGGCCGCTAAAAACTTGTCAAGTCTTAAATCTCACAACCCACTAATTTTCAACTAGTTAAAAGTGCCGATTAATTACCTCTGATTCGATACAATTAAAAGTAGTGGTAAAGCAAAGGTTCCCGCCAGGGAACCTTTGTTATTGGAATGGAAAGCCAAATGCAGACCTAAGTCCGGACTTAAGTCTATTATTTGTAGGACTTTGCGCGAAAAAGGGGAGGGAGGGGGCTACTCGTACTGCTCCACCCGCTGTAGCAATGCCAGCTTCCTGGCCGGATCCAGAAAGCTCGCCTCCACCGCGTTCGCCGCAAGCTCTCGCATCTGCTCCAGCGTGAAACCATACCGCTCCTGCGCCAGCACATACTCGCCCAGCAGATCACTCCCGAACATCGGTGGGTCGTCCGAATTCAGAGTCACCATCAGCCCCGAGTCGAAGTACTCCTTCACCGGATGCTCGTCAAAGCCTCCGCAGCATCCCGTCTTAATATTGCTGGTCACATTGATCTCCAGCGGAATCTGCTTCCGCGCCAGAACCTCCAGCAGCTCCGCGTCATGTTGCGCCGCCAGCGCGTGACCGATCCGCTCCGCGCCGATATTGATCGCCGACCAGATGCTCTCCGGCCCCACCGACTCGCCCGCATGCGCCGTCAGCCGCAGCCCAGCCCCTCTCGCCATCCGATAGAGATCTCGAAACTGATCAGCAGGCCCGCGCGCCTCGTCGCCGCCAATTCCGATGCCCACGATGCTCGGATACGTGGCTCGCAGCTCGGCTGCTTTGTCGAAGACCCGCGCCGCCTCTTCAACGCCGAAGTGCCGCACAGCATCGACAATCCACAGCACCGAGGTGCCGAAGTCCTTCTCGCCGCGCACTCGGCCGCGCTCGATCGCCGCCATGTACGGCTCGACCTCGGTCTTCTTCCAGTAGTAGATGATCCCGAAGGAGACATACACCTCGGCGTGCACAACCCCCTGGGCCGCCAGCTCGCGAATCATGTTGTACGTAATCAGCTCATAGTCCTCCGGACCGCGCAGTCGCTCGGTCACCGCCTTGAACGACATCAGAAATCCGAGGAAGTTCTCATACTGATAAAGAGATCGAGCACCTTCAATCGTCAGAGGCTCGTTATCGTGGCGCCGGCTCAACTCCAGAAGAGTCTCCGGTTTGATCGTGCCCTCAAGGTGAAGATGCAGCTCCGCTTTCGGCAGTCCACGCAGCCAGCTCACTACATCGATCTCTGAGTCCTGCTTCGATAGCCTTCGAGGCATCTCTCTATCCTAGGCTTCGGGAGCGTAAAACTCACTCCGCTTACGGCTGTACAGCACATAGACGAACAGTCCAACCACGAGCCACACGAAAAACCGCAGCCATGTCTTCGTAGGCAGTCCCATCATCAGCAGCCCGCAGAACACGACGCTCAGCATCGGAATCACCGGCCCAAACGGCACCCTGAAGCCTCGATATCGCTTCGGCTGACGCGCCCGCAGCACGATCACTCCGATTGACACCAGCACAAACGCGAACAGCGTGCCAATGTTCGACATCTCAGCGAACGTCCCTACGTCGAAGAGTCCGGCAGGAATCGCCACGAGGAACCCCGCAACCCAGGTCGCAAACGCAGGCGTTCGGTATCGCGGATGCACCCTGCTGAACGCCGCCGGCAGCAGTCGGTCGCGCGACATCGCAAACCACACACGCGCCTGCCCCAGCTGAAACACCAGGATCGACGAGATCATCCCGACGATCGCGCCCAGCAATACCGCCAACCGCACCCAGTGCAGGCTATGCCCGCTCGGAGTCAAGGACACTCGCTTCAGCGCATTCACCACCGGGGCACCATCCCCCGCCACCGTCTGCCACGGAACGATGCCGCATAGCACAAGTGCCACGCCCATATACAGGATCGTGCAGACGATTAGCGTCGCGATAATTCCCTTCGGAACATCCTTTTGCGGGTTTCTGCACTCCTCGCTGGCCGTTGAAACAGAATCGAACCCGATATAGGTGAAGAAGATGATCGACCCACCTGCAAGCACACCGCTCCAGCCGTTAGGTGAGAAGGGAACGTAATTGGTCGGATGAATAAAGCTAATCCCGGCGAAGATGAAGATTAGGATCGCCAGGATCTTCACCAGAACCATGATGTTGTTCGTCCGCGCTGACTCGCGAATACCTCGCACCAGCACCACCGTCAGCAGCAGCACAATCAGAAACGCCGGAATGTTGAATCCCGAATGCCATCCGCGCGCGTAGATGTCATGGCCCTGCAGGTCCTGCAACCCAAGCGGTAGATATGCCGGCGATAGCCACTTCGGAGATATCTTCAGGCCCAGCCAGTCCAGCAGATCCACAACGTGCGCGGCGAACCCCACACTCACGCTCATGTTGCTGAACGCATACTCCAGGATCAAGTCCCAGCCAATGATCCATGCCACCAGCTCACCCAGCGTCGCGTATGTGTAGGTATAAGCTGACCCCGCAATTGGAATCATGCTCGCCAGCTCCGCATAGCAAAGACCTGTAAGTGCGCACACGATCGCCACCAGCACCAGCGAAATTGCTAGCGCAGGCCCTGCCCCCGGTCGTCCCGGCACGGCGCCTGTCGTGTGATGAATCAATCCGAGGATCAGAGCGATGACCGGCGAGTCCGCAATTGTGGCTTCGGTTGCAGGATTGCCGCCAATGGCAGTTCCAATTACCGTAAAAATACCTGAGCCGATCACTGCGCCGATTCCCAGCGCAGTAAGGCTCACCGGTCCCAGCGTCTTCTTTAACGCATGTTCCGGCTTCTCTGATTCCGAGATCAGCTTGTCGATAGATTTGGTTTGAAAGATCTGCCTGGTCAGCGCTCTGCTCCTAAAACAGATTTCTCCGGCAGAGTCGTCCCGGACTCATCCCGATACAACAATACAACCTTGAGATGGAAACTCTTCGGGGAGGAGCTTAGCCTCCCGGGCAAACCTCGCGTCTGCCCTGGGAGGCCTTGATTTCAACGCTCTAGCGCTTCGACTGACCGCGCGAAAGCTTCTTGATCTTTGCTTTGTTCGCGCCGCGCGGAGTGGTGCGCTTCGCCTTAGGAGCTGCCTTCTTACGCGCTGCCCGCTTTACCTTCTTGCGCTCTGTCTTATCGGTAATGCTCTTGGTATTTGCCATTTTGCGTCTTGCCAATCACTCTCTAAAAGTATTTTTCAGAACCTAGAGGCGCTCCAGCTGGGCAAACTTCTCCACCAGCTTCTTCACGCCATGCTGTTGAAATTGTACTGTAATCTTCGCGTCATCCCCATCGCCTTCGCGACGAAACACCGTTCCTTCGCCGTATTTCGGATGCCGAACCCGCGTTCCCTGCTTCAGGCCGGTCTTTCCTATTGGAGCCTCGACCTCCATCTTCGGGCGACCAGGCTTTGCCCCGGGCTTCTGTCCACGCGCCGCAAAGAAACTCGCAATGTTGTCCAGCGAGCCCGACCCTCCAACTGGACTGCTTCCACCGGAGCGAAAACGCGATGTCGCATACGAAGCCGCGGGGCGGCTGCCACTCTGGTCTTCATCCTCATAGCTCCAGTGACCTTCGCCACCCTCCTGCTCGCCGCGACCAAACCGGTTCGCCTTCGGGTATGGCGTCGCATACATCCCGCTGTAGTTTCCGCTGAACTGGGGTCGGGCCGGGGGGCTTCCCAGATCCTCAACGAGCCGTGAAGGAACCTCTTCCAGGAACCGAGACGCGACGCTTGATTCTGGCGAATCATTTCCATACCGCCGCCGATAGCGCGCGCGCGTCATCACCAGCGTATCCATCGCGCGCGTCATGCCCACGTAGCACAGCCGGCGCTCTTCTTCGAGCCCAGTCGGGTCCATCATGGTGCGAGCGCTCGGAAACAGTCCCTCTTCCATGCCTGCGAGAAACACCAGAGGGAACTCCAGCCCCTTGGCCGCATGCAACGTCATCAGCGTCACCTTCGCCTCGGCCGAATACTGGTCGGCATCGCTCGCCAGTGCGGCATGGTCCAGAAACTCGTCCAGCGTTTCGCCGCGTTCTTCGGCGTCCTGCGCTGCATTCGCAAGTTCCTTCAGATTCTCAATCCGCGAGAAGCTCTCCGGCGTGCCTTCATCTTCAAGCGCCCGGATGTAGCCGCTGCGGTCGTTCAGAAACTTGATCAACTCCGGCAACGTCGCCTTATCGCCCGGCTTGCGAAACGCGGGTCGCTCGCCCTCAGATTTGTCGTCCTGAGCGGAGCGCAGCGAAGTCGAAGGATCTGTGGTTCTTTTCGTTGGGGCCGACTCCTTCAAAACCACGGGGGCAAATGGATTGAAGCTCGTCGCATCAATTCCATGCGCCTCCTTCGAATCTCGCGCATTCTCAGGCGCAATCGTCGACAGCTCTTCGCTCAACCCAAAATCAAAGCTGAAGTTGAAGCTTGTATCGAACGGAGCATCTTCATCCGCCCCGTCTTCTACCGGCAACGCTTCCACCTCTGCCTCAGCTTCAGACTCTTCACCGAACGTCGAGACATCGAACGATGCATCGCTGCTCTCGCCCTCATGAACGTCTTCCGTGAGCTTCTCCGCAAACCCGGGGCCCAGCATCGCGCGAGCATCTTCAATCAACCGCCTAAACGCCTCCAGCGCGTTCAGCGTACGCTGCGGCAGCAACCTGTCCTGCACCGCCCGCGCCATCGCATCCCACGTGCTCATACCGGAGCTCAAAGCCATTCGCTCCAGCGTCTCCATCGTCGTCTTACCGATTCCGCGCGCCGGCGAATTGATCACACGCTGCAGCGCAATCGAGTCGTGCGGATTCATCACCAGTTTCAGATAGCTCAGAAGGTCCTTTACTTCAGCACGATCGTAGAAGCTGAAGCCTCCCACCATGTGGTACTGGATCTGATATCGGCGCAGAGCCTCTTCTACTAACCGCGACTGCGAGTTCGTGCGATATAGTACTGCGCACCGCGCTTCCTCGCTCTGCTGCCCCATCTCGCGCAGATATTGTTTGATCCGGTCAGCAATAAACAAGGCCTCGTTCTCGCCATCCGGAGCCTCGTAGTATCCAATCAGCGATCCACCCTCGCGCGAAGTCCACAGGTTCTTGCCCTTCCGTTGGGTATTCTGTGCCACCACCGCGCTCGCGCCCTCAAGGATCACCTGTGTCGAACGATAGTTCTGTTCCAAACGAATTGTCTTCGCTCCAGAAAAGTCCTTCTCGAAGTCGAGAATGTTCTTGATGTCCGCGCCGCGCCAGCTATAGATCGACTGATCTTCATCGCCCACTACACAAATATTCTTCTCCGGCCCTGCCAGCAGCTTCATCAACTCATACTGCGGTCGATTCGTGTCCTGGTACTCATCGATCATCACGTAGCGATACCGGCGGTTGTAACGCTGTCGCACCTCTGCCGAAGACTTCAACAGCCGAACCGTCTCCAGCAGGAGATCGTCGAAGTCCATCGCATTCGCCTTCGCCAGCTCTTTGCGATAGATCTCAAAGATGTGCGCGATCTTCTCCTCAAGAGGATTCGTCGACGCCAGAAAATACTCCTGCGGGTCGATCATGTGGTTCTTCGCCCAGCTGATCCTTCCCAGAGCTACGCGTGGCTTAAGGCTCTTGTCATCGATACCCAGGCGCTTCAGAGCCATCTTTACCACGGCTTGCTGATCCTGCTCGTCGTAGATAGCGAACGTTTTCGTCAGTCCAACGCCATTCACGCGCAGTGCTTCGATATCCCGCCGCAGCACACGTACGCAAAAGCTGTGGAAAGTAGCAAGCGTCGGCTTAGTCAGCGACGTATGGCCAAGAATCTTTTCCACACGCTCTGCCATCTCTTTCGCGGCCTTGTTGGTGAACGTTACTGCGAGGATCCCATCCGCAGGAACGCCGCGCTCTTCTATTAAGTAGGCAATGCGATGTGTAACCACCCGCGTCTTGCCGCTGCCCGCGCCGGCAAGCAACAGCACTGGCCCATCCACAGTGCGAATCCCCTCCTGCTGCTGAGGATTCATATTTTCCAAAAGACGACTCAACCCGATACACACTCCAGTTTCAATTTTAACCTTCGCGAGAGATTCCCACCTTCTCGTCCCCGATTTCGCCCAACTCGTCACATTGCAACACCTACGGGAACTTCTGTGAGTCAAATGCGTATCGACATCAACGGGCTTTCTGAACCATGGCAGTAAGCCCGAAGTCGCCACGAAGCACCAAATGGGAGCTAACAATGAACTATCGCAATCTTCTTGCAGTCACTGTCGTCGCATCCTCACTGCTCGCATCGCCTGTCTCGTATGCCGCGACCGCCGTTCACTCGCCGGTCAATGCCATGTTCGGCAAGACGAAGACGATCAAGCTCACTTTGCTCAATGACTCCACTACGCCCGTCGAAGTAAAGGCCGGCGAAGAAATCGTCAAACTCGATTCTGGTAAGCCGGTAACTCTGAATCTGCAGCCCGGAACACGCGTCGTCTATAACGCGGCTACCGAAAAGCAACAGGCCGGTGCGCTCATTGCCGAGGTCTCTTCGTCGCTCAATGGAGCCACCATTCACATCAAATAGTTAGAGCGATCAAGAAGTAATCCTATCCGGCTTCTGAGGCGACGCCCCACAACTGGGACATCGCCTCAGAAGCTGCAACTCAGGATTCGTTTCCTGGTATTAACATTTTCAACGAGCGTGGCTTGATATCCTCAAGCTTGTGATCTCGAACGTTGCCATCTTCTGCGCCTCGGCGAACGGTACTAACTGTATCTACCGGGAATCCGCCGTCGAACTAGGCCGCATCCTTGCACAGCAAAACATTGGCATCATCTACGGCGGAGCCAACGTCGGCCTTATGCAGGCGCTCGCTGAATCCTCGCTCGCTGCCGGAGGCCGGGTCGTCGGTGTCATCCCTGAAGTGCTCGTCGATCTCGAGGTTGCCCACCACGGCATTACCGAGCTCCACGTTACCAGCACCATGCACACCCGCAAGGCAATGATGGGCGAACTGGCCGACGCCTTCCTCATCCTCCCCGGTGGCTTCGGCACCTTCGAAGAAATGTTCGAGGTCCTCGCCTGGCAGACGCTGAAATTGCACCAGAAGCCCATCGTTCTTCTCAACATCAATGGCTTCTACGACAAGCTGCTTGATTTCCTGGACCACTGCGTCGCCGAAGGCCTGCTCAAGGCGCGCAACCGCGCCGTCCTGCTCGTCGCAGATTCAGTCGAAGACGCAATCGCACAACTAAAAGTAGGCACCCGAACCCTCAGCAACGGCTGATCCTTACTTCGCTGACGGATCAGCCTGCATTGCGCCGAAGATGTGCCCTTCCGTGTCTTTGAAGTAGGCTAGCCAACCCACGCCGGGCACTGGCATCTTCGGCACCACACACTGCCCGCCTGCGCCCTCTACAACGCCCATCGTCGCATTCAGGTCAGGAACGTCGATCGTGTTTACGCAGGGTTGTGCCGGATCGCGTCGCGGCATCAGACCGCCGTCGATTCCTACGCCGCCATCGCCCGTTCGAATCACCCAATACTCCATAGGTCCGTCCCACTTTTCAAACTTCCACCCAAACACTGTCTCGTAGAACTGCATCGCTCGCTCGGGCTTCTCTGCCGGAATCTCAAAATGAATCGGACGGTTCATGTGTTCCTCCTCGAACGCAGCCCATTCTATTCACTTTCAAATCTTGATCTGGTGACGATGAATAAAATAGTCCGAATTTGGGACGGCTAGTGCTTCGCACAGGCATCGCACTGGCACACCCGGCGCAGATACTCCCATGAGTAGATCCCGCTCTCATGCCCATCCGTCCACTTGAACTTGATCGCATACTTGCCCACCGGAGTCACCTCCGCCGGCCGCACCGGAGCCTCGTACATCGGCAGCAGAGTCTGTGGCCTCGGCTTTGCCTCGCCTGGCTTACGGCCGTTCTGCTCGCGCTCCTCATGGCAGGTGGCGCACGGGCACGCATTCCGTAGCCACGCAAAAGTCCATTCACTCCGGTGTCCGTCCTTCCAGTCGATCTCGACACCGGTACCCTCAGTTTTATGCACCCGCACCTTCGCCGGAGTTACTGCTTCCGGTGGAAGCTTTTGCTCCGTTGCAGCCTCACGCGCCGCCTGCTCCGCGTTTACAAACCGAATACCTTCGTGACTCATACTCCTGCTTCCTTCTCGAATGCCCTTCGATCGTAGTGCAGAAGCTGAGGCACAAACGCCATCGTCGTACAGAAAGCCGCGACGAATCCAATCAGCTCTACCTGGCGCGTCCCTGAGTAGGTCATCAATTCCTCCAGAAGAAGTAGCCAGCCACCGTGCATCCGGTCACCACTACGATCGCTCGCAATACATTTGCGTTCATGCGCCGCGCATACTGTGCTCCCACATAACCGCCTATACCGGCAAATACCATCGAGATCAGGCAGTAGTGCCACACGACCGCGCCGCTCAAAATAAACGTAAACACGGCGCAAAGATTCGAAAGACACGCCGCCAGCACCTTCAGCGAGTTGAGCGCATGCATCTCTTCCACGCCGAACAACGCCAACGCGGTCATGATTAGAAACCCCGCTCCCGCGCCGAAGTAGCCAATGTAGAAGCATACCGGCAGCAGCACGAAGAACAGCGGAACCAGCGCTGGACTGTGCACCTCGTGCGGAGTCACCGACCTCCGCCGCAGCCAACGCGACACCGGGCCGCTCAACCCAAAGAGCAGGGAAGCGACAAGCAACAGCCACGGCACCAGGTGCATGAACGTCACCTGTCGCGTCTTCAGCAGAACGACTGCGCCACTCACTCCGCCCAGTATGGAAGCCCCACACACCACTGGTAGCAGATCGCGGCGCAGGTCATCCCGCAGGGCCGCCACTGAGGTCAGCTGTCCGGGCCACAAAGCAACCGTGTTTGTTGCGTTCGCCTGAATCGGCAATACACCCACGGCGAGCATTGCCGGAAACGACAAGAACGATCCACCTCCGGCCATCGCATTCATTACGCCCGCGATCAAAGAAGCTGCAACCAGCCATGCATAATGCCAATGCGCATTAAATTCCGAGATCATCCATCTTCTATTGTAGCGATAATGCTTTTCGCGGCATTACGCAGTGCGTATCTCCGGCGTTGCTGAGATCAACTCTCGGGTGTACTCCTGTTGTGGCGAGCAGCAGACCTGTTCGCACTCACCCAACTCGACCAGCCGCCCCTTCTGCATCACCGCCACGCGATCGCACAGGTAACGCACCAGCGGCATCGAGTGCGAAATAAAAAGATAGGTCAGTTCGTGTCGCCCTTGCAACTCCCGCAGAAGGTTCACCACCTGCGCCCCGACGCTCACGTCCAGAGCGCTCACGGGTTCATCGAGGACCAGGAACTCCGGCCGCAGCGCCAGTGCCCTCGCGATGTTGATGCGCTGCCGTTGTCCGCCGCTGAACTCATGCGGATACCGCGCCAGTGCGCTGGCATCCAATCCCACCTCACTTAGCATCTCCGTCAGCCGTTCCTGCGGGCACGGCTGTCCATGAATGGCAAACGGCTCCGCAAGAATATCTTTCACGCACATCCGCGGATTCAGCGCAGCATATGGATCCTGAAACACAATCTGCATCCGTCGCCGCAACCCTCGCAACTCGCTCGAACTCGCTGCAAACAGGTCTCGCCCGTCATACCTCACCTCACCTCGTGTGGGTTCAATCAGTCTCAGAAGCATTCTGGCTACAGTGCTCTTGCCAGACCCCGACTCGCCTACCAGCCCCAGCGTCTCCCCGCGCGCAATCGTAAACGAGACGTCATCCACCACCCGCGCTCCCGCGCCATACTCTTTCACCAACCCACGCGCCTCAACCAACAAATCCGCCATCCCACTCTCACTAACGCCAATCACTACCCTAAAGATTCGGATGCACCCGATGGAAACCCGTGGCATCCTGATAAGCTCGCGCAAAAGCCGCCAGCCGTGCATCCGAGTACAGCGCTCCGAGAAATGTCAGCGACACCAGAGTTCCCGGTCCGCCCGTATTGCGCCGCTCACCATCCTCTTCGTGCTCAGGGTGCGGAGCATCCTCTCCGCGCACCCCATTCGGAACAATTACCGCGGGATTCCCCGTAAGGTTCGTCCCCGAAAGCTGCGCCCCGCCGCTTGGCGTCACTACAACATCCACCTCGCTGAACAGCTTCGCCATCGCATCGATCGCCAGCATCCGCGCTCGCTGCGCCTGGACATAGTCCACCGCCGAGTAAAAGCGCGCTTTCCGAAACGAGTTTGGCCAATCAAAGCTCTGCTGTCCCGTCAGTAACGTATCGCGCCCGCTCAGTGTCAGTTCATCGAAAGCCGCCGCAGCCTCTGCTCCCAACACTGGTGTGATATCGCCAAAGTGATAGCCCTTCGGCATCTTCACATCGATCAGATTCACGCCCATCTTCTTCAAAGCATCCAGCGCGGCCTGCCCGTACTTAACGTCGTACATTTGCCGCGCAAAATCTCGCTTCTGCTCGTCGTTCGCGTCCTTCGGCGCCTCCGGAGCATCGAACTCACTCTTCAGATATCCCACCCGTAGCTTCTTCCAGTCGAAATCCGCGTCCCAGTTGAAGGCCGCATCCTTCACGCTGCGATCCTTGCCGTCCGGCCCATAGATGGCGCTCATCACCAGTGCGCAATCCTCCACACTCCGGCAGATTGGCCCGATCTTGTCCATCGTCCAACTCAACGCCATCGCGCCCGTTCGCGGCACAAACCCAAAGGTAGGCCGCAACCCCGTGGTTCCGCACCGCGTGCTCGGCGACGAGATGGACCCCAACGTCTCCGTCCCAATCGCAAACCCAAGACATCCGGCCGCGACCGCGCTCGCGCTCCCCGCCGACGATCCGCTGGACCCCTGCTTCGGATTCCACGGATTCCTCGTCCTCGCTCCAAACCATAGATCGCCCTGCGCCAGCGCGCCCATCGTCAGCTTCGCCACCAGCACAGCGCCCGATGCATCCAACCGCTCGACCACAGTCGCGTCATAGTCAAAGCTCTGCTGCTCGAATCCCGCCGCACCCCACGTTGTCGGATATCCCTTCACCGCAAGCAGGTCTTTCGCTCCCCACGGAATCCCATGCAGAGGTCCACGATACTTTCCTGACGCAATCTCCTTGTCAGCCTCGGCAGCCTGTTTCAGCGCGCGCTCCTCGGTCAGAGTGATGACGAAGTGTAGCCGTGGATCATACTTTTTCAAGCGGGCAAGATACATCTTCGTCAGCTCCACCGAGCTGACCTTCTTCGTCTTCACCAGCTCAGCCAACTCCCGGACCGCAGCAAAAGCCAGCGCATCTCCGCCACCGGCCAAAGCCTTTATTTCTGGAGCCTTGCTCATCCGCATCGGTCTGCGTTCCGTATCCAGCTTCATCCCCGCCGGAACCGGATCGAACACAAACGCCGGAGCCACGCTGTTCGGAATCTTCATGCTCCTGATCACAAGCACCGAGTCGCGCTGCTGCTTCAGCCCATCCAGCACCATCTTCTTCTGCTCGTCCGTCAGCTTCACCGCGGCAATCGCCGCCGCGGCGTCGATCATCTCCGGCGTAATCGCGGCCAGGTGATCGTGATCCACCCCTGCTCCCTCGGCCTTCGCGGGGATCGGACCCGCCTGCGCCGCCATTCCCCACAGCACTCCGGGCAACAGAGTCTGCCCCAATCCCACCGCCGAACACACTCCCAGAAATCTCCGCCGATCCACCAGCCCAGATTGTTCGCTCATTTCGGCATTATTGCACTGCGCCCACGTCCAATCCGCACGCAAGCCAAATCTCGCTCCGTAAACGGACGGCCCTGGTGGAAGTTAGTCCAGACTCTCCAGGTTTCGAATCCTCCTTCGAGCCCTACTCCTATTCGTTTAGCGGAATAATCCAGATTCGTACTAACTCTGCTATATTTACCGCACTTACCACGCCAACTATTGATAATCGAGCGAGTTTCGGATCTTCCTGGATCTCAGTCGGTTAATTGAGGGTGTCGACACGAAAAAGGGAGCGAAAGCGATGCGTGAATCAAAGAATAGGTTCGCAAAGGTAGCAGGGGGCCTCGTTTTGACTTTGGTGACGTGCATGGCAGTGTCCGCTCAGGACGTAACAACCAACGCCATGCCCGGAACGGACTTTTCGAAATATCACACCTATAAGTGGGTAACCATCGAAGGCGCAAAATACCCCAACCAGATCGTCGACGCCCAGATCAAGCAGTCCGTCGATGCGCAATTGGCTACTAAAGGCCTCACGAAAGTCGATGGCGACAAAGCCGATCTCTATATCGGATATCAGACTTCCCTAGCTCAGCAGGAACAGTGGAACGCGTACGGCATGGGTGGTGGTTACCGTTGGGGCGGCGGTATGGCAACGGCAACCAGCTCAACCATTGAGATCGGAACTCTCGTGTTGGATATGTACGATCCATCGACCAAACAACTGGTCTGGACGGGGCGTGCAACCAAGACTCTTGATCCCGGCAATAACCAGCAAAAGAAGCAGAAGAATCTCGACAACGCGATGAAAAAACTGTTAAAGAGTTTTCCTCCAAAATAGAGGTAGCGTGGCGTCTTCTTTCGCTATCGCGTCAACAAACAAGCGGCTGAACCCAGAAGGTCCAGCCGTTTAGTTGTTCACCCGCGAAGATCTGGTTAGACACAGCCAAGTGATCGCGAATCCATCCTCGTATTCTCTGTATTCGCCGAACTCGGCCCCGCCTGTGCCGCCATTCCCCACAGCAGCCCGGGCAACAGCGTCTGCCCTAGTCCCACCGCCGAACAAACCCCCAGAAACCGCCGCCGATTCACCAACCCAGACTGTTCGCTCATCCGGACATCATTTGCATTCCAGTCGCAACTAGGTATTACCCTAGCTGACTCAATGCATTCGGGAGTGATACATTCTTCTCGTTCGCCCGGGACCTGTTCCGGGTGTGCGCGAAGGCGAATCGCCTTATAACCGGGCCCCTGTTTCATCCATATGAGAAAGGAAGGCCATATGAACGTTCGCAATATCCTCCGTTCCACACCTCTGCTCTTGGCGCTCATCTTCGTCAGCACGGCCCAGGCCCAGAAAGTCAATACTGATTACGACAAAGCGGCTAACTTCTCCAGCTATCACACCTATGCTTGGGCCAAAGGCACGCCCGCCACGAACCAGCTAATGGACGAGCGCATCATCAACAATATTGATTCGCAGCTAGCCGCCAAGGGGCTTTCGAAAGCCACCGACCCCGCAAACGCCGATATGCTCGTCAGTTATCACGCCGCCGTTGGCCATCAGACGCAGCTCAATACAACGGATATGGGCGGCTGGGGCGGTTGGGGCGGATACCGCGGCTACGGCGGAATGGGTGGAATGAGCACTACCACCGTAAGCAACATCCCAACGGGAGAACTCATTGTCCTCCTCGGCGATGCCAAGACTCACAAGGTCATCTGGCGTGGTACCGCCACCGACACGTTGAGCGACAAGCCGGAAAAGAATGCCCAAAAGATTGAAAAAGCCACAGCCAAAATGTTTAAAAAGTACCCCCCTGGAACCAAGGGCTAAGCTCTAAATGGCTAATTGTTGAGTAAAGTAGAACGGCCTCGCGATTAGTCTCGCGAGGCCGTTTTCCCACATGCTTTCGAATCCCCTAGATGTCCAGGTTCTTCACATCCAGCGCGTTCTCTTCGATGAACTTGCGTCGGCTCTCGACGTCCTCGCCCATCAGCGTCGTAAAGATCTCCTCGCACGCCGCGATGTCCTCAAGCTTCACCTGCAGCAGTGTCCTGCGCTCCGGGTCCATCGTCGTCTCCCATAGCTGAGGAGCCGTCATCTCGCCCAGACCCTTGTACCGCTGCACCTGGTATTCCTTACGTCCCTGTTCAATAACGTATTCGAAGACCTCGCGTGCCGTCCTCTTCTCCACCGGATCCTGGTTCGCCTTCCCCGGGCGCTTGCCCGGCTTGGCTTCCAGCGCTGTTCCCGGAGCAGCAGCCGTCTCGGCAACGCCCTCTTCCGACGCGACCTCCTCGGCCTCTTCCTGTGCATCCGCCTTTGAGCCCTTCGGCGCATACTCAATCACAAACGGCCCCGTAAGCTGCTCGCGAATCTGCGCATGCTTGCCCAGCATCTGCCGGCTCTCCGGAGCGGAAGCCAGTGCCCAGTCGATCGTACGCACAGCACCCTGCGCATCGGTAAAGTTCACCGAGTACATCTTGTGCTCCTCGTCGAACTCGACGTTACCGACATGCTTGAACTGGTATGCCTTTGCCACCGCCTCCAGCTTCGCCTTCATCGCCTTCAGCTTCTCGGGTGACTCGAAGTCCACGCGCTTCGCCGGTTCCTTGCCTTCATTGGCAAACAGGTCGGCGAACTCGCGCATTACCTCTTCGTTCCGCAGGCGCTTCTGGGCCTTATCGAAAAATTCGAGGTAGTCCTTCAACTGCCCCATAAACTTCGTCAAGGTTGCACCCTCAAGCTTCGCGCCGCCTTCGCCATACCGGATCACCATGCCATCCGAAGCGCGCTTCACCATGACGTTCACATACTCGCGGTCGTCCTTGATGTATTGTTCAAACTTGCCCTTCTTGATGCGATACAGCGGCGGCTGGGCAATATACACATGACCGCGCTTGATCAGCTCCGTCATGTGGCGGAAGAAGAACGTCAGCAGCAGCGTACGGATGTGCGATCCATCGACGTCGGCATCGGTCATCAGGATCAGCTTGCCGTAGCGCAGCTTGGTCGCGTCGAAGTCGTCTTTGCCGATGCCGCAGCCCAGGGCTGTGATCATCGCGCGAATTTCTTCGTGGCCCAGCATCTTGTCGTAGCGGGCCTTCTCTACGTTCAAGATCTTGCCCTTCAGGGGCAGAATCGCCTGGAACTTGCGGTCGCGTCCCTGCTTTGCGGTTCCGCCTGCGCTCTCACCCTCAACTAGGTAGAGCTCGCAGCGATCCGGTTCGCGCTCTGAGCAATCTGCAAGCTTACCCGGCAGTCCGCCGCCATCTAGCGCGCCCTTGCGCCGTGTAAGGTCGCGGGCCTTGCGCGCAGCCTCGCGTGCACGGGCCGCGTCGATGGCCTTATTGATAATCTTCTTAGCGACCGACGGATTCTGCTCCAGGAAGGCTCCCAGCCGCTCATTGATGAACGCCTGCACCGTGCCGGCGATGTCCGAGTTCAGCTTGCCCTTCGTCTGCCCTTCAAACTGCGGCTGCGAAAGCTTCACACTGATCACGGCGACAAGGCCTTCGCGAACGTCATCGCCGCTTAGGTTTTCCTTCACGTCCTTGAACAGGCCCATCTGCTGGCCTGACCAATTGATCGTTCTGGTCAGCGCCGCGCGGAAGCCCTGCAGGTGCGATCCGCCGTCCACCGTGTTGATGTTGTTGGCGAAGGTAAAGATCGTCTCTGAGTACGCATCGTTGTACTGCAGTGCAATCTCCATGGCCACGCCATCGCGCTCGGCCTCCATGTAGATCGGCTTCTCATGCAGAACCTGCTTGCCCTTGTTCAAGTGCTTGATGAACTCTGCGATGCCGCCAACATACTTGAACTCCTGGCGCCGGCTCTCTCCCGTCTTCGAGTCAGTCGTCCGCTCGTCAGTCAGGTGAATCTCAAGACCCTTGTTCAGGAAGGCCAGCTCACGCAGCCTCTGCGCCAGCGTGTCGTAGTTGTACTCAGTCACTGTGAAGATCGATTTGTCCGGCAGGAAGTGCACCTTGGTGCCAAGCTTCGTGCTCTGGCCCATCTTGCGCAGCGTGCTGATAGGGTCGCCCTTGGAGTAGTCCTGCGTCCATGCAAACCCGTCGCGCCAGACCTCGACGTCAAACTCTTCGCTGAGCGCGTTCACGCAGCTCACGCCCACGCCGTGAAGGCCGCCGGAAACCTTGTAGTTCGACGCGTCGAACTTACCGCCCGCGTGCAGCATCGTCAGCACAACCTGGACGCCGGGCATCGTCTTACCGTTCACCGTCTTGTTGTCTACGGGAATGCCGCGGCCATCGTCCACCACGGTAATGGAGTTGTCGACGTGGATCGTTACATCGATCTTGGTCGCAAATCCGGCCAGGGCTTCGTCAACAGAGTTATCAACTACCTCATATACAAGGTGATGCAGGCCTTGCTCGCCAGTCGATCCGATGTACATCGCCGGCCGCTTCCGTACCGCGGCGAGGCCCTCGAGAACCGTAATGTTCTCGGCAGAATAGCCGCCCGACGCCTGCTTTGGCTCCGCGCTCTTTGCCGTCTTGTCGTCTTCCAAAAGTTCCGTTCCGGTGGGGACTGCCGTCGTTGCCATGTAGCTCCTGAAAGTGCTCCGAAAACCCTTCCGGGAACCTGCGGCCCAATTCGGGAAAAGCCGCGTCAATCAAGCACTTTGCACAGGTTCAACCGGGATTTTTAGTAGCTTAAGTATACCACGACCTGAGGGCTGTTTTCTGGGGCCAAACCATAGCTGTCGAGAGTACCCGCGGCGGTTCCACGTCTTCTTTTCAAGGCCACCGGAAGTCCTCAAACGGAACCCAAAAATATGGTCCGGCGAGGCGAAATATGCTTCTCCCACCAAAGTGTTAGCCCACAGCTGCTTGGTCAACTGTCTGCCGAGGCTTGAAACCCGCTGCTGCCCTCACCCTCGCATTTTTCGCGCCGTTTGCGATTAATGGTGCTGGGGCTTGGGTTCTCGCATTTCTCCTTTTATATCAGCAACTAAGAAGCCAAAGCCGCGATCCCCACATGCGCAAATTGCATGCCCATCGTCTCGCCAACCTACTGCACCGAAAGTTGTAAAGCCATGTCACCCACTCGTGGCTATCTTGAGTCCTCAGAGGTGAAGCAATGAAGCTGAATCGTTTGTTGATGGCATCTGCACTCTGTCTCTCCTTGGTGGCCTCCCCCTCTGCCTTCGCCTGTGAACACAGCGGCGGCAATGGATGGTTATCTTTCTTTCATCATTGCGACCACGACCAGAACACTAGCAACACGGGTCCTGATCACACCAACACCAAGCGTCAATGTGACCAAAACGGCCAGGACTCCGGCCGGGGCAACAACTGCGATCGCGGCAAAGGTAACGGTGGGGGCTACTGCGGAACCGGCGGAAGCACAAGCGGGGGTGGATCTTCCTCAGGTGGCGACTCCAGCAGTGGGGGAACTGTCTACAAATAACCAACCAGCCGCCCAACTCTGGGCATATCCATCCATCGGCTTCGGCAGGCATCTGCCGGAGCCTTAACTTTTCAGGG
>Ga0070671_100000918_pt1 | contig 21508 bp, 22 predicted proteins | sample KBSS73metaG_FD_65341 | JGI IMG/M metagenome (GOLD analysis project Ga0070671, IMG submission 65341) | Switchgrass rhizosphere microbial communities from Kellogg Biological Station, Michigan, USA - KBS S7-3 metaG | ecosystem: Host-associated > Plants > Roots > Rhizosphere > Soil ...
CAGGATCGGCGAGACGCGGCGAGAGTGCATGGCCTTCGAGATGGTTGACCGCGACGAGCGGCTTGCCAGCTGCCAGCGCCAAGCCCTTGCCGGCGAGCAGCGCGACCATCACGCCGCCGATCAGGCCGGGGCCGGCGGTGGCGGCAATGGCGTCGACGTCGTCGATGGTCAGCTTCGCCTCCGCCAGCACCTGCTCGATCAGGCCGGGCAGGATCTCGACATGGGCGCGCGCGGCGATCTCCGGCACCACGCCGCCATAAGGCTGGTGAGCGCTATTCTGGCCGACGACCGCCTGCGCGAGGATGCGCCGGTCGCTAGTGACAAGCGCCGCCGCGCTGTCGTCGCAACTGCTTTCGAGGCCAAGGACGAGAGTCATTTCGTGTCCGGCCCTTTGCCTGATCCCGGAAATTTGCACTAGGGGTGAGTGATGCAGGGACTTCGCCTAGGGACTCGCGGATCGCCACTGGCGCTGGCGCAGGCACGCAAGGTCGCGGCAGCAATCGAGACCGCGCAGCGCTGGCCCGATGGCTGGGTGCAGATCGTCGAGATCAAGACGACCGGCGACAAGGTGCAGGACAAGCCGCTGGCCGAGATCGGCGGCAAGGCGCTGTGGACCAAGGAGCTCGACCGCGCGCTTCTCGAAGAAGAGGTCGATTTCTGCGTCCATTCGATGAAGGACGTCGAGAGCGAGCGGCCCAACGGAATCCATCTGGCGGCGGTGCGGCCGAGGGGCGACGTCCGCGACCGGATCATCGGCGCGGAGTCGATCGACAAGCTGAAGCAGGGCGCGGTCGTCGGGACGTCGTCGCCAAGGCGCGCGGCGCAGCTGCTGCGGCTGCGTCCAGACCTCAAGATCGTTCCGATCCGCGGCAATGTCGAAACGCGGCTGAAGAAGGTCGAAGGCGGTGAGGTCGATGCGACCCTGCTAGCGTCGGCGGGCTTGAAGCGGCTCGAGATCGACGCGGGAACGGCGATCCCAACCGAGATCATGCTCCCCGCGCCGGGGCAGGCGGTGATCGGCATGGAATGCCGCACCAACGACACACGGACGCAGAGCGTGCTGAGCACGGTCAGCAACGGCATCACCTTCAACTGCGTCAGCGCCGAGCGCGCCTTGACGCGGGCGTTGGGCGGGACCTGCCATTCGCCGGTCGCGGCCTTCTGCGCGTTCGAGGACGGCGACCTCAGGCTGCGCGCGCAGTTGTTCAGCGAGGACGGCGCCGAAATGGTCGAAGGGCGCACTGTGATGGACTGCGGCGACAACCGCCCGGCCGAGGAGCTCGCGCGATCGCTTCTGGGCGACGCGCCGGAGTCGATCCGGAGGCTGTTCGGCGCTTGAAGCGCCTCCTGGTCCTGCGGCCGGAGCCGGGCGCGAGCGCGACGGTCGCCAAGGCGCGTAAGCTCGGGCTGGACGCAGTTGCGGTGCCCTTATTCGAAGTTGAGCCGGTCGCGTGGGAACCACCTGACGCAGCTGGGTTCGACGGACTTCTTCTGACCAGCGCCAATGCCGTCCGGTGCGGCGGCGAGGTGCTGGGGACGCTACGGGGGCTTAAGACCTATGCGGTCGGCGAAACGACGGCCGAAACGGCGCGCGAGGCCGGGTTCGACATTGCGGCAACAGGCGACGCCGGGATCGACCGGCTGCTCGGCTCAATCGAGCCGGACCTGAAGCTGCTGCACCTGTGCGGCGAGGACCGGCGCGAACCGGAAAGCGCGAAGCAGGCCATCACGCCTGTCGTCGTCTATCGCTCGAACCCGGTAGAGGCGCCCAACCTTGACCCAACTGAGGGCGCGGTGGCGCTGATCCATTCGCCGCGCGCGGGACGGCGTTTCGCCGAGCTGGTTAGCGATCGGAGCGAGACACGCATCGCGGCGATCAGCGAGGCGGCGGGAGAAGCGGCGGGCAGGGGATGGGCCAGAGCCGAGGTCGCGGAGCAACCTACCGACGACGCGCTGCTGGCCCTCGCCGCAAGCCTGTGCGACAAGCCGGACCCGAAATGAACGGCACCACCAAAGGCAGTATGGGATGGGGCGCGCGGTTGCTCATCGGGCTGGTGTTCATCCTCGTCGGGGCGGGAGCGGCCGTGTGGAGCCTCGGCCATTATCCGCGCGCGGCGCGCGTCCTCGGGATTTCGCCGCCCGCGCCGCAACCGGCGGTCAGCCCGCCGAAATCGGGGGCGCCTTCGCCGACGGAGGCTGCGCCAAAACCACCGCCCGCGAACAAGCAGCAGCTGGCCGCGCTCGAGCAGCGCGTCAATGAAGTCGAGAATGCGACTGAGCGCGCCGAAGGCTTCGCGGGCCGCGCCGATGCCTTGGTCGTCGCCTTCGCCGCGCGCCGCGCGATCGATCGCGGGGTCGCGCTCGGCTATCTCGAGCCATTGCTGGTCGATCGCTTCGGCGCGCAGCACCCGGCGGCGGTCGCGACGATCATCACGGAATCGCGCCAGCCCGTGCGGCTGGAGGAGCTGCAGAGCGATTATGAAGAACTGGGCCCGGTCCTGCGCCGGGGCGGCCCGCAGGACAGCTGGTGGGCCGGCTTTAAGCGCCAGATGGGATCGCTGATCGAGGTCCACAGCGCCGAGCGGCCCGCTGCGAACCCCGAGGCTCGGTACAACCGGGCGATGCGGCGGCTGTCTAGCGGCGACGTGGACCAGGCGTTGGCTGAGACCATGCGCATGCCGGGCGCGGCGCGCGCGAGCGACTGGACAGGGAAGGCACGACGCTATGTCGCCGCGCATCGCGCGCTCGACGAGATCGAATCGGCAGCGCTGTTGGCCGGGCCGGGGAGTGCGCGTTAGGCGCACAGCGCCCGTTCAGCCACTCGCTCCTAAGCCGCTCACAAGGTTGAGGAAGTCGGGGGATGCGCGACGCCATGACGTCACTTTGGAAATGGTGCGGAACCGCGCTGGCGCTGGCCGCTGCGGTGGCCGTCGGGGCGTCGGCCATGAGCCAGGCGCCTGCTCCTCGCAGAACGGCGCCGGTTGCGCGCCCCGCGCCGCCCGCGCCGGCGTTCATCCAAGGCCGCGTCACGGAGCTCGGCAAGGGCTTCGACGGCCGGGTCGGTATCGCCGTCCGCTCGATCGACGAGGGCTGGTCGACCGGCTGGAAGGCCGACGAGTTATATCCGCAGCAGAGCGTCAGCAAATTGTGGGTGTCGATCGCCGCGATGGACGCGGTGGACCAGGGCAGGGTCCGGCTGGACGACAAGGTCACGCTCAGCCGCCACGATCTGACCGTCTTTCACCAGCCGATCCGCGACCTGATCCTGAGCGGTGGCAGCTACACGACGACGGTAAGCGACCTGCTGGTCCGGGCGATCACCACCAGCGACAATACGGCCAACGACAAGCTGATGCGCGTCGTCGGAGGGCCGGACGCGGTGCGGTCGATGATCCGGGCGAAGCATCTCGGCTCGATCCGCTTCTACAATGGCGAGCGCGCCCTGCAGAGCCGCATCGCTGGCCTGATGTGGAGCCCGAGCTATTCGATCGGCAATGCGTTCTTTGATGCGCGCGACGCGCTTCCCGCTTCCGTCCGCAGGGCAGCGTTCGATCGGTATGTCAGCGACCCATATGACGGCGCCTCGCCGAGCGCGATCGTGAGCGCGCTTGCACGATTGAAGCGCGGCGAGCTGCTCTCCCCGGCTTCGACTGCGACCCTGCTCGACATCATGAGCCACACCAAGACCGGCGCGAACCGGTTGAAGGGCGGCATGGCCCCTGGCTGGGTGCTCAACCACAAGACCGGCACCGGCCAGGTGCTTGGCTCGCAACAGGCCGGGTACAATGACATCGGCATCCTGACCGCGCCCGATGGCCGCAGCTATTCGGTGGCGGTGATGATCAAGTTGACATCGGTGCCCCTGCCGGTGCGGATGGAGCTGATGAACAACGTCGTGCGCGCGGTGATTGCCCAGCACGATATGCAGTACGCGCAGGCGGCTAATTAATCAGCCGAGGAGATGCCCGCTCTTCTTGCGCTTCGTCGCAAGATAATCGGCGTTGTGCGGGTTGGCGGGCATGTGATGTGCGACGCGTTCGACAACCCTGATCCCGGCCGCTTCAAGGCCCGCGACCTTGGCGGGGTTGTTGGTGAGTAACCGAACCTGCTCGATTCCCAGCCCGCGCAGCATTGCCGCGGCATGGCCATAGTCGCGCTCGTCGTCGGCGAAGCCGAGGCGCTGGTTGGCGTCGACCGTGTCGAGCCCGCGGTCCTGCAGCGAGTAAGCGCGGATCTTGTTGGCCAGGCCGATTCCGCGACCCTCCTGGCGAAGGTAGAGCAATACCCCGCCGCCGTTGGCGCCAATGATGTGTAGCGCCTCCTTCAGCTGCGGCCCGCAGTCGCATTTCAGCGAGCCGAACACGTCGCCGGTCAGGCATTCGCTGTGAAGCCGGACGACCGGGGGCTTTCCACCGAACGCCCCGATCACCAGCGCGACGTGCTCCTGCCCGTCGTCGGACGCGCGGAAGGCGACGATCTGGGTCGGTGGCATGCCCTCGAGCGGCAGCTTCGCCCGCGCGACGATCTCGACGGACGGCTGGGTTCGCTCGCGGGCGATGTCCGCGGCGGACACGCTGAGCTCGGCTGCCTTGGCGTCGAGCAGCCAAAGCGCCGGCAGCAGCCCCGCGGAACGCGCGAGGTCGAGCGCTGCGCGGCCTGTCTCAAGGCAGTCCGGAATCACCGGATGGAGCGGCCCGATTGGCGCGCGGTCGAGGTCGCGGCCGGGATCGGCGATGGCCAGCGCCGTCGCGGCATCGAGCCAGTCGGCGTGGCTGAGCACGACCGGCGCGCCCGGGTTGGCGGCATCGCGTTCGTTGGCGAGGTTGAGCGCGGCGGCGCGTTCGCCGCTGATCAGCAGCTTCGCAGCATGGTCGGGGTCGAGCAGGTCAAGAAGCTCCTGGCTCGCGGTTTCGACGGCGAGCACGGCAGTCGGGCAAGGTCCGTCGATGCGGAGCGGGCGCCCGGCGCGAAGCGCGGCGATGGCAGTACGGACGGAGTCTACGCTCAAGCCTCGATCTCGAGGATCAGCGGGACATGGTCGGACGGCCGCTGCCAGTTGCGGCACGGTTCGAGCACCGAATGCGCCTTCAAGTGGCCGGAAAGCTCCGGGGAAGCCCACATGTGGTCGAGCCTGCGCCCGCGGTCGTTCTTCGTCCAGTCTGGGGAGCGGTAGCTCCACCAGGTGAAGCAGCGCTCGGGTGCGGGGACGAAGCGGCGGCCGATGTCGATCCAGTCGTGAGCGTCGCGGAGACGGGTCAAAGCGTCGACTTCGACTGGAGTATGGCTGACCACCGTCAGCAACGCCTTGTGGCTCCAGACGTCGCATTCGAGCGGGGCGACGTTGAAGTCGCCGAGGATGACCGTGGGCTCGTCCAGGCCCTCCGACCAGCGCGTCATTCGCTCTATGAAGTCGAGCTTCTGGCCGAACTTTGGATTGACGGATCTGTCGGGGGTATCGCCGCCGGCCGGCACATAGACATTCTCCACCCGGATGCCGTTGGGCAGTCGCACGCCAACGTGGCGCGCCTCGCCATTGTCCTGCCAGTCGTGCTTGCCAGGGTCCTTGAGCGGCACCCGGCTCAGGATCGCGACGCCATGGTGCATGCGTTGGCCGTTCAGCGCCCAGTGGACGTAGCCGTGCCCGCGAAACAAGTCGCCGGGAAAGATGTCATCGAGGACCTTGGTTTCCTGCAGGCACAGGATGTCAGGCTGCTGCTCGGCGATCAGACGCTCGACCAGTCCCAAGCGCGCGCGCACGGAGTTGATGTTCCACGATGCGATTTTCAGCCGCTTGGTCACGTTTCGCGCTTAGCCCTGTCTCCCCCACATGCAAAAGGCCCCCGCTCCGGGGGCATGGAGCGAGGGCCGACCGAGCGTTGTCACGCAAGGGATGCCGAGGACCCTGGGTAACAGGGGGAAACCCCAGGCCTTGTGGCATCGCTCTCCTATTTAGGAAGTCGTGCCTGACATTGCGATGAACAGGTGGCGAACTGAAACTTTTTTTCGACTAACGCCGCTTTTTCGGCGGAGCGAAGGTGAAGGAGCTCTCAGGCACCGCGACATTGTAGCGGACGTCCGAGAGGCGCACCGTGGTGCGGTGGTTCTGCGGGTCGATCGCAGTCCAGCCATACAGCTGCAGGCCGCCTGGCGCGGACCCATTGCGCAGGAAGGCGAGCGTCAGCTGGCCATATTGACCGGCGTTCTTGGCGCGCGCGACGACCACCCGGCTGTCCGCGCTTGGCAGGATTTCGGCCTTGCCGTTGAAGTCAGGCGAGCTTGAAAGCAGCGGGCCGAGCGGCGTCCGGCCCAGCGGCCAGCTGTTCTTTTGCCCGACGCTATAGTCGATGAAATTGAGCTTAGATCCATCGGCGACGAGCAGCAGGTCGCCGCCCGAATATTCGAAACGGACGCGGCCCGGGCGCTTGAGCTGCAGTGTTCCGGTGGCGGTGCGGCCCCTGGCGTCGGTCTGAGTGAAGTTGGCAGTCATCGTCTGGACCGCGGTGAGGTGCGCCTTCAATCGGTCGAGGTCCGGCGATGCAACGGCGGCCGACGGCGCCACGGCGAGGATCGCTGCCGGCACCAGGGCGCGCGCGAGGCGGGTCATCGAGGTCATTCTTGAATCTCCTGGGATTTTGCTGGCAAAAGTGGCGTTTCGCCGTTGAATGCGCTCTGAACCCCGCGGTTCCGGTCCGTTCAGCCTCAGATCGGATGCCCGTCCGGGTCGATCAGCACCTCGCGCCGGCCGACATGATCGGGCTGGCCGACGAGGCCGTCCTTCTCCATCCGCTCAATCAGCCGCGCGGCGCTGTTGTAGCCGACGCGAAGCTGGCGCTGGAGATAGGAGGTCGAGGCCTTCTGGCTCTCGGCGACGATCTGGATCGCCTTGCGATAGAGCTGGGTCTCGGCGTCATCCTCGCCAGTCGGCTGGCCATCGAACAGATAGCCGCCGTCCTCGGGCTCCTCGGTGACCGCCTGGACATAATCAGGGGCGCCCTGCTTGCGCCAATGCTCGGCGACCGAGCGGACTTCCTCGTCGCTGACGAAGGGCCCGTGGACACGAATGATCTGCTTGCCGCCGGGCATGTAGAGCATGTCGCCCTTGCCCAGCAGCTGCTCGGCGCCCTGCTCACCGAGGATGGTCCGGCTGTCGATCTTGCTCGTTACCTGGAAGCTGATTCGGGTCGGCAGGTTGGCCTTGATGACGCCGGTGATGACGTCGACCGAGGGTCTCTGCGTCGCCATGATCAGGTGAATGCCGGCAGCGCGCGCCTTCTGAGCCAGTCGCTGGATCAGGAACTCGACCTCCTTGCCGGCGGTCATCATCAAGTCGGCAAGCTCGTCGACGACGACGACGATCTGCGGCAGCACTTCATATTCAAGTTGCTCGGTTTCATAGAGCGGCTGGCCGGTGTCGCCGTCATAGCCAGTCTGCACCCGGCGCCCGAGCCGCGCACCCTTGGCCTTCGCCTCGCGCACCTTGGCGTTGAAGCTTGGCAGCGCGCGCACGCCGAGGTTGGCCATCATGCGATAGCGCTCCTCCATCTGCTCGACCGTCCATTTGAGCGCTCGGATCGCCTTGCCCGGCTCCGTCACGACCGGTGACAGGAGGTGCGGGATGTCGTCGTACATGCTCAATTCGAGCATCTTCGGGTCGATCATGATCAGTTTGCACTGGTCCGGACCGTACCGGTACAAAAGCGATAGGATCATGCAGTTGAGGCCGACCGACTTTCCCGAGCCGGTGGTGCCGGCGACTAGCAGATGCGGCATCGGCGCCAGGTCGGCGATGACCGGATCGCCGGCGATGTTCTTGCCGAGGATCAAGGGCAGCGACATGTTCTGGTCGTCGAACGCCTGGCTGGCGATCAGCTCGCTGAGCGAGACCATCTCACGCTTCGGATTCGGAAGCTCGATGCCGATGACGCTGCGGCCGGGGATGGTCGCGACGCGCGCGGACAGGGCCGACATGTTGCGAGCGATGTCGTCCGCCAGCGCGATGACCCGGCTCGCCTTGATGCCGCTCGCGGGCTCGAGCTCGTACATGGTGACCACGGGGCCGGGGCGGACTTCCACGATGTCGCCGCGGACGTTGAAGTCCTCGAGCACAGTCTCGAGCAGGCGCGCGTTCCGCTCCAGGCCGGCGCGGTCAATGTGCTGACGCGTTTCCCTGGGCGGCGCCGCGAGCAGGTCTACAGTCGGAAGCTGGTAGCTGTCGCCGAGCGCGAGCGTGGGCTGGGCGCTCGATGCCTTGCGGCCGGCGGCGCGCGCGGCGGGAGCGACTGCGCGGGCCGGCTCGGCAACTGCGACGGTTGGCTTCGAGCGCGGCGGAGCGGCGGGGAACGCGCGATCCTCGGCGATCTCAGTCCGGCGCGGCGCGGCGCGGCGCTCGCGCGGGGTACGGCGGAGCAGGCCGCCGATCCAGCCTCGCTCGTCCTCGGTCAGGCCGAGCGCGAGATAGGCAACCAAAATTCCGGCCAGGGCAAACAGCAGCAAGGTCGCGAATCGCGCCGGGCCCGCGACCTGCGGATTGGCGATGAGGCCGAGAGCAGCATCGACGCCGTGCGCAGCGGCAAGGCCGATCGCTCCGCCCCAGCCGGCGGGAAGCCCCGACACCGAGGAAGCACTGGTGAGGCCAAGCGCGATTCCGAGCAGCAAGGCAGCGGCGGCGGCGAGCAGCAGTCCGCGGCCAATTCGGCCGGCGGGCTCGAGCCGGATCATGCGCAGGCCGGCGATGGCGACCACCGGCAGTAGGAACACTGCGCCGAGCCCGAACAGGAGAAGCAGCGCATCGCTGGAGTAGGCGCCGAACGCCCCGAGCCAGTTGGTCGGCGGTCCGCCTGCGGCGGTGCTCAGCGACGGGTCATTGGTGTCGTGAGTCGCCAGCGCCACCGCACCGCCGAGGCTGAGGCCGACCAGCAGCACGCCCCAGCTGCGCACTGCGAACCGCCGCACCGTTTCACGCAGTGCATCCCGCCAGTCAGGCGCGAGGTCGCGCTTCGCTGCGCGTGTCGCCACCGTTGCCATGTCCCACCACCCTTTTAACTCGCCACGTAGAATCCCCCACGCGGAGTCCCCGGTCAAGCGAGGACATGGCGCCGCTGCGACGAACGGGTTAGGGGCGCGTTGCAATGGACCGGGCGGACGTGATCATCTTCGGCGGCGGGCTGGTCGGCCTCGCGCTCGCCTCCGCGCTCGATTCGAGTGGGCTGTCGGCGATCCTCGTCGACCCGGCTGATCCCAGCCCACGCGCCAATGCCAGCTTCGACGGACGCACCAGCGCTGTGTCGTCGAGCTCGATGCGGATGCTGGATACGATCGGCGTCGCCGCGCATCTCACCGAGCCCGGCTGCCCGATCCGGCGCATAGCGGTTGCTGACGGTTTGAAGCCTGGCGGGCTTCATTTCGATTCGGACGACAACGAGCCGCTCGGCTTCATGCACGAGAACCGCAACCTGCGCGCCGCCCTTCATGCGCGCGCAGACGCCGGAAAGAACGCTTGGCTGCTGTGGAAGTCGCGGGTCGCCAGCGTCGACCGCGGCGAGCATGGAGTCGTCGTCGCACTCCAGGACGGGCGCAAGCTCAGCGCGCCGCTGCTGATCGCCGCCGACGGACGCAATTCGAAGACGCGCGAAGCGGCAGGAATCAACGTGGCGCGCTGGAAGTACGAGCACCAAGCGATCGTCTCAGTCCTCCGCCACGAGCGTGAGCATGATCATGTCGCATACGAGATTTTCTATCCGAGCGGGCCGTTCGCGCTGCTGCCGATGAACGACGATGCCGGCGTCCATCGCTCGGCGATCGTCTGGTCGGTGCCGCAGGAGAATGCGACCGGCTGGCTGTCCCTGAGCGACGCAGATTTCGCAGCCGAGGCCGAGGCGGCTATGGGCGGCTTTCTCGGCAAGGTCGAAATGCTCGCGCCGCGATCGTCATTCCCGCTCGGCTTCCACCATGCCGCGCAGATCACCGCGAATAGGCTGGCATTGGTGGGCGATGCGGCTCACGCGATACACCCGATCGCCGGCCAGGGACTCAACCTCGGCTTCCGCGACGTTGCGGCGCTAGCTGAGGTGCTGGTCGAGGGGGCGCGGCTCGGCCTGGATCTCGGCGACCGGCAATTGCTCGACCGCTACCAGCGCTGGCGCTCGCTCGACGCGCTTTCGGTCGCCTTCGCCACCGACAGCCTGACGCGGATCTACGGCATCCCCGGCAAGACGGCGTCCGCGATTCGCCGGTTCGGCATGGGGCTGGTCGGGCGGATCTCGCCACTCCGGAACCGGCTGATGAATGAAGCGCGCGGCACGAGCGGCGAGCTGCCGCTGCTGCTGCGGGGCCTGCCAATCTGATTATTGCAGCGTCGGTTCGATCTCGACGCCGCCGGTGACCGCCATGCGGTGGAACTGCATCAGCTGAACGAGCAGGTCGGCGCGGTCCTGGAGGCTCGCCTGCTCGAGCAGCGCCTGCTTGGCGCCGACGTCGAAGGGCGCGACCTGGGCGATTGCGTTGACCAGCATCTCGTCGTCGAGCCGCGCGACCGCGGCCCAGTCCACCGCCAGCCCCATCGCGTCACCCAGCCGGCGCGCTTCGCGCTCGACCTCCGCTCGCTGGATCATTTCGAGCGGCGGCGGCTCCGAATCATCGAACGCTTCGATGTCGACCTCGGCGCAGCGATAGGGCGCGTCATCTTCTGTCTCGCGCAGCAGCCGGAATCGGTTCGAGCCCAGCAGCACGATGTTGTAGCGGCCGTCGTCCAACTCCTCGACGCCGACCATCTCGCCGACGCACCCGATCGCATAGAGCGGCGCCTGGTTGTCGTCGTCGAGCCGGTGCGGCTGGATCATCGCGATCCGCCCCGCTCCGTCGATCGCGTCCTTGACCATCTCACGATAGCGCGGCTCGAAAATGTGCAGCGGCAGCTGCGAGCGGGGGAACAGGATCGCACCCGGAAGGGGGAAGAGGGCGACGCGGATCGTTCGGCTCACGTGAACAGAACCGCCGACAGGCGGCGGCGTTGGGCGCTGGACCACGGGTCCTCGAGCCCTTGGGCTTCGAGGAGCTGCAGGAATTTCTGGCGCGCTGCGCCTTCATTCCAGTCGCGGTCGGCGGCGATGATCGCGAGCAGGGCATCGGCAGCGGCGTCGCGGTCGCCAGCACCCATCTTCGCCGAAGCTAGCTCGAAGCGCGCGTCGTGGTCGTCCGGATTGGCCGCAAGCCGCGATTCAAGCGCGGATGTGTCGACCGTCGGCGCAGACGCCACTTCGAGCGCGGCGCGAGCACGGCTGATCTCGGGTTTCTTCGCCTGCTCATCCGACAGGCCGTCAAGGATCTCGCGAGCCTGCGCCGTATCTCGGGCCGCAATTAACGCCCGGGAAAGGCCGCCCAGCACCTCGACATTGTCGGGCGCCATTTCCCGCACCTGAGCGAAAATGTTGGCCGCTCGCTCGGCGTCACCCTCCGTCAGCACCTGCTCGGCCATCGCGATCAGCGGCTCGATTTCCGCCTTCGGAGTCGCGCCCTCGGGCTCGATCTTCAGCTGGTCGAGCAGCTGGTCGAGTGCCTTTTTGATTTGGCCCTCGCTGCGATAGTTGGTGAGGTCGGCTACCGGCTGGCCACGATAAATCGCATAGACGGTCGGGATCGACTGGATACGGAACTGCGACGCGAGCAGCTTTTCCTGGTCGACGTCGATTTTCGCCAGCTTGACGCCCTTCCCGGCGTAATCCTCGGCAACCTTGTCGAGCACTGGCGACAGCTGCTTGCACGGCCCGCACCATTCCGCCCAGAAATCGAGGATGACAAGCGAGGTCATCGACGGCTGGATGACGTCGCGTTCGAAGCGCTCGATCGATTCGCGCTCGGCTTCGCTGAGGCCTAGGGTCGCCACGGTGCCCGTCAAACTCCCTTCAACAACCGTTTGGTCGCGCCCATATGGGCGGCTCGCGAGGTCGCCACAAGCGCCTTGCAGGGGCGCGCATCACCATGCTAGGCGCGCGCCTCACCTCCGCTGGACCTGGCTTCCGGCGTCAGCTCAGAGCGGGCGTAGCTCAGGGGTAGAGCACAACCTTGCCAAGGTTGGGGTCGAGGGTTCGAATCCCTTCGCCCGCTCCAGACTGTCAAACCTTCGAGAGATCGAACCCTCGGGTTTGAGGGCGCTACGGCGCAGGCGCCTTTGCGCGTGGTTCGAATCACTTCCCTCTTCGAAATCTCAACGACAGTATTGTACCGTGGACTACACGACCGTCATCGCTTTGTGCCTGCTCTTCGCGCTTGGAGCAGCGCTTTATTCGAGCGTCGGGCACGGAGGCGCATCGGCCTACATTGCGGCCATGGCGCTCTTCTCTGTCGCGCCAGAAGTGATGAAGCCCACCGCGCTGGCGCTGAACCTGCTCGTCGCTGGATTCGGTACCTGGCGTTACTCGCGCCGTGGGCTGACCAACTGGAAGCTGGTGCTGGCCTTCGCCCTTACGGCGACGCCCGCCGCGTTCATCGGCGGCGGGATTCATCTGCCGGCGATCTACTACAAGCCGTTGGTCGGAATTCTGCTTTGGGCCGCCGCCGCGCGCCTGCTGTGGCAGCCCACGGCGCTGGCCGAACGCGAAACCAAGGCGCCGACGCCATGGATCAGCCTTCCGGCCGGAGCGGTGCTCGGCCTGCTCGCCGGCCTGACCGGAACCGGTGGCGGCATTTTCCTCAGCCCGTTGATCATCCTCAACGCATGGGAGGAGCCGCGCCACACATCGGGCGTGGTCGCGGCCTTCATCCTCTTGAACTCGATCGCCGGTCTCGCGGGCAACTGGTCCTCGGTAGGTCACCTACCGCAGCAATTGCCGTGGTTCCTGGCCGCGGTCGGCGCGGGCGCGCTGATCGGTACGTGGCTCGGGGTCGAGCGCCTGCCGCGTCCATGGCTGCTGCGGACGCTCGGGATGGTGCTGGTCGTCGCCGGAGCAAAGCTACTCTTCACTTAGTCTTCGATACGACCTCAATCCCGCCAACGACCATCGTCCGGTCGATGGCTTTCAGCATGTCGAACAGGGTGAGGCCTGCGACGGCGACGGCGGTCAACGCCTCCATCTCGACACCGGTCTCGGCCTTGGTCCGAACCTCTGATTCGATGCGAAAGCCAGGCAGTGAATCGTCTATCGTGATGCGAATTTCGATTTTGGTCAGCGGCAGCGGATGGCAAAGCGGGATCAACTCCGCGGTGCGCTTGGCGGCCATCACGCCGGCAAGCTCGGCGGTAGCGATTACGGCGCCTTTTGGGGTCGTGCCGGCTCTGACAGCGTCTAGGGTTTCCTTTTGGCAGGTCAGCGTGCCGACGGCGGTTGCCGTCCGCGCGGTCGAATCCTTCCGCGAGACGTCGACCATGCGCGCGCGGCCCGAATCGTCGATGTGGCTGAGCTCCCTCATGACGGCACCAGATCGCGGAGGCGCGGCACCAGCCCGGCCAGCGAGCAGGGCCGGTAGCGGCTGTCGAGCTCATCGCGCAGCACCAGGTCCCAGCCGTCGCGGCACGCGCCGGTCGAGCCGGGCAGACAGAAAATGAAGGTGTCGCCGAGCTGCCCGGCGAAGGCCCGCGACTGGAGAGTCGAAAGCCCTACGGTGCCGTGGCTGGCTTGGTGGAACAGCACCGCGAACCCATCCATCTCGCGCGTGCATAGCGGCTTCAGCGCTTCCGGCGTGACGTCGCGCGGGGCGAAGCCGGTCCCGCCGGTTGAGATGATGACATCGACCGCCTCGTCGTCGGACCAGGAGCGCACCCGCTTGCGAATGGCGTCGACGTCGTCGGCGACAATCGCCTTGCCTGCGAGCTGGTGGCCAGCGCTCGTCAGCCGCTCAACCAGCAGCGCCCCAGAGCGGTCGGTGTCCTCGCCGCGCGTGTCGGACACGGTGAGCACCGCGATTCGCAACGGATGAAATTCAAGGCTGTCGTCGATCCCAGCCATGCCTCAGCCCCAGCGGTCGCGGTCGGCTAGGTCGGCTTCGGTCGGCTCGATCCATTGCGCGCCGTCGTCGCCGACCTCGCGTTTCCAGAACACGGCGTCGGTCTTAAGTCTGTCCATCAGATAATCGGCGGCGTCGAAAGCCGCCCGGCGGTGGATCGACGACGCGCCGGCGAAAACGATCGGCTCACTCGCAGGCACTGTTCCGCAACGATGGACGACGCGGACATGGCTGACGTCAAAGCGCTCGGCGCAGGCGACGGCGATGTCCTCAAGCGACTGGCGGGTCAGGGTCGGGTGATGGTCGAGCACGACGGCGTCGACTGCATTCCCCTCTCGAGATTCGGGCCGCGCGAGCCCTACGAAGGTGACGATGGCGCCGTCTCCGCGTGCAGATTCCGTCAGCTCGGCCAGCTCAAGCTGGGGGTCGAGCGCGTCGGGCTCAAGAAGTGCAACGACGCTCATCCGCCCGATACCGGCGGCAGGAATTCGAGCTCGTCGGATTCGTCGACCGGCTGGCCGTCATCGACGACACGGTCGGCGATCAACGCGCGGGATCGAGCAAGCGAATGGGCCGCTGCCGCGTGGTCAGCAGCGAGTCGCAGGCGCACCTCGCCGACCGTCCAGCCGTCGGCGGCCAGGTCGATCTCAGGCGCAATCGCGTCGGCTAGCCGGCCGTAGAGCCGAATCCGCAACTCATCCTCCTTTGCTGCATTGGTCTTGGCCCCGCCCGCGCGCCGGGTCTAGGGCACATGATCATCAGGAGACTCGTCAATGGCTGAACAGGCAGAGCTCACGCGTCCGCAGGCCGAATCCAAGCTGCAGACGGTCAACCCCGCAACTGGCCAGCCGGGCAAGGCCTATGATGCGCACTCGATTGATGACGCCAAGGCGGCGGCGAAGACGGCGCGCGCGGCGTTCCTCGATTGGCGCCGGACGAGCTTCGCCGAGCGGTCGGTCGTGATCCGCAAGGCCGCCGAGATCTTGCGCGCGCGCAAGGACGAGTTTGCGCGGCTGATGACCGAGGAAATGGGCAAAACCGTCACCGACGGGCGTGCCGAGGTTGAGAAATGCGCTTTTCACTGCGACTGGTTCGCTGATCACGCTGAGGAATATCTGCGGCATGAGCCGGCCGACATCGGCGGCGGCGAGGCGTTCATCACCTTCAACCCGATCGGCATCGTCCTTGCGGTGATGCCGTGGAATTTCCCGTTCTGGCAGGTCTTCCGCGCCGCTGCGCCCGCGTTGATGGCCGGCAACGGCATGTTGCTGAAGCACGCAAGCAACGTGCCGGGCTGCGCGCTGGCGATCGAGGAGGTGCTTCACCAGGCTGGCGTCCCGAAAGACCTGTTCCAAGCCTTACTGCTGCCGAGCCACGACATCGAGACGCTGATTAAGGACGACAATGTGGCCGCCGTCACGCTGACCGGCAGTGTTCCCGCTGGCAAGGCAGTTGCGACCGCGGCGGGCTCAGTCCTGAAAAAATGCGTGCTCGAGCTCGGCGGGTCTGATGCCTATCTCGTGCTCGATGACGCCGACATTGAAGCGGCAGCGCCAATTGCGGCCAAGGCGCGGATGGTGAACGGCGGCCAGAGTTGCATCGCCGGCAAGCGCTTCATTGTGATCCGGTCGGTACTCGAGCCGTTCGAGCGGGCGCTGGTCAAGGCAATGCGCGGCTTCGAGATGGGCGACCCGGCGAACGAGGGCACGAAGCTCGGCCCGATGCAGAGCATCAAAGCGCGCGACGAGATCCACAAGCAAGTCGAGGGAAGCGTTGCGAAAGGCGCCAGGTTGCTGCTCGGCGGCAAAGTCCCTGCCAAGCCGGGCGCCTGGTATCCGGCGACAGTGCTCGCCGACGTCCGCCCTGGCCAGCCGGCGCATGACGAGGAAGTGTTCGGGCCGGTCGCAGCGATCATCGCTGCCGAGGACGAAGCGGATGCGATCCGCATCGCCAACGCGAGCGAGTTCGGCCTCGGCTCAGGCGTGCTAACGACGAACCTCGACCGCGGCCGGCGGATCGCGGCCGAAGAGCTCGAGGCCGGCATGAGCTTCGTCAACGAGAATGTCCGATCCGACCCGCGCACGCCGTTCGGCGGGGTCAAGCATTCGGGGTTCGGGCGCGAATGCGGCGTGTTCGGCATCCGCGAGTTCGTCAACATCAAGACGGTGCACGTGAAGGCTGCCGACTAAAGGTCAGTCCTCGAACAGGGCCGTGCCGATGCGGACCGCGGTCGCGCCGAGCATCACCGCCGCCTGATAATCGCCTGACATTCCCATGCTTAAGCCGGTGACGTCATGACGCCGGGCGATCTCGGCAAGCAGCGCAAAGTAGGGCGAGGGCTCCGGTCCAAGCGGCGGGATCGCCATCAGCCCGCCGAGCGACAGCGGCGATGCCCGCATCGCCTCGACGAGCGCGCCGACCTCAGCGATCGGACATCCGCCCTTCTGTTCCTCCTCGCCGATGTTCACCTGGACGTAGATCTCGGGAAAGCGGCCCGCGTTTTCCGCCTCCTTGGCCAGCGCCTCGAGCAGGGAAGGGCGGTCGAGTGAGTGGATGACATCGAACAGCTGCACCGCCTCTGCAGCCTTGTTCGACTGCAGCCGGCCGATCCCGTGAAGCCGCAGGCCCGGATTGCGCGCCAGCAGCGTCGGCCATTTGGCGAGCGCTTCCTGAACCCGGCTTTCGCCAAAATCGCGCTGACCGGCTGCGATCAGCGGCTTGATTTCTTCAGCGCTTCGGCCCTTTGTGACAGCGATTAGCGAGACATCGGCGGGAGCGCGAGTCGCGAGCGAAGCCGACTTGGCGATGTTGTCGAGAATATGCTGGCGTCGGTCGGCGGCACTGCTCATGGAGCGCAGCTACGGCTTAAGTTCACAAAAGTCTCGCGATCAGGCGCAGAAATCGTGAACGTAAAGTTCAGCTCAGAACTTGAAGGCGGTCCCGACGTAGACGGCCTGGCTATCGTGGCGCTGGTCCTGAAGCGCCGACAGGCGCTCACGCTCGACATTGTAGCGGACGCCGCCGGTCAGGGCGATGCGGCGCGACAGCGAATAGGACGCGCCGGCGTCGAGCGAGACATTGTCGCCGCGGCGAAGCGCCGGCAGCGGGTTGCCCGATGTACGCTCGGCACCGACAGCGACTCGAGTGCTCAGCTTGTTGCTAAGCGAGTAGCTGACGCCGAGGATCGCGGCCTCGCGGCCGCCGATGGCCTTATCGGCACTCTTCGCCTGGGCGATATCGCCAGCGACCGCGAACCGCTTCCAGCCAACGGCAACGCCGAGATTGTAGCCCGTCGGCGTCAGCTCGCTGATCGCGTTGGTCGGCGAAGCCTGAGCCAGGCCAGACGGCGCGAGCGAGCGAGCGCGGATCGCGACGCGGACCTGCGACGGCCGATTCTTGGCAGCAGCCGGCGTGAACTTGAAATCGGTCAGCGGGAGCGACTTGCCCGACAAAGCAGCGGCAAGCTTGGGATCGGCATTTGCCGGCGTGAAGGAGGAAACCGGGTCGAAGCTAAGGGCCACCGGGGCCGCGCGCTTCTTGGCTGCCGTGGTCGCAAACGCGGGAGACAGCACAAGACCGGCCGCGGCGGCTGCCGCAACCAGCTTGGATCCCGTACGCTTCGCGACTCTAAGCACGATAAACTCCCTGTCGGAGTCGATATAGTCGGACTCGGTCCAAGGTTCCATGAGCGGAATCGATTCATCCGCGCCCTGTTGCCGACTCAACACAATCGAGTCCCTGGACGGCACGCTTGCGGGCCAAGCTTGACCTTCTATAACGCTCGAAACGTCCATCCCCCGATGTTCGAGGACCCTAGATGAACCGCCCCCTAACGACTTCCGCTTTGCTCGTTCTGGCGCTCGCCGCGCCGGGCTGCGCGAAAGACCGCACCCTTCCGAACCAGCTCGCGGCGTCGAACGTGACGACCCTCGCGATCAATTCCTATTTGTGGCGTGCAGCAATCGACACAGTGTCCTTCGCCCCGCTGCTGCAAGCCAACCCAAACAGCGGCGTGATCATCACCGACTGGTACCGCAGCCCGAAAGTCCCCAACGAGCGCGTCAAGCTGACCGTCTCCGTGCTCGATCCGGAACTGCGCGCCGATGCGCTCCGGGTCTCGGCGGCGAAGCAGGTCTACCAGAACGGCGCGTGGTATGACGGCGCGGTCAGCGCCGCGACGACCCAGAAGCTCGAAGAGATCATCATGACCCGCGCCCGCGACCTCCGGCGCGCGACCATTGCACCTGGGGGCGGGAAGCGCGGCTCCGGTCGCCGCAGCCGCTAGTCCTTCACGATGAGCAGCCGGTTCAACGCGGCTGACGCCGACCGCCGCTGGCAGGCGCGGTGGGACGAGGCGCAATGCTTCCGCGCCGACAGCAACAGCAGCAAGCCCAAGGCCTATGTCCTGGAGATGTTCCCCTATCCGTCGGGGCGCATCCATATGGGTCACGTCCGCAATTACACGATGGGCGACGTGCTCGCCCGCTATCGACGCATGCAGGGCATGGAAGTGCTCCACCCGATGGGCTGGGACGCGTTCGGGATGCCGGCCGAGAATGCGGCGATGGAGCGCAAGGTGCACCCGGGCGAATGGACCTGGGCGAACATCCGGGCGATGCGCGAGCAGTTGAAGAGCATCGGCTTCGCGCTCGATTGGAGCCGTGAGCTCGCGACCTGCGACCCGGCCTATTACGGCCACGAGCAGGCCCTGTTCCTCGACCTGTTCAAGGCGGGCCTGGTCTATCGCAAGGAAAGCGAGGTCAATTGGGACCCGGTCGACATGACCGTGCTCGCCAATGAGCAGGTGATTGACGGCAAGGGATGGCGATCTGGCGCGACAGTCGAGCGGCGCAAGCTCGCGCAATGGTTCCTGAAGATCACCGACTTCGCCGACGATCTGCTCGAAGGGCTGCAGGGGCTCGACCAGTGGCCCGACAAGGTACGGCTGATGCAGGAGAACTGGATCGGCAGGAGCCAAGGCCTGCAATTCCGCTTCCGGCTGGCTGAGGCGCTCGACTCAATTGATTCGGTCGAAGTGTTCACCACGCGGCCGGACACGATCTTCGGATCGAGCTTCATCGCGGTTGCCGCCGACCATCCGATTGCTCTGGCCGTCGCCGCATCGGATCCGAATGCGGCGGCGTTCATCGCCGAGTGCAAGGCGGGCGGCACCAGCGCCGCCGAGGTCGAGACCGCCGAAAAGAAGGGCTTTCGGACCAATATCGAGGTCGTGCACCCGCTGGATCCCAAATGGCGGCTGCCGCTCTACATCGCGAACTTCGTTCTGATGGACTATGGCACCGGGGCAATCTTCGGTGTTCCCGGCCACGATCAGCGCGATTTCGAGTTTGCGAGGCAATATCATTTGCCGATCCTACGGGTTGTCGCCGCGAGCGCGGAGCAGGCTTCCGAGCCGATCGGCAGCGAAGCCGAATCCATGTCCGGCGTCGCCGTCAACTCGCGGTTCCTCGACGGCCTGACCACCGAGCAGGCGACAGCGGAAGTGATCCGGCGCGCCGAAGCGGCGGGCTGGGGCCACGGTACCGTCCAGTATCGGCTTCGCGACTGGGGCGTGTCGCGCCAGCGCTATTGGGGAACGCCGATCCCGATCATCCACTGCGCAAAATGCGGCGCGGTGCCCGTGCCGCGCGAGCAACTGCCTGTCGTACTTCCCGACGACATCGAGTTCGACAAGCCGGGCAACCCACTCGACCGCCATCCGACTTGGAAACACGTCGATTGCCCGAGTTGCGGCGGCAAGGCGACGCGCGAGACCGACACGCTCGACACGTTCGTTGATTCAAGCTGGTACTTCATCCGCTTCGCAAGCCAGCCGGACGACCGGCCGTTTGATCGCGCCGAAGCCGAAGAGTGGCTGCCTGTCGGGCAGTATATCGGCGGCGTCGAACACGCGATCCTGCACCTACTCTATGCGCGCTTCTGGACGCGGGCGCTGAAGCGGCTCGGGGAGATCTCGGTCGACGAGCCGTTCAAGGGGCTGTTCACCCAGGGCATGGTGACCCACGAAACCTATCGTGCGGGCGACGGCAGTTGGCTCAGTCCCGATGAAGTCAAGAAGAACGGCGACGACTGGATTCATATCGAGAGCGGGCATCCGGTGGCGACCGGCCGCGTCGAGAAGATGTCCAAATCGAAACGCAACACGGTCGATCCCGAGCCGATCCTCGCCAAATATGGCGCGGACGCGGTGCGCTGGTTCATGTTGTCCGACAGCCCGCCCGAGCGCGACCTTGAATGGTCGGAAGCCGGAATCGAGGGCGCGGCTCGCTTTGTTCAGCGCGTGTGGCGGCTGGCCAGCGCCAGCAAGGCCGCCGAGGGCGAAGATGAAGGGCTGAAGCGCAAGTTGCACCGGAGCATTGCCGCGGCTGGGGAAGCGATCGAGGGGCTGCAGTTCAACAAGGCGGTCGCTCAGCTCTACGAGCTAACAAGCGCGATCGAAAAGGCGCCGCCGTCGGCAACCCGGCATGAGGCCGTGCGCGCGCTCATCCTGCTTGCCGCGCCCGCCGCACCGCACCTCGCGGAGGAAAGCTGGGCGGCGCTTGGTGAAAGCGGAATGGTGGCGGATGCGCCCTGGCCCAGCTTCGATCGCACCTTATTAGTCGACGATCAGGTGACGCTTGCAGTGCAGGTCAACGGCAAGCTCAGGGACACGCTGAATGCGCCGCGCGGGCTCGATCGCGCCGCCGCCGAGGCGCTCGCTCTCGCATCAGACAAGGTCCAGCGCCAGCTGGCCGGCGCGGCGCCACAGAAGGTGATTGTCGTTCCCGACCGGCTGGTGAATATCGTCGCCTGATGCGCATTGCCCTTCCCCTTCTCGCCGCGGTGGTGCTCAGCGGTTGCGGCCTTCACCCGCTCTACGGCGGCGGATCGGGGAGTCCGGTCGCGGCGACCTTGCGGTCGATCGCGGTCAGCCCGATCCAGGGCCAGTCCGGCTGGCTGGTTCGCAAGAAGCTGACCGACCGGCTAGGCGACCAGGGCGGTAACGCTGCCTATCGGCTCGACGTCACGCTCGACGACAATATCACCGCCTTCGGCCTCAGGAACGACCGCGCCGCGACACGCGAACGACGCACATTGCGGGCGCGCTATCAGTTGGTCGACGCCAGGAACGGCATGGTGCTGCTCGACGCGACCGCGGGATCCGACGCCGGCATCGATATCGTGAGTTCCGAATATGCGACGGTCGCGGCCGAGCAGACCGCGCTCGAGAACCTCGCGGACATCGTCGCCGACCAGATCACCGGCCGGATCGCGCTCTATGCGTCACGGACTGCGCCAAAGGGGGTTGGAGCGAAGTGAAGGCGAACAAGGGCAATATCGGCCGCTCGGTCGATCAGCCCGCGGCCGCCGTTAGATTCTACCTGTTCCATGGACCTGACGAGGGGCAGTCGCGGGCCCTTGCAGCGCGGTTGCTGGAAGCGCTCGGCGCGACCAAGTCCATCATCGCCGCCGGAGCAATCAAGTCGGATCCAGCCGTGCTGGTCGACGAGGCCGGCGCGATGAGCCTGTTTGGCGGCAAGCGCATCATCTGGATCGAGCCGGCGACCAA
>Ga0070671_100000921_pt1 | contig 21461 bp, 9 predicted proteins | sample KBSS73metaG_FD_65341 | JGI IMG/M metagenome (GOLD analysis project Ga0070671, IMG submission 65341) | Switchgrass rhizosphere microbial communities from Kellogg Biological Station, Michigan, USA - KBS S7-3 metaG | ecosystem: Host-associated > Plants > Roots > Rhizosphere > Soil ...
GTCCGCATTGGCGCGCTGATTTGTCGAACGGGGTCATGTATTGCGCCGTATAGAGAAGGCGGTCGCTGTCGAGCACGTAGTCGGGAGGAAACTGCATCGCGAGCCATGGCGCGCCAGCAACGAACGGGAATTGCGCCGGAAGAAGCACGGGCTCGGGTTGCCCCAACGCAGCCGCCAACATCGTGGCCGCCTCGAACGCATGCAGCATCGGGCGAACGCGGGCAGCTCCATAGAGCCATTCGTCGACCGGAAAATCGATGTTGAGCGTATTTATCAGATAAGACTGCAACGCTGTCGTAGCCGCGGGGGCGACCGCATTGGCCCATTCGTCGGCTTGCGCGGCCGACAGGCCGAATTCCGGAACGATGCCCAAGTCATCGCCGAACAGAGCCTGCCCGGCGCTCTGCAACACCTGCACCTGCGTCGCCGGAGAGCCCGCGGCATTGTACGCGGCGATCTGCGCCTGGGCGCCGTCGCGGCGGACGTTGACCGTCTTCTGCTGGTTAGCGAGATTGGCGGCAAGATCCTGAGCAAGCAGCACGGCGCGGTCGCCGAACGCGGCGAGATCGAAGGGCTGTGAATCGAACGCAGTAACCGGAAGGAGCGCGTTGACGGCGTTGAGAAGATCGACAAAGAGCGTACTCCCGGACGTCAGCAGTGCGGCGAACTGGCCTTGCTTTGCGACAAACGCATTTCTCTTGACGTCAAGAGTTGCCCGCAACGCGGCCGGGTTGGCGGGCGCGGGGTCGGGTTCGGTCGAGATCAGCAGTTCGGCGGCGCGCAGAGCCTTGAACCTGTCGGCATCAATGGTGGCCGCCGGCAATGCGTCGTAGGCGGCAATCCGGGCGTCGAAATCGGCGAGCGTAGCGGTCCAGCGCGTCAGGAGCGTCTGCACCTGACCGAGCAGGTCGGCGACCGCACGGCCGCGCCAGGCATAGGCAAAGCCCCAGCCCGATGATGGGGTGCCGAAGCGCGCCGAACGCTCCAAGAGTGCAACCGTTGCATCGATCAGGTTGTCGGTGCCGGCAACGATCACGTCGCGGTTTGCGACCGGGTCGGCAAGGAGCGGCGCTTGGGTCGCAAGAAGCGTCCCCATATCGTTGCTCAGCGTGGCGAGTGCGCCTGCAGGACCGATTACGCGCGCGGGATCGACGAACACCGCGGCGTTCTGGTCGGGCCGCGCGTCGTTGCTCAGCGTCACGTCGCTCGCCCGCAGCGGCCGGGCGCCTTGCACCGTCGCCTTGAGGCTGCGGACCAGTCCGGTCACCTCGAAAATGCTGAATGCGCCGGTGGGCGCCGTCATGTAGGCGATGCTCAGGCCAAGGTCTGGCCGCGGCGCTGCCGTGGCGTAGACGAGCCGGAGGATACGATCATCGAGCTCCGCCATGGTCTGCACTGCATCCGGCTTGATGAGCCAAAGCAGGTCGATCGGACTTATCGCAAGCAGATCGAGGGTCACCGGCTGCTGCTGCGCCGCGCCGGTTTGATCCGTCCACGTCACCGTGCAGCCGATTTTGTTGAGCGGCGGCAGCAGGCTCGCGACCCAATCGTTGAGCGCGGGCTCGGCTTGCGCGCGCGGCGTTGCGCCGGCCGGTGCCGCGAGTCCCGGCCTGAAATGGACGCCAACACGGTGGGTCAGGCCGATACCGGCGGGCGGAGTCTCGATGACTTGCGGCTCCGGCGGAAAATTGCCGCTCGAATAGGCGCTCAGGGTGGCGGCGATCCGATCGAAATTTCCTTGCGCCGCCTGGTGCACGCCTTCGGCCAGAGCAAGATCCGCGATCGCGTCGTACGCGTTCTGCAGATCGGAAACTTCGGCGTTGATCGCCGTGGCTTCGGCGGCGGTGGCGGCGGGCAAAGTTGAAAGCCCGAACGGATAGGTCGCGACGCCACTGGCGGCGATCTGGGCAATCAGCTTGCGCCCGTCGAGGACGTTGCGTGCCTCGATGGCTTCGATCGGAACGTCCGACGCCGTCTTCGTCGTAGCGAGCGAGTCGGCCACAAGCGGAAATGCCTTGCGCAGCGGATAGATGAACTTGTCCACCTCGGCGAGGCCGTAGTCGTCGTGCAGGGCAGTCTCGAAGCGGTAGCCGAGCAGCGCGCCGAGATTCTGCCCGTTGCGAATGCCTTCGAGCATCGAAAGGGCAAGACGAACCCGGTCGGACGAGAGGTTGACCGCCATGGTTCCCGGATTGCTGGGAGTTGCATTCGCAAGATAGCCGCTGCGCAGTACGGCCGCGGTCCGGGCCTGGGTGAGCGATGGCGCGTGGATATATCCGCCGTTCGATGGATCGTGCAGGATAGGGGACGTGCCAGCGAAATTCTTCGCGACGTCGCCTGGGAGCTGAACCGAAGCCAATCGGCTCGTCGACGGGCGGAGATCTTCAACCCAGGCGTAAGCTCCGAGATACGCGCCCGTCTGGACCGTCTTCCCGTCGCCGCCGTCGCTCCCGGCGCCGTAACGCATCCTTTGCAATTGGAAATTCACCAGTCCGAGCAGCCATGCGTCGTAGCGGTAGGTGCAGATGTCAACATGCTCGGCAAAGACACGCTCAAGCTCGGCCGTCGGTGCCTCGACAAGGACCTCCAGCGCATCGACCTGGTCTTTCAGGCCGCGCGCTTGCGACAGAAAACCGAGGTTAGAGGCAATGTAGTCGCCTATCAGCTGCGTGGAGCTCCCAGTGATGCTCGGCTCTGCTTTGTAGAGAGCTGCAAACCGGCTCTCGCTGCCCGCTGTCGTCGCGTCGGCGACGTGCACGAAGACGGGCTCGGGCTTCATGGCCGCGAGCGCCGCGTCCGTCAGCAAGCCGGCGCCTTTGTACAGGCCGTAGCTCGTATCGTAATAGCCGAGCATGAGGGCATGACGCAGGTAGAGATAAAGAAGCATTTCCGGCGTCGCGTTTTGACTGAACCCTTGCTCGGTCCGCAGCGCCTCCAGCGAAACCTTCGCGGCGTCGATCAGCCAGCGGATGTAGTTGCGTCCGTCGTCGGTATAGGCGCGGAGGGGGTCGGATTCCGACAGCGGCCGATCATCGATGATCTTGGTGATCTGATCGGCGTTGCGCAGAAAGTAGTGGTTCAGGATATCCGGCGGCGTGGTGCCGGAATAACCCTGCCGCGCGATCAGGCCGGCCGCGGCGGCGTGCAGCGCCAGCGCGTTCAATGCCTGGATGAAATCAGGACCAACACCCCACAGATTGGCGACGTTGAACAGCTCGCTCAGGCTCTCGGCAGAACGTGAGTAGTATTCCACCGAGGACGGGTGCAGGCCGACGATATCGAGCAATATTTGATGCGCGTCTCCGGTCTGGCCAATGTGAGCGTTGCCGGCGCTCATGTCGGTCCAATCCACATCGACGGCGCGCAGGATGGCGTAGAGCGCTCGCAGGTAGTCGAGCTGCGGATCGTTCCAGCCGGGCTGGCCCCGTCGTTTGGGATCGAGCCACCGGATGCGCGAAAATGCCGTGGTCGGCAGGATGCCGTAAGGCTGACCGCCGATGCGGATTGCCGGCGCCGCGCCGCGGCCGCTCACATATTGGGTAAAGAACCATCGCGTATTGGCGACGGCATCGTCGCTGAAAACCGGCGTCAGCAGCTTGTCCATCCAGTAGCCGACCGTGGCCGGCCAAAGCGCCCGCTGCATGGCGCGCGTGCGCATCTGATCCTGGCCGCCGCTGGCGTGGATGCCGGTGAATAGCGCGGGATCGACGCCCAAAAGCTCGGCGAACCACTGACCGTCGCGCTTCTGGTTCGGATCGGCATTGGCCGTGAACAGCGGCGCGTTCTTGCGATCATCAAAGCTTTGATCCGCGTTGTCGAGCTTGTAGCCGGTGCCATTGCCGCTCGTATTGTGCGTTGGGGTTCCCTGGGGGATGAGCGTGAGGCCAGAAGGGCCGCAGGCGTGATGCCGGAGCATTTGCTCGAGGGTCGCCTGACCGTCAGCTTCGCGGGCGCCCAATTGGAGACCAAGCACGATAAGCCGATCGAAGCCGTTGGTCGCCTGCTCCGGCGTGAGATCGATGGCGATCCCCATTCCGGCTGCGACAGCGCTGTCGAAGTCGACCATCCACTTCAATTGATCGGGGACATAGAGGTCACCGCCGGCAGGGTGGATTGCGGAAGTCGGGTCGACATTCGGATCGGCTGAAGGATCGGGACCGACATAGAGCGGAAGCGTGATCACATTGCCGATCGCTTCGAGGGTCTGCTGCGTTCCGGTGTAGCCAAGCACGACGAAACGTTCGGGAAACTGCCTGATCTGCGGCGCCTGCGACCATGCGCTTTGCTTGGTGGGCGGATCCGAGGGGAAAATCGCGAACACGGTGGAGACCGCGACCATGCTCTTTGTGAGCGGCGGCAGCGGCTGGTCGGCGCGATTGTAGGGCTGATAGCCGGCGATCAACTTGGTGGCGCGCGCCGCGCCGACCGCGGCAATGAACGCGGTTTGCGCGGCCTGCTGCTGTGCCAAGTTTCCGTCGGCAACCCAGATCGCGCACCAATAGGCCGCGACTGCCGAAGCCTCTGCCAGGGACAGCGCGGTCTGCGTGGCAATGACGAGGATCTCGTCAGTCGACGCCGCTTTGGTGGGGGCGGGCAGGTTGCTCGGCTGATAGGTGTCGACGATGTAGCTGGCGCGGCCCGATCCGTGCGCGGCGACCAGGTTGCTCCAGGCGGCACGCTGATCAGCCTCAATGCCGCCAGCCCGGAACATGGCCTGCCAGTACAGCTTTGCGTTGGCAAGCTCCGTGGCAGACAACAGGTCTTCGAAGGTGTCGATCGAGCAATCGTCTGGATAGATGCGCACCCAGAGCTGGCGCTTTGCGGCGTCGCGGCCGCCCGCCGATGCGAAGCGGGTCTCGATCCGGACCGGAAACAGAACAAATGGCGATGCATCGCTGAGCGAGCTGACGTTTCGCCGCGGGTCCGAGAATGCCGCAAACTGATTGACTGAAGCGGCGGCTGCGGCCGTCGCGCGGGCGAGCGCGCCTTTCGCCGCGGTAGCGTCGGCGGCGGCCTGATTTGCTGTTCTCTCGAGCTGCGCCAATTGCGCCGCGGCCGCGCGATCGTCCGGATTGAGCGATCGCAACAGGCGGTTGCGCGCGGCGGCGAGCGATTGCTGGCGCGCGATCGCCTTCGCGACGACGCCTTGCGCGGCGTCGCGCGCCTTGGCGGCGTCGGCGAGACCGGCTTGCGCGGCTGAGAAATCAACCATGGGGGATTTCCGGTTACGCGAGCATTTCGTCGGCGTGAACCGCCACCAGAACGGGCGCGCGGAACAGCAAATAGGCCCAGCGCGCCGAGCTCACTGCGGCGGCCGCGACGGTCCGATCGTCGGCGTTCTGTTGAAGCTCGGGATCATTGGGGTCGGTCACCGTTGCGAGCCCCACGGAGGAAAGGCTGCCGGCAGTCAGGAATTGCCCGGCCGCGCCGCCAGGGAGAGCATCTTCCCAGGTGAGCTGATCGAAGACTTTCAGGTCGCCAGAGCGGGACAGTTCGAGACCAAAGCGCGGCTCCCCGGGACGTTCCTTGATGACAAAGAACCAGCCGGCATCGTCATTGGGATTCTCACCCGTTTGGCCCTTGGCCTCTTCGATGGTGAGATCGAAACCGAAGAAGTAGATGTCGGGGTCGGCCTTCGCTTCGTAGAGAGGACTGCGAATCTTGCTGCGCGGCGGGTTTTGTTCTTCGGCGGCCGTGGGCTGGTCAAGCAGGCGTGCCTGCGAGAGGTCGATCGACCCGTCGGGCTTTCGCGCCCACAGCGCATGCTGGGCGAAGATGACGGCGGTGGGATATTTCTTGAGCAGTTCGCCGCGGATGACCAGCACGGCCTCCTCGCCGGTTTCGCCGGCGCTCTCCCGATTGTTGTGGTCGCCGAGGTTCGACGTCAGCGCCCAGCGGTGGATTTCGGGAATGTCGTAGAGCTTCTCCTTCAGCGGGTCTTCGCTCAATCCCTCGCTGTCGATGTAACTGCGCACGTCCCAGAACTGGCGGAAATAGGAGCCGCGCTGGTCGGTCGGATAGCCGCGCCACAATAATTTGCGGGCGAACTCGTGATTGAGACCGACCATGTAGGATTCGATGAACTTCTGATTGGTCTCGATCAGAGTGATGCTGTTTGGCGGAATCAGGCTGATGTTCGGAAGCAGGAGCTCGATGGAAATCGCCTTGAGCGGCTCGTACATCGGCAGGTCTATTTTTGGATAGGCCATGACCTCGTTGAAATCGTCTCCGATCAACGAGCGGATCCAGGACGGGATGCCGATGAAGGAGAGACCGCGCCGTGGAATGGCCACCCGTGGATCGACGGCGGTGACCAGCGCGCTCGTCGTACCGGCGAGATCGAGCGCGACCGGCGCGGGCCGCTGCGCCACTGCTTTGCCCGCGGTCCGCAGCGTGTACCAGTCGCGAAGCGCCGCCTTGAAGCGCACCGCCGTCGGACTATCGCTCACGCCCGGCAACGGCCGCAGCGTCGATCTCGGATCAGCAAGAACGAAATTCGGATTTTTCGGAAGACTGTCGATGGAGGAAGGAGCCTGGTTATCCTCCGCCAGGTTCGCGGCCGGCGCTCCGGCTGTCTGCCACTTTTGCAGCAGGAAGAAGACCGCAAGCAGCGCGCCGCCGACTATCACAGCGGCCAGAAGGGCCTTCGGCATCGGCAGCGCGATCAGCAGGATCACGGCGAGCAGTATGGCAAGGGCCAGCACCGCGTATGGCAGCCAGGGATATTTGGTGAGTAACCCGAGCAGCCAGGTCGGCACGCCAGAAGGATTCGCCGCGCCTGCCGCCTGATCGACTGTTGGCAGGTCCGGTGGGACGGTCTTGGGCGGCGCCGCGCTGACTTCCTCGGCATTGATGCGCGTGAGCAGGTTCGCGGGCGTGGCGACCGCGTCAAAGGGCAGCTGCCGCATCAACCGCGCGCGCGGGCGCAGCACCCGGCGCATTGCGGTTGACGTCAGCACCGGAGGAACAAAACTCGTGGTCTGGACGAATGCGATCGTCTTTTGGTTTGCAACGACACGGTTCGCAACCGGGGCAAGCAGCGAAATCGTGCGTTCGGCATTTGCGGCAGCAAGCGGCTGCACATGGCCATTGAACCAGACCGCCGAAGCCTCGGTCGCGAGCTGCAGCTGGCGTATTCTCTGGTTCGCGGCGAGCACATCTCCGATCTGCTCCCACGCATAGTTCATGTACGTTTCGGCGTTGGCCTCGACCACATCAGCAGCAAAGCTTGCAGCAACCCGGAATCGCGGGTCGAGATTGAGCTTGTGCACCCAATTCGTCGGGTTCGGCGCGGGCGTGCCGTCGCGGTTGGTCAGCAGGCGCTGCGTCAGCGCATGCCAGCAGGCATAGAGCGGCGATGTGATCAACGGGTCGGGATCGTCGCTGATGCCTGCTATCGCCGTCGCCGTGTTGGCGGCTGGCGCCGTGTCGGCGGAGTAGTCGTCCGGCAGATCGATGAATGCCGCGAGCGCTTTCTGGAACGGATGCGGATAGGGTTGATCCCAGTTCTCGAATTTTTGCCGTTCCTGCAGTTGCGCTGTGTTCAAATCCGCATCGGGCACGCGCAAAGCGCCGCCAAGCTTCAGCACGCCGCCGAGTTGCGCGTCGTTGATGCCCGGAATATTGGAGCCCGGATCCTGCACGTCCATGTCGCGCGTGCCGACCTGCGGATCGACCGGTCGCGGCTTGAGCAGCGAGATCAGGTACTCGAAGTCCCCCTTGGAGCCGGTGCGAAAATACCAGCGGTAGTAGATCGGCATGATGGTCGGGTCGGGCTGCCCGGCGTACGCAGGACCCCACGCCGAATAGGTCGCATGCGGAGCAAGGCCCGGGTCCTTGCCGATCCCGGCAAGCCGGCCGGTCTCGAAGGTCGGAACAACGAAGGCATGGTAGCCGGTGTTGTCGTCGAGCCGCCGTGGGCACAACAAGCGCGCATAGGCCAGATCCGGATTCTGCGCGATGGTCGTTTGCACGCGCGGCAGCACCGCTAGCATATCGGGCGAAACCAGCTCTGTCGGCGAACCGGCGATGCTCTGATTGAAGTGAACATGAGCCCACGCCCACAGTTCGTCGGCCGGCGGCAATACCTCGGGGTGCGGAATCGTGATGCACGGCAGCGGGCCGCCAATCGCTCCCTCGGTGAATTCCGATTCCTGCAGAACGATCAGCGCGAGCCAGGGACGCAGGTGCAAGCCGGTACCGTCCGCCGCCGCCGGCGTGTAGCGCCAGACAAAATCCTCATCATAAAATTCGACGGCGGCGAGGTAGTTCGATTCATAGTTGGTGATCCACGGCAGCGGATCGGTTCGGAAGATGGCGCGGGTGTCGATGCCGATGATGTCGCCCGGTCCGTAGAGCGCGATGTCCTGCGCCAAGGGCTGAACCAGTTCGGTGCCGCCGGCGACGGGATCGCCGGACAGTTGCAGGGCGACATGAACCGAAGCGCGGGTCTTGACGCTCGGGTCAAGGTCCTGCGCGGTGATGGTATTCGCCACCCCTTGGCGCAGCCACGGCAGGAACGAGTAGGAGGCGATGGGGTTCATGCAGCCATCTCGAATTGCGGCAGAACGTGCAGCGTGTCCGCGAGCGTCGTGTCTTTGGCGATCGCGCGCGCGATGTAGTCGTTTGCTGCCGCCTGGCTGGCGAAGGACGCGGCCTCCGAGCGGAACAGAGTATTGTCGGTCCTCAGCGCAACAGCGAATGTCTCAGGCGCGACTGTCACGAATTCGGTAAAAGGATTGGTCTGCGCCTTGCGGAACGCCGACAGCTGGCAGCGCGCGACGCTCGCGCCGCTGAGGAAATGATTGAACAGCGACCCGGCAAAGATGAAGAACTTGACGAAAGAGCGGCGCAGCTTGGTGTCTATGATGGTCACGTCGTAGCGCACGATCCGGGTAATCGCGGTGCCCGAGGCGTAGCTGACGCCCGAAACCGCAAGCTCGATGCCGCCGTCCATCGGCACGTACGCAGGCTGGGAAAGCTTGGTCGCGTCGTTGGCGTTCTGGAATTGCGACGGAGCGAACTGCTCCTGCAGGTTGCCGATATCACTCAGTCCGCCGGAAACGACGCTCAAGGCAAAGCGATTGGCGTCTGTCCGCGCCTGGGCGCCGATCTTGTCGATGGTGAGGTCGAGCGGAATGAGCCGCTGGCTTACGCGCAGCGTTCCCACGGGATGCAGCACGAACGCCGCCTCCGATGGATCGAGCTGCCGAAGGGAAACCAGCAGATTCGACCCGGCGGGCAGGAAGGTTCGCCAGTTGCTTTGCTTGGCGAATTCCGCGGTCAGCAGCGGCATCACCGCGACCGGCGGCAGGCTGGTGTCGCGGTCGTCGCCCCAGGTGAAGTCGATGCCGATGTCGATCGAGAAGAAGAAGAACGACAGTGATGCCGTACCGTGGGCGTGCCAGGGCGTCGGACCATCCAAGGTGAGATCGATATCGACGCCGAAGACTCCGACGCCGAAGACCTTCACCGAGAATGACGTCGAGATGGAAACCGTGAAGTGGAACGGAGAGATCTGGATCAGCGCGTCGAAGCCCGACGATCCCTCGACCGACAATGCGGAGAAACCGAAGAAGTAGCTCGAATGCGTGCCGAACTGGACCGTGTTGGTAGTGACGGCGAAATACCCTTCACAATGGATGCGGGCGTAGGACTCGTTGATGATGTCAAGCTGAATGCGTTGCGGAGAGGGAAACGGCAGCGGCGGAGGATTGAATTGCGGGTGGAACCCTCCCACGGTGAGGACGAAGTTCGCGTCGTCGCCGTAGGAGAACAAAACGCCGATCTGGCCGTCGATGGTAATGAACAGAAGATGCGAGTCGAACAGCGAGGCAAAGAAATACAGCCGCTGCTTGTCGAACTCGAACGCGCCGGCAAAATTGACCTGCAATTGGAGAATCGGGAGATCCTCGGCGGGCAGCGCCAGCTTGAGGATACCGAGAAGTGCGATGTCGCCGGGCGGAATCTCCACGATAATGCCGAGCGACAGGCTGATCAGGGTCGGTTCGCCCCAACCCAGTTTGGCCATCGGCCCGACCAGGAATGTCCCTTCCTGAGCCGGGAAGAACGCCTGCAGGTCGCTGATGATGCGCGGCGCATTGGTGATCACGTTCTGCGGAAACATCACGCTGGTGATGGCGTTCGTGCGGATCCCGTCCATGATCGGCTGGAACAGCATCGCACGGTTGAGCCCGAGCAGGCCGCCGACGGCTAACAGCGTGAAACCGTATCCGAGTTGTATGCCCGCGCCGAAATCCGCGGTGATGATCACCAGGAGGGAGAATCCATCCGAGCCGTCAGGCAACTTTGTTTCGATCAGACCGATCGCACTGACATTGAGAAAGTCGGCGATCATCAGTTGCAGCGCGCCGGCGTACTGGCCGTGCTCGCTGTCGATGTAAAGGTAGCCGCCGCCGGCAACGACGCCGGCGTCGATGAGCAGGCCAACCCCTTTGGGAGGCTTGAATCCCAGATCGATGTCGAGCGGCCCGACATTGCCGTGCTCGAACGTGAGATAGACACCGATACCGATTTCTTCGATGGAGAAGCTGAGCGGCCCGAGATCGCCCGAAATGTTGGCGCCGACTTCGAGATTGAGCTTGGGCTTCGGATCGGAAGGCACCTCGAGCCGCACGATCAGCTCGGAAATGTCGATCGGGCCAAGCGACAGATGCGGATAGAGCGCCACTTCGAACGCGCCGCTTCCCTTGAACGAGAACCCCGACAAGTTCGACCATTCCATGCCCAACGGCACGGCGATCGTGGTTTCGCCGTCGCCGACGATTTTCTGGATGAAGCCGTCGCCCTCGCCGCCGGAAAGGACCAGCGCGAGTTGCGAGAGCTGAGAGCCGATGGTTATTTCCAGCTGCGAAGCGCCGTAGGTGGCGTTGAGGTCGATCGACCCGCCTTGATATTGCAGCCGCGTACCGCCGGGCTCGCCCAGAGCAATGATCGGGTTTTGCGGGGTAAAGTCGAAGCCGATGCCGACTCCCGCAGAGGGCGGCGGCGTATTTGGCGCAAGCGGATAGGTGACAGACACGCCTTCCGGGCGCACCACGAGGCCGAACAGATCGGCTACGTTGGTGCCGGCCTGCAGCCGCAAGGCGATGTCGTCGGCCAATTGCAGCGAAAGAGGAAATTGGCTCGGAATGACCGGTTCGAGGGCAAAGCCTGGCAGCAAGGCACCTGACGCCGGCAACGGACGCAGCCGAAATCCGGCGTCGAGTTCCTGCCCCGCAATGGCAATACTGTAGAAGTAGACATCAAGCGTCTTTGAGCTCGGAAGGACTGGAACGGTTGTCGGATCCGAATATCCGAACACGGTTTCGTCGTCGGAGGGGCGCAGCGCGACCGGGAACTTGAGCGCGAAGAACAGCGGCGCGATGTAGTCGAGCACCTTTTGGGTGTCGAGATCCGGCGTGCCCCAGCCGAACACCTGCTGCGGGAGCGATCCCGGATTGCTGATGATCCTCGGCAGTGCCGACCAGTCAAACTTGACACGCACATAGGCCGGGCGCGTGGCCGTGGCCTGCTGCTTGTCCAATGTAATGACATTGAGAGCAAACAACGCATTGTAGGCAGCCGGCATTTCGGCGGTCAGAAAATCGGTCAGCAGGATCTCGAACAGCCGCTCGCCAATCTCGGCCAGGAAAGCGCCGGCGTCGACGCCCGGCGGCGCCGTGGAGATCGACTGGATGGCGCCGAAGGCAGCGACGCCTTTCTGCACCAGGTCGGCGATGTCACTGGGGGAGGGGTTGTCGCCGAGGTTTTCGACCTTGTCGACCACGGCACTGACCAGATTGGCCAGATTCGAATAGGCGGGCGGCAAGTCCGACGGACTCCAGCCGAGCCGCAGCATGAAACCCTTGAACGCTTCCGTGCTGCTGAACGCCGTAATCAGCGGTTGCAGCGCCGTCGCCAGTATCGAGCCAATCGTTTGCAGCGTGCCTTGCTGATCTGCCATTGCGCCGCCCAAAATAAAATTGCTGTTGCAGCGTGCGTCGCCTCGATCGGTCGGATCATGTCAACGGATAGATGTCGTCGTAGTCGAGATCGATCCGGAAATGGTGGAATGGATCGACAAGATCGACCATGACGTAGCGGCACACGGCGCAGAATTGACCGGTCTCTTCGTGGTCGTTGCGCATCATGCAAGTGCCGGTCGGGTGGAAAATCTTGCGGGCGAAGGTGGCCCCGCCCTCGTAGAGTCCGACGATGCGCGGCTTCTCCTTGAAGCAGAACGGCCGTCCCGGGAGGCTTGGCGTCAGGCCGTCGAGAGTGGGATGCTGGACCTTTTCCTCCGCGGCAGGCTCGCGGTAGAGCGGCGCATGCTTGGAGGTGATCAGGTCGCGGACATTCTTGGCGACCATTTCAGCGTACGGATATTGGTTGGCGTCGAATACCGAGGACGGCGCCTTGACCGGCAAGAACAGGATGCTGCCCGGCGTGTAGGCCTGCAGATCCGCAAGAGTGACCTGAACGCCCTGAGCTGCCTGCACCACGACGTAATCGTTCGACGCTGCCGCCGAAGTGTCCACCGCGACCTGCAGCGCCTGGCTTTGCACCACCGCGCTCGCGGCGGCCAACGGCACGCCGGCGGCGCGTTGACGAAGCAGCACTGTATCGCCCTTGCTGAATTGCCAGGCGTGGCCGGGCACCACCGGTACGCGGAATGCGTTCTGCGGGACGTCGGTGATCGGGCCGCTGACGACCGCCGCCTTGCGAACGCGCCGCCAGGACCAGCGGATTTTCGTACCGTCCATCGCGTTGTTGGTCTGAAGATCCGCCTCGGTCTGCAGGTTGAGGTACGGTGCAAGCGATGATTGATTGGATTTGTAATCGGACGGGAAGTCGACGTATTCGTCACCGAGAAAAAGAGAATGCCCGAGTTCGTGCGCCGCGGTACGGCAGGTGTCGACATCGACGTCCTGCGGAACGGTGGTGAAGTTCAGAGTCAGGCCGATTGCGGGTGCTGCCGCCTTGGTGACGGGAATGTCGTACGTTCCGGACCGTGTGCTCAGGGCGATGTAACCCCCTTGAGAGCCGTAGTTGACCGCCCTGCCGCCAGGAAAGGACGACAACAGAAACAGGAACGGCGCATTGTTGAACGCCAGCCCGGTGAATGTTGCAGTTCCGTCGGTGACGGCTACACCGTCCAAGGCGTTCGCGTAGTCGTTCGGCTCTGCGGCCGCGGTGGTCCCCGCAGTCGTGCAGATAAAGACCCGGAAATCGTTCCCGTTGGTTTCGATGATGTCGCCCTGGTTGTAAGCGAAATCATTCTGGCGAAAACTTTCCTTCTGCCAGAGCGTACCGATGTTGAGGCCGGGCCCGACCTGAACACCGCTGACGCTTTTGAGCAGAGACGCGAATACACTCAGATTCCTTCGCGACGCTCGGAAGGGATGGGCCGCGAGCAGCGGCGTGCCAGGTCTGGAATTCGCCGCCGGCGGTTTGCCGTAGGCCATGCCGGGGAAATTATCGAGCTCATTGATAAAAGTTCGGGTCGCGAAAAGCTTCCAGGTTTCGATCGCGCGGTCCGGCACGCGATCATTGGGAAGTCCATCGACCAGCGCCCCCCAGTCGCCGCGAAGGTCGGAGACGGATTTCGTGCCGTCCTTGGGGACCGGCAATCCGACCGCATAGACGAGATTCGCGACGCTGTAGTTTCCGGTGGCCGCAGCCTTCTGCGGTGCCGGCACCGGCCAGCACGCCAAGCCGCCGTTGCTTGGATAGCTATAGACTTCGCAACGAAACGAAATACCGCGCGCTTTTGCGGGCAAAAAGACACGCCAGAAATTCATTGATGTACATAGCAGGTCATACGGCCGGACCAGCCGATCGGTCTTGAGGTGGTGGACGATCGACATCACCAACTGGTCGAATGGCCACTCATCCGCTGCGGTATAGCCGTCACTGAGGAACAGGATGTTGGGAGCTTTGCTCGGCAGTGTCGTTCCCGGCCACCCGCCGCCGACAACGATCGATACCCTCGGCACATCCGGATCGTCCTGCCACGGAGTGCCGATCTGCATGGTAGCGGTCGCCGAACTGCCGCCCAGCGCTGCCGGCAGGGTCGCCGTGATGGTGAACGTGTCGCCTGATGCGTCTCCCGGCTGAATGAGCAGCCCGAAAGCCTCGTCGGCATGCTCCGCCGGCGACCAGGTGACGCCGTGATTTTCCGTCAAGTCTCCCACGGTGCCGTCGTCGAAAACCGCGCGCAGCGTAAACTTGTAGCCAGTGTGCTCGGGGTCGGTGCGGGTGCTGGCACTCGGACGAACCGTGAGCGTCTGCGGGGTCAATGCCACTGCGGTGACCGAAGTATGGATGTGTATCCGTATCGTTTCGGTCCAGAGCAGAGTGTTGTCGGCCACATTGGTGGCGGTTGCTTCGATGATGAAGTTGTTCTTCGGCAGCGGACGCGGCAAAGCATCGATCGTGGCCACGCCGGTTGTAATGTCGACGCTGATGCCTTGTCCGGAGAACACGGTGCCCGAAAGGGTGCCTTTGAAAAGCGGCTGGAACCTGAATCTGATGTCGTTATTGCTGCCGAGATAACTCTGCACGTCCATTTGCGTGTCATTGTTGTCAATGACGGACAGACGCTCGGTGGTGAGATCGGGCGTTGCATTGCCGCGCAGCACATGGATGTCCTGATTGGACGTGCCGGACCAGAACATGCGCTTAAACGGCATGGCGATCGCCTCTCGCGCTGCTCTTGAAGTCTTCTCACCCGATCAATTTAAAATCTGCAGAGATAACAAAGAAAAGTGTAGATCAGAAAAGTGAAGAGCTAGCTCGTGCCGTCTTTGATGCTCCGTCCCGACTGTGGAAATGTTATGGCGAGTTCACAACATGAGCGGCGCGCGGCTGCGAAGCTTGCGACGACGATATCACTTTTGGATTCGGTATCACCGAGCGAAGCGCGTTGCTCTGGTTCTTACACCTTAGGAGACGGGCGTATTGTAGCTCGCGGGCGCTGAAAATCGCTTGACCGCATTCGCCAGCAAGCGGCGATCACCACAGCACGAAATCATCCTTCCGGCATCCCCCCAAAAGAGGGGATAACTGGTAACGCGGAACTATGGGGATCTGATCGAACTTGCGACGATGCGCGACCGCAATTCGTGATCCGGCTGGCGCCGCGCCGCGGTTCCCTCAACACAATTCCGCCTCGTTCGAGAGGCTTGCTATCGTCGGTGTCGGGTACTTGGGGAAAGTACCCATGTCGAAAGTACCGATATTTGCGAGCTTTGACTTTGCCGAAATCCTGATGCTGACCGCCAGCATCCTCGTCATTGCCGCCATTGCGTTCGTTTTCTGAAGTGTCCAGCCTGCGGACCATCATGGCTTGGACTGCCAAAGCCACCATGTTGTTGGCCGTGGCGGGCTGTTCGCTGGCACCACAACGCGAAACCTCATCGCCGGTGGCGTGGGAAAGCCGGACGCCACGATCTGTGATCGAGACGGCCTTTGCGAGCCTCAACGCAGCGCCCACGGATGCCGAAGTAGTCCGCCCGAAGGCTCAAGGCTCCTGCAATGAACTCGAGTCCTTGTTTCTAAATCCGCGCTGTTCAAAGATGCACAAGAAGCACGCGTTGGTGCGGCATAATCGAGTCGCCACGTTCATAGTTGGTCGAACTGACCCAAATCCATCGACGGCAGCAGCGCCTTCAGCGCCGGAAGCTTTAAGTGAACCAGTTCCAACGAGCAACGGTAACAAGACCGATTTAGGCAATGTACGCTCGCAAAATGGGCCGCAGCTTGCCAAGTCGAATGAGAACCCAGAAGGTTTTGATAGGGGCGAGTATCTGAAGACTACGTGTGCAAAAGCGTGGCCCTATTACGATCAAGCTTGCATGCTGAAATACGGCAATGCTCGGGTCGTGCGAGTCATTGACCTCGATCGCCAGCTCCGCGCGGGTGATGGAAAACGCGCCGCGCCGTAGTACTGGCCCTCCGTGGAAGTTGTGCTCGCCCTTTGGATATGATCGGCGGCCGACGGCTTCCGCATCTGCTCGCAGCGAACGCCGATGAGCACCTGACTGGCGTAGAACAAGGCCAAACCTCATGCAGCCAGCCGCGACGCCCTCCAGTGCGACGTCGCCTGCCTCGAACGCCAGGCCGGTCGCGGCTCCGGTCTTGGACGGGTTTGGCGTTCGAGGCGATGCTGGCCCGAAAGCGAAAAATACCGAGACCGGCGACGTACGCTATTTGCCAAACCGGACAGCTAAGGTACGATAAGAAGACGCGGGGGCCTCTTCCTCGCGTCGCAGAATACTTAGCCTCGATCGATGCGAAACGATCGAGGCTTCTTTACTTCTCGCAAAAAATGACGACCGAGCGGCTATGAGAAACATGCGACGATTTTCATTTCTCAGCGTCCTGCTTGCCCTGACGGTGCTCGGCTTGGGCACTAGCCCGAGCGCGGCGCAGTCGCGCGCGCACGTCTATCTCCTGCGCGGGCTTATGAACATATTCTCGCTCGGCATGGACAGCCTCGCCCAGGAAATTCAGCGCCGCGGCATCTACGCGACCGTACACAATTATTCGGAATGGCAGTCGCTTGCCGATCGCGCCGCCGCCGCCTATCGCGCCGGCAAGGAAGGCCCGATCATCATCATAGGGCATTCGCTTGGCGGTGATGCGGTGATGGAAATGTCGGCTTATCTCGGCCGGAAAGGCATCCCAGTCGCTCTTGCGGTGCCGTTCGATGCCAAGCAATCCTACGCCGCGCCGAGCAATGTCGGCCGTGTCCTCAACCTGACCCACCAAGGATATGGCTATATGTCGCGCGGGCCGGGCTTTCAGGGTTCGCTGGCCAATGTAGACGTGAGCCGCGACAGCAGCATCGACCACCTGAACATCGACAAGTCGCCGCGCCTGCACGGCCAAGTGCTCGCTGCTGTTGTCGCGGCCGTCGGCAAAGGCGACCGCACTGATACAGCCAAAGACGGCACTGATAAGCCACCGGCTTCGGCACAGACACCCGCCAAGCCCGCAGATGGCGATACCCAATCTGGGCCCGCAAAGCAGTGATGCGGCGTCGATGCCGGCTGCGAACAGCGCCGTTCGGCCCTAAATGCCAGCGGGGCTGCTTTGCTAAAAGACGAAAACCCGGCCGCGAGCAACATCGCTTCCAAATATGCGCGCCGCTAACATTGCTCTCACAGTCGCTCTGCTGAGTCTGCTCGGCGTCGGCTACTTGGGGCTTATGTCTGCCGCCAAGGATCAGGCCGCCGCCGCAATATCACAGTCCGACGCAATTGCCGCTTACGAGATCGCACTTAAGCGTTTCAAGTCGATCCTCAGTGAGCGGCGCTCACAGATCAACTCAAAGCAAAGCCTCCCGCACTTGGCGGGACAAGCGCTCTACCTGGCGCGCAACAATATGATCAGCGCCTATAAGGATCTTACCGACGCGCTTCCGGAGAAAGTCGGAAGGCCCAACAAGTTTGGGATGCCGCCGGCCTATTTCGACGCCGACAATGAACCGCTGCTCGACGAATACAAAGATCTCTTCAACATCATGCAGGCTCCGCCCGCCAGCGCGCAAAGTTCTGCCACGCCGTTTAACGACGTCGTTGACCTGGGACGCGCAATCGGACGAGCTAAGGGCCTTGATGCCCCAAACGCCGAAGTAGCAGGCCGCATCAGCTTGGGCATCTTCTTCGCTGAGACCAACGGCAAGCAAAACATAGGGAATGCGCGCTCAAATACTTACAAGGGGAGCTTGCAAACGGGTGCCGCGGAGGATCGCAATGGTCAAAGAAAATGGGCTGCGATGCGGAGTACGATCACTGCGGTTGATCCAGCGCTAGGCGAGCGCGATGCCAAGGAAGAGGCGCGGATAGGGACCCTCGATCACCGTCTCAATCACTGGACGGCGGTGAGAGATGGCCTGATGAACGCCCATGCAAGTCTCTTCCCGCAAATACCCGCAGTCGCCAAGGTGTTGCCGAATCCGATCGGGCAGATGAAATTTTTCGAACTCATCCAAATCATTCCCAGTCCGGCCAATTCAGCGTTACGATCTGGCGATTTGCTCGACTATAGAGTTTCGGACAAAAGGGTGATGGGGTATTTGCGTAACAATAACATCTTCACCTTTGGGCAAACGGAGCGCTCACGAACCTCGGCCACGGTTCGGGAAATTCTCGATGCGATGTGGCTCTTCAACGGAGTATTTGAGCGAGCCTTGGCGAAATTCAACGAAATCAAGGCAACTGCGCCGATGAAACGAGGTTGAGGAGAGATCCGTGGTGGCAGCCGGACGTTTACCACCAAACGCGCCGGCTCCAGCAGTGCACCGAAACGGTACTCTCTTCGCCACAGACGACAGCGCGATTGTTACTGCAGACGAGGTGCTGTGCGCAGGTCATTATCCCGCCGATACAGGCAGAGCAAAGACTGAGCCGGGTGGACTTGCAGCGGTCAGGGCATGGTTCAGCCACCACGCGGTAGTGCCTCGCCCACGCGGTCGCGCTATCTGCGGCCAGCCAGGGGACGCACAACAGCATCACGAGCATTCCAGCGCGCATGCTCCGTTTCATGGGCCTCATTCGATCACCATCAGCGTATGTGACCACCTCAAGGCAAACTAATGCCTATACCGCTTAGCGGCTATTGCTTTGAACCGTTTAAGGCGTGAGAGGCGCGAGACCGGGCGATGCGCGAGACCGGGCGATGCGAGAGACATGGGCAAAAGGGCGGATTTGGGTACTGGAACCTAGGGGCGTCCGGAGTATTGTTGGCCTGCCAGCCGGCCTCACGCGGAAAGTCCGATACGTGACCTGCCAATTCGTACAGCCGAGGCGCAGACAGACTATCCCGCTTGCCGCGCTGATCGTTGCTGGCCTCGGTCTGACGCTCGCGTTCGGTGGCGCAGCAGGCGCCGCCGGGAGCCGCAGTGAACGATCGGCAATCTCCAGCGAAGCGCGCGCGGCCGGCGAGCCGATCATGGCAGTCGTTTCGCTGCGCCGCCAGCAGATCACGATCTACGACGCCGCGGGTTGGATTCTGCGCGCGCCGGTATCGAGCGGGCAGAGTGGGCGCGAAACACCCGCGGGAATCTTCAGCGTCATTCAGAAAGACGCCGAGCACTACTCCAATTTATACGACGACGCCTTTATGCCCCACATGCAGCGCCTCACCTGGTCGGGGATCGCCCTTCATGGTGGAGTTGTTCCTGGACACCCAGCGTCGCACGGCTGCATTCGACTGCCCTACGAGTTTGCCGAACGCTTGTTCGACGTGACCAAGCTAGGCATGCGCGTCATTGTGGCGCCCGGCGACGTTGCGCCCGTCTCGATCGTTCACCCGGCTCTGTTCCAGCCGAAGGCCGATGCCGGCGCAGCCGCGCGCGCCCTAACAGCCGCAGCTGAGAAGGCGACGAAAAAGGCCGACGAGGCGAGACTCGCCGTGTTCAAAGCCTCGCGAGAAGCAGCGCAGGCGATGGTGCCGGTACGGGTCGCGGAAAATTTGAAGCTTAGAGCCGAGGCGCAACTGGATGCTTCCGAGCGCGCGCTCGCCGCGGCGGAAACGGTTGAGGCCAAGGAGCAGGCGGAGGAGGCGAGAAGGAAAGCGGCATCGTTAGTTACTGCACTTTCGGCCCAAGCGGCGGCCGCCAAATCGGGGGTGCAGCCGAAGCTCGACGCTGTTGTGCCCGCGCGCGAAGCCCTGGTGGCAGCCGAGGCGGAGCGTGCGGCAGCGGACGAGGAGGCCCGCAAGGCGGCGCGCAACTTCGAGCCGATCTCGGTCTTCATCAGCCGCAGTACCCAGCACCTTTATATCCGTCAGGGCTTTGAAACCATCCTCGACGTCCCCGTCGCTATCCAAGACCCTGACCGTCCAATCGGTACGCATGTCTTTACGGCCGTGCAGCGCGCTCAAGACAGCCTCAATTTGCGATGGAGCGTAGTTTCATTGGTCGGCGGACATTCGGCTACGGGCGCGAGCGATCCGGAAGATGTCGTGGAGAGGCATAGTCCTGGAAACCCGCAAGCGCGCGATACCCTGGCGGGTGCGAAAGAAGCGCTCGACCGCCTTTCAATTCCAGCGGAGACATTGGACCGTATAGCTGAGACGATCTCGCCACGATCGTCCCTCATCATTTCGGATGAACCGCTGAGCTCGGAGACGGGTCAGGGCACGGAATTTGTGGTGCTCTTGAGCGGTGAGCCTCAAGGGGGCATCAAGAGCCGACGCCGCCCAGACAGCGAAGCCCGCAATCGGCGCTCCAGTGGCTCTCCCTTTGGGACCCCGCGGCTCGCTGCCCCATATTTCAACTGGTAAGCTGGGCAGGGCCGCGTCGTCACGCTGCTTTGCGAAGATCGCGTTCGCCCTTTGGCGGGCTGATTCGGCTCCCGCGCGCAGCCCGACACGTGCCCCTCATAGGCTTGATCTACATCTGGTGAATTGTATTTAAGGAAATCGTTGGATCATCCCGCAGCACGCCGAACTAGGGAGAATGCAATGAAAATTGGAAGAAAGTTGGCATTGAGCGCGGCGGGGCTCGCCGCTTCAATATCGGCGAGTCTGGCCGGCTCTTGCTCAGCGGAAATAGACGCTATTATGGCTCGCATCAACGCCGCCGTGGAAGCGCGGGCGGGTGCTGGCGCGGGCGCCAAAGAACAATCGACCGTCGGTGGAAGGCACATTCAACCAACGCCGCGCTCGATAGCAGCCGCCGAAGAAAAGCTCGGTGAAATATCGGCTGACACGATCGAACAAGTCAACCAGGCCATGATGCGGGCTCGCGCTGCCGATCGCGCCGGCGACAACGCCGCTTGTCAGCAAGAGCTCGAAGCAGCTCGACGCGCGATTGGTCCCTGAGGAACCGGCCCTTCGATCATTTTCGAGCGGGGCTCGTGACTCGAAGCATCGTTATTTGCTTACGTTGAACACGATTTTGGCGGCGTCCATCACGCTTGCTTCGGAATGAGCCATGCAATACTGGACCAGTTCCTGAGCCTGCTTCTGCACCAAAGCGGTATCGATGACGCTATTGTTGCGCATGCCGCTGTAGTAGCCAATCAGCCAAATCGAAATGGTCCTTGAATCTGCAATTCTGCCAAACATGAATTGGTTGCATGTAATTTTTGCCGCGTCGACGGTTTCTTGCGCACGCGCCGCGGGAGGCGACCAAAGCGTGGAAAGCAGGAAAAGGAAAATCGGCCAAGACCTCATGTAGTCCTCCGGATGTCAGTCGGCAAAGACAGTTGGCGCCTCTCGACAACGATAACGCTCTTGCGCTCTAAGACAATGCCCGACGGCGCGCAAGCCGCGTGCGGTCATTGTCGGCTTACGAGCGCTAGAAGTTTGCCTATGATAGCGAACGTGATCGGCGGCTCAAATCGTTTACGAAAAGGAAATGTCCGATGCCTCCTATGAATTGAGAATGTATACGCTCCGCGTTGGCACAATGGCCGAGGCGGTGAAGCTTTATCAGGAGGTTGGCTTCC
>Ga0070671_100000923_pt1 | contig 21454 bp, 24 predicted proteins | sample KBSS73metaG_FD_65341 | JGI IMG/M metagenome (GOLD analysis project Ga0070671, IMG submission 65341) | Switchgrass rhizosphere microbial communities from Kellogg Biological Station, Michigan, USA - KBS S7-3 metaG | ecosystem: Host-associated > Plants > Roots > Rhizosphere > Soil ...
ACCTCGCCCATCACGGGCGCGAACTTCGCGATCGCACCGCACCGCAGATAGTCGCCGTACGAAAAACCGCCGGGCACCACCACTGCGTCGACACCCTTGAGGTCGGCATCGGCGTGCCACAGGCTGACCGCCTCGGCGCCGGCCAGTCGGACCGCCCGTGCCGCGTCGACGTCGTCAAGGGTGCCCGGGAACGTGATCACGCCCACTCGCGCGGTCACGATTGCTCCCTGCTGACACTGAAGTCCTCGATCACCGTATTCGCCAACAGAGATTCGGCGATTTCGGCCAGGGTCTCGTCGTCGATGCTGTCGTCGACCTCGAGCTCAAATCGCTTGCCCTGCCGGACATCTGACACACCGTCGAAGCCGAGACGACCCAACGCGCCGACGATCGCCTGCCCTTGCGGGTCCAGGATCTCCGCCTTGGGCATCACGTGTACCACCACCCTTGCCACGGCGATCACTCTACCTGCGGCTACTGTCCATCCGCCCGACCGGCACGGGTCTTCCCAACGAGACGAGCGACCAGCCAGAACAGGCACCGGTCAGAGGTGTTTGAGGGCCTCTCGCCGGGAAAGCGGCGAAAGCTCGGCATGTGAATCAACGAAGGCGCGCACCCATGCCGCGTCGACCCGGGCATGTTGGCGCAGCGCCCAGCCGATCGCTTTGCGAAGGAAGAAGTCTTGGTCGGAGATGTTCGCCTCGATGCTGTCGCGCAGCAGCTCGAGGTCGGTGACATCCTTCGAGCCGAGCTGGCAGATTATCGACACCCGTCGCCGCCAGCGGTCGGGATCTGTGGACCAAGTCCGCATCACCGGAACAATGGCGACCGGATAGGCGCGCAGTAGCGGACCAACGCAGCGGGTCGCGATCTCATCGACGTAATCCCACCACGCGCCTGTCACCACGAGCTCGTCATAGACCGGAATCAGCGTCGGATCCCGCCACTTCGGGTAGTGAGCAGCCAAATACAAAGCGGCATAACGCTCCTCACGGTATGTCGCTGTGCGCCAAAGCAGAAGGACGGCATCGAGCCAATCGTCACGGCACGTGAAGGGATACTCACGTAGTGCCGAGCGCGTAACTTGTGTGCACTTCGGTTTCTGCACACCGAGGAACGGCATTTCAGATTTCATGTACCGCTGCATCTCCCGCGCTTTCGCCGGGTCAGCCGACGAGGTGAGCCCGTCACGGACTGCAACAACAAAGCTGCTCACCGTACGAATCTAGAACGGCACCTCAGCCGCCCGACCGGCACGATCCGAGGTACGCGTCGCACAGCGGCGCGGCCATCGCATCGAAGACCTGCGCGTCAGCGACCACGGGCCACTCGACTCGCGGCGGCACCGTCGACCACATGGCCAGTTCGACGACGCTGCTGCTCCCAGACTGGGCCAGCAGATACTCATGCATGACCTGATGACCCGCATCGCTGATCACCGCAGCAGTCCGCCGGGGCTCATCGGTGGTGATCGAGGGCGAGGCCCCCGCGGCCGTCGACTGGCAGTCCTGCAGCCGTGCCCTGGCCGTCTCCAGCACGGTCAGCGCCATCGGACCGCCAGTCGCCGTATCGCCGCGCCAATGCACCACCTGCACCGACAGGTTCCACTGGCCCTGCTCATGCAGCACGACCGATCGCGCCGCCACCGCGTACGCACGAGGGTCGTTTGCAAGCAACGGGCTGCTGCACAGCGCCTCGAAGCCGAAGCGCGGCGACGGCGCCGTCACCGCCAGTCCTGCCAGGCTGGGCCAACGATAGACCGGATACAGCGGGATGGACGTGGGCGCGATCCACGCCGAGTCCGGGATCGCGTCGCAAATCGGCGGGCACACGCCTGGCACCGCATGCGCAGGGCCGGCCGCGCTCGGCGCGACAGCCAACCCGCAGGTCACCATTGCCACCGCCAGTAGCAATCGCACCGCTCAATTTCCCCCTGCTCGCCCCTTGCGCGCCACAATATAGGCATGCAATTGACGCATTTCGGCCATTCATGCTTACTCGCAAATTTCAAGGGCGAATCCGGTGAGGACACGACGGTGTTGTTCGATCCGGGGAACTTCTCGCACGGATTCGAGGGCATCACCGGCCTGTCGGCGATCCTGATCACCCACCAGCACCCCGATCACGCCGATACGGAACGACTGCCCGCCCTCGTCGATGCCAACCCGCAGGCCGCGCTGTACGCGGACCCGCAGACCGCTCAGCAGCTGGGCGGGCCGTGGAAGGCCGTGCATGTCGGTGACGAGTTCAGCGTCGGCCACCTGACGGTGCGCGGCGTCGGCGGTCGGCACGCCGTGATCCACCCGGAAATCCCTGTGATCGACAACATTTCGTATCTCGTCGGCGACGGTTCGCACGCCGCACGGTTGATGCATCCCGGCGACGCGCTGTTCACCCCTGGCGAGCCCGTCGACGTGCTCGCCACCCCGGCCGCCGCGCCATGGATGAAGATCTCGGAGGCCGTCGAGTATCTACGCGCGGTCGCGCCCGCCCGCGCCGTACCCATCCACCAGGCCATCATCGAGCCGAACGCCCGCGGCATCTACTACGGGCGGCTCTCCGAGATGACCGACACCGACTTCCAGGTCCTCGAGGAGGAAAGCAGCAGGGAGTTCTAGGCTGTCGCCCGCGCCGCGGCCCGTCCCGCCGCCCGACCCGAGAACACGCATCCGCCAAGGAACGTGCCCTCCAAGGAGCGATAGCCGTGCACGCCGCCGCCACCGAAACCGGCGGCCTCACCCGCTGCATACAGCCCGTCGAACACAGTGCCGTCAGGGCGCAGCGCCCGCGAGTCGAGATCAGTCTCCAAGCCGCCCAACGACTTACGGGTCAGAATGTGCAGCTTGACCGCGATGAGCGGGCCCGCCTTCGGGTCGGTGAGCCGGTGCGGTGCGGCGACCCGGGCGACCCGGTCGCCAAGATAGTTGCGCGCCAGCCTGATCCAGGCGATCTGGGTGTCCTTCGTGAACCGATTGGCCACCTCCCGATCGCGGGCGGTGACCTCCGCCTCGACAGTGCCGTAGTCGAGCGGCAACACGTCAGGGACACCGTTCATCGCGGACACCAAGTCGCGCAAGGAGTTTGCGCTGACGAAGTCGACTCCCTTGTCGACGAACGCCTGCACTGGCGCCGGCGCGCCTCCCCGCCCCCGGGAAAGCACGTCACGCACGCTGCGGCCGGTGAGATCGGGGTTCTGCTCCTGCCCGGAGAGCCCGAACTCCTTTCCGATGATCCGCGCATTGAGCAGATACCACGTGTAGTCCTGACCGGTCTGCGAGATGTACTCCAGCGTGCCGAGCGTGTCGAAGCCCGGATACAACGGCGACGGCAACCGCTTGCCGTGGGCGTCCAGCCACAGCGAGGACGGCCCCGGGATGATCCGGATTCCGTGCAGCGGCCAGATCGGGTCGTAGTTGGTGATGCCCTCGGTGTAATGCCACATCCGGTCGGCGTTGATGACCCGGGCCCCAGCGGATTCGGTGATGCCGATCATCCGACCGTCGACGTGCGCGGGCACGCCGGACAGCAACTGTTCGGGCACCCTGCCCATCCGCTTCGGCCAGTTCTGCCGGACCAGGTCGTGATTTCCGCCGATGCCGCCGCTGGCGACGATCACCGCCTGTGCGCGGAATTCGAAGTCGCCGACGGTGTTTCGTGACGACGCCACACCACGCGCCGCAGTCGTCGGCTCTAGCACCGCGCCACGTACGCCGGTCACCGCACCGCCGTCGACGATCAGCTCGTCGACGCGGTGCCTGTGGGCGAACCGCACCTTCGCATTGCCCAGCAGCCGGCGCGCGAAAACGTCGACGATCGCCGGGCCCGTCCCCCACGTGATGTGGAACCGCGGCACCGAGTTGCCATGACCGCGGGCGTCATAGCCGCCGCGCTCGGCCCACCCGACAAGAGGAAAGGTCTGCAGCCCGCGCTCTCGCAGCCAGCTGCGCTTCTCCCCCGCCGCGAAGTCGACATAGGCATGCGCCCACTGCCGCGGCCAGTGGTCCTCGGGCCGGTCGAAGCCCGCCGTGCCCAGCCAGTCCTGCAGCGCCAATTCGTGGCTGTCGCGAATACCCAGCCGACGCTGTTCGGGGCTGTCGACGAAGAACAGCCCGCCGAAGGACCAGAACGCCTGACCACCGAGGTTGTTGGCGTTCTCCTGGTCGACGATCAGCACGCTGCGCCCTCGTTCGACCAGCTCACAGGCGGCAACCAAGCCGGCCAGCCCGGCACCCACCACGATCACATCAGCGTCAGCCATGGCCGCCAATGTAGCGGTCTCGAGTCAGGCGGCGTCTGTGAGCGCGGGATACGGAGCCCAGTGGTAGACGGCCGGCACGCACTGATGCATCAGCGCCAGGTCAACGGCGTCGAGCATGGCCTGCCGTGGTCCCGGCCTGCGCAGGTGCCGCGCGGCGACCGCGACGCGGACGACGCCTTCGCGCCGCGCAGTGCGGTCCGCCGACAGCACCAGGGTCCGGCACCACCATGGTTCGCTCAAGAACCCCTCGCCGATGCCGAGCACGCGGCCCTGCACCGTAGTCTGACGAACCAGATCTGCGATTCCGCTCAGGCCGGCCAGCAGTCGAAAGCCGTTGCGGGGCAACACCGTCACGGTGCCCTGCGAAACCGTCCAGCCTGGCGCGGCGAACAGCCGGGTCCGCAGACCCAGGTGTTCGAGCACCCGGTCGGCCGCCATCAGCCGCAAATTGGCTTCGTGCGCAGGCAATGTCGCGAACTCGCCGCGCCGCTTCTTGGTGGCCGCCTCGTCGAAGCCGTGCAACACGATCGCATCGCCCTGCTCACGTCGCTGCGCCAGCCACTCGACCGTCGGCGCATCGGAGTCGAGGCGGTAGCCACCCTTGATCCGGGGAGCCACCAGAAATGAGACGGGCACATCGCGCTCGTCGAGTCGACGACAGAACGCGTCGACGTCGGCAACTGTGCGGTCGCTGATCCCGGAAACCGAGACGATCAGTTGTCCAGCCACGTGTTCAGTGTGGCAACCTCAGGTGTCCCAACGGTTTACAACACGTGGTCAGCAGTTGACCATCTACCGCGGCAGGACGGCCTCGATGGCCGCGATTACCTCTGGCGCGTCGGGAGCGGTGCGTGGCCGGAACCTGTTGACCACCTGGCCGCCCGGTGCAAGCAGGAACTTCTCGAAATTCCATTGGATGTCGCCCGCCTCGCCGCCGTCGTCGGCGGCCTTGGTCAGTTCCGCGTAGAGCGGGTGGCGGTCATCGCCGTTGACGTCGGTCTTGGCCAGCAGTGGGAACGTCACACCGTAGTTCGTCGAGCAGAACGTCTGGATCTCCTCCGCGGTGCCCGGCTCCTGGCCCATGAACTGGTTGCACGGCACGCCGATGACCGTCAGACCGCGATCACCGTAGTCCTTCGCCAGCTGTTCCAGCGCGGTGTATTGCGGCGTGAGTCCGCATTTCGAAGCCACGTTCACCACCAGTGCGGCGCCGTCGGCAAGTTCGGCCAGCGTGGTGGGACGCCCGTCCAGCGTCGTCAGGGCGATCTCGTTCAGCGAAGTCATACCGGCACACTAACCGTTCTTGAAAAGCATTCCCGCAACACGGTGCACCAACGCGATCGGATCCGCGTCGTTATCGATCGCCTTGTTGAGCCACAGCAGCGAAAAGCCATGTACCAGAGACCATGCCGCCAATGCCGCGGCTTGTGGATCGCCTTTGGCACGCGAATCGTCGAGCGTGCCTACGCCTTGGACAAGCTCGGTCCCAGCGGCGCCGACCGCGGCGATCAGCTCCTGGTCGTCCGGATTCAGCAGCGAGCTGTCGAACATCACCGCGTAGTGGCCGGGGTGGTCGAGCGCAAAGCGAACATAGGCAAGCGCGGCATCGATGAACTCCGGGCGAGCACCCTTCAATGCCTCAGCCAGCATCCGCCAGCCTTCGGCGGCGAGCGCGGTGAACAGACCGCGACGGTCGGTGAAGTGATGCGCAGGGGCGGCGTGGGATACGCCGGCCTCTCTCGCGAGCTCGCGCAGCGAGATCCCGTCGGCGCCGCGTTCTGCGACCAGAGTGGCGGCCTTGGCCAGGATGACCGCCTTGAGATCGCCATGGTGGTAGGTGTCCCTGCTCATGAGGGTCATCATAGCCGCCAATCTTGACAATGCCTAGATCCGAGGTTACGGTGGCCAATGCAATCTTGACACTGACTAGATAGGGAGGCCGCGATGGCCGTCATCGTCACTTTGGTCCTCGGCACGCTGGGTGCCCGGCTGATCGGCTGGCTCGGAGTCGACTACGTCAACAGCTGGCCGCAGGCGTTCGCCGTCGGGCTGGCCGCGATGTTCGTGATGACCGGCGTCGCGCACTTCGTGAACCCGCTTCGGCGCGACATGATCGCGATCGTGCCGCCGCGGCTGCCCGCCGCCGGAACGCTCGTCACCATCACCGGCGTCCTCGAACTGCTCGGCGCCGCCGGGCTGCTGTATCCGCCGACCCGAGTGGCGGCGGCGGTTTGCCTGTTCGTGTTGATGCTGGTGATGTTCCCCGCCAACATCTACGCCGCACGGATGCCCAACCCGCCGAAGTCGATGACGTCGCGGCTTGACGTGCGCACGGTCGAGGAGGTCGTGTACCTAGCCGCTGCCGTCGTGGTTGGCCTTGGCGGCATCCAGTAGCCAGGCGTACTGGAATGCGGCTTCCTTCCAGCGCTCGTAACGTCCGCTGATTCCGCCGTGGCCAGCGTTCATCTCGGTCTTGAGCAACACCGGGTGATCATCGGTCTTGGTGTGGCGAAGCGCTGCAACCCATTTCGCGGGTTCGACATAGAGCACCCTGGTGTCGTTCAACGACGTCATCGCGAGGATCGGCGGATAGTCCTTCGCCTCGATGTTCTCGTAGGGCGAGTAGGACTTCATGTAGTAGTAGACGTCCTGGTTTTCCAACGGGTTTCCCCACTCGTCCCATTCGGTCACTGTCAGCGGCAGCGACGGGTCGAGGATGGTGGTCAATGCATCGACGAACGGCACCGCGGCCAGAATGCCCGCGAAGAGCTCGGGTGCCATGTTGGCGACGGCGCCCATCAGCAAGCCGCCGGCGCTGCCGCCGAACGCGACCAGGTTCTCCGGCCGCGTGACGTCGGTTTGGATGAGATGCCCTGCCACGACGATGAAATCGGTGAAGGTGTTTCTCTTCTCCAGCAGCTTGCCGTGTTCGTACCACGGCCTGCCGAGCTCCCCGCCGCCACGCACGTGCGCGACAGCGAACACCATGCCGCGGTCCAGTAGCGACAGCCGGGCGATGGAGAACCGCGGGTCTTCGCACGACTCATAGGCGCCGTAGCCGTACAGCAGCGTCGGTGCCGGATAGGGCACGCCGATGCGGTGGACGATCGAGATCGGCACCCGCGCACCGTCTGGAGCGACGGCCCAGTCGCGGCGCTCTACATACTCATCCGGGTGGTAGTCGCCGAGCACCGGCTGCTCTCGCAGCAGCGTGCGTTCACCGCTGGCCAGGTCGATGTCGTAGATGCGCACCGGAATCACGAACGACGTCGCGCCGATCCGCAGCTTGGGCGAGCTCCAGTTCGGGTTGGCCGAAATGCCGGCCGACATCAGCTCGGAGTCGAACGTGATGTCCTCGGGATGGCCGTAGTCGCCGTCAGCGTAGATCGGCCACAGCTGAATCCGGGGCAGTGCCTCGCTGCGATAGCTGACCACGAGAAGGCCCTCGAACGCGTCGACCGAGTCGAGCCGGACATCGTCGCGGTGCTCGATCAGCGTGCGAAGTGTGTTGGGATCGCTGACCGGAGTCTCGACGAGCGTGAAGTTCTCGGCACCGTCGTTGTGCAGGATCAGAAACCGGTCCTCGCCACCGACGATCGCATGCTCGACTGAATACTCCACCAGCTCACGGCGCGGCCAGATGATGGTGAATTCGGCAGTGCCGTCGGTCGCGTCGGCGTATCGCATTTCGGTGGTGACGGCGCTACCGGCCGCGATGATGACGTACTTGTTGCTTCGCGTGCGGCCGACCGCGAGCCAGAACTTCTCATCGGGTTCGTGGTACACCTTCTCAGCGAGCAGACCGGAGCCGAGTCGGTGCCGCCACACGGTGTCCGGTCGCCAAGCCTCATCCACCGTGACGTAGTAAACGGTGCGGTTGTCCGCGGCCCAGGTGGCACCGGCGCCGATGCCGACGATCTCGTCGTCATACAGCGAACCGGTGCGCAAGTCCCTGAACCGCAACGTGTATCGCTCGTCGCCCTTGACGTCAACGGAGTAAGCCAGGATGTTGCCATCCAGGCTGACGCTGGCTGCGCCGAGCGCAAAGAAGTCGTGGCCTTCGGCTTCGACGTTCTCGTCGAGCAGGATCTGCTCACCGGGAATTTCGGTGTCTTCGTCGAACTGCGGCGGCACCCAGTCATCGAAATCGGTGACAGGGCAACGACATTGCACGCTGTACTGCTTGCCCTCGAAGCTTCTTCCGTAGTACCACCACTCACCGCGACGAGTCGGCACCGAAAGATCGGTTTCCTTGGTGCGGGCCTTGATCTCGTCGAAGATCTTCTGCCGCAGCGGCGCCAGGCGTTCGGTTGCGTGGTCGGTGTATTCGTTCTCGGCCTTCAGATAGTCGACGACTTCGGGATTGTCCTTGTCGCGCAGCCATTCGTAGGGGTCGATGAACACGTCGCCGTGATACTCGCGGCGGTGCTCGACGCGCTTTGCTTCGGGTGGTTTCACGGCTTGATCCAGTCGCTGAACTTGAGGCCCGAGATGCGTTCGTAGGCCTCGATATAACGGGAACGGGTAGCGTCGACGATATCTGGCGGCAGCGCGGGCGGTGGCTTGTCGCCGTTGCGGTCCCATCCTGATTCCGGGCCGGTGAGCCAGTTGCGGACGAACTGCTTGTCGAAGCTCTGCTGGACGACGCCTTCCCTGTACTCGTCGGCGCGCCAGTACCTGCTGGAGTCGGGAGTGAACACCTCGTCGGCCAGCCGCATGTTGCCGTGCTTGTCAACGCCGAACTCGAACTTGGTGTCCGCGACGATGATTCCCTTCGTCAACGCGTGATCGGCACCCTGGATGTAGGTCTGCAGGGTCTTTTCGCGCAGCTGGTTGGCCCGCACCGCACCGACGAGTTCGATCACGTCGTTGAAGCTGATGTTCTCATCATGTTGTCCCAGTTCGGCTTTGGTGGCCGGGGTGAACAGCGGTTGGGCGAACTTGCTGGCTTCGGTCAGTCCGGGTGGCAGCGCGATGCCGCACACCTTGCCGGTTTTCTGGTAGTCAATCAGGCCGGAACCGGTCAGGTATCCGCGGGCGACGGCCTCGACAGGCAGCATCTCCAGTTCCTGCACCACCAGCGCGCGGCCCAGCACCTCCTGCGGGATGCGTTCGTCGTCGGGCGGCCCGGCCAGATGGTTGGGCGCTTTGACGTAGTCGAAGAAGAAGACGCTCATCGCGGTCAGGATTCGGCCCTTGTCGGGTATCTCGGAGTCGAGGATGTAGTCGTAGGCGGAGATCCGGTCCGTGGCGACGAACAGCAGGGTCTCGTCGTCGACGCGGTACAGCTCGCGAACCTTGCCGCTGGCCAGATGTTCGTAGTCCGACAGAGACGGGCGCATCGGGCCAGCCTATCTGCTGGGATCAATCCCATGACGTCCCGTTACGTGCCCTATGCCACCACCCCGACGCGGCTGCTCGGGCAGCTGATCAGCGACGCGATCGTGATCGCCTGGACGACCGTGTGGGTGCTGGTCGGGGTGGCGGTGCACTCCGCTGTTTCGACCATCGCCGGCGTCGGTCGTCAAGTCGAGACCGGGGCGAACGGCGTGGCCGACAACCTCAACTCCGCTGGTGATCGCACCGACGACTTCCCGCTCATCGGCGACGCGCTGAGCAAGCCGCTGCGCGCAGCCAGCCACGCCGCGCTCGATATCGCCGGCGCCGGCCACAGCCTGGACACCACGGCGTCGTGGCTGGCGTGGGTGCTGGCCATTGCCGTGGCCGCGCCGCCGATCCTCTTCGTCGCAATGCCGTGGCTGTTCCTGCGGGTGCGGTTCTTCCGTCGCAAGTGGACGGCGTTGACGTTGGCGGCGACGCCCGCAGGCGAACAGCTGCTGGCGCTGCGCGCGCTGGCCAATCGACCGCTGGCCAAGCTCGCGGCCATCCATGACGACCCGGTCGGAGCGTGGCGCAGCCACGACCGCGCGGCGATCCACGGCCTCGCGGCCCTGGAACTCCGCGCGGCAGGCGTCCGCCTCCGCCGCTAACCCGCGATTTCGGCGTGATTTCGAGCGCTCAGCGCACGTTTTCACGCCCAAGCCGCGAGGGAGGGAACCCGGCGAGAGCATGACAGCGTCATATCTCGGTGCTCGACGACCTCTTATGTCAAAACGACGGCGTAATCACGCTTGCTCAAGCCAAACGCTGCGGGCTCAGCGAGCACGCCGTAAGGCGTCGTCAACGTTCCGGACACTGGCGACGATGTGGTCCCGGTGTCTATTTCGTCGAGGATCGGCCCTTCACCAATGCAGCGCGCATTCGCGCGACGGTCTGGAGTTATGGCACGCGAGCCACAGCGAGTGGTCTGGCGGCGGCTTGGTGGCACGAGCTGACACGGTTCCCACCTGGTGTCGTCGAGGTGACGGTGCCCCGCGACAGCAATGGAAGGCGTCGTTCGGGCACAAAGCTGCGTCGGCGGGACCTGGCGCCCAAGGACATTGTCGAGCGGAACGGGCTGAGAGTGACAGCGCTGCCGCTGACGGTCGTCGAGGCCGCCGCGCGACGCGGCGGCGGCGCCAAGCTGATGGACTCTGCGCTACAGCGTCATGTCGAGCTCCCGCAGCTGTGGAATGCGCACTTGCGCAACAAGGGCCGCCACGGCTCACACGCCGCGCGGCGGCTATTGCACTCCGCATCCAACGGTGCGCGATCAGAAGCCGAGCGCGTGCTGATCAAGCTGTTGCGCGACAACAACATAACCGGATGGAAAGCCAACTATCCGCTCGCCGGTTTCAAAATCGACGTCGCGTTTCCTGGCGAGAAGGTCGCCGTCGAGACCGACGGGTGGGCCTTTCACACCAGCCAGGAAGACTTCCAAACAGATCGCGAACGACAGAACAAGATCGCGCTGTTCGGCTGGAAAGTGCTGCGATTCACGTGGCTAGATCTAACCGAGTACCCCCAGCGGGTGCTGGCGGAGATCCGATTCGCGAGAGGGCTTGCAGCGCAGTAAACGTCCACGCGGCGAAGGAGATCCAGAAGAACACCAGCGAAACCGTCGTCAGCCACCGCCAGCCGGTCTCGACGGCAGTGGCATATGTCGCCGATGCGTACATCCCGAGGGGAAACACCGCCGGCCACGCCAGTCCGATTCGCCTACGCAGCACCACATAAATCAGCACCGGGATCCACGCCGTCGCAACAAGCCACGTCACCACCGTCACCGGCCAGACAACCGTCAACCCGGCCTTGTGGATGTGATCACCGGCCAAAGTCGCGACCGCCGCGCCACCCATCAGAATCCAGATGTCCGGCTGCGCCAACTCCGGCACAGAAGAATCACGCGCAGCCCGCCAGACGATCAGCCCCGTCATCACCAGGTAGACGATGATCCCAAGCGCCCACAACACCAGCGCCCAGAACAGGATCCGCAGATCCGCTATCAGAATCGCCACGGCTGACGTCGCGACGCTGGCCAACTCCCAACCGCCACGCGCACGGTTACGCAGGGCCGAGCGGTCGCGCCACATCCGCCGCGCGATCACCGGCGCCAACGAAAGCCACCCCTGCAGTGACATTCCCGCGAGTGCCCACAGCACCCATCGGTGTTCGGCCAGGCGCGCACCGACCACCGCACACGCCGCGACATACGTGCACAACCGAAGGAACACATCGAGATCCGTGAGCTTCCACGACTCGCGTTTCCACGCGATTGCGACGCCGACGATGAGCACTGGCAGCGCCACAGCGGCCAGCGCGATCAATACCTCGCTGATGACGTCAAAGCCGTGATCCAGAGCCGCGATCGACACGATGCCGGTCGCCATGACCGCCGCGAACGTATCGGGTTTCACGGCGTGACGATCACCTCTGCCGACATGATCACGGGCAGGTTCAGCGGCAGCGCGGCCACCCCGATCGCGGTTCGCGCATGTCTGCCGTGTTCGCCGAATACTTCGAGCAATAGGTCCGACGCGGGGTTGAGCACCGCTGTCGTTTGCGGATAGCCAGGATCGGCGTTGACGAATCCGGTCAGAGTCGCCCAATCACGCACGCGGTCAAGCGATCCCAACGCGATACGTAAAGAGCTCAGCATCGCCAGCACCGTCAACCGCGCAGACTCCTGCGCGGCCTCCAATGACACCTCACTCGGCACCCGCCCGAAGGGGCCGGCAGGCGCGCCATCCAAACCAAGCGCGCCATGGCCACTGAGCACACACCGCGAATCCACCAGCCGCACCCACTCGAACGGAATCCGGACCCCCGGTGGAAGCAACGGCTCCGGCGGCAACTGCAAGCCGAGTTCGGAGACGCGCTGCTCGAATGTCATCGCAGCTCGACCACCAGATGCCGAATGCCGGTGTGACGGTTGCTTCGCGTCCACTCCACCGGCTTGACCACCTGCACCGACGAGAACCGGCCGAGCAGCTCCTCGAACAGCACCCTCAGCTCCAGCCGGGCCAGGTTCGCGCCGAGACAGTAGTGCACGCCCTGACCAAAGCCTAAGTGCGGATTGGGTTTACGCGTGATGTCGAACGAATCGGCATTCGCGAACACCAACGAGTCGCGGTTGGCAGAGCCTTCCCAGATCTGCACCTTCTGCCCGGCCTCGATCAGGCAACCACCCAACGTGACGTCGCGAGTGGCGGTGCGGCGCTTGGACGGCGACGGCGACGTCCACCGCACCATCTCCTCGATCGCCGTCGGCAGCAGCGCCAGATCCGAACGCAACAACGCCAGCTGGGAGGGATGTTCCGCCAATGCCAGCAGTCCACCGGCAACGGCATTACGCGTGGTCTCCGCACCGGCACTGAACAGGAGGCTGAAGAACAAGTACAGTTCGAGATCCGAAAGCCCGCCGGCGTTGGCGACCACCGACAGCATGTCGTCGGTCGGCGCGGCGCGCTTCGACGCAATCAACTCCTGGCCGTAGGTGTACATCCGCGAGCCGGCCTGCTGGGCCGTCAACTGCCCAACGGACGCCTTACGCGAGCCGCCGAAGTCGAACTGCGGCTCGATGGCGTGAAACAGCCAATGCCGTTCGGACTCAGGCACTCCCAGCAGGATGCAGATCATCTGCATCGGCAGTTCGGCAGCGATCTCGACCAGGAAGTCGAACGGAGAGCCTGGCACCACCGCATCCAGCAGGCGACGAGCCCGCGCTCGCAGATCGTCCTCAACCCGGGCGATCATCCGCGGCGTCAACCCCGAACTGACCAGCCGCCGAATCTCCGAGTGCCGCGGATCATCCATCATGTTCAAAACCTGTCCCGCGATCGACAGATCCTGTAACAGCGTGCCACCGAACGGTCGTGAACCCCCGGTCACCGAGGAGAACGTTACCGGATCACGAAACACCGCAAGCGTTTCCGCGTGCGTGGCCACCGACCAGAAGCCCTCGCCATCCGGCGTGTGCTCCGTCGCGGCATGCCAGTACACCGGCGCCTCGCGCCGATGCACCTCAAACAGCGCATGCGGAAAGCCGGATGCGAAGTTGTCCAGATCGGTGAAGTCGATCTCCGTCAACTCCGAAGAGCCAGACAACGACGAACTCACAAGATCGCACCCGAGGTGTACTTGGCCGCCTCGGGATAGCGCCCAACCAATTCGTCGACCGCATCCACCACCCGGTCGACCTGATCGCCGGCGGCGCCGGTGAACGCCTGCTTATCCGCCAGCGCGGCATCAAGGGCCGGTCGGTCCAGCGGCAGCCGCGGATCGGCAGCCAACCGATCCAAAAGGTCGGGCTCCGAACCCTTCTCGCGCATCGCCAACGCCACCGCGACCGCGTGCTCCTTGATCACCTCGTGCGCGGCTTCGCGGCCCATCCCGGCGCGCACGGCGGCGATCAGGATCCGCGTGGTGGCCAGGAACGGCAGATAGCGGTCGAGTTCGCGTTGAATCACCGCGGGGTATGCGCCGAACTCGTCGAGCACAGTCAGGAACGTCTCGATCTGCCCGTCGATTGCGAAGAACGCGTCGGGCAGCGCGACGCGGCGCACCACCGAGCAGAACACGTCGCCCTCGTTCCATTGCGCGCCTGCCAATTCGGCCGCCATCGATCCATAACCGCGCAGCACCACTTGCAGCCCGTTCACCCGTTCACACGACCGGGTGTTCATCTTGTGCGGCATGGCCGACGAACCGACCTGGCCCGGCGCGAACCCCTCGGTCACCAACTCATGGCCGGCCATCAGCCGGATGGTGTGCGCCAGCGACGACGGCCCCGCACCCAGTTGAACCAAGGCCGACACCACGTCGTGGTCCAGCGACCGCGGATACACCTGGCCGACGCTGGTGAAAATGTCTGTGAAGCCAAGGAATTCGGCTACCCGCCGCTCCAGCTCGGCCAGCCGGGACGTATCGCCGGATAACAAGTCCAGCATGTCCTGTGCAGTGCCCATCGGACCTTTGATGCCGCGCAACGGATATCGGTCGATCAGCCCCCGCAGCCGCTCCAAAGCCAACAGCATCTCCTCGGCCGCCGACGCGAATCGCTTGCCCAGCGTCGTCGCCTGCGCAGCGACGTTGTGGCTGCGGCCTGCCATCACCAGATCGCGGTAGCTGATCGCCCGTTCGGCCAACCGCGCCACCACCGCCACGCCGTGCGCGAAAACAAGTTCCAAAGAGCGGCGGATCTGCAGTTGCTCGACGTTCTCGGTCAGATCACGAGAAGTCATGCCCTTGTGCACATGCTCATGGCCGGCCAAGGCGTTGAATTCCTCGATGCGCGCCTTCACGTCGTGGCGCAGCACCCGTTCGCGCGCGGCGATCGACGACAGGTCGACATCCTCCAGAACGCGCTCGTAATCCGAAACCACGCCGTCGGGCACGTCGACGCCCAGGGAGGCCTGCGCCCGAAGCACCGCCAGCCACAGCCTGCGTTCGGCGACGACCTTGGCCTCCGGTGACCAGATCGCCACCATCTCCTCGCTGGCATACCGGTTGGCCAGCACATTAGGGATCGTCACAGACACACAGCTTACGGCCAAGGGTCAGCGCCCCGAATCAGGCAAAGTAGTCCCATGCACTTTGTTGGGCTGGATCTCGCGTGGGGCGAAAAGAAGCAGACCGGGGTGGCCGCAATCGACTCCGACGGGCGCCTGCTTCACGTCGGCATCGCCGAGGACGACGCCAGCATCATCGACGCGGTGGCCCCGTTCACCGGCGACGACTGCGTGGTTGCCATCGACGCGCCGCTGATCGTGAACAACCCGACCGGATATCGGGCCGCCGAGACGGCGTTCAACCGCGACTTCCAGAAATTCGACGCGGGCGCATATCCGGCGAACACCACCAACCCGCTGTTCAATCCGCCGCGCGCCGCGGTGCTGGCAACCAACCTCGGTCTCGACATGGATCCGGGCTCGAACGCGAACCGGCGGGCCATCGAGGTCTACCCGCATCCGGCCACCGTCGTCCTCTTCAACCTCGAGAAGACGTTGAAGTACAAGAAGGGACCGTTCGACGAACGCCAACGCGAGTTGCTCAAGCTGATGACGCTGATCGAGGGACTCGACAACGCGACACCGAGGCTTCGCGCGAATCGCAGCGTTGCGTGGGTCGAACTCCGCAGGAGGGTCGGGGCCGCCACCAAACCGAGCCAACTGGACAGGGACGAAGATCCGGTCGACGCGGTCATCGCTGCCTACGTCGCGCTGTACTGGTATCACCGGCCGGAGGACGTGACCATCTACGGCGACTACGAAAACGGTTACATCGTGACGCCGACGCTGCCCGTCAGGACTTCTACAGTTCCGGAACGCAAAGGCAGTCGGTCGTCGCTGGAGAATCGGCTCATTCGGGCGATGGAACTACTCGAAGACGCCCAGCGCGAACTGACTGCGATCCGGGAAGCGCTGCGTTAGGCCGACACCGCTGGTTCGTCGATCGGTGCGAGCACATCGATCACATCGATCAATGTCGCGCGGGCCGTCGCGCGCGGACCGTCGCCGTCGCCCACCAACGCCGCCACTACGGCGCCGTCGACAGCGCACACGAGCGCGGTGAGAAGTTCGGCGCGCACTGCGCGGCCCGACCGCTCGACGACCTCGACCACAGCGTCGGTGCGCTGCTGCAGAATCCGTCGTTCGATCTCCCGCAGCCCGGGCTGGCGCGCGCAGGCGATGTACCGCTCATAGCGTGAGATCAACTGCTCGGTGACCCGCAGTCCGTTGGCCTCGCCGACCAACAAATCGACCAACAAATCGGCCGTTGCCTCCGCACCGCGACGCCGCCGCGACAGCACCGAAACTCGCGACCGCAACTGTTCGGCCTCACGCGTTCCGGCGTGTTCTACGGCCTTCGCGATGAGGTCGTCGAGGGACGAGAAGTAGTACGTCGTCGACGCCAGCGGCAACCCCGCCCGGCGGGCGACGGCGCGGTGTCGCACCGCGTCGAAGCCACCCTCACACAGCAGATCAGCGGCAGCGCTGACCAGCGCATACCGCCGACGTTCTCCCTTTGGAGTGACTGCTGCCGTCACCTCTAGCATGCTGCCAGTCACGGCCTTGCGGCATAGCGCTTTCGGCTAATCATCAGTCTTTACTCAGGGAAGTCGGCGCTACGGCTGACGGCCGCCCACTGCCGGGCCTCCTCGTTGCGCTCGGTGCCATTGGCCAGTGCCAGTTCGACGGCGTCGCTGCCGAGCAGCAGGCGCCGTGGCGGTTCGGGCGATTCGACGACATCGATGATGATGCGTGCGGCGCGCGCCGGGTCGCCGGGCTGAGTTCCGTTGGCGGTTCTGCGCAATTCATGAATGAACGAAATCGCCTCGCGGTAGTCGGCGCCGGGCTCGTGCATCGTCATCGACGAGCCCATCCAATCGGTGCGGAACGCCCCGGGTTCGACGATGATGACCTTCAACCCGAACGCGGCCACCTCGTTGGCGAGCACTTCGGAGAAACCCTCGACGGCGAACTTCGCCGTCTGATATGCCCCAAGGCCGGGAGTTCCGCCGACGCGACCGCCGATCGACGAAAACTGAACGAACACACCGGATCGCTGCGCGTGCAACACGGGTAGCGCTGCGCGAGTGACGTTTACAACACCGAACAGGTTGGCCTCGATCTGGGCGCGGAAGTCGACGGGGTCGGTTTCTTCGATGGGCGCGCTGTTCGCGTAGCCGGCGTTGTTCACGACGACGTCGATGCGACCGAACTCGGCGACCGCGAATCCGACTGCGGCGACGGCAGCGTCGGCGTCGGTCACGTCGAGAGCGAAAACATGTGCCCGGTTCTCATATCCCTCCACGAGCGCGCGCAGTTGCTCCGGCTTCCGTGCGGTGGCTACGACGCGATCGCCGTTGGCGAGGACTGCGCGCACCAACTCGGCGCCGAAGCCGCGGGAACTTCCAGTGATGAACCAAACCTTCGATGTCATATGTCTACAGACGTAGACTTAGCGCTTCCTATTCCCTACCGTCGAGCCATGGCATCCACGCATCGCCGACCGCGCAACGCCGCAGCCACCCGCGACGCGATCCTCGAATCCGCGATTCACAACTTCGCCCGTGCCGGCTACGACGGGGTCGGCGTCCGCGAAATCGCGAACGACGCCGGGGTCACGGCAATGATGGTGAACAGGTACTTCGGCTCGAAAGAGCAGCTGTTCGCCGAGGCCGTCGAGACCTCATTCGCGATTCCGGCCGTGATCGCCCCTGATGCCGACGACCTCCCGCACGGCGCGGCCGTCGCACTGGTCGCCAGGACCGATCCGGACGCCGACCCGCTCGAGCCGTTCCTGATCATGCTGCGCTCGGTGTCGAATCCGCGCGCCGTCGAGATCGTCCGCGCCGGTATCGAGCGTCACGTCGGCACGCGCCTGGCCCGTCAGCTTCCCGAACCCGGTCGCCCGATCCGCACCGAAGTCATGTTGTCGGTGATCGCCGGGGTGCTGCTGATGCGACGGGCGATCGGCACCCGCGCCCTCAACCAGGCCCACCCCGATCAGCTGGTCGACGTGCTCGACGCGGTGTTCACGGCGATCGTCGACGCGCCTTTGGCATGATGGCCCGCATGCCTGAACTCAGCCGCCGCGCGATTCTGCGCCTTGGCGTCGGCGCCGCGGCCGGAGCCGCCGGTGCGTACGCGCTGGGTTCAGTGGTGCACACGCCAACCACGGCCGCGCCGTCGGTGTCGATGACGAGTGCCGGCGCTCCGCTGGCTCCTCCCCCGCCGCTGGAGCCCGCCCCCGCGGCCGTGCAGCCGACCTACGTCGACGGCTCATTCGTCTCCGCCGCGCGCGGCGGTGTTGCGACGAACTGGGCGATCGCCCGCCCGCCCGGCCAGACCGCCGCGCTGCGGCCAGTGATCGCGCTGCACGGCAAGGGCCAGGATGCCGCGGCCGTAATGGCGGGCGGTGTCGAGACCGGTTTGGCGCAGGCCGTCGCGGCGGGGATCCCGCCGTTCGCGGTCGTCGCGGTCGACGGCGGCGGAAGCTACTGGCACAAGCGCGCCTCAGGCGAGGACTCCGGCGCGATGGTGCTCAACGAACTCATCCCGATGCTGGCCTCACAAGGGCTCGACACCTCGAGGGTCGGCTTCCTCGGCTGGTCGATGGGCGGCTACGGCGCGCTGCTGCTCGGGGCGCGACTCGGCCCTGCGCGCACCGCGGCGATCTGCGCGGTGAGCCCCGCGCTGTGGACGTCGTCGGGCGCGACGGCCCCCGGCGCGTTCGACGGGGCCGACGACTACGCCGCCAACAGCGTGTGGGGCCAGCCGCAGCTCGGGCAGATCCCTATCCGAATCGACTGCGGCAACAGCGATCCCTTTTATTCGGCGACCAAGCAGTTCATTGCCCAGCTGCCAACCCCGCCGTCGGGCGGGTTTTCTCCCGGCGGACACGATGGTGCGTTCTGGAGTTCGCAGCTGCCCGCGGAGATCGCCTGGATGGCTCCACTGCTGGCTGCTTAGACGCTGACGCGCCCCTCGGCCGCCGCCAGCCCGATGTCGGACCGAAAGTGGCTGCCGGGCAAGCGAATCGAATTGGTCAGCGCATAGGCGGCATCGCGAGCCGCCGCCAGATCCGCGCCCGTGCCGACGACCGAAAGCACCCGGCCGCCCGACGACACGATCGCGCCGTCGTCGCGTCGCGCAGTGCCCGCGTGCAGCACGCCGTCGGCTTCCGAGCCGACGATCACGTCGCCAACCCGCGGCCGCCCGGGATAGTTCTCCGCAGCGACGACGACCGTCACGGCATAGCCGTCGCGCCATTGCAGCGGCGGCTGATCGGCCAGTTGACCGGTGGCGGCCGCGCGCAGCAGTTGCCCTAATGGACTGTCCAGCAGCGTCAGCACGGACTGTGTCTCGGGATCGCCAAAGCGGCAATTGAATTCGACGACGGCAGGACCACGCGATGTGATCGCCAGCCCGGCGTACAGCAGACCCGAGAATGGGCTGCCCCGCCGAACCATCTCCACCGCAACGGGTTTCACCACTTCGTCGACGATCTGCTTGACCACCTCGGCGGGCAGCCACGGCAGCGGCGCGTATGCACCCATGCCGCCGGTGTTGGGCCCGGTGTCGTTGTCGCCGACCCGTTTGAAATCCTGTGCGGGAACCAGCGGCACGACGGTCTCGCCGTCGACAATGCTGAACAGCGATACCTCGGGGCCGTCGAGAAACGATTCCAGCAGCACCGGGTGTCCGGAGTCGAGCAGGCTCGCGGCGTGCGCCCGCGCGGCGTCGCGGTCAGCGGTCACCACCACGCCCTTGCCTGCGGCCAGCCCGTCGTCCTTGACCACCCACGCCTGCTCCCCGGCGGCGGGACCAAACCGGTCCAGCGCCGCGTCGAGGTGCGCAGGGTTGTCGACGATCTCGCTCGTCGCGGTCCGTACGCTCGCGGCGGTCATCACGTCCTTGGCGAACGCCTTCGACCCTTCGATGCGGGCGGCGTCCTTCGTCGGCCCGAAGCACGCGATGCCCGCGGCGCGCACCGCGTCGGCGACTCCGAGGACCAACGGCACCTCGGGCCCCACGACCACCAGGTCGGCGCCGATGCGCTGGGCCAGTTGGGTGACGGCCTCGCCGGAGCCGATGTCGACGTCGTACTGATCGGCGATGATCGCGGTTCCGGCATTGCCTGGAGCGACAGCCAACTCCTCGACTTCGGGGTCTCGGCGCAGCGCCAGCAGCAACGCATGTTCACGGGCTCCGGATCCGATCACGAGGACGCGCACAGGCACACCCTAATCAGATGCCGCGCAGCCGGACCGATAGGCACGTCACGCAGCCCTCGAGCTTTTCGAACTCGCCGATGTCGACGAGCACCGGTTCGTAGCCACGCGTCCGCAGCAACGCGGCGGTCTCGGGTGCGGCCGAGGACATCAGTAGCTTTCCGTCGCCCAGCAGGACGACGTGGGCGCCCGGCTCCTCCGGTGCCGCGAGGAACGTTGGAAAGACCGACGGGTCGTCGACCACCGGCTCGTAGCCGATGATCGTGCCGTCCGGCAGCGCGGTCACCGCGGACTTGAGGTGCAGCGCCTTGGACAGCGCGACGGGTATCACGGCCGCACCGAACGGCTCGAGGTGCTCGGCCAACTGTCGGATGCCGTCGGCATTGGTGCGTCCCGACTGTCCGACGTAGACGGTGCCGCCGTGCTTGAGCACATCGCCGCCGTCCAGTACACCGGGTGCCTCGATATATGCGATGCGGTAACCCATTTCGGCGACGGCTTTCTCGGTGCCGTCGGTTTCCGGCCGCCGTTCGGCGGCGCCGGGTCGTGCGATGACGGCGAGGTCGCCGTACACCACGACGGTGTCTTCGACGAACACGCTGTCGGGACACGCAGGCGCGGGCTCGACCTCGGTGACCCGCCACCCTGCGTCGACGAACGCGCGCAGGTAGCCCTCCCACTGCCTCATCGCGGTGTTCACGTCGACAGGGGACCGCTCGATGTGGGTGACCAGCCCTTCGGCCAGCCGTGAGCCGGGCCGCCTCACCAATGCCTTCTTGCCGTGCACTGCTCGATCGTACGGTCAGATCAGGCCATACACTTGACATTGCGGTGTATGGTCTAACTATGACGCAGACCACATGTCCGTTCGGCCAAGGTTATGACTTCACCGACCCCGACGTCCTGCTCAAAGGCATCCCCGTCACCGAGTTCGCCGAGCTGCGCAAGACCGCGCCGGTGTGGTGGAACGAGCAGAAGGAATCGATCTTCGACGACGGCGGCTACTGGGTGATCAGCCGTCATGCCGACATCAAGGAGATCTCGCGCAACGGCGACCTGTGGTCGACCAACCGCAAGGG
>Ga0070671_100000925_pt1 | contig 21446 bp, 17 predicted proteins | sample KBSS73metaG_FD_65341 | JGI IMG/M metagenome (GOLD analysis project Ga0070671, IMG submission 65341) | Switchgrass rhizosphere microbial communities from Kellogg Biological Station, Michigan, USA - KBS S7-3 metaG | ecosystem: Host-associated > Plants > Roots > Rhizosphere > Soil ...
CGGGTGATTATGAATTGTTGCACAAGGAAATGCGCGATAGGGAGTTTTATCGTGCCATAAGTTATTGCGGAGTTTGGCACGATTTGCCAACTGCGGAATATGACCGCACTTCGAGCGCATTGTTGTCGCAGATTTACAGCGATGCCGGAGCCGCTGCTCAGGCTGTGATTAATAATAATCCGATTAACGACAAACAGGAAAAAAAGGATTATTATTTGCTGGTTACTGAAGCAGTGGAGAGGTCTTTCATACTGCCTCATACCACGGAGGTTGCAAAACTGCCTCCCGGTGCAAGTCTATAAATTTCGGATATCTGATTTTTATAGCAATCATTAATAATTTGTGAGCAGTGTTCCCATCTCAGTACAGGTCTTTTTTCGATAAAAACCACGCCACAAACAATATAGAAATTCGATTAATTACTAATTAACTATCGGTCAATTAATTAAATTAAAAATATATTATTAGCCGAAAATAGTGCCATTAGGCACGGTTTTGATGCGGAAATAGGCAATTAACCAAAATGTTAACCTTTAAAATTTTTTAGTTATGCCTACCACAAAAAATCCCGAAAGCACAAGGGAAAATGAAAACTCAAGAAGAATGGGAGGATCAACATCTTCAGGTTCACAAGGCAACTCCAGTCGCTCAAAAAGCAATGAAAGAAGCGACCAGCGCAAGCAAGGCAATCAAAACTCAAAAAGCCACAGGTGAACCGGTTAAGGAACAGCAGTGATGCTGTATAACAGCATGGGTCAATCGACCCGAAACGGGATCTGTTAATTACAGCTCCCGTTTTTTATAAGCTGAGCATCAGGGCATCCCCTTAAAGTAACTGTAGTAACCAAACATTTTATTCACCTCTTGGTTACGATTATATTACAAAACATTAATAATCAACACTATGAAAAATCACATCAAGTTACCAATTCTTGCAGTGGCAATAGCTTTATCTGCTGTCGCGTGTAAAGGGAACAGTTCCAGCTCGAGTTCGGATTCAACCAAAAGCGTGGATTCGTCTACAACAAAGGTTGACTCAACTGTAAAACAAGACACCGGCACGAAAATGGCACCCGACACTTCGAAAAAAGCGGACACCGTAAAGAAGACGGTTAAGACAACTGAAAAGAAAACGACTTCTAAGAAGAGTGAATAAGATAATTTGTGAATTTTATGAGGGCCCGGTATTTGTCGGGCTTTTTGTTTTTCTCTGAACTATGATTTTGAGATCACTGTGATTAATGTTTGCAGATTTCATACATCTGCATATTTGCACATTCACACATCTGTACATCCCCTCATTATTATGCACGCATAGCTTTACGGTATTTTGATTAGATTTGTGGTGTAAACATGGCTAATGGAAACCATCGCACCCTACCATTCTAAAAATAAGATACGTTTTGTAACTGCCGCCTCGCTGTTTGACGGGCATGATGCGACCATTAATATTATGCGCCGCATTTTGCAATCGTCTGGTGCAGAGGTGATCCATCTGGGCCACAACAGATCTGTGGATGAAGTGGTGAATTGCGCCATACAGGAAGACGTGCAGGGCATCGCCTTAACCTCCTACCAGGGCGGGCACATGGAGTACTTTAAATATATGTATGACCTGCTGAAGGAACGCGGCGCAGGGCATATCAAAATATTTGGTGGTGGTGGCGGTGTGATATTGCCGGAAGAAATAAAAGAATTGCAAGAGTATGGCATAGCACGCATCTACTCGCCCGACGATGGCCGGAAGATGGGTTTGCAGGGGATGATCAACGATATGCTGCAGCAATGTGATTTTCAAACGGTAGCGAAACTCAATGGCGAATTAAAACATCTGCCTGAAAAAGATCCGAAGGCGATTGCGTCGTTAATTACATTGGCGGAAAACCAACCGGAACAATTTGCAAAGGCAGGTGATGTAAAACACAAAAAGACGGCTCATACCCCGGTATTGGGAATAACCGGAACCGGCGGAGCTGGCAAATCGTCATTGGTTGATGAGTTTGTTCGCCGTTTTTTGATGGAGACAGACAAAACGTTGGCCATTATTTCTGTCGATCCATCCAAACGCAAAACAGGCGGCGCTTTATTGGGCGACCGCATCCGGATGAACTCTATTAATAACCCGCGGGTGTATATGCGTTCGCTGGCTACCCGGCAGGCTAATTTGGCGTTATCCAAATATGTGCAGGAATCGATCGATATATGCAAAACCGCAGGTTTTGATCTGATCATCGTTGAGACATCGGGCATCGGCCAATCAGATACCATGATCACTGATTATTGCGATGTGTCCTTATATGTTATGACGCCGGAGTTTGGCGCGGCAACGCAGTTAGAAAAGATCGACATGCTCGATTTTGCCGATATTGTTGCGCTGAATAAGTTTGATAAACGTGGCGCTTTGGATGCCATCCGCGATGTGCGTAAACAATACAAACGCAATCACCAGCTCTTTGAGGCAAAGGATGAAGACTTACCAGTGTTCGGCACAATGGCATCACAGTTTAATGATCCTGGCATGAACAATTTGTTCGAGGTCCTGATGCGAACTGTTAAAGCAAAAACAGGCGTTGATTTTATAGGCAAGAAATACGATGTTGCTGCCCTGCATTGGGGCGAATCGGAAAAGATATTCATCATTCCGCCAGACCGTACACGATACCTGGCCGAAATTGTGGAAAGCAGTCAGACTTACAATACCTGGGTGAATGAGCAGGGTAAGATTGCACAGCAGATGTTTCAAGTAAAGGGGGCTATCGATTTATTAAATGAAACTTCCATAGAGGCGCAAAGCATTGCGTCTCTGCAAGATATTTACAAACACCTGGAAAGTCACCTGCATCCTGAATGCAAACGATTATTGAACGAATGGCCGGAAACGGTAAAAAAATATAAAGCTGATGATCTGATATACAAAGTCCGGGACAAGGAGATACGTCAGCCATTGTTTTACACTTCACTTTCGCAGTTGAAGGTACCCAAAATATCTTTGCCGCGATACGAGGCCTGGGGAGATATTTTGCGCTGGCTGTTGACAGAGAACGTACCCGGAGAATTTCCGTATACGGCAGGCGTGTTCCCTATCAAACGCGAAGGCGAAGACCCCACCCGTATGTTTGCCGGCGAGGGCGGCCCGGAGCGCACCAACAAACGTTTTCATTATGTTTCGCTAGGGCAGCCGGCGCACAGGCTGTCTACGGCTTTTGATTCGGTTACCCTTTATGGTGAGGACCCGCATGTTCGTCCTGATATTTATGGCAAGATCGGCAACTCGGGTGTCAGTATCGCGACTGTTGATGATGCGAAAAAACTGTATTCAGGATTCGATCTATGTAATCCATCCACTTCAGTATCCATGACCATCAACGGCCCTGCCCCTATGCTGCTGGGTTATTTTATGAATGCGGTGATCGACCAGCAATGTGAAAAATATATCCATGAGCACAAACTGGAGCATTTAGTGGAAGCTAATTTTAAGAAGTTATATGATGATAGGGGTATTGCAAGACCAAAGTATTCGGGAGAGCTGCCAAAGGGTAATAAAGGTTTGGGCCTGATGCTGCTCGGCCTTACAGGCGATCAGGTATTGGATGCTGATGTATATCAAAAGATAAAAGCCAAAGCCATTGCGACAGTTCGAGGTACAGTGCAGGCGGATATTTTAAAAGAAGACCAGGCGCAAAACACCTGTATTTTCTCTACTGAATTTGCATTGCGGATGATGGGTGACATACAACAGTATTTTATCAACCAGAAAGTGCGTAACTTTTATTCGGTGTCGATATCGGGTTATCATATCGCCGAGGCTGGTGCCAATCCTATCACACAGTTGGCCTTTACCCTATCTAACGGGTTTACTTATGTGGAGTATTACCTGAGCCGTGGGATGCATATTGATGATTTTGCACCAAACTTGTCGTTCTTTTTCTCTAATGGTATCGACCCGGAATATTCGGTGATCGGTCGTGTGGCGCGCAGGTTGTGGGCAAAGGCTATCAAAAACAAATACAAGGGTAACGACCGCTCGCAGAAACTGAAATATCATATCCAAACCAGCGGTCGCTCCCTGCACGCACAGGAAATCGATTTTAATGATATCCGCACGACGTTGCAGGCTTTGTATGCTATTTATGACAACTGCAACTCGCTACATACCAATGCTTATGATGAGGCGATTACCACTCCTACCGAAGAATCTGTTCGCAGGGCAATGGCAATACAGTTGATCATTAACCGTGAGTTGGGATTAGCTAAGAATGAGAACCCATTGCAAGGCGCATTTATTATTGAAGAATTAACCGACCTGGTAGAAGATGCAGTGTTGGCTGAATTTAAACGACTAAACGATCGTGGTGGTGTATTGGGCGCCATGGAAACCATGTACCAGCGCGGAAAAATACAAGAAGAGTCATTGTATTATGAAACCCTAAAACATAACGGGGAATATCCTATTGTTGGGGTAAATACCTTCCTGAACAAAAAGGGGTCGCCTACCATCACGCCGTCAGAGGTGATCCGCGCGACAGAGGAAGAGAAACAATTCCAGATCAGCGCGCTGGAAGCTTTCCAGGAACGAAATGCGGATAAAGCGCCAGCTTTATTAAAAGAACTGCAAGCCAAAGCCATTGCCGGAGAAAACATTTTCGAGAGCCTGATGGAGGCTTGTAAGTATTGTTCGCTTGGGCAGATATCACATGCTTTGTATGAGGTGGGGGGGCAGTATAGGAGGAATATGTAGAGCTAGTGATTACAGATTGGTGACTGGAAATCGGTTAAATGCCTTTTTAATTTTTTGAATCACAGTATCAATGTTGTTCGCTTTCGGCTATACCTTGATCGATAATAATTCGGAAACGTGGCAGCATGTTTCCCTCGACACTGATAGACTTTAACATACCTCCCAACCGGTAAATTTTGCCGACGCTATTCTTAAAATCCTCCACATGCCATTTATCGTCCAAGACAATATATTCAAAACTAAATATTTGAGTAGCTGTCTTATTTGTAGATGTTATAAAAAGAGAATCTGTTTTTTCATTATGCATCATTATGCTATTAAAACCCTGTTTTAAAGAAACAGGATGCGACGGCAAAATGATCAATTTACCTGTAAACCCTTGCACCGCCTTAATTGCTTCATCTTTTGTTACTTTTCTTAAATTTAGCAAACCGGCTTCGGAGTGGATATACATATATCTTAAGAGTGCAACTCCTATATTATTTTCTTCGTCGTCCGGTGTTTTGTTCAGCAGTTGAAGAGATAAAGTATTTGCGTTTTGCCAATCCTCATTTTGCAAGCTGACTATCAGATTCCGCCATTCACTCGAGTGAGTCAATGATTGTGCATGGGCATTTAATATAAGAACTGATAATAACGAGAATAGCAGGATGAGCCTTTTCATTGTGAGATAAAGTTTATGCATTATAAAATTACAAATTTCCCCTGATGAATTGGTTAGATTTTCCAAAAGGCTTGACTTAACAATTACGTTACTTTATTTAAATTTATTCTTGTTTCAATTTATGAAAAAAGTAGCCCTAAATACTATCCTTTTACTATCCGTAACTTATGTATTCGCTCAGGATACTACTCCTCCTGCCGCAAAAAAGCTAATCAAATATTACAGCAATTGGGTTACCGGCTTCTCAAACAATCATTTGTTATTTAAAGACGGCACATGTATGGTTTGGGATGATGGAATAAAAAATAAATCATTCGAAGACCTGCTCGAAAAACCTGACCTGAAGGATATGTTTGGGCAGGCCTACACCACAGGAAATCTAAAATCGCCTCCTCTTAAAAATTTTGACCCTGGCAGAGTGAGGAACGAGGCTTTTTTTATGAAGATTTACGGATCCTCAGAAAAACAGGTGAGTCAGCATCTGACGGAAATTACCTGGTGCCCTAAGCTGGTTGGGCAAAAAGTCAGAGTGACGACTATCAACGGGATCGATAAAAAACTGATACAGATATCCAAAGAACTGGATGAACATCCTGAGCTAAAAAAATATCTTACCAATATCGGCGGCACCTTTGCCTGGCGGAATATTGCGGGAACCGACAGGCACAGTATGCACAGCTTTGGCATGACCATCGATATTAATACGGCGTATTCTGATTACTGGCAGTGGGCCTGCAAATGCACCAATGAAAATGCCGTTTTCATCTACAAGAACAGGATACCGCAACTCATTGTGGACATATTTGAGAAATACGGTTTTATATGGGGTGGCAAATGGTATCATTTTGACACCATGCATTTTGAATACCGCCCGGAATTGATAAATTAGTATATTAAACCTGGAATAATGAGATTCATTTTAGTTACCCTGAGCCTTGGCCTGCTTTCATCATTTACCCTTCCGGATAATGTTTTAACCCGCTTTAAAACGCCCGCCGGATATACCCAGCAAAAAGTTGCTCCCGGCAGTTTTGCCGAATGGTTGCAAAAACTTCCCCTCAAACCTACAGGCATTCATACTAAAACCTATAATGGCGAAATTGCCCGCACGGATATTGAGACGGCCGCCGTGGTTGACATCAGTGTAGGCAAGCAAGATTTGCAGCAATGTGCTGATGCGGTGATGCGGCTTCGGGGCGAGTATTTATATCAGGCCAAAAGATACAAAGAGATCAGCTTTAATTTTGTGAGCGGGTTTAAGTGTGATTATATCCATTACGCCAATGGTTACCGGTATCACAATGATCATTGGGTTGTTCAAGCCAAAAAAGATTATGGCTACTCCGCTTTTGTGCGCTACATGGAACTGGTATTTTCCTATGCCGGAACATTATCACTTGAAAAAGAGTTGCACAAAGTAACTGATCCGAATGAGTTAAAAGCGGGAGATGTATTTATTCACGGCGGTTCGCCGGGGCATTGTTTTATCGTGATGGATGTGGTGGAAAACAGTCAGCATAAAAAACAGTTTCTACTGGCACAAAGCTTTATGCCTGCACAGAATTTACAGGTGTTGCAATATGACCAGGGGCAATGCTGGTTTACGATGGATGTAATCACCAACATTTGGTATGGCGATTTGGTTACGCCGCATTATTTGAGAAAATTTGATTGACTTTCCCACCATTTATTCTACCAAAAAGATAAAAATCCTCACAGGGGAAAATAGACTTTTGCATTTAGCATCCCTTTCTGTTGCCTATTTGTCGGCTACTATAATATTATCTCATCTCCATTAATTTTTTGTCGCCTGGCTAACAAAATTTTCTGTAGCGGCAACCTGTTCACTAGTTCATAATTATCTCATAATTAGTGTATTATATTATGACAGAATGCAATTATTACATATATTGTATCAACATACTTTTCTCAATTCACTCCTAATTTCAAAATCATGAAAAAATTATTCATCCTGGCATTCACACTGCTCGCAGGCAGTTCCTTCGCCCAAGAAATGCAAAAAAATGGCACGCTCTACAAAGAGCATCCTTACATTACGATTGTCAATAATTCAATGGCCTCCTTCTTAAAACAGGATTGGGATGGCATGGCAAAATTGTATTCAGATACAGTGAAATTTTATGACCCTTCAAGCCCTAAGGCTTATGGTTTAACAGATGCAAAAAAAGGATGGCTGGATGTTTACAATGGATGGGAGCAAATTACCGTTACCAAACAAGGTTATCCAGATGGGCTGCAATACGATAAAGACCCCTTCACCGTACAATCATGGTGGTCAATAAGTGCGGTCAATAAGAAGACAAAGAAAACGGCCAAGGTTTACATGGTACAGTTTGATGAATTTAATAAGGACGGGAAGATAGCAAGGGAATTCTCCTACTATGATCAAACCCCTTTTATAGAAGCATCGAAAGAGGCATCGAAATAAGCGCGGCAGTTAGTTGATTGGTTGCATAAGTTAGATTAGGTTGATTGGTTACCTTTGATAGCTTAATCAACCACTCAACTATTTAATTAAACTATAGCACCTTATACAAAACCCAATCCCCCGTCTCGTAGACCTTCTGCAAGCTCAAGCGACTATCGGATTTCTTGATTGCGGGCAGGTAACGGCTGTTGAGCTGGGTATAGCCGGTAAGTATGTTCTGATCGGTGGCTACGAGTATGTAGTTTACATAATGCTCGGGGGCTTCACTTGAGCTCAGGTACGATTCCTGGTAAGGCATAGTAAGGCGCTGAACATGATGTGTAAACGCAACAACCTGGTAGGCGATGGCATCATCCACCATGATCTGCGCGTTGGGTGGCAGCGAATTGATGTAATCGGCCATTTCCATATTGTCGCTCTGCTGATCGACAGGCATCGGATTGAATAATACTTTTATAAAGTCCTGTTCCTCGGTCAGGGATGACTTTTTCAAGAACATATAACCGGTAAATAGTTGAAATATGACCAGAAAGCTGAGCAATATTTTCATTCCAGTCTGGTTCTTTGATTCAGCCACCTTCAGCGTAACGCACAGCATAGCCAGAACAAGGAAGATTAGGAAATATTCCTGCGAAAGAAACATCTTATCGTACTTAATCTGCAAAAACTGCACAAAGGCAAACGGTGCGGCTATTGTAAGAATTTGGTATGAGCTTTTTCTAAAAAGGTAAATCGCCAACAATATCATCGGGCAAAACAGGGCTATACTGGCGGTCACTATGGGCGATATCTGCGATGAATGATAATGCACAAAACTGGTTGCCTGTTCAAAATTTATTTTATCAACCAACACGGTCCACGTAGCGTATGGGCTTTCAATAAAGTAATTAAGGTCGTTGGCGTGCGTCAGGTTCAGCATCTTGTAAATCAGGACCGAAGCCAATGGGAGTATAAACAGGATGATATAGATGGCAAATGTTTTATTCACCAGTTTACGTCGCAATGCCGGACTGTTAAAGCTTTGATATAGTCGGAAAATAGTTTCTTTTTCGCCCAAGTTGAGGCTTTGTGTAGCAATAAACAATACCAGCGGTATAAAAAACAAGTTGAGCCAGATAAATTTATACTCGCAGAAAACCAGAATTACAAGACAAATACTAGCTATGGAAATATGAAAGGTAGTGTTTGATGAGTAAAACCGGATAATATGGAAAAAGAATAAATAGAAGAAGAGCAGCACCATGTAAATAGACTTGCCCGAACAGGCGCTATACAATATCCCGGGGTGAAACAGAAACAGTACAATAAGCAGCAGTAAATAAAAGTCGTCGTTAGTGCGTTTTATCAGCGTAGTGCACATTACATAAAACAGCAACGCTGTACCCAACGCCGATGCTATTACCGGTGCCAGTTGCGGACTAATCCATGAGAAAAAAACACTACCGTAAAAAGGCAGTATCGGCGTTGTAAGCCCCATTACCTTTAAACGATTGCCTAAACCCTCAAACAATATCTTGCTTTTCTCTATAAAGAACAACGATTCGTGGTTATAATAGCCCAGCCTGTTGAGGTAGATGCCCAAAAACAGGTAGTACACCGCAATAAATACCGTGATCAGAATAAGATATAGTTTCCTTCTGTCCCCCATTTAGTTGATGACGTTGGTGGCACTATTAATTTTACTCAAACCATGCGTGGTTTTTTCCCAGTAAAACGGCTTTACAATAAGCTGATATAAACCCATGTATGCAGCTGCCGAGTGCATAAGCCAGTAAACCGGGTTGGCAATCGCAAACAAAATAAGCTCATAAAACCGGCGTTTAAATACAGCCATCATGTTTACGTAGATCATCAATATATTTCCTACCATCAGGTTGAATATCGACATAAACAACACCCAATCGGGAAACAATGTCTTGATAGCAGCCAGGTTAAACACCACGTAGGCCAGGAATATAAACAGCAGTATAGGGTATACCAAAAAAGTGATTGGAGTAGCGCCAACAAAGAAGTTGAACCCGATAAAACCTCGCAAACCAATTTTCCTGATCAACTTAAGTGGGTTGCGCATGTGCACCAGATAGGTTTGCATATAACCCTTGATCCATCTTGAGCGCTGGCGTATCCAGTTAAATGGTTCATTATTGGCTTCCTCATAAGTGGTAGAGTTCACAATGGCTACTTTATAACCCTTTGCATAAGCACGCACTCCCAGGTCGGCATCCTCAGTTACGTTAAACGGATCCCATGCACCTAACTCAATTAAGCTATCCATTTTAAAATGGTTGCTGGTTCCGCCCAGCGGGATAGGGATATCCAATGTATCCAGTCCAGGCAACATATAATCAAACCAGTACGAATACTCCAGGGTAAACATCCTTGTCAAGAAATTTTCGTTGCGGTTAAAGTAGTTTAAGGCACTTTGTATACAGATGTAGTTATCGGGCAGCTTACTAAACAGGGTTACTACTTTTTTAAGCTGGTCGGTATCGGGAATATCTTCGGCATCGTAAATAGTAAGATATTTACCGCGGGCAAAGTGCAGGCCGTAATTACAAGCTTTTGGCTTGGTTTTTGGCATATGAAATGGTACCACAATTACCTCGAATATGGCAGGAAAATCAAGTCCACGCACGGCATTCAGCGTCAGGTCGTCATCTTCTTCTATCAGCAGTTTTATATCTAACTGTTCGCGCGGATAATCGATACTCTGCAGGTTCCATATCAGTTTTTTGATCAGTTTATCTTCTTTGTAAACCGGCAACAAAATGGTATAAACCGGCAATTCGTCTTCAACTACATTTCTTACCTCCTCTCTGGAAACGGCCTGATAAAGCTCAAATCTGGAGCCCACCAGCGAAAGAAAAAGCTTGAAGATGATAGCGATCAGGAAAAACAAGCTCATTGCCACATTGACGATAATGGTAACACTCTTAAAGTTCAGCACCAAACCCGCAGCCAATACACCTATGATTACGAAAATAAAAACCAGTTGTCCGGTTGTGAAGGTTGTAAGTGCAGAGCTGTCCGCGTCATGGTTCAATAATTCAAATACCGATGATTTAACATGATCTTCGCCCAATAACTTGTGTGTCATCCAGGTGATCTCCAGATCGTCAGCAACGATAACCTCAGGCTCCATGTTATACGTCATCCTGATGAAATCGAGAAACAACTGATCGCTTGGATCGGCCATCAGCGTAATTACTTTCTTTTTCTCAATGCGCAATGGTAGTGCAAGATGTGCATCAGCAAATGAGAGCTCAATCTTGTCCAATACCTCTTTGTCAAATTTCTCTTCTCTTGCAGGTTTATAATCCAATCCCGCATTAGTCATCGAGCGTGTGTAGTTTTTTCGGGATATGAAACCGTAGTTGAGCGCTATTTTAAGGAAAGACAGCTCTGATCTGGCAGAAAAATCTTCAATTCTTTTCCGATCACCTGGCGTAATAAAACCATCATTAACCAAAAGTTCAGGAATTGAAATCTTCATCTTATAGTATAAAAGGTGTTCATTTTATTGAGCGGCTTCAGCTGTTCTAAGGCCGCTCAAATTAAATCCGGGCGCTCTTCTGTTTTATTAAACTACTCGCAATTATTCGTTAAACAATTCCTGCGATTTTTGAACTTTTGAGCGTACGTAGAGGAATGACATTAATATAAGTACAAGTATGCCGAGCAATATATACAGGTTATAGTTTTCCCAGAAACGTGTTAAGGCGCTCTTGGTATCTACATACTGCAGGTTCTCGCTTGATTTGTTAATGTTAAATAAATATTTATTCCCGTTTACATCAGCCACGCACACGTTGCTAGACAGGGTCGACAACTGTCCGGTGATGGATTTTGAAGCAGCAGTAAATGCATCTGCTTTGTCTTCTCCGGTAGCAGTAAGCACCAGCATAGCATTATTACTGCGTCCATAGAATATCTGTGCCAAACCATTCGATACAGAATCGGACAATGAATAAACCGGCTTGTTGTTTTCGTTATTATATAAACGGAACTCGTTTTCAAACTTTATCGGCTTGTCAGGAAATAAAGCCATCAATTGATCATGCTGTGATAACAGTGCAATGATATTGTACTTCTTAAGATCAGCATCTTTTACAGCATCCGAATAAACAAACTCAGGGAAATTATTTGAATTGATATTATTGTTCAATTCGTAAATGATCTCGCCCATCGCCGTAGCAGCATACTTAGCATACTCTTTGGTTACCACAATGCGGGTAGTACCTGTGTTGAATGCTTCAGGATATTGATAGAAGCTCAAATCGTTGGTAATAAATGGATTTTTCGATTCCAGGAATGATTTATCTACATCAATTTCAGCAAAGAAATTAGTAAACGAGTTAATACAATTACCGCTGCTTGGATATATCCTGAATTCGGCTTCGATAGTATTGTATTTGTGGTGCTGGTAGCGGTTGATCGTTACCGATGAATTCAGTTTACCCGATGCATCCAATCTTTCGCTGCTGATGAGCGCACCGTTCAGGTAAACATTAAAATAGCCTCGGTCGCCAGGCGAAAGGCTGCTATAATTCGCCACAAAATGTATATCAACTTCTTTTGGAGTAAAGCTGAAATCGCTGTTTTTGAAGCTGTAAACATTGGTTAAAGAACCAATACCCGACATGAAGTTTGGCGCCCCGCCAACTTGTCTCAAGGTTAGCTTTGAACGATTTTCTTCAATAGTTTTAAAGTAGTTGTTCTCGGCATTATCTATCAAAATGTATTGACCAAATGACGAATTCAGAATATTCATATTACCCAGTGCGGTAATGGTTTTTTCGTAACCATTATCATCAGCGCCCGTCACAAATAATACCTCGCCCGGCTCGGTGATCTTAGCATCAGATCTGGCAGTGTCTTTATAGGTTACCAATGCTTTGCTCAGGAATAGTAAACCCTGGTTAGCTTTTGGTGTAACGTTGATCATTGATTTTTTATTGGCAGGCAGGCTGTTCCAGTTACCTACCTCGATATAATTTTTTACAGTATCGGGAAGCTGATCGGCAGTGTAAACCTTAATGTCCCTGTTCATTGCTTTTTTAAGTCTCGAATATGCCCATGCTACGGCCTTCAAATCGTGTAGCGATGGGTTTGCAGGGTAAACGATGGCTTTTTTAGATTCAAAGCAATTGCTCAGGTTTACATTCCTAAAAAAGTTATCATTGGTTTTGATCAGCGACAAGTACGAATAGTTTTTCACCTTTACCCACATGGCAGGATTGTCCAGGTCTTTACACTTATCGTCTGACACCGTGAGTAAGGTTTTCACCTGTATCTTCAGGAATTTATCAGCTGAAAGATCTTCGAGGGTTAAATTGATCGTTATCTTTTCGATGGTGTCTTTGGTCAAACGTGCACTGTAAGCAGGCCTGTCGTTGATAACGATGTTCACAAAAGAATGATCTTTTATTAAAGCCTGGGAAGGTTCGACATACAATACCAGTTTGCTTCCCTTCATCTCAACAAGGGGGCTCACTTTTAAATAGAATGAACTTGCTCCGATCATCCCATAAATTGACTCGTCGTCATGTCCCATTGCTTTGAATGATACAATGCTTTGCGCTATTGATGCCGTACTTAACAGTAATGCAAGAGCTAAAAGGCTTAAAAATTTATTCATTTGTTCTAGTATTAATTGATCACGTTGAATTCTACTCTAAAATAGTTTCCGTTTTCGTCGCTTCTGTAAATCAGCTCGCCACCCATTTCCTGGGTCATCAGCTTGGCTATTGATAAACCAAGACCTAAGCGGCTCTCCACATTGCCGGAAGCATCGTTTAAAGTTTTCAGTTTATTAAACATCATGTCCAGTTCCTCCTGACCTATTGCGATGCCTTCATCGACGATTTCGAAGATGAATTTTTGGCGCTGAAGGCTGGTAATCACTTTGATGCTGTTATTTGTTTGGGAAAATTTAATGATGTTGGATAATAAATTCTGGAATATCTGACCTGTAAATACGCGATCTAGCTTTACGTTAAGGGGAAGTTTTAGAATATTGTCGATCAAGTGGATATTTTTCATTTGGGCGGTTTCAACGAGGCCCCTGAACACATGCTGCACTTCGGTATTGACGTCGAATATTTCGAGGTTGAATTTCATTTCCGGAGCTTCGATTTCGCGGACATCCATCAACTTATTCAGCATGTATTGCATTTTTTCGGCTGATTCGCTTATGTAGCCTACAAATTCTTTCTGGTCGGTGCTTAATCTGTCTTCCTCGTCTTTCACCATGTTGTTGCTCATGATGATCGAACCGATGAGGTTTTTAAGATCGTGGCCTGCAATATTTATAAAGCTATTCTTTTGCTCGTCGAGCTTACGCAGCTTTTCATACTGCATATCAATAATGTTGTTCTTTTCAGATATATCCCGGTTTTGCTCTTTCAACTGTTCATTCGATTTTTCGATCAATATGGAAGAACGTACATCGCGCAGAATGACCTTGTACCGCGCATTAGGAATTAAACAGGATATAATAGCGACTATAAAAAAGTACTGGCCACCATTATTGATGAATATATCGGCACCATAATCGGCAAACAGGTTGAAAAATAAAGCAAGCAGCAATATGGCCACCAAAGTTTCGACAACCGAATTGATAGGCTCCCAAAACACCTGAAGATTGAAAAATAAAATAATTACAGAATATAAAAGAAAATAAACATTCAGATCCTGTGGGGTTACCAGGGTACATAACAGCGCCGAATTTGCCGAAAGCAGAAAAAAGGCCACGTGTAATAATAGCCTGTAATTATTACCCTTGCTTTGGTAAAAATTAAATAACATGTAAATTACCAAAACAATTATAATGCGGACAATAAAGAATTGAAGCCAAAGGCCCGGAACATAAATGAAATCAATAATGCTGAAAAGAGGGAAAAGAAATATGATAGACCAAATAACAATGTTAGTTTGGTACCAGGCTTTTTTGGTTATCTCTTTTAATAATTCGTCTTTGTTGATCTGAACAAACATTATAATAGTTTTCTTAATTTACAATAAGATTAAACCAGTTGTTAATTTGATATGCTAATAAAATAAAATTAAGTGAAAATATTGCTGTATTCAACAATGTTTATTAACAGGCTGTTAGGAATGGTTTCACTTTTAACGTTCTTCATTTCAATTGGTTGTGATGCACAGTCGTCTAATAATCAGTCCATAGTATTTAAACGAGCCCAAAACCTTGACGATGGAATAAGTATTTCATGGTTGGAGCAAACCTGGAACAAGGAAGTTTTAACTAACCATGCAATCACAGCATCTGATTTTAAATTGTTAAAGCAACTCGGCTTTAAATGCATCCGGCTTCCCATAGCCTTCAGCTATTTTCAAACCAATAATTCTTATAACCCAAAGTTGTTCGAACATATTGATCAAATCCTTAGGTTGTGCCATTTATACGGATTCAAGGTAATCATTTGTTACCATTCTGGAAATTTAGATAATAATACTTATCTCACTGAAAGTCAAAATATTATTAATTTATGGCAAATACTTTCCAAAAAATATTATCAACAAAGTGACGATGACCTCTATTTTGAATTGTACAATGAACCGTCCCACATGAACCCGGATATATGGCAAAATGCAGGAAACGACATTATAAAAGCGATAAGAAAAATTGATAAAAAACGTACGCTTATAGTTGGAGCATCAAACTATAACAGTATTTACGAGCTGAGCCGGACTACGCCGTTAGATGATGACAATATTATTTACACCTTCCATTTTTACGAGCCCTTTTTCTTTACTCACCAGGGCGCTGAATGGATTGGCGATCAGGTAGCTACTACCGGGGTGCCGTTCCCATATAATGCCGAAAACTTTCCGCCATTAAATCCAAAGGCAAGAAATACCTGGGGCGAAACTAACTATTATCAGTATCGCACAGACGGAAACGAACAGTCGGTAAGGGATAAGTTACAAATCGTAAAAAACTGGGGGCTAAAATACCAAGTACCGCTGTTATGCGGTGAATATGGCGCGTATAACAAATATGCCGATTTGGGCAGCCGTTGCAGATATATTAAAGCAGTAAGACAAACTTTAAAGGCCATGCACCTACCCGGAATATTATGGGATTATAATACTAACTTTTCTCTTTTTGATGGCAAGCCTTCTATACCCAATCTGCCTGATTGTATGAAAGATGCAATAGGCTATGTATATAAAAACTAAAACAAATCACTTTGCTATTTCCTTAGTATATTTAGTTACCTTTGCACACTACTATATAATCATGAAATTTTTTGAAGAGAAGCGCAGCGAGGTAATGAAGCATATTGAAAAATTTATGCTTCAAAAGATCAGTGAGTATCTAAAGCCGGTTGACACGATCTGGCAGCCTTCTGATTTTTTGCCCGATTCAAGCCGGGAAACCTTCTTTTCTGAGATTAAAGAGTTACAGGAAAGTGCTGCAGGTTTGTCATATGACCTGATAGCGGTTTTAATAGGTGATACTATTACTGAAGAAGCCCTGCCTACCTACGAATCATGGCTAACCATGGTTGAAGGTGTTTCGCAAGAAGAAGAAGGAGGCTGGATGAAATGGACACGTCACTGGACATCAGAAGAAAACCGCCACGGCGACCTGCTGAACAAATATTTATATCTATCGGGCCGCGTGAACATGCGCATGATGGAAGTATCTACTCAGTACCTTATAGCTGATGGCTTTGATATAGGTACCGGCCGCGATCCTTATCGTAACTTTATTTATACTTCTTTCCAGGAGCTGGCAACTAATGTTTCGCACCGTCGTGTAGCCTCACAGGCAAAAAAAGATGGTGATACACTACTTTCTAAAATGTGTGGTGTAATAGCCGGAGATGAAGCGCGCCACGCTAAAGCCTACAAGTATTTTATCGAAAAAATATTCGAGGTCGATCCAAACGAAGCCATGATAGCTTTTGAGGATATGATGCGCAAAAAGATTGTAATGCCTGCTCATTTTCTGCGTGAAGTAGGTTTAAAAGTTGGTCAAACCTTTGGCCATTTTACCGATGCAGCGCAACGTTTGGGCATATATACTGCCATTGATTACGTGGATATCCTAAAAGAACTGATTGAAGACTGGCATATCGAAAGTGTTAAGGACCTGAATGAAGGCGGCGAAAAGGCACGTGATTATATCATGAATCTTCCAAACCGTTTATTGCGTGTTGCCGACAGGATGAAAAACCCGATGCTGGAGTATAAATTTAGTTGGATAAACGGGTAATTAAGATTCTAAATCTTGGGTCCTGAGTCTTAAGTCATTTTATTTTACAAGACTTCGGACTTACTTCCGACTTCAAAAAATCATCCTTCCAAAATCAAATCCGTACCTTGTTTGCCTGAGAGATCTTTAAACAAGTCATTAAGAATAGATTCCACGGTCAACGAATTCACATCATCCACATAATGTTCGCAGCGTGTGATATGTAATTCATCTCCTTTTACTTCGATATGGTATAAAGTATCACCGGGATACAGATCGGGCTGGGTTATATCGATACCATCACCGGAACGGGTTATAGTAAATTCAATATCACATTTTCTACGTTCTTTAAATAGCGCATTGAGTTGTTGGTTGATATGATCGAACAGCTCATCTGCATTGATTCTTGTATGCAGGGTGATGATTTTCATAATAGTTAGTATTGGTATAAATAGCTACAATTGACCTGGCGCTTTTGTTTCCTTTTTGACCTTGGTATGGCTATCGCAGGGAGGGTAGAGCAGCATCCTCAAATTTTAGATTTATATTTAGGGATGAAAATAAGAAGTGAGAAAATAAGGCAACTAAGCGGCAGTTTTATACTGACGCTTATGGGCATCCTGTCGGCTGGTATGGGTGTAAAAGGCTTTTTATTATCCAGCAGGTTTATTGATGGCGGCGTCACCGGAATTTCTATGTTGATTGCCGAGATTACTGGCGCGCCATTATCTATCCTGATCTTTATTATCAATATTCCGTTTCTCCTTTTGGGCTATAAACGGCTGGGGCTGCCGTTCGCTATTAAAAGTATGGCCTCCATCGGCGGATTGTCGCTTTGCCTGGCTTTTGTTCATTTTCCGGATGTGACGCATGACAATTTGCTCACTGCCGTATTTGGCGGTTTTTTTATTGGCGTAGGGATAGGCCTCGCCATTAAAGGCGGCGCCGTACTTGACGGCACGGAAATAGCCGCACTGCTGTTGAGTAAACACACGCAACTTTTGAAAGTAAGTGATGTAATATTGCTGCTTAATGTGCTCATATTTACCGCCGCCCTATTCTTTTTGGGTGTGGAGTCGGCATTGTATTCTATTCTAACTTACCTGTCGGCATCAAAAATGGTCGATTTTATTTTGAATGGTATTGAGCAGTATACCGGTATTACCGTGGTATCAATTAAAGGCGAAGCGATTAGGAGCGCCATTACTAAAATGGGGCGTGGCGTTACCGTATATGAGGGAAAAAGCGGTTACGGGAAGGATGGCCACGTAAATGACCCGCGGGATATTATTTTTACCGTAGCCACGCGGTTTGAAATACCAGCCATAAAGCGTGCGATATTGCATATTGATCCGTCGGCCTTCATTGTACAACATAGCGTGGATGATACCACAGGTGGACTGATCAAACGTAAAAAATTACATTAACCCGGCTTTCTGAAAACAATTATCTTCATACCGTGATTTTTCAATAACATCTTTAAGCTATATGAATTACAAATTACTTGGCCGCTCGGGCCTTAAAGTTTCGGAATTATGCCTGGGTACCATGGGTTTTGGCACCGAAAATGGCTGGGGCGCAGATAAGGACGGCAGCTTTACAATTATGGACGCTTATGCCAATGCGGGTGGGAACTTTTTGGATACAGCCAACATGTACAAACTCGGTACCAGTGAGAAGATCATCGGCGAATATCTGTCTAATCACGACCGCGATTATTTTGTGGTAGCTACCAAATATTCATTGAAGGATAACACCACCAACCCCAATGCATCAGGCAATAACCGCAAGAACATGATGCGCAGCGTTGAGGAAAGCCTGAAACGTTTACAAACTGATTTTATCGATCTGCTTTATCTGCATATCTGGGATGATCTGACGCCGATTGACGAAGTATTGCGTGGTATGGATGACCTGGTGCGCCAGGGCAAAGTAAACTACATCGCTATAAGTGATACACCTGCATGGATTGTATCTAAAGGAAACACCTTAGCTGAATTGATGGGTTGGAGCCAGTTTGTTGCCCTACAGGTAGAATATAGCTTGATTGCGCGTACGCCCGAGCGCGAGTTGATCCCGATGGCGAAGCATTATGGCATGACAATTACTCCTTGGGCACCGCTGGGTGGCGGCGTACTAACCGGCAAATATATTCGTGGCGAGCAGGGGCGTATAAAACCTGAAAGCAAGCGACTGAATGATCGTGCTGTAGAGATTACCAAAGCAGTAGTGTCAGTTGCAGAGGAGTTAGGTGTATCACCAGGGAACGTTGCCCTAAAATGGACAATGCAACAAGGTTTTCATTCTATCCCGATTGTAGGTGCCACCAAACTATCCCAGTTAGAAGACAATCTGAAAGCTGTTGACGCTACCTTGAGTGATGGACAGATCAAAAAACTGAACGATGCCAGCGCCATCGAGCTTGGCTTCCCCGGAGAGTTTTTCAGGGAAGATGGTGTGAAGATGAATACTTTTGGCGGGTTTTATGACAGGGTTGAGAAGAGGGGGTGATTTGAAAAACGTTATGACGTATTTAAAACCCATTTTCGTTAGTAGAACAGCAGCTATCTGTTTTCTCAACATGGTATTATGATACCTGGGCGCAAACCATCGTACGCAAAGTACACCTGCGCGTTATGGCACATATTAAAGAACTCAGTGAAGCGAGGTAAGGGGTTAGTTAAGTAGTTGATTGAGTTAAGTGGTTGATTAAGTTGGGCATTTTTTAACCAATCAACTTAATCCAACCAAATCAACCAATCAATTCTCCTCACTGCCCCACCGCCTTATTCAAAGCAATAATAGCCGTTTTGAAATGCTCTCGTGCTATCAGGAACTGGATGTTCACCTTGCGCAAAGCCATGCCGGCACTGATAATGTTGATATCCTCTTTTGCCAAAGCTTCGGTGCTTCTGGCCAGTAAACCTGGCTGATCCATATTGGAGCCCAACAGGCACACCAAGGCGGCTTTCTCAACGGTGATCTTCTCAAACTTGGCTTCCAGGTCATTTATTAATGCTTGCGAAAAGTCATTCTCCCAAATCACGATAGAGATACTATTAGCGCTGGTAGCTTTAAAGGTATAGCTGGTGCGATGATCGTAGAACACCTGCATGATCTGCAAGTCGCTACCGACATTGCCTACCATAAGCGGGTCATAAACATCGATGACCAACATTTTGTCATACCCCGTTATCACCTCCACCCGTTTCAGGGCCGACACATAATCTTTGGTGATGAGGGTACCCGGATGCGCAGGTTCAAATGTATTTTTGATGCGCAGGTTGATACCGTTGATTTCCAGCGGCTTGGAGGCTTTCGGATGAATGGCTTCCATGCCCACATCTGCCAGTTGATCGGCAATGTCGTAATTGGTAAAGCCTACCGGTTTGCAGTTGTCAATGCCTACTAGACCCGGATCAGCGGTTGACAGGTGGTATTCTTTATGAATGATAGCCTCTTCAGGCTTTAATATCTGTGCTATTTTACTGAAAGTAACTTCCGAGTAACCACGGTCGAACTCGCGCATAATACCCTCTGTGCCTTTGGCGTAACCGGTAACGATGCAGATGCATGAGCTAAGGTCGATATTTGAAAAAACATCCCTGATGCGCTGATCAATAGTGAAAGGTCGCTGGTCGTCGAAACCGCTCAGGTCTACAAATTTGGCGTTCACGCCTTTACTTTGCAAAATATTGGATAAGTTATAGGCCGAATGTGTTTCGCCGATAGACGCCAGGATCTCGCGGGCCGCCTGCAAAATGCCCTCACGGCTTACATAGCCTGACGCCAGTACATCTACCAGGTTCTCCAGGTATGACTCTGCCTTTTTCACATGCTTCTCAATAAAAGCGTCGGCAGTAGCCACGTCCAAACCAAGCGGTTCGTATTTTTTGTTAATCTCTTTTAGTTGGACAACCAGTTGGTCCAGTAGGTCGTGAAAATCTTCGTTATTGGCAATACGGTGATATACACCGGGTTCCTTGGTCTTCTTATTCTCAAGCAACAAATTGGTAACACCCGAAAACGCCGATACCACAAAAACACGATTATACAGGCTTTCGCCTGAACGTTCATAAAAAATAATATTATCCAATACTTCGGAAAGCGCACTCATGGAGGTGCCACCGATCTTCTCAACAGTAAGCATGCCGCGAAACTATCAAATATTTTTGTGAATGATGAATTGTGAGTGGAGAGTTTTTGTTGTACGTTTTACGTGATATGTTGTACGCAGGTGAGTCAATGGTGAACAGTGAGTGGTGAATGGTTTTACTGACCATTGACCGGTATAAAACAAGAAAGCCCGTCATCGTTAGATGACAGGCTTCTTTAAGATTGGGCACCGACCTACTCTCCCACATTTTACTGC
>Ga0070671_100000926_pt1 | contig 21442 bp, 24 predicted proteins | sample KBSS73metaG_FD_65341 | JGI IMG/M metagenome (GOLD analysis project Ga0070671, IMG submission 65341) | Switchgrass rhizosphere microbial communities from Kellogg Biological Station, Michigan, USA - KBS S7-3 metaG | ecosystem: Host-associated > Plants > Roots > Rhizosphere > Soil ...
ATGGACGCGCTGTTCGACCCCACGCGCCGGCTCAAGGAGATGGACGAGGACGGCATCGCCGCCGAGGTGCTGTTCCCGGACGACCAGAACAACAACACGCCGCCCTGGCTCGTCGGCCTCGCGCCGATCGGCCTCGACCACGCCTACCCGCACGACCTCCGCGTCGTCGGCGCCCGCGCCTACAACCGGTGGCTCGCCGAGTTCTGCGCGGCGGCGCCGGATCGGTTGATCGGGTGCTGCTTGCTCGGTTCGCTGCACGACGTGGATGCGGCGGTCGCCGAGCTGCGGCGCGCCCACGCGTCGGGCCTGCGCCATGGGGTGATGCTGCCGCTCGACTACTACCTCCCGCTGTACCACCACCCGCGCTACGAGCCGCTGTGGGACGCGTGCGAGGAGCTCGACATCACGATCGCCGTGCACCTCGCCGACGGTGGTCCGGACTGGTACGGCGACAACGCGTGGGACGCGTCGATCTACGTCATGGAGAGCTTCTTCTACGCGCACCGGCCGCTGTGGTGCCTCGCCCTGGGCGGGGTGTTCGAGCGCCACCCGCGCTTGCGCGTCGCGTTCACCGAGCAGCAGGCGATGTGGGTCACCGAGGTCGTGCCCATGATGGACGGCGTGGCGAGCGGACGCATGCGGGGCGCGGTGGTGGCACCCAGGCCGCTGCAGCCGAGCGAGTACTTCCATCGGCAGTGCTTCATCGGCAACTCGCTGATGACACGACGCGACATCGACAACCGCGACGCGATCGGCACCGACGTGTTGCTGTGGGGCACGGATGCACCCCACCACGAAGGCACGTGGCCGTTCACGCGGAACAAGTTGCGGGAGCTGTTCGACGGGGTACCGGTCGCCGACGCGAAGGCGATCCTCGGCGAGAACCTCCTGCGCGCCTATCCCGTCGATCGCGCCGCCGTCACCGCGATCGGCGCTCGCATCGGCCCGACCGCGAGCGAGCTCGGCCTCGTCGACTGAGGGGCCGAATCCGCTGGCGCGGGCCCGGCGCGACCAGAACGCTGTCGGCATGCCGGCCACGCTCACGATCACGTTCCACAAGGTCGTCGAGCCGCGGCGCTCGTCGTGGTGGGAGGCGGTGCGTCCGAAGGGGGGCGTCGTGCGGGGCGGCTACACGCCGATCGGGCACCAGCGCATCCCGCACGACCTCGGGCACCTGGCCACCGAGGCGCACTTCGGCATCGACGACGGCTTCTGGGGTCTGCTCGCGCGCGGCGCCACGTTCCGCCGCGGCACCGACCGCCGCCCGACCCGCGCCGGGAAGGCCGTCATCGCGGCGCACCGCGCCGGCCTCCACCGGGCCGAGCAGCTCGGGAACGGCCACCACGCCGCATGGGTGGCGGGGCAGCCCACGCCGGTCGCCGCCCGGTTCGACACGTTGGCGGCCGCCTGGGATGCCGTTCCGGACGGCGGCACCCTCACGGTCCGGTGGCCCGGCGCCGAGATCGTGGTCGAAGCGGTGGCCTGACACCTCCCGCCGGCGACGGGCGATCTCCTACGGTGCGTCGATGCCTTCGAAGCCGGCGCCGCGGATGGTCCCCCAGGTCGCGCCCGAGCTGGCCGACGAGCCGGTCGAGCTGGTGGACGAGCTGGAGATCGCCGACGCGCTTCTCACCGGCGATCACTTCGGCATCGACGTCGAGGTCGTCGACGTGCTCGGCTCCAGGTTCGAGTCGGCCCGCCTCACCGGCGGGCGCTTCACCCGCAGCCGCGTCACCGATTGCGTCTTCGCCGGCTGCGACCTCTCGGGTGTCACGTTCGACGACTGCCGGCTCACCAGGGTCGAGCTCCACGACTGCCGGCTCTCCGGTCTGCAGATCGCCGCCTGTCACCTGAGCGACGTGGCGTTCGTCGACTGCCGCATCGATGGTGCCAACTTCCGCATGGTTGAGGCGGTCCGCTGCGAGCTCGAGCGGTGCGACCTCACCGATGCCGACTTCTACAGCGCCGCCCTCGACGGTGCGCGCATCGAGCGCTGCGACCTCACGCGCGTCGAGCTCTCGAAGGCCAAGCTCGTCGGGGCCACGCTGCGCGGCTCGACGCTCGACGACATCCGAGGCGGCGACAGCCTGCGCGGCGTCACCCTCTCGAGCGCCCAACTGGTGCCTGCCGCGCTCGCGATCTTCGGCGCGCTCCAGATCACCATCGACGACGAGGGGACGTAGGGGTGCCCGACCCGGAGGGCCAGGGCTTCGACGAGCGCTTCGAGCGGTCGTTCGCGACGCTGTTCGACGTGGCGATGCGCCCCGCCATGCGGATCCTGCGCTCGGTCGACGAGGCCGAGGACATCGCCGCCGAGGTGCTCGCCCGCGTCTACGTCGACCGTGAGCGTCTCACCGACGCGCCGTGGTTGGAGGCCTGGACCGTGCGGGTGGCGACCAACCTCGCCATCGACCGGGTCCGTCGACGCGCCCGTCGCCTTCCCCACGTGCACGCCAACGACGACGGCGAGCTGGAGGTCCGCCTGGACCTCGCCAGCGCAGTGGCGCGCCTGCCGCGTCGTCAGCGTCAGGCCGTGAGCCTGCGCTACTTCGGTGACCTCTCGGAGCAGGACGTCGCGGCCTTGATGGACGTCTCCGTCGGCAGCGTCAAGCGCCACGTGCACCGGGGCCTGGCGCAGATCCGCAAGGATCTCGGCGACGCGTGGCTGTCGGGTCCGGACGAGGCACTCGGATGGTGAGCCCGCGCGACCCCGAGGCGTTCCGGGCCGAGGTGCTGCGGCGCGCCATGCGGATCGAACGGCGGCGACGGCGCCTGCGCGTCCTCGTCACCGTCCCGGTCCTCGTGAGCGCCCTCCTCGCGGTGCTCCTCGTCGGGTCCTTGCGCAACGGCTCGGCCGACCACGTGACCGCGGACGGCAACGTCCCGGCGGGCGCCGGCCTCACGTCGGAGGTGGTCCCCATCCAGGGCCTCGACCCCCTGTCGGTGTCGGCCCGACCCGATGGTTCGCTCTGGGTCCTCGGTCGTGACGAACGCTCGGACCGCATGACGCTGGGGACCGTCACCAACGATCTCTGGCAGCCGGTGGTGGCGCTTCCCGCCGACGCTCGCCCGCAGCTGATCGTCTCCTCCGCCAACGGTGCGGCCTGGATGACGGATCCGGCTGGTCACCGGGTGCTGCGCGTCGAGGCCGACGGCACGACTACGTCGTTCCCCACCGAGGCGGCGCCGAGCGCGGGGGGCGTGCTCGGCGGGGATCGTCGGTTCTGGTTCGCAGAGCCGACGGGGGATCGGTTGGTGGCCATCAACGACGATGGGCACCGCGTCCCGTATCCGGTGCCGACGGGTCGCCATCCGGAGCTCGTCGCCCTCGCACCCAACGGCTCGGTCGCCTACGGCGCCAGCGGCGCCGACGAGCTCGGCACGGTGTCGCCGACGGGATCGGTCGTGGAGTACGCGCTGGCGACCGCCGACGCCCGCGTGGTCGCCCTCGCACCGGGCCCGGGCCCGGCGCTGTGGTTCGCCATGAGCTCCGAGAACGGCGTTCGTCTCGGGCGCGTGAGCGCCAAGGGCACGCTGGACGACGAAGGCGCCCTCGGGAACGGACCGCCCTCGTCGATGGCGCTCGGTCCCGACGGCCGCCTGTGGTTCTCGACCGCCGCCGAGCGCGTCGTTCGACAGCGCTCGCTGGCTCGGCTCACCGCTCGACCGATCGACCGCACCCTCGACGCGACGTCGTGGGCGCTGACACCCGACGGGACGATGTGGGCCGCCGATCGCTCGACCAAGCAGCTGCTCCGCATCTCGTCAGACTAGTGACGACGAGGTCAACCTTTCCCGGCGCCCCGGCGTTGGGGGGTCATGCGGCACGACCTCGACCGACGACCGCCTTGCGGTGAGAGCCACGAACGGGCGCGGTGCTGACCACCGCCGACCTCGTCGTTCCCTCGTCCACCTCGACGCGAGCTGCTCCGGCCCCACCCGCGGTCGCCCGGCGGCTCTCGGCGCGGATGATCGGGTCGGCGCGGGTCGCGTCGTTCGCGCTGATGGCAACCGTCATGACGGTTCCTTCACCCGGACAGGTGCTGCACCGCGTGCCGGGCGACGGCGGTGACGCCCTCTTCCTCGTGTGGACGATGCGGTGGGTCAACCACGCTGCCGTGCATGGCTGGACCGCGCTGTGGCGGCCGAACATCTTCGCCGGGAACGGCCTGACGCTCGCGTACAGCGACACGCTCCTCCCGCTCGCCCCGGTGTTCGGCCTGCTGTCGTGGCTCACGCGCTCCCCGGCGCTCGCGTTCAACCTGCTCAGCGTCGCCGCCTGGACGCTCTCCCTGTGGGCTACGGACCGGCTGGCTCGGCGCGTCCTCGGCTCGCCCGCGGCGTCGATCGTGGCGGCGACCGCGTTCACGTTCTCCACGATGCGCCTCGCCCAGTACCGGCATCTCCAGCTCGCCTTCGGTTGCCTCCTGCCACTGGCGCTGCTGCTGCTCCTGCGGCTGCTCGAGCGTCCGACCATCCGCGGGGGCCTCGCGTTCGGGGCCCTGGCCGCCACCATCACCCTCATCGCCAGCTACTACGGCATCGCGCTGCTGCTGTGCGCTGCCGTGGTCGTCACCGTGCACCAACTCGTCGAACGCGACGGCGGCTGGCGCGCGTGGTCGAAGTCGTTGGCGGCCGCGGCCAGCGTCTACCTCGTCGCGATCGGCCCGGTGGCCTGGCAGTACCTGCGCCTCGAACGCGATCCCTCGTTCCGACGAGCGCCGGACCCCACGTTCTTCAGCCACTGGTCGGACTTCCGCGCCGTGTCGCTCGACAACCGGTTCGTCGGCCACTGGTGGCCGGTCGCCGGGCAGGCGTTGACCAAGTCGGGCGAGAACTGGCTCTTCCCCGGGTACGTGACGTCGGTGCTCGCGGTCCTCGGCATCTTCGCCTTCGCCCGCCGGCGCGCGCTGCGGAACGGCGAGCTCGGCGTTCTGGCCGCCGCCGGCGGCGTGCTCCTCGTGCTGTCGTTCGGGAGCTGGATGACGGTCGGCGGCCACCGCATTCCCTTGCCGTATGCCGCGCTGGGTTCGCTTCCCGGGCTCGCGGGGATACGGGTCCCGGCTCGCTTCACCGTCGTGCCGATGCTCGTGGTGGCGCTGCTCGCCGGGCTCGGGCTGGCGTCGATCCTTCGCCGCTGCGGCCGGGTGGTCGTCGCCGTGGTGTGCGTGGCGATCACCGGCGCGATGCTCCTCGAATCGGCCATCCGCGTCGAGACCGTGCCGATCGAACCGACCGCCGACGGCGCCGCCGTGAACCACGAGCTCAGCCGTCGCCCCGACGGCGTGGTGCTCGAGCTGCCGGCGCTGTCCCAGGCGTCGGGCGCGGCGTGGACGTTCGTCGAAGCGCCGCGCGAGGTGGCGTCCACGATCGACTGGAAGCCGCGGGTGAACGGCGTGTCGGGATTCGAACCGGGACCTGGCTTCGGCGCGCTCGTCGCCACGCTCAACCGCTTCCCCGCACCGGTGTCGTGGCCCGTGCTCGATCGCATGCGCGTGCGCTACGTGGTGCTGCGCCTCACCATCCCCGTCGACATCGGCGAACGGCGCGCCGAGTACGAGCGCCCCGGCGTCGGCGTGCTCTCGGATGCCGAGGCGCACGGCATCATCGCGTCGCTGCCCGCCGACCGGGTGCGCTCGGTGGCCCGCGTCGGCAGCGCCTACCTCATCGAGCTGGTCGGGGCATGACCGCCCGGACCGTGCTCACCCCGGACCTCCCGTTCGCTCTCCAGCTCGAACTGACGAGCCGGTGCAACCTCCGGTGCAAGATGTGCCCGCTCACCACCGGCACCTCGTCGACGAGCGCGCGGCCGGGCCACGTCACCGAGTCGACGTGGGAGCGGGTGCTCCCGTTCGCGCGGCGGTGCCGTCAGGTCTTCATCGCCGGCTACGGCGAGCCGTTCACCAACCCGCGCTGCTTGGACCTGATGCGTGACCTCGACGCCCACGGTGTGGAGGTGTCGATCGCGACCAACGGATTGGTGGTGACGCCGCAGATCGCGTCGGAGCTGGCGAAGCTGCACCACCTCGCCGAGGTGAACGTCTCGATCGACTCGCCCGACCCCCGGATCTACCGGCACCTCCGCGGCGGGAACTTCGACCGAGCGTGGCGCGGCCTTGCGTCCGTGGCCGCCGCCCTGCGGCCGGCGCAGGTGTCGGTGTCGTCCGTGCTCATGGCGTCGAACGCCGCGTCGCTCCTCGCGATGCCGGCCGCGCTCGCGACGCTCGGCGTGCGTCACCTCTGCGTCAACGGTGTCATCGACTACAACGACTTCGCGGCCGGTTCGTCGTTGCTGGCCCGCGTCGATCTCGCGACCGTCGTCGCCGAACTGCGCGCCGAATGCGAACGGCACGGGGTGTACCTCGTGGTCGGGGCGGAGGAACGTCTCACGCTGGAGCTCGAGGATCCGGCGCGCGCACGGGCGACGTTCCACGACCATCCCGACGCCGACGCCGACGTCACGCGGCAGTGCATGGTGCCGTGGGAGGTGCCGTTCGTCGACAAGGACGGCACGGTGTTCGCCTGCTGCTACGCCGCGTCCGCCAACGCGCGCCCGTTGGGCAACGTCCACGAGCGAGCCCTCGACGACATCTGGACCGACGAACCGTTCCAGACGTTTCGATCGGATCTGCTCGACGGCCGCACCGCGCCCGAGATCTGCCGCCGGTGCACCGTGGCGCCGCTCGGACAGCACCTGCTCCGGGCATGGGCGGCCGAGGTGGTGCCCGGGTCGCTGCGGGTGACGAACCGGCGCGTCCGCGTCCGCGTGCGCAACACCGGCGCCAAGCGGTGGCGCCGTGAGGACCTCGTCCGCCTCGGGACGCGCGACGGTGCCAGCCCGATCGCCCACCCGACCTGGCTCTTCCCCACCCGGCCGGCGACGTTCCTGGAGGACGACGTGCCGCCGGGAGCGGAAGCGACGTTCGAGTTCAAGGTCGCGCCCACGGACCGAGCGGTCGTACAACGGTTCCACCTCGTGGTCGAAGGCCGCCTGTGGCTGCCGGCGCTGGCGATCGACGTGCCGGTGCGACGACGGCGCCGACGGCGCGGCTGGTCCGTGCGGCCGACACCGGCGGATCCACCAGTGTCCGGGCTGGCGGCGGAGCTGGTGCGCGTCGAGGTCGAGGCGGGAACCGTTCGGGTCGAGGCCCGCAACGTCGGCACGCAGGGCTGGACGAGAGGCGACCACGTCCGGGTCGGGACGGCCCGTCCCCGCGATCACGACTCGGCGCTCGCCCATCCCACCTGGATCCAGCCGAACCGCCCCGCCACGTTCGCCGAGACGACCGTGGCGCCCGGCGCCATCGCCACCTTCGAGTTCGAGCTGGGGACGAGTCCCGCGCCCGCCATCGAGCACTTCCAGCTCGTGGCCGACGGCTTCTGCTGGCTCCGCGGCACGGAGTTCCGTGGGGCGCGAACCCCGGATGAGGAAGTCCTATAGGCGGGCGCGCCGACCGTCGATACGCGGGGCATGCGGATCCGGGCAACGAAGACGCCGCGGAACCGCACGTGGGTCGTCGTCGCCGCCGCCATCTTCGTGGCCGGTCTCCTGCTCTCGGTCTTCGGGACGCACGTCATGGCGCGCACGGCGACCGAGCGGTCGCGGCGGTCGTTCGAGACGACGGGCGAGCAGATCGCATCGAAGTTGAAGGTGGCGGTGCGGCGCGAGGAAGATCTCCTCGCCGGCGCCAGTGCGGTGGTCATGACGAAGCCGGGCCTCACGAGCGTGGACATGAACCGATGGGTGAGCCTCGCCCAGGTGCAGAAGCGCTACCCAGAGCTCCAGTTCATGGGACTGGTGGTCCCGATCGCGCGCGACCAGTTGGCGGCGTTCTCCGCGCTGGCGACGACGGGCGTGCCCGGGCCCAACGGTCCCGACGCGGTGCTCCCGCCGGGGGACCGTCCCCTGTATTGCCTCGTCCAGGCCACCATGGTGAAGACCTCCGCGGCCCTTGCCGCGTCCGATTACTGCGCGGGGCCGGCTGGTGCTGGGCCCCTGTCGATCCGCGACAGCGGGCTCGGCTCGTATCTGCCGTTCACCGTTGGCAAGGACACCTGGTTCCTCGTGCAGCAGCCCGTCTACCGGGCTGGGGCGCCGCTCACAACGGTGGCCGAGCGCCGGGCCGCGTTCATCGGATGGTTCGCGACCGGTGTCGACATCGGCCGCGTCCTCGGTGAGTCCCTCCACGGCTACCGCGACCTCTCCGTCACCCTCGAGTACCGCTCCCAGGGCTCGCACGTGACCTTCCGCTCGGGGCCCGTGTCGAAGCACACCGACACGTACGCGATCGATCTCGGGAACGGCTGGACGACGTCGGTGCGTCGACCGGCGGTGCCGACCGGCATCCTGGCCGACCGGCAAGCCTTGGCGCTCCTCGCCGGGGGAGTCGCCCTCACCGCAGTGCTCGCCGGCCTGATGATGCTGCAAGGCACGGGGCGAGCTCGCGCCGAGTTCCAAGCGCGCCACGACGGTCTCAGTGGGCTGGCCAACCGCGCCTTGGTCGGCGATCGGGCCGATCAGCTCGTTGCCCGTGGCCAGCGGAACGGAACCCCCGGCGCGGCCTTGTACGTCGACATCGACGGGTTCAAGAACGTGAACGACTCGCTCGGCCACGAGACCGGCGACCGGCTGCTCGCCGCTGTCAGTGCGCGGCTCACGAGCGCAGTCCGCGAAGCCGACACGATCGGTCGGGTGGGCGGCGACGAGTTCGTCATCCTGCTGGACGGGTCGTCGCTCGACGCCGTCCCCGAGCTCGTGGCTCAGCGGCTGCTCGACGCCCTGCGAGAGCCGTTCGACGTGGGTGGTGCCAGGAGCATCCGGGTGTCGGCCAGCATCGGGGTCGCCGTTGGTGACCGGCCGACGGGTGACGAGCTCATCGACGACGCGGACGTCGCCATGTACGCGGCGAAGCATGCCGGCAAGGACCGCTTGGTCGTCTTCCACCCGGGGATGCGATCCGCGCTCCACGGTGGCATCGAGCTCGAGTTCGATCTTCGGACGGCCTTGGAGAAGGACCAGTTCCGGGTGGTCTACCAGCCCGTGTACGACCTCGAAGCCCTCACGCTGGTCGGCGTCGAGGCTCTCCTGCGTTGGGACCACCCCTGGTTGGGGACCGTCGGGCCCGACGCGTTCATCCCGATCCTGGAGAAGACAGGACAGATCGTCGCCGTTGGGGCGTGGGTGCTGGACGAGGCCTGCCGGCAGATGGCGGCGTGGCACCGCATCGGGAGCCGGATCTCGGTGGCGGTCAACGTCTCCGGGCGCCAGCTCGACAACGACGACATCGTGGAGCGCGTGCGGTCCGCGCTCCTGGGCAGTGGCCTCGACGCGTCCTACCTCGCCATCGAGCTCACCGAGTCGTCGCTCATGCGCAGCCTGGATCGTGCCGTCGCCAGCCTCCGATCGATCAGAGAGCTCGGCGCCCGGGTCTCGATCGACGACTTCGGGACCGGCTACTCGTCGCTCGCCTACCTCCAGCAGCTGCCGGCGGACACCGTCAAGATCGATCGTACGTTCATCAGCGGCAGGGAGGCGACGGCCGAGTCCCGCGCGCTCGTGCACACCATCGTGAAGCTCGCCAGGAACCTCGGACTGAAGACGCTCGCCGAAGGCGTGGAGACCAGCGAACAGGCCGACCAGCTCCGCGCCGAGGGCGTCGACGAGGCCCAGGGGTTCTTCTTCGCCCGACCGCTCGACCCGGCGACACTCGAAGCCACGATCCTCTTCCCGAGCCTGGCGGCGGCCACCGGCGAACCCGAGCCCTCTGACTGGTTGAGGCTCTGATCACTACAGGTGGGGCCGTCCCGCACCGATAGATCGAATACACCCAGAGGGACGCTTGGTTTGGGCAGGACGCCGTGTCACGGGTCGTCGCCCCGTGCAGGCTCGACGCCACTCGCAGCAGTACGAGGAGCGTCATGGTCAAGCACAAGGTCCGGCTCGTACGTCGAGCGGCGCCGATCGCGGTCATGGCGCTCGGTCTGTCGTTGCTCTTGCAGACGGCGGCGGGCGCCGCCCCCACTCCTGTCGGCCTCGGGACGGCGACGAGCTTCGGCGTCCTCGCCGGCGCCGGCATCACCAACACCGGCCCAACGACCATCGCCGGCGATGCCGGCACGTTCCCGACGCCTTCCGAGACGGGCTTCAACGGCCCGGCCCCCGACTTCGTGACGTTCCTGGGCGGCATCGACCATGCGGGCGACGCCGTCACGCAGGGAGCGAAGTCGGACCTCCTCACGGCGTACGACGACGCCGCCGGACGCCTGCCCGTGGTGAGCCACGCGGTGGAGCTCGGAGGGGACACCTTGACCCCGGGCGTCTACGGCAACGGGACCTTCGGCCTCACTGGCACGCTCACGCTCGACTTCCAGAACGACCTCACGGCGTCATTCGTCTTCAAGACCGCCTCCACGCTCATCACGGCGGTCAACTCGAACATCGTCATGATCAACGCCGACGCCAACGCCGCCTGCCGAATCACGTGGAAGGTCGGCAGCTCGGCCACCTTCGACACGGGCACGCAGTTCAAGGGCGACGTCCTCGTCAAGGACTCCATCACCGCCAACACCGGCGCGAGGTTCATCGGCCGCCTGCTCGCCCGCGATGGCGCGGTCACGCTCGACACCAACACGATCGACCGCGGGAGCTGCGCCGCCCTCGCAGCCAGCCCGACGACGACGACCGCGGCGATCGGCGGCTCGACGTCGACCACGAACCCGACGACGTCGACCACCGCGACCAGGCCGACGACTTCTACGACGTCGCCCTCGACGTCGACGACAGCCACGACCGGCGTGGCGGCTTCCGCCCCGTCAGCAACGCCACCGACGGCCCAGTCATCCCCGGTGGCGCCGCCGCGTGGAACCGGTCGCTCCGGCCCGGGTCGACCCGTGTCGCCGCCCCTCGCGGCGCGCCCGCCGAACGTGCCGGGACTCCCGCGGACCGGTGACGACACGCACTCGATGGCGATGTTCGGCGCGGCGTTGGTGATCGTGGGGGCCCTGCTCCTCGCCGTCGAGCGCCGTCGCAGGGCCTAGCTGGACGGCCCTTTCTGGTCTGTTGATCCCGCACCCGGGTCAGGCGTTGGCCGGCCGCACGCTGCCCGCGGCGATCTTCGGCTCGGGTAGTGCGGCGAAGGCTTGGTCCTTCGAGGTGCGCAGCGCGTGGAAGAGTCCGGCGAGTGACAGCAGGGCAAGGAGTCCGGCGACGATGTAGGCGACGGTGGCGACCTGGCCGCCCTTCACGCCGAAGACGCTGAAGCCGAACGAGGTGAGCAGCAACCCTCGAAGGGTTTCGCCCTTGAAGAGGGTCTCACGCTGTGCGGTGACGGCGGTGAGCTGCTTCTGCAGGCCCGGTAGCGCGGGGTCGTTGGCAGCGGTCGCCGCCTTGACCTGCGCGGTCAGCGCGGCTTGCGGGGCGCCGAGGTCGGCGTAGGTCTTGCCGTCGGCCACCGACTTCACGTGCAGGCCGATGAAGTCGTTGGCGTAGCACTCCGCTTGCTTGCCGGTGGTGAGCGGTTGGCCGGCGAACTTCATGAGGCAAGCCGACTGCTTCTCCTCGGGCGTGAGGGTGTCAGCCGTCTTGAACGTGATGTTCTGCTGACTGAGCTGGTCCTTGACGTAGTTCTTCGAGAAGTTCGCGTTGCTCGTCATGACGAGCCCGAGCACGAGCAGGAGCGCGGCGAGCGCGATGCCTCCGGCACTGAAGAGGAAGTCGAGGGTTCGGCGTTTCATGTGGTGCTCCTTGTCCGAGTGGTGCGGCGAACCGGTCGTCGGCGACGACCGATCGATGTGGGTCAGGTGCGGAGGCGCGGACGAGGACGACCGTGAGCGCGCCGGTGTCCACCGGTCTCGAGGTGCCGCGTCGCGGACGTGCCGTGAACGCGGCTGGGACCGTGGTGCACGAGCGCCGTCATGGCAGACCTCTGGAGTCGCTGTTGGCGGTACCAGGGTCTGGAGCATCGCTCCCTCGGTCAGCTGGTCCAGCCGACCCAACACGTCAGGGCTCTTCTCGTGTCAGCAACGACCGTACACCCGTGCGACGTCGATCGCGCCGGGCGATTGCTCGGCGCGTGGATCAGCTGGCGATCGTCGAGGGGCGCTTCAGCAGCACGGCGACATGTCCTCCGGCGAGCGAGGTCATGCCGACTGCCTCCCAGCCGGCGGCTCCTTCGCGGTTCAGCATCTCCACCGATGCCGACTCGCCCTGCGAGCTCGTCGCGACACCGAAGTCGGGCAGGGCCACGATGAGGTACTCCCACACCGTCATGGGTCCCCCCTCACAGCTGACGCGAGGATCACAGCACGGCCGCGAGGATCACCGAGGTCAGACCGACGGTCAGGCCGACGATCCAGCCGGCGACGTCGTTGCTGACGAGCACCGCGCCGAGCGCGGTCGCGATGCCGATGATGCCCCCGGTGGCGAGGGTGCGCATCGATGCGCGCTCGAGCTTCGTCCGTCGCCGCGACCGGACCGGGATCATCCCTTGCACCGGCTCGTGTGCTGCCGCTCGGGCATCCTCGTCGGCCGTCTCGGACGGTCCTGCGCCCGCGCGGCGCTCCGGCTGGTCGAAGACGGATGAACTGGCTTCGTCGTGACGCGACGTGAGCGGTGACTCGCGCATGTGCATCTCCGTTCGTAGGAGGGTGACCGGCATGGTTGCCCGCCGGAGCGAACGTCGTCCGTGCTCTACATCCTGCGGCCGCTGAGCGCCCTGAACAGGACGACGACGAGAACGATCAACACGATGGTTCCCAAGCCGATGTACATGGGGCCTCCTCTCTGTGATGGCGAGGGCTGCGACGGGAGCGTCAGATCACGCCAGGGCGAGAAGCAGGCTGCCGGTCATGCGGCCGCCACCGATCGGGCGCGCGAACTCGGTGACGGTCATCGGCTGCCTTCCCTGGTGTTCCACGTGAGCGCTCGATGCGCTACCAGGGTCCGGAGCAACGCTCCCGGAGGGTGCCGTCGTGAGCGGCAGAGTCCAACACGGTATGGGAAGCGCCCCCGTGTCACCTGTCATCGTACTCCTGCGGCGTACACGCTGCTCGGGAAGTTCGCCGGACGATGGTGTGACTCCGCTATCGACGCGCCCGGTGCTGATCGGCGGCGCGGTGTGCCAGGTCACCGCACTCGAGCCGTGACGACCTCGGGGTGGGCAGTTGACGGCCAGTGCGCGGGGCCAGGGCTCGGGTCTCGAGAGAGCAGGGCGTCGAGGTCGAGTGCGGGCATCGGCCGGGCGAAGTAGTAGCCCTGGGAGTAGTCACAGCCGAGTGACGCGAGCTCGGCCCGTTGCCCGGCGGTCTCGACGCCTTCGGCCACGACGCTCATGCCGAGGCGGTGGGCGAGGTCGACAACCGCGACGACGATGGCGTGACTGGCGGGGTCGTCTGCCATGTCGACGACGAAGTCTCGATCGATCTTCACGATGTCGATCGGGAACCCCTTCAGGTAGTTGAGAGAGGCGTAGCCGGTCCCGAAGTCATCGAGGGCGAGCTTCACTCCCAGGTGCTTGAGCTGGCCGAGTACGACGAGCGCTCGTTCGCTGTCTTGCATGAAGACGCTCTCGGTGACCTCGAGCGTCATTTGTGTCGGATCCGTGCCGGTGCTCGACAACACGCCAGCAACCGTCTTCGCATAGTCGGATGACATGAGTTGATGGGCGGAGACGTTCACCGACATGTCGAGATCGCCGGCGTCGCTCGGGTGTTGCCACAGATGCCGGTCGACGCAGGCTTGTTCGAGGACCCAACGTCCGATGTCGGTGATGAAACCGGAGTGCTCTGCGAGCGGGACGAGGATCGTCGGTGCGATCTGCCCTCGTGTTGGGTGGTCCCATCGCAGGAGGGCTTCAACGCCGAACAGGTTGCCGCTGTCGGTCTGAACAACTGGTTGGTAGTCGAGTCGTAGTTCGCCGCGGGCGACAGCGCCGCGCAGGTCGCGGTTCAGGTCGGATCGCTGGCTGGCGAGGGCTTCTTCGCGCAGGTCGAGGATCTGGTATCGGCCGCCGCCTTTGCGCTTGGCCTGGTACATCGCGATGTCCGCGTTTCGGAGCAGTTGCTCGGAGAGCAGCTCGCCGCGGCCCGAGTAGGCGATCCCCACGCTGGCGGTCACGTCGATTTGGTGGCCTGACAGGAGGAACGGCGTTCGGGCCGCGGCGCCCATCCGGGCGGCGATGCGGTCGGCCTGGTCGGGGCCGTCGAGGTCTTCGCAGAGGATGACGAACTCGTCGCCCGACATGCGGGCCAGGGTGTCGCCCGGACGGAGCACCTCGGTCAGTCGCGCCGCGACGGCGACGAGCAGCTCGTCCCCCACCTGATGACCGTGAAGGTCGTTGACCTCCTTGAACCCGTCGAGATCGGCGAAGAGAACCGCGGCCAACTTGCCTGTCCGTCGCCCCCGGAGCACGGCATGCTCGAGCCGCTCGAGGAGGAGAACTCGGTTGGGCAACCCGGTCAGCGGGTCGTGGAGCGCTCGTTCCCGTGACAGGTCGGAGGACTCGCGGAGATCGGCCCGCGCGTGCGCGTTGAGGAGGTAGGCGGCCGCGACATCGGCCAACGTCTGAGCCGCGTCCATCGCGGCCGGGCTCAACGCGCCCGGGGTGTCCCGGTAGAGATCGAGCGCGCCGAGCCGCTCGTCTCCGTGGCGCAACGGGAACGTGAACACCGCTCCCAGGCCGGCCTCGACCGCCCGGGGAGCGAAGTCCGGGAACCGGGTCTCGTCGCTGAGGTCGGCGACGGAGACCGCCTCTCCCGTCTCGTAGGCCGCCAGGCACGGCCCTTCACCGAGCTCGGTCTGCAGCTCCTCGAACCGCAAGGCGGCGGCGTCGGACGCGGCGACGTAGTGGGGATCGGTACCCGGGGAGATCAACGTCACCCCGGCTGCCGTGATCGGCAGCACGTCCACGATCCGTGCGACCAGATGATCGAGGATGCCTTGGATCGGGAAATCCGTGAGCAAGGTACGGGCGAACTCGCTCAAGACCTCCGACAGCTGCTTCTCGCTCGGCATGTCCGTCCTCCACCGCAGAACTTGGCCGCGGGGTCTCGGCGGGAACCGAATCGATCGTGACGCACGCTACCCGAGAGGACGACCTGTCGAACCGGCATCGCGGACCCTGCATGAGAGGTCACCGCGCCCGACGAGAAAGATGGGTGGTCCGGCCGTGGTTGTTCCCGGCGGCCGCGTGGGTAGAACCTCGCATGCTCCCGCGGTCTCCGTGACCACCGTCGACGAGGGGGCCAGTCGACCCAGGAGGTGACTCCGTGGCTGACGACGAGTTCATCGGGGTGGTGTCGGAGGCCACCGCCGAAGCCACCGCCGGCGCCCTCATGACCGAGCCGGGCAACGCCCGACGCCGTCGCACCGACTGAGCCGATGGTGTCGTTCGGTTACACGCTGTCCAGCGAGGAACATGCTCCGCGCGACCTCGTGCGCAACGCCTGCCGCGCCGAGGATGCGGGCTTCGAGTTCCTGTCGATCTCGGACCACTACCACCCGTGGGTCAGCGCCCAGGGACACAGCCCGTTCGTCTGGTCGGTGCTCGGTGCCATCGCGGCGTCCACCGAACGCGTGCGGGTCGGCGTGGGCGTGACGTGCCCGATCATCCGCGTCCACCCCGCGATCCTGGCGCAGGCCGCCGCCACCACCTCGCTGCTGTTCGACGGCCGCTTCTTCTTCGGTGTCGGCACTGGCGAAGCGCTCAATGAGCATGTCCTCGGCCACCGCTGGCCCCCAGCAGCCGTGCGCCGAGGCATGCTCGGGGAAGCGGTCGACATCATGCGCGCACTGTGGACGGGGGACACCGTCGACCATCGCGGCGACTTCTACGAGGTCGAGAACGCCAGGCTGTTCGATCCGCCGGCCCAACCCCCGCCGATCATCGTGTCGGGCTTCGGATCAGACGCGGTGGCGCTGGCCGCTCGCATCGGTGACGGCTACTGGGGACACTCACCCGAACGAGAGCTGATCGACCGCTATCGCGAGCAGGGTGGCCGCGGCCCCCGCTACGCCCAGCTGAACCTCTGCTGGGCCGACGACGAGGCAGTCGCCCGCAAGACCGTGCACGAGGTGTGGCCCAACGGCGGCATCCCCGGCCAACTCTCTCAGGACCTCCCCACCTGGACCCACTTCGAGGAAGCCTCGGCCATGGTCAGCGAGGCCGAAGCGACCAAGTCGGTCGCCTGCGGGCCCGATCCCCGACCGCTCCTCGACAGCGTTCGGCGGTACCTGGACGCCGGCTACGACCACCTGTACTTCCATCAGATCGGTCCCGACCAGGACGGCTTCTTCCAGTTCTGGTCCGAGACCCTCCACCCGGCCCTGGCCGACATCACTGCCCGCAGCGCCTGAAGGGGGATGACATGCCGCAACGAGCGTGGAGCGACAAGCGCGAACGGCAGTACGAACACATCAAGGACAGCCTCGAACAGCGCGGCGAGGACGAGGACACGGCGGAAGAGATCGCGGCACGCACCGTCAACAAGGAGCGGGCCCGAGCCGGCGAGGCCAAGGAGTCGAGCCGAACCTCGACCGACGACATCTCCTCGAGCCGGCGAGGCGGTCTGCGATCCCACCGCGGACCCGGCGGCCGCACTCGTGACCAGCTCTACAACGAGGCCCGCGCGAAGGGCATCGAGGGGCGCTCGAAGATGAACAAGGCCGAGCTCGAGCGCGCCGTGGGGCGGTGAGGAAGCAGGTTCGGGTGGCGAAGCGCACCATCACGAAGGCCGAGGCCGACTGAACCCGAAGAGAGGAGAAGCACCATGCCCGGTGACAGACGTCCGAGCGTCAAGAACGAGAAGCAGTACGAGGCCCTCAAGGACAAGGGCATGTCCAAGCAGCGGGCCGCCAGGATCGCCAACGCACCGGAGTCCTCCAAGCACGGCGGCGAGAAGTCCCACAGCGGCAGCGGCCGCTCCAACCAAGGCGGAACCACGGCGCAGCACAAGGCCGCCGGTCGCAAGGGGGGGAAGGCCACCGCACGCAAGTCCTAGCTGCCGCCGGCGCAACGCCCTGCGTCTGGAGATCTTCATCCATGACGCCGAACGGGGCGGCGACCACGAGCTCGCCGAGCTCTTCCGCAAGGCCCAGGCCGAGAGCCGCAAGGGAGCCGAGCAGGGCAAGCAGCTGCTCGCCGCTCGTCTGTCGAGCAGCCCTTCGTGAAGATGCTGGTCACGCTAGTGGGGGCCGTGGGGCTCGAACCCACGACCGACGGATTAAAAGTCCGCTGCTCTACCAACTGAGCTAGACCCCCGGGGCCCGCGAAAGGCTACGGGGTCAGGGCTCGAGGTTCATGCGCAGGGTGACCCCGGTGGCGCCGTTGTCCCGCGTGAAGGCGACGTCGTCGACGAGGGCGGTGATGAGCTGCAGCCCCCACCCCTGCTCGGCGATGGCCTCCGCCGAGAAGCCGCCGCTGGCGTCATGGATGTGCACGTCGAGCGTCTCGGTCTCGAGCACGCACCGCAGCACCACCCGGTGGTCGCCGTCGTGATGCGTCTCCACCGCGTTCGTGCAGGCCTCCGACACCGCCAGGCGCAGATCCTCGAGGCGATCGTCGTCGATGCCTTCGACGGTGGTCGCCACCGTGGCCACGACCGACCGGGCGACGCCGACGAACGCCGGCAGCGCGGGGAAGTCCAGGCGCACGAGCTCCTCGGTCATCGCGCGGTCAACCTACCCCAGCGTGATACTTGGCCTCGCTGGGCACACAAGCGGCGGGTTAGGTTCGATCGTTCGATGCACCAGGAGGAGCACCATCCCGTGACCGACGTGGCCGGCGAAGAGGTCCGCCTCACCATGCCGGCGACCCCGCAGCTGCTCCGCGTCGCGCGCCTCACGGCTGCCGGACTCGCCAGCCGGCTCGGCTTCAGCTTCGACGAGATCGAGGACGTGAAGATCGCCGTCGACGAGCTGTGCTTCGCGCTCGTCGGCAGCAAGGGCCGCGCCGGCAGCCTCACTCTCGTGTACCGCCTCGCCGACCGCGAGCTCCGCATCTACGGCGAAGGCGTCTTCAGCGACAACGGGAGCGGTCCGGCGCCTGCCCCGAGCGAGCTGTCGGCCCAGATCCTCGCGGCCGTCGTCGACGAGCACGACATCACGCGAGACGGCGAGACCATGCGCTTCCAGTTGGTCAAGCGGCGGGTGGGTGCCTGAGGGATGGCACTCGATCGGGCGGACAAGGCCACCCTCATGCGGACGTTCGAGACGTTCGCCGAGACCCGGGATCCCACCCTGCGCGACGGCCTCATCGAGGCCCACCTCGGTCTCGCCGAGTACCTCGCCCGGCGCTTCGCCAACCGCGGCGAGCCGCTCGACGACCTGGTACAGGTGGCGTCGCTCGGCTTGGTGAAGGCGGTCGAGCGCTTCGACCCGGCCCGCGGTCTCGAGTTCACGACGTTCGCGACTCCGACGATCGTCGGCGAGCTGAAGCGCCACTTCCGCGACAAGGGTTGGGCGGTGCGCGTCCCGCGGCGGGTGCAGGAGCTGCACCTGCGCGTCACGCGCGTGATCGACGATCTTGCCCTCGAGCTCGGGCGGTCGCCGACCGTGCAGGAGATCGCGCAGCGCGCCGGCACGAGCGAGGACGAGGTGATCGAGGCGATCGACGCCGGTTCGGCCTACCGCTCGGCGTCGCTCGACGCCGGCCGCAGCGATGACGAGGAGAGCCCGGGTCTGCTCGGCCAGCTCGGCGAGATCGATCCCGAGCTGTCACGCGCCGAGCGGCGCGCCGCCCTCAGCCCCCTCCTGGCCGAGCTCCCCGAACGGGAACAGGTCATGCTCTACCTCCGCTTCTACGAGGGCATGACCCAGTCCGAGATCGCCAAGCGCCTCGGCATCAGCCAGATGCACGTCTCGCGGTTGCTCTCGCGCAGCCTGCAGGCACTCCGAGAATCGGCCGAGGCCGGCGACTGAGCCGCCGGCCCCGGCACGCGATCGCGCTACTTCCGGAACACTTCCTTCGCCTTGTCGGAGGCCTGATCGACCTTGTCCTTCACCGCGCCGGTGGCACGGTCGATCTTCCCTTCCCGCTTCAGCTTCTCGTCGTCGGTGAGGTCGCCGGCAGCTTCCTTCGCCCGACCCTTCAGGTCATCCATGTTGTTCGCCATGGTGGCCCCCTACCCGACCGCGGCCATGGCGATTCGCGCGCTTCTCGGCGAAACTCGCGGCAGACCCCTATCCCGAAGGAGCGACCATGAGCGACCTCGTCGAGCTGCACCGCCGAGGCGCCGAGTCGTTCGGCGCCTACGTCGAGCAGATCGCCGACGACCAGTGGCACGGGTCGACGCCGTGCAACGACTGGGACGTGCGATCGCTGGTGAACCACCTGGTCTACGAGGCCGAGTGGACGGTGCCGCTGTTCAACGGCGCCACCGTCGAGGAGGTCGGCGACCAGTTCGAAGGCGATCGGTTGGGCGACGACCCGGTCGCGGCGTGGCACCGCACGATCGGTCCCGCGCTGTCCGCGGTGGCCGTGCCCGACGCGCTCACTCGCACGGTCCACCTGTCGTGGACCGACGCGCCCGGCAGCGAGTACCTCACCCAGCTCGTGATCGACCTCGGCGTCCACGGTTGGGACCTGGCCCGGGCCATCGGCGCCGACGACACCATCGATCCCGACCTGGTGGCGGTGGCCAACGAGTGGGTCGACCAGAACGCCGAGCTGATCGCCGGGTCAGGGGTGTTCGGCGAGCCGATCCCGGTGGCGGCCGACGCGTCGCCGCAGGCGAAGCTGCTCGCCAGGCTCGGCCGCCGGGCCTAACGACCCGTCGAGCCGAACCCGCCGCCTCCGCGCGAGGTGTCGGGAAGCTCGTCGACGACCGAGAAGGCCACGTTCTCGACGCGCTGCACGACGAGCTGCGCGATGCGGTCGCCCCGGTGGACCTCGTAGTCGTGCTTCGGATCGGTGTTGACGAGCAGGACCTTCAGCTCGTCGCGGTAGCCGCAGTCGATGAGGCCCGGCGAGTTGAGACATGTGACCCCGTGCTTCAACGCCAGTCCGCTGCGCGGCTGCACGAACCCGGCCCACCCTTCCGGCAGCGCGATGGCGACCCCCGTGGGCACCAGGGCCCGACCACCGCCGGCGGCCAGGACGGCTCCTTCGCGCGCCACGAGATCCGCGCCGGCGTCACCGAGGTGGGCGTAGGAGGGCAGGGGAAGGTCGGGATCGAGGCGGCAGATCGGGACGTCGAGCACGACGGCGAATCGTAGGATCCTTCGGATGCTCGTCTGGATGGACCTCGAGATGACCGGCCTCGACCCCACCAAGGACGTCATCGTCGAGATCGCCACCCTCATCACCGACGACGACCTCGAGATCATCGCCGAGGGGCCCGATCTCGTCATCGCGACCGACCCGACCAAGCTCGGCGGCATGGACCAGGTCGTGGTCGACATGCACACCCGCAGCGGGCTGCTGGAGCAGATCAAGCAGTCGGCGGTCACGCTCGAGGACGCCGGGCGCGAGACGCTGGCGTTCATCCAGGCCAACGTGGCCGAGCCCAGGACCGTCCCGCTCTGCGGCAACAGCATCGGCACCGACCGCCGGTTCCTCGCGGCCTACCTGCCCGACATCGAGGAGCACCTCCACTACCGGTCGATCGACGTGTCGACGATCAAGGAGCTGGCGCGGCGCTGGTTCCCCGAGACGCTCGCCAATGCGCCCTCGAAGGCCGGCGGCCACCGGGCGATGGACGACATCCGGGAGAGCGTGGCCGAGCTGCGGTACTGGCGGGAGGCCGTCTTCCGACCGAGGAATTAACCAAACGGTGCATTAACCTGTCGGGATGCGACAGGAGGCGGAACGCGCGAAGACCGACGTCACCGAGGTGGCGCCGAACGTCCTGCGGCTGCAGCTGCCGATCGACATGCCGGGCCTCGGGCACGTGAACACCTACGCGCTGCTCGACGAGCGCGGTGCGGCGCTGGTCGACCCCGGGGTGCCCGGTGACGCGTCGTGGACCTGGCTGCTGGCGCGGCTGAAGGAAGCGGGCATCCCGCTGAAGCGGGTGCACACGGCGATCATCACGCACTCGCACTTCGACCACTTCGGTGGTGCCGCGCAGCTGGCCGAGGAGACCGGTGCAGCCGTCGTCACCCACGCCCGGTTCACGACGTTCCACGACGACATCGCCTGCACCGATCCGACCCACGATCACGGCGATCCGGCCGAGCTGCCGAACCGGGAGCGCACCGGGAAGACGCCGTGGGGCACGAAGTCCATGTTGCCGACGGCCGACGACCTGAAGCAGTTCGGCGGGCTGCTCAACCCGCACCCGACCAAGCGCGTCCGCCACGGCGACGTCCTGCAGCTCGCCGGCCGCGAGTGGGTCGTGCACCACACGCCGGGCCACACGATCGACCACGTCTGCTTCCACGACCCGGCCGAGGGCGTGCTCCTGTCGGGCGATCACGTGCTGCCGACGATCACGCCCCACATCGGCG
>Ga0070671_100000929_pt1 | contig 21432 bp, 21 predicted proteins | sample KBSS73metaG_FD_65341 | JGI IMG/M metagenome (GOLD analysis project Ga0070671, IMG submission 65341) | Switchgrass rhizosphere microbial communities from Kellogg Biological Station, Michigan, USA - KBS S7-3 metaG | ecosystem: Host-associated > Plants > Roots > Rhizosphere > Soil ...
CGATGCACGGCATCCTCGTGCCCGGCGGCTTCGGCGAGCGCGGGACCGAGGGCAAGATCGCATCCGTCCGCTTCGCGCGCGAACGCAACGTGCCGTTCTTCGGCATTTGCCTGGGCATGCAGATGGCCTGCATCGAGGGCGCGCGCTCGGCCGGCATCGCCAACGCCTCCTCCACCGAGTTCGGCGAGACCGACGAGCCGGTCGTCGGCATCATCACCGAGTGGATGAGCAAGGACGGCCTGCAGAAGCGCGCCGAGGGCGGAGACCTGGGCGGCACGATGCGCCTCGGCGCCTACCCGGCGGTGCTCTCGCCCAACAGCCACGCCGCCTCGCTCTACGGCGCCGGCGAAATCTCCGAGCGGCACCGCCATCGCTACGAGGTGAACGGCACGTACAAGGACGCGCTGGAAGGCAACGGCCTGATCTTCTCCGGCATGTCCCCAGACGGCCTGCTGCCCGAGATCGTCGAGCGGCCCGACCACCCCTGGTTCGTCGGCGTGCAGTTCCACCCCGAACTCAAGAGCAAGCCCTTCGACCCGCACCCCCTGTTCGCCGGCTTCATCGGCGCCGCGGTGCGCCAGGCGCGACTGGTCTGAGGGCTATGCCGCCGCGCGACGGGCTGTCAGGCCGGTTGCGCCAGCAGCACGTCTTGGCGGCTGAACTTCAGTTCCCAAAGGATCAGGCCGGCTACCGCAAGGTTGATGACGGCGTGCACTTCCTTGCTCATCTCGATCACGAAGACCGGGTTGTATAGCAGCGCAGCGAAGGCGAAGAGCCAGCCGGCAGCGGCCTGCCGGTTCCTGAAGTACAGCAAGGACATATAGCCCGCGTAACCCGTGACGACGAGCCGCAGAAGCTGGTAATAGCCATAAGGCGCATCCAGTATGGCTATCACCGACGCCGCCGCGATGATCCAGCCCAGCCATGATGGCGGAAAAAGGCTGGGGCGCGCCACATTCACGTTCGCAGTCAGCTCATGACCTGAATTGTTTTCGCCGATAGTGCGCTTCAAAGTTTCCGCGCTGGCCATCCGTTCCTTGGCATCCGGGCGGGGCGCGCGATCGACTGGGTTGCTAGTCATGGCTTGTCGAACTTGGTTCAGTGCGTGCTGCTTGTCGCGAGCTTCGACGGACGAGACATGCGCGAAGCCAGCTGCGAGGTATCTCTCGCGACGCCGGTTGTTGCCGAACCCACCGAACATGAGCCTGGTAGCGAATGCCAACGCGACAACGACAAGAGCAACCAACGCAAAAGTCGCGGCGTCTTCACTCTCCGCAGAATTGATCATTTCGCTGAGGATCATAAGCGCCGAATTGAGCAACATCTCAAGTAGCAGCATTCCAAAGCCGAGAAGCCATAGCCCCGCGACGATCGCCCAAAGCGGACCAAACAGGAACGCTGGCCACGACCATCCACTTTTCACTATGCGATAGGTGCCACCTTCATTCCTGAATACATCGAATTCGCGCACGATAGACCCTCGGCTGTCCGTATGAGCCGATTGCGTACGGCAAGGGTCTTAACGACGCATAAAGCATCCGAATTCTTAAGGAAAAGGGCGGCCCGGATCGCCCGGACCGCCCCAACCTGTTCGCCTTGGCGCCGCTACTTACGCAGCAGCCGCCTCGCCGTCCTTCTGGCCGTCGACCACGGTCAGCGTGTTGCCGCCGATCGCGATCTTCTTGGGCTTCATCGCCTCGGGCACTTCGCGCACGAGGTCGATCACGAGCAGGCCGTCAGCGAGGTCGGCGTTCGAGACGCGGACGTAGTCCGCCAGCTCGAAGCGGCGCTCGAAGCCGCGCTGGGCGATGCCGACGTGCAGGAACTGGCCTTCGCCATCTTCCTCGGGCTTGCTGCCCTTCACCACCAGCAGGTTGGCCTGAGCGGTGATGTCGATGTCGGCGGGCTTGAACCCGGCGACCGCGAGAGTGATGCGATAGGCGTCGCTGCCGCGGCGCTCGATGTTGAAGGGGGGGTACTTGTCCCCGCCCTGCACCCGGGCCTGGTTCTCGATCATGTCGAACAGGCGGTCGAAGCCGACCATGGTGCGGCGATAAGGCGAAAAGTCGATGCGGTTCATGACAAAAATCCTCCTGTGAGCAATCTTCGTTTGGCGTGAGGCCCGGGAACCCGGCGCCTCGCTGGTGAGTCCTCCCCGTGCGGGCCAGAACTCGCAAAGCAAGATATGATAGCCAGATGCCCTTTCAAGGGTCGCAGGGTACGGAGCGAAAGGACCGCACATTCATGGCAGCCAGGGTCGAGATCTATACCAAGTGGGGCTGCCCCTATTGCAGCGCCGCCAAGTCGCTCCTCGACAAGAAGGGCGTCTCTTACGAGGAATACGACGTGACGATGGGCGGCCCGAAGAAGGCCGAGATGCAGGAGCGTGTACCCGGCGCGCGCACCGTTCCGCAGGTCATCGTCGACGGCAAGGCGCTGGGCGGATACGACGATATCAGTGCGCTCGACCAGCAGGGAGGGCTCGACCCGATCCTCGGTCTGTGACAATCCCGTTTCCATGACACGCATCGCCTTGTTCCAGATGACCACCGGGATCGACCCGGTGGCCAATGCCGCCGCGATCGACGATGCCGTAAGGGGGGCGCGGGACGGCGGGGCGGGGATGCTGTTCACGCCCGAGATGTCCGGCCTGCTCGACAGCGATCGCCAGCGCGCCGCCGCCAGCATCGCGCGCGAGGAGGACGATCGAGTGCTTGCCACCGCGCGCGAAGCGGCGGCACGGGAGGGCGTCTGGGTCGCACTCGGGTCGCTCGCGGTCTTGCGGGAGGAAGGGCGCTGGGCGAACCGCGCCTTCGTGATCGACGCGACCGGAGCGATCGTCGCCCGCTACGACAAGCTGCACATGTTCGATGTTGATCTGGCCACTGGCGAGTCCTGGCGCGAATCGAACGCCTATGCGGCGGGTGAGGGGCATACCGTGCTGGAAACGCCCCTCGGCCGCCTGGGACTGGCGATTTGCTACGACATCCGCTTCCCGGCCCTGTTCGACGCGCTGGGCCGCGCGCGGTGCGATGTGATCGCCATTCCCGCGGCCTTCACCGTTCCAACCGGGCAGGCGCACTGGCATCTGCTGCAACGCGCCCGCGCCGTGGAGGCAAGCGCGTATGTCGTGGCCGCCGCGCAAGTCGGGCGCCACCAGGATGGCCGCGCCACCTTCGGCCACAGCCTAGTGGTCGATCCCTGGGGCGAGGTCGTGCTCGACATGGGCGGCGAGTCCGCGGGCCTGGGCTTCGCCGAGATCGACCCGGCGCGCATCGCCCAAGTACGTGCGCAAGTGCCCAGTCTTGCCAACCGCCGCGTTATTCCCAATTAGGCACGCATCATGATTGTCTACGATCTGGAATGTCGTGCCGGCGGGCATCGGTTCGAAGGGTGGTTCGGCTCGTCCGACGCATTCGCGCGTCAGCAGGAGGGCGGCCTGATCGCTTGCCCGCATTGCGGATCGGCCGATGTCGCCAAGGCGGTGATGGCGCCGCGCGTCGCGCGCAAGGGCAACCAGCTGCCCGCGACGGTCGCGCCTCAGCGCAGCCAGGCCGCCGCTGCGCCGGCCCCGGTCACCTCCGCGCCGCTGCCCCCCGAAGCCGTGGCGCTGATGCACAAGCTCGCCGCGATGCAGGCCGAGGCGCTCAAGTCCTCCCGCTTCGTGGGCGAGAGCTTCGCCGAAGACGCGCGCGCAATGTACTACGGCGAACGCGAGGCTGAGCAGATCCACGGCCAGGCGACCCTTGCCGAGGCGAAGGAACTGCTGGAGGAAGGCATCGCGGTGGCGCCATTGCCGTTCCCGGTCCTGCCGCCCGACCAGGCGAACTGATTGCCAATTGGCCCCACGCTGCTAAGAGCATCGCGCGTGCGCCCGTAGCTCAGCAGGATAGAGCACCAGATTCCTAATCTGGGGGCCACAGGTTCGAATCCTGTCGGGCGCACCATGTCCTCTGAACTGGCCTGGGATTGCTCGCGGCATCGTAAACCGAAACTGAACGAGCAGGTTCAGTCTGCATGGTGCTCGCACATCTAGATTCGCTTCCATCGACTCACAACGGAAGGAAGCGAGATGAGTATCCACTGGGCTCCACATATCAGCCGCGGCAAGCGGATCGGCCTTGGCGTCGGCGCATTGCTGCTGCTCGGCGCGGCAGGCGGCGCCGGTGCCGTCGCGTTGACACGGCCGCCGGTCGAGATGGCGCCGACCGTGCCGACCGCGATCGCCAAGCTCGCCAACACGCGCGGCGTGGTGTCGGTGCGCGGCCGTGTTGCCGAGGTCTACGGAGACCGCTTCATCGTTCAGGATGCGACGGGCCGCACGCTGGTCGATGCCGGCCGGGGGACCGCCGGTTCGCTCCATCGCGCCGACCCGATCCTGGTGCAGGGGCGCTTTGACGAAGGCCAGTTGCACGCCCGCTATTTGGTCGATGCCGCGGGCAACGTTCAGGAAGTCGGTCCGCCTCCGCCGCCGGGCCGTCGTGACCCGCCGCCGCCACCGCCACCGCCACCGGGCGGTCCCGGCACTCCTCCGCCCCCGCCCCCGGGAGCCGGTGCTGGAGCCGGAGCGCCGCCTCCGCCGCCCCCTCCAGGTGGCCCGGGCGCGCCGCCTCCGCCGCCGGGAGCCGACGCCCCGCCGCCACCACCGCCGCCACCGCCAGCGAGTGGGCCAGCGGCTCCGACGCCGGGTCGTTGACGAGACGTGGGGAGGCGGCCCAGGCCGCCTCCCGCATATCGGCCCGGTGGACGCGCCGCCTTCGTTTGTTTGAATCGAAGCGGAACCAGTCGGTTCAGCACGGTTTGCGCAGATCATGACGATCGCCGGCGCACACCCATCCGGCAGGTTCTTGGCGACGCACGAAGGCGACCGCCGTTATCCTGAGGCGAACTAGCCGGGGTTGGCTCCATGGCGACGACGGTGATCTCCGCTGGCCGAGCGCCAGCGCCTACGCGCGAGAGCGACCGCAAGCGCGCGAGACGGGCGCTGGAATCGCTGAACTTCTTCATGGCCGACATGCAGGCGGGGATCGGGCCGTTTCTGGGCGTCTTCCTCCAGCAGCGTGGCTGGACTTCCGGACCGATCGGCACGGTGATGACCGCCGGCGGGGTTGCCGGCATGATCATGACGGTGCCGGCGGGCGCCTTCATCGATCACACCGACAAGAAGCGATGGGTCGTGGTGATCACCGGCATCTGCACCGTGCTCGCCTCCTTCCTGATATTGCTTTCGCAAGGCGATCCGGCGGGAGGGTGAGGACGTGACCTTCATGGCGTTCCTCAAGGTGGGTTCGGTCGCGATGCCGCTGGCGCTGCTCGCCGCGTTGGGCACGCGCCTCTTGATCGGATGAAAGGCGGCCTGATCGGCTGAAAGGCGGCGCGGCGGCAATCGCCGCTTGGTGCTCGTCCGATGGCAGTGCAAAGCGCGCGCCAGACTCGTCATCTTGATCGTGCGGGGCGCATCCGCTCTAGCATGCAGGAACAGGGTCGGAAGAAACGGCGTGCGGTGCACATGCGCCGGGCAGGGGAGGGGTAGTGAACGTCTACAAGCGCAATGGGCGTGTATTGGCCGCAAGCCTGGTGGGCACCGCGGTCGAATTCTACGACTTCTACATCTACGCGACCGCCGCAGCGCTGGTGTTCGGGCCACTGTTCTTTCCGGCGACCTCCGCCTCGGCGCAGCTCATGCTGTCATACGCGAGTTTCGGCATCGCCTTTGTCGCCCGCCCGGTGGGAGCGATGGTGTTCGGCCACTTCGGCGACCGGATCGGCCGCAAGTCGACGCTCGTCGCCTCGCTGCTCCTGATGGGCGGGGCAACGGTGCTGATCGGCTTCCTGCCGACGTACCAGAGCACGGGCTGGATCGCGCCGCTGCTGCTGTGCGTGCTGCGCTTCGCGCAAGGGCTGGGGCTTGGCGGCGAGTGGGGCGGGGCGGCACTGCTCGCGGTGGAGAACGCCCCGCCGGGCTGGCGCGCGCGGTTCGGCATGTTCCCGCAGCTGGGCGCGCCGGTAGGCTTCATCGCCGCCAACGGATTGTTCCTGGTCTTTAGCAGCATCTTGAGCGACGCGCAGTTCCTCGCCTGGGGCTGGCGTATCCCCTTCGTCCTGAGCGCGGTGCTGGTGGGGCTCGGCCTGTGGGTGCGCACCAAGCTTGCCGAGACTCCGGCGTTCGAGAAACTTGCGCACGACGCGGCGCCGCCTTCGATCCCGCTGGTCGAGCTGTTCCGCACCAGCTTGCGCCAGACGCTTGCCGGCACGTTCGCGGTGATCGCCTGCTTTGCGATCTACTATCTGACGACGGCGTTCGCCCTGGGCTATGGCACCAAGACGCTGGGCTATGCCTCGCGCACGTTCCTGAGCGTCCAGCTGATCGCGATCCTGTTCATGGCGCTCGGCATCCTGCTGTCCGGCTACGCCGCCGACCGCTGGAGTTCGCGCGCGGTGCTGCTGGGCGGCTGTGTCGCTGCGGTAGTCGTCGGGGTGGTGATGGGGCCGATGTTCCAGTCGGGCTCACTTGCCATGATCGGCCTGTTCCTCTCGCTGGCGCTGCTGACGATGGGCTTCGTCTACGGCCCCTTGGCAGAGCTGCTGCCGACGCTGTTCGCTCCGCGCGTGCGCTACACCGGGGCTTCCATCGCTTTCAACGTCGGCGGCATCATCGGCGGCGGCTTCGCCCCGGCGGTGGCGCAAGGCCTGGTAGAGGCGGGCGGCGTGCTGTTCGTCGGCCTCTACATCTCGGCCGCCGCGCTGCTGACGGTGATCGGCCTGCTCTCGCTGCGGCGAACCTAGCGCGCCTAGCGCTCGGGCGCGTCGATGTACTTCGTCTCGAGGAAGCGCCCACGCACCGCCAGTGCGTCGAGATCGTTGCGAGAGAGGTTCACCGACATCGATTCGATTTCTCCGGCGATCACTTGCAGTCCCTCGGTGACTTGCGCGGCCGGTGTGCTTCCCGCGTTCTCCTGCGCCCGCAGCGAGGGCGGGATGCGCGTGTAGCTGTTGACCAGGCCCGGCAAGTGCTCGGCCAGCAGCTTGCGCACTTCGCGCGCGGCTGGGCCGTTGGGCTCCAGCGTCTCGAGCTGCGGCGCCAGCTGCTCCAGCCGCACGCCGATGAGGTCGACCGCATCGAGCGCGGGCGGGGGCAGGGAGGCGCGCCGGGTCTCCAGCCACAGCTCGGTGCAGGCGGCGAGCTCGGTTAGGTCGGCGTCGGCGAGGTCCTCGGCGCGCGGCTTGGGGGTCGCCGGGTAGACCGCCAGAACCCAGAAGCTCACGAAGGCGAGCAGCATGCTCAGCAGCCAGAAGTTGTCCGGCAGCCCGCCCACGCCGATGCTGGCGACGATCGCGGCGATCGCGATGAAGGCGACCGCCAGCACCGCGCGCCGCAGCCGGCGGAAGCGAAACTGCCACTGCCGCTGGCGTGCTCGGCGTAGGCGCCAGGCGCGCTGCTTGCGGGCCTCGCGCACCAGCGCGAGCGGAACCGGCCGTCGGGTCGCGGGAACCTGAGCCATTGCGGGTTAGTCCAGGGCCTCCAGCAGGCCCTTGGCCTGCGCGCCCTTCAGCTCGCCGGTGGCCTCGGCCTGGCCTTGCGCCCGCGCGATATAGGCCTTCGACTTGCCGACCTCGCTCTCCAGCGCGGTGACCGTCTGCTTCATGCTGTCGAGCGCCTTGAGCTTGAAGGTGTCGATCGAGTCCATCGTGTCGTAGATGTTCTGGAACGCGCGGCTCAGCGTTTCGAGCGGGATCGTCGAGCCGGCCGCCTGCGCGTGGATCATCGCGGTGTTGTCCTTCAGCATCTGACCGGTCGCGTCGATGATGTTGGCTGTCGTCGTGTTGAGTGCGGTGATCTGCTCCAGCACCAGCTTCTGGCTGGTCATCGCCTGCGCCACCGTCACCGCCGTGCGCAGCGCGCCGACCGTGGTGGTGCTGGCCCGGTCGACGCCCTTGATCAGCTCGACGTTGTTCTTCTTGACCAAGTCGAGCGCGAGGTAGCCCTGCACCGAGACCGCCATCTGCGTCAGCAGGTCCTGCGTGCGCTGGCGCACGTAGAACAGCGCCGTTTCGCGCACCGCCTTGGCCTTGGCCGGATCGGTGTGGTCGAGATCGGCCGCGCGCGCCTCCAGCTCGGCGTCGAGCGCCTTGGACATGAAGATCATCTGCTCGAGACGTCCCAGCGCCTTCCACAGGTTCTGCCGCTCGACGTCGATGGCGGCGTTGTCCATCAGCAGCTCGTCCTTGCCGCCTTGCAGCCGCGCCAGGATCGCGCTGATGTGGCCTTGTGCGCTGGTGTAGCTGTCGAAGTAGTTCTTCAGCTTGTTGCCGAAGGGGATCACGCCCAGCAGCTTGCGCGGCGCGAGCAGGTTGCCCTTGCGCGAGGGGTCGAGATCCTCGACCGTGCGGCGCAGTTCGGCCAGGTCCGCGCCGACGCCGCTGGTACCGTCCATCGCCCGCACCGGCCGATCGAGAAAGCGGTTGGACTGCCCCGCCGCCTCGGTGATCTCGCGCCGGCCCATGTTGGTGATCTGGTCCACCCGCTTTCCGAACTCGGGCGAGTTCGCATCCTGCGCCACCAGATCGTCGACGAACTCGGTGACGCGCGTCTCCAGCTTGGACTTCTGCTCGTCGCCGACCGGGACCAGACCCGCCGCCCGCTCGGGCGAGACGGTGGGCACCGGATCGGGCGGCGTGAGCTTCAGGTCGTCCACCACCGCCGTCGTCTCGCTACCCGCGCTCATCGTGTCCGTCGCTCCATGTCTGACCGGCGGAATCTAGGCCCGGCCCGGCAAATCACAAGCGAAAGGCTTCGAAACCACGCGAAGCCTTGGGATGCGCGGCCCGCTGCGTCGCCGTCGGGCGGGTGCGGTAACTTCTCGGGGCGCTGCTGTACCACGCAGAGACAGGGCCAAGTGGGTGCTTTGGTATCGCGGCGGCGCAGGTACGTGGGTGCATTGTTACTCTCAACGGGCCCCAGTCATGCACCGCTTCCATCGCGCTTCGCGTCTCGCCGTTTGCGTCGTTGCCCTCCTCGCCGGGACGGCGACAGCCCACGCCGGCGACATCGTCGGCACCGACGTGCTGCGCACCTACAACCTGGTGGTGCTAGGTGATCTCACCTCGTCGTCCGAGGTCGAGGGGCGGACCTTCGTGGGCGGAAACCTCAACGGCAATTCCTCGAACTATCAGATCCAGCCCCTGCCGCCCTCCGGCACCGGAACGCCTGGCCTGACCGTGGTCGGCGATGTCAACGGCGGCGCCAAGAACCTCAACAACGGCTCGGGCGCGATCATCGGCGGCAACGTCAACAGCGGCTTCAATCTGAACGGCGCCGCGCAGACGGTGCAGGTGGGCGGCACGATCAGCAACACGAACGTCAACAGCAACACCGTCGTGTCCGGGCTCGCGGTCAGCGATCCCGCCTTCGCGCAGAACCTGACGCAGCAGAAGTCGCTGATCGAGACCTCGATGACGGGTCTCAGCCACTCACTGAGCACGCTGGGCACGAACAGCCAGTTCAGCATCAACGGCAACACCGGCACCTTCAACGCGCAGCCGGGCGCCGATGGCGTGGCCGTGTTCAACATCTCGGCCGCCGACCTCGACGCGATCGGCGAGATCAAGTTCAACCTCAACGGCGCCGACACCGCCATCGTCAACGTCTCGGGCGGTTCGATAACGCTGAACGACAACTTCCTGGCCGGCACCCAGGACCTGGGCAAGAACGTCATCTGGAACTTCCCCGACGCCAAGAACCTGGCACTCAGCACAGCCTGGGGCGGCTCGGTGCTGGCTCCCGACGCGGCCGCGACCACGAGCAACTACATCCAGGGTTCGGCCGTGTTCGGCAGTCTGCTGCAGAACGGCGAGATGCACATTGGCACGTATTCCGGCAGCTACTACCCACCCGATCCTTCCAGCTCCTCGAGTTCCTCCGGCGGCAGCACGTCGGGCGGCAGCACCCCGGTGCCGGAGCCTGGTGTGACGGGGCTGATGGGCCTGGGACTGGCGGCGCTGATCTTCCGCCGCCGCCGTCGCTCGACGGCGCGAGCCTAGAGTCTGTCCGCTTGAAGCGGAATCGGGCCGCTGCGGCTTAAATAGGACAGACTCAACAAGCCCTAGATATCCACAGGCCAGTGGCTCGCATCCCGCATGCGCGTCGCGATGTGGCGAGAGCCAGCTTGAATCCCGCGCAAAATCATGATTCTATCGCGCGCATGAGGTCCACCCGTCACGAACCCCGGTTTGCGAAAGAGCGCGCTGTGCAGGGCATGGCGCTGTTCGCGTTGCTGCTGATGCTGGGCTTCGTGGTCGCCGGGCCGAGCGGGATCATCGCGTGGAGCGAGAACGAGCGGTTGCTCGATCGCCAGCACGAGCAGGAGCAGAAGCTCGCTTCCGATCGGCAGAGGCTGCTGAACCGGGTGCAACTGCTCGATCCGCGCCATGCCGACCCCGACCTTGCCGGCGAACTGCTGCGCAGCAATCTCAACGTTGCGCATCCCGATGAGATGGTAATGTTGCTGCACGATAAGTAGATTGTTCTCTGGTTGGCGATTTGCGCACGCACGCTTTGCCTCTTCGCGCTGCGACCCTATATCCTTCCCCTGACTCGCAACCTTCCCCAGGGGAGCCAATTTGCCCAACGCCGAGAACACGCCCACCGACCCCACTCGGGCCGACGCGGATGCCGATGACGACTTCGCCCTGCGCAGCCTGGCCGAAACGCACGCCGCCGACCGTCGCTACAAAGCGACCAAGGAAGAGCTGCTGCACTTCTACGAACAGATGCTGCTCATCCGCCGGTTCGAGGAAAGAGCGGGCCAGCTCTACGGGCTCGGACTGATCGGCGGGTTCTGTCACCTCTACATCGGCCAGGAAGCGGTCGCGGTCGGGCTGCAGTCGGCGCTGAAAGGCGGACTGGACTCGGTCATCACCGGCTATCGCGATCACGGCCATATGCTGGCCTACGGCATCGACCCCAAGGTGATCATGGCCGAGCTGACCGGCCGCCATTCGGGCATTTCGAAGGGCAAGGGCGGCTCGATGCACATGTTCAGCGTCGAGCATGGGTTCTACGGCGGCCACGGCATCGTCGGCGCTCAAGTGCCGCTCGGCTCGGGCCTCGCCTTTGCGCACAAGTATCGCGGCGACGGCGGCGTGTGCCTCGCCTACTTCGGGGACGGCGCGGCCAACCAAGGCCAGGTCTACGAAAGCTTCAACATGGCCTCGCTGTGGAAGCTGCCGATCGTCTTCGTGATCGAGAACAACCAGTACGCGATGGGCACGGCGGTGCAGCGCTCCTCGGCCGAGACGCATTTCTATCGCCGCGGCACCGCGTTCCGCATTCCCGGCATGCAGGTCGACGGCATGGACGTGCTCGAAGTGCGCAAGGCGGCCGAGATCGCGATCGAGCACGTGCGCGGCGGGAATGGGCCGGTGCTCATGGAGCTCAACACCTACCGCTACCGCGGGCACTCGATGTCGGACCCAGCGAAGTACCGCACGCGCGAGGAAGTGCAGGGGGTGCGCGAGAAGCGCGATCCCATCGAACATGCGAAGAGTGAATTGATCGAGATGGGCGTGAACGAGGCAAGCTTGAAGGACATCGACAAGCGCGTGCGCGGCGTGGTCGGCCAGGCGGCTGACTTCGCCGAAAGCTCGCCCGAGCCGGACGCGGCCGAACTCTACACCGACGTGCTGGTGGAGAGCTACTGATGGCGATCGAACTCAAGATGCCCGCGCTCTCCCCGACGATGGAGGAGGGCAAGCTCGCCAAGTGGCTGGTCAAGGAAGGCGACGAAGTCTCCTCCGGCGACATCCTCGCCGAGATCGAGACCGACAAGGCGACGATGGAGTTCGAGGCGGTGGACGAGGGTACGATCGGCAAGATCGTCGTACCCGAAGGCACCGAAGGCGTGAAAGTCGGCACGGTCATAGCCATGCTCTCCGGCGAGGACGAGGAATCCGGCGCGAGCGAATCGCGAACTTCCAAGCCCGACGTGGACAAAGATCCAAAAGATCAGGCTCCCAAGACCGAAGCCCCCGAACAACAACTCAAGGCCGACGAGTCCGACGCGGACAAGGGCGACAGCAAGCTGGAGACCGGCACCGCCCAGCTCGCCAGCGAAGTGAAGCCAGCCGCGCCCGAAGTCCCGCACGGGGTCAACATGAAGACCTCGACCGTGCGCGAAGCCCTGCGCGACGCCATGGCCGAGGAGATGCGCCGCGACGAGCGCGTCTTCGTGATGGGCGAGGAAGTCGCCGAGTACCAGGGCGCCTACAAAGTCACCCAAGGCCTGCTCGAGGAGTTCGGCCCCACCCGCGTGATCGACACCCCGATCACCGAATACGGTTTCGCCGGCATCGGCACCGGCGCCGCGATGGGCGGGCTGCGTCCGATCGTCGAGTTCATGACCTTCAACTTCGCCATGCAGGCGATCGACCACATCATCAACTCGGCCGCCAAGACCAACTACATGTCGGGCGGCCAGATGCGCTGCCCGATCGTGTTCCGGGGACCCAACGGCGCCGCTGCCCGCGTGGCCGCCCAGCACTCCCAGAACTATGGGCCGTGGTACGCCTCAGTGCCGGGCCTTGTCGTGATCGCGCCCTATGACGCATCGGACGCCAAGGGCCTGCTCAAGGCGGCGATCCGCTCGGAAGACCCGGTGGTGTTCCTGGAGAACGAGCTGGTCTACGGCCGCAACTTCGAACTGCCCGAGATGGACGACCACGTGCTGCCGATCGGCAAGGCACGCGTGGTGCGCGAGGGCAAGGACGTGACGATCGTTTCGTACTCGATCGGGGTCGGCGTCGCGCTGGAGGCGGCCGAGACGCTGGCGGGCGAGGGCATCGAGGCCGAAGTGCTCGACCTGCGCACGTTGCGCCCGCTCGACAAGGAGGCGGTGCTCGCCAGCCTCAAGAAGACCAATCGCATGGTCGTCGCCGAAGAGGGCTTCCCGGTGTGCTCGATCGCCTCCGAGATCATCGCGATCTGCATGGAAGAGGGCTTCGACGACCTCGACGCCCCGGTCCTGCGGGTCTGCGACGAGGACGTGCCGCTGCCGTACGCGGCCAACCTCGAGAAGGCGGCGCTGATCAACTCGGACCGTGTCGTCGAAGCGGTGAAGAAGGTCTGCTATCGCTAAAATCGTGTACCCCTGACGCCTCAGCGGGGCGTCAGGAGACCGTGCTGGTGTACTTGTTGCAGGTCATCGCCGGGCTGGCCGGAGTGGTCTGGTAGATCTGCGTGAGGTCCCGGCTGGAGCGGACGGTGAAGGAGGCGATCGACGAGAGCGTTGGCCTCCCGATCACCGCCGATCCGACGAGCGGCTGATAGTCGTACTGCACCTCGACGAACATCACCGCCTCGTTGGTGCCGGCGTAGACCTCGCGGCCGGTCGGCCCCATGCCGACAGCGAACTGGTCGCCGGTGACGCCGTAGGAGGAGGTGACCCGCTTGGCACCCATGCAGCGCTGCCAATGGATGTATTGCATGTTGCCCGAGGTGTTGAACTCCAGGCTGCTGATGATGATCCGGCCGTTGGCGAAGAGCCCCATCTGCGAACCGGCGTGGAGATTGGCGCCGATCAGCAGATCGTCGATGTCGCTCTCGTATATCTTGCGATTGGAGAGCGTGGAGTAATCACCAATTCGCGAGGCGTTGTCGGCGATCTGGATGGCGACTTGCCCGATCTTCATCGTCGCGACGGAATAGTTCGCCACCTCGATGCCGCCAAGGCCCGCGATCATGAGGAACGGCGTTGCCAGCGCGAACTCGGTCATCGCGATGCCGGAACGCTGCTCGCGCAGGCGGCCGAACAGATCGGCGAGGGTCACGTGCAGTTTCTCACCGTGGGGTTCACGACAAGGTTCGACCAAGGCTGGTTCGCCAGCACGGTCTTCGAGGTGAGTGTGTAGTTCGGGCTCATGCCGAGGAACTTCCACAAGGGGAACGGCCGCGGGTACGTGGTCGTGACCTGATAGACCACGACGTCGCGCGAACCGCCTTGGCCGGAACTGCCCTGAGTGCTGTCCCACATGCCGTTGTCGTTGATGTCCTCGTACGGCTCGCCGGCGTCGCAGCGTCCGTTCTTGTTGGTGTCGGTGTAGTCCTCCGGTTTGCCGATGCCCGAGAAGGAGGCGTAGGAGGTCCGATTGAAGGTGAGCGTCGCATTGGGCGCGATGTCCTGGACGACCTTTGTCACGGCGGCGTCGATCGCGCTTGTGTTGTCAGATGCGAACTCGAGCGTGGAGGACCGGGCGGCTTGCTGGATCGCGCCTTCGAGCAGGGCCTGGGTGTAAAGGTTATAGGACAAGTCGAAGATGCCCATCAGCATGACGAGCAGCACCGGGGTGAGCAGGGCGAACTCGATTACGGCGACGCCGCGTTCGTCATCGGCAAGGCGTGGGTCGCGCGTGGTCATTTGATGACCCGCAAGTCGCCGATCGCGGAGGCGATCGCTGCGAAGGCGGCAGAAAGCTGAGTCGCGTTGTTAGCTTGGAACCAGTGGTTGGCACCGGCGCAATTCTTCATGAGGTCTGTCACCGTGGTGCCGAAACCGATGACCCACACCGTGATGTTCTTGTTCTTCACCGCATTGCAGGCGTAAGTGAAGCGCTTCTCCACTGTCTGCGTCAGGGTGTAGGGCGAACTCGAGCTCCAGCGCCTTTGCGAGAGTGGTTCAACGCCGTAGCTGCCGTAAGAGTAGTCGAGCGGTTGCGTCAGGCCGTCTGTGAGGAAGATCAAGTGCCGCATTGTCGGACGGCCATTCACATCGCCGTTCTCGCTGGCAAAGATCCCGGTGGGGGAGATCAACCTTCCGCCCCAGATCATCCCGATGTCGTGATAGGTACTACCTTCGGCGACCAATGAATCGATGTAGCTGGACACGTCCGACGAGGTCATCTCGGCAAGCTTACGCGCGCGGCCGGGGCATGCGGTGAAGCCGTAATCGGATGCCCGCATATAATTGGTGGTGCTGTCCACGGTCGCGGGCGACCAGTAACCGCCCGAGGATGTGACTGCGCGCAGCCAGGACTGTTCGTGCAGCATCGGTCGCCACTGGGTGTCCGGATTGGTCTTCACCGGTACAGCGTCGATATCGAGATCGCGGGCGCGCGACAGATCGACGTTGTTGTAGTCGTTGATGATGTACGTCGCCCGCTCTTCGATGCAGCCCTTGAACGTGGAAGTCTCGTTGGTCGGGTTGGACGGGACGTTGCCGGTGCGGAAGGTCTTGCTGCCCCCTAGGTAGAGCGCATTGTCCGTGGAGCCCTTGAAGCTGCTCACGTCGACCGGAGTGGACTGATACCGCCACCTCCAGGCGGCCGAGTAGCCGGTGCCGGTATATACCGCCGAGCGGCTCTCGACATTGGTCGAATCCGCCATCCATGATGATTTCAGAAGGAATCCGACGTTCACGTTCGTCGAATAGGGGACGAAGCCGTAACGGATGCGAACCCCTTGCGTTTTCTTCGACTCGACGCTCGTGTAAAAGTCTTTCACGACCTGACGCAAGGTGTCGATCTTGCTCTTTGGATCGGTCGAAACCGCCTTGTCGTTCATCGACCCGGTCGTATCGAGGACCATCATGATGTCGGTGTTGGCGTAGTTGAACTGCGCCGAGCACTTGACGTTGACCGGCACGCTTGCGAACCCGAAGATCTTCATGATCGTCGTCGGCACCGTCGCCGTGGCCACGCCGTTGACCGAGTAATCGTTCCCCAGCGTCATGGTGTACGAGCGGTTGGTCGTGCCATACGCGCCGCTGTTGAAGTTCAGATCGAAGAAGCGGTTGCCGATCGTGGCGGCGTCACTGGGTAGCACGCCATCGGTCACGACCGTGGCGCCCAGCTTCTTGCGCGCGGCGAGGACGCCGGCGTCGCAGGCTTGCTGAAGGCGCGCCTGCGACAGGTAGCTCCGTCCCATGTCGATGCCGCCCCCCACCAGCGCCAGCATGGGGACGACCGACGCGGCGATGATCAGCAGCGTGTTGCCGGCGCGGTCCGACACGAGGCGACGCACCAGATCGGCCGTCCATCGGGGCAAGAGATTGGTCAGGCGCGGCATCGGCGCGGGAAACTCCGGATATCGAGGATGCCGCATAGGCGCTTGGCCGTAACACTTTGGGTAATCTAGATGGTTAACGCGCGATCAACGTGGCCGATGCTGGCTTGCCAAGCACCGATGCCATCTTCATGCCCCGCGCATGGCCGATACCGATCCGCTTGTTCAGACCCTCCCGGCCATTGCCCGCCTGGCCACCACGTACGCGCCGGCAATGGCACGCCCCGCCACGCTGGCGATGCTGGCGCTCGACGCTCGCCTCGCGGGGCTCATCCGCAACTCGCGCGAGCCGATGCTCGCCCAGTTGCGGCTGGCCTGGTGGCGAGAGACGCTAGGGCAGAACCCCGCGAACTGGCCCGAGGGGGAGCCACTTCTCTCCGCCTTGCGCAGCTGGGCCGGGACACATCATGGTCTTGTCTCGCTGGTCGAGGGTTGGGAAGCGCTTACCATGCCGCCGCCGCTGAGCGCGCAAGCCGTGGAGGCATACGGTGCCGGGCGGGGCCGAGCGGCCGAAGGCCTGGCGAGCGTCGTCGGCGCGCCGCAGGACGCGCACGCGGCCTACCGCCTGGGGCGGATCTGGGCCGTCGAGGACCTGGCGATGCGCCTCACGCGTCCTGAGGAGCGCGCCGCGGTCATGGAGGTGATCGACCGCGAACCCCGGGAGCTGCCAAAGGTTGGCCGTGCGCTGCGGCCGATCCGGGTTCTGGCCGCCCTGGCGCGAAGGCGGCGGTTGAAGGGTGAAGCCGACCCGGCGCTTTCTCCCGGCGCCATGCTGCATGCCATGCGGGTGGGATTGCTGGGCCTATGAGGCCCTGCTAGCCTTAACGGCATGGGGCATTTTTCATGAACCGCATCGTCTTGGGCGCGGTCGCGGCGCTGTTGTTCGTGGCTGCAGGGCTGTTCTGGCTGCAGGGCCGCGCCGAAGTCGAGCGCAGCGCGCCACCGCTTCCCTCCGCACCGGTTGCCAGCGAGGATCCCGAAGAACTGCCCACTGCCGATCTCGGCGACATAGAGGGACCGGATCTGCCGGAGGCGAGCGCGCTCAGCCGCGAGCAGAAGCGCTTCGCCCGGTACGATCGCGATCGGGACGGTCGTATCACGCGCAACGAACTGATGTCCTCGCGCACCGCTGCCTTTCGCAAGCTCGACAAGGACGGCAACAACCTGCTGACGTTCGAAGAGTGGGCCGCGGCCACGTCGGACAAGTTCGCGCAGGCGGACGCGAACCACGACATGTGGCTCTCGCCGGCCGAGTTTCGGACGACCGCGCCTAAACCCAAGGCCAAGCCTAAGTGCAGCTGCTGAGCGCGAGGCTCAGGCGGCGAGTACCGCGTGCCGGCCCATCCAGTCGACGAGGGCACGCTTGGCGCGCTCGGTGTAGGCTTCCTTGCGCTGCTTCTTCTTGACCTCGTGCAGAGGCGGGAAGAGGCCGAAGTTGATGTTCATCGGCTGATAGCTTTCGGCCTCCGCGTCGCCGGTGATGTGGGCGAGCAGGGCGCCGAGCGCCGTGGTGCGGGGAGGGGGCGACCAAGTCTGGCCGGACAACTCGCCGGCGGTCATCAGGCCGACGAGCAAGCCGACGGCGGCACTCTCGACATAGCCCTCGCAGCCAGTGATCTGGCCGGCGAACCGGACGTGCGGCGCGCTCTTAAGCCGCAGCTGCCTGTCGAGCAGCACCGGCGCGTTCAGGAAGGTGTTGCGGTGCAGCCCGCCCAGGCGTGCGAATTCGGCATTCTCAAGACCGGGAATGGTGCGGAATAGGCGCACCTGCTCGGCATGCTTCAGCTTGGTCTGGAAGCCGACCATGTTCCACAAGGTGCCGAGCTTGTTGTCCTGCCGCAGCTGGACGACCGCATGAGGCCAGCGGCCGGTCCTCGGATTGTCGAGCCCGACCGGCTTCATCGGCCCGAAGCGCAGCGTGTCGAGCCCGCGCTCGGCCATGACCTCGATCGGCATGCAGCCGTCGAAGTAGGGCGTGTTGGCCTCCCATTCCTTGAACGAGGTCTTCTCGCCCGCGAGGAGGCCGGCATGGAATGCGAGGTACTGCTCGCGGTCCATGGGGCAGTTGATGTAGTCCTTGGCCTCGCCGCCCATCTTCGAAGGCTTGTCCCAGCGCGAGGCCATCCAGCACACATCCATGTCGATGGTGTCGCGGTAGACGATGGGCGCGATCGCATCGAAGAAAGCCAGGCTGTCGGCACCGGTCGCGGCGCCAATGCTCTGGGCGAGCGCGGCGGCGGTGAGGGGGCCGGTGGCCACGACCGTGATACCGGTGTCGGGCACACGATCGACCCGCTCGCGCACGATTTCCAGCGTGGGTTGTGCCGCAAGGGCAGCTTCGACTTCTGCTGAGAACACGTCCCGATCTACCGCCAGGGCAGAGCCTGCCGGCACCTGTGCCTTGGCGGCGGCCCGCATGACCAGCGAATCCAGGCGACGCATCTCGTGGTGCAGCAAGCCGACCGCATTCTTCTCGTCGTCGTCAGAGCGGAAGGAATTGGAGCATACCAGTTCGGCCAGTGCGTCCGTCTGGTGGGCAGGCGTGCGCTCTCCGGTGCCGCGCATCTCCGACAACCGCACCCGAACACCGCGCCGGGCAAGCTGCCAGGCCGCTTCGCTCCCTGCCAGGCCGCCGCCGATGATGTGGACTTGGTGGGACACGCACACTCAGCCGGTAACCGGTAGCCGAACCTTGCCGTCCTCGTCGCGCTCCAGCGCGCTGTAGGCGATCACAGCCGAGAGCGGCAGGTCGGCGTAGATGTGGGGGAACAGCGCGCCGCCACGCGAGGGCTCCCACTTTACCGCGCCGCCGATGGCCTCAAGATCCACCGCGGCGACATGCAGGTCCTGCTGGCCGGCAAAGTGCTTGGCAACGGTTTCGTCGAGCTGCTCGGCCGTAGACAAATGGATGTAGCCGTCCGCCTTGTCCACCGGTGCCCCTTTGAAGACACCGGTTTCCAGCTCGGCCATCTGCGCGCTCGTGAGCACCTTGTAGGCGACGAGCGCGGTCACGCGTCGTCCTCCCCCTCGGGCGCATCCTCGTCGTTGGGATCGAGCTGGTCGCGGTCGATGGTCGTGGCGATACCGACGTCGTCCGCCCGGCGCGCCAGCATCTCCTCGACGACCGCCTCTTCCGCCTCGTTCTCCGGCGTCTCCGTCTCATCGATGCGCACGGCGCTGACGACGTGCTCGTTGGCGGCGACATCGAAGAGGCGAACCCCCGCGCTGCCCCGGCCGATCACGCGCAAGCTGTCGAGACCGATGCGGATCAACTTCGCCTGGTCGGTGACGAGCATCAGCTGGTCGGCCTTGGTCGCGGCGAAACTGGCGACAACCGGGCCGTTGCGAGCGATGTTGTCGATATTGGTGATGCCCTGGCCGCCTCGGCCGGTGCGCCGGTATTCGTAAGCCGATGACAGCTTGCCATAGCCATTGGCGCATACGGTCAGGATGAATTGCTCGCCGAGCGACAGTTCGGCGAAGCGGTCGGCGGGCATATCGGGTTCGCCCTCGCGCTCGGCTTTCCACGGCGCGTAACGAAGATAGATCTCGCGCTCCTCGGCATTGGTGCCGACGCGGTGCAGGATCGAGAGCGAAACCACCTCGTCGTCGGCCTTGAGGGTCATACCCCTGACACCGGTGGACGTGCGGCTCTGGAACTCGCGAACGTCATCACCGGCGAAGCGGATCGCCTTGCCCAGGCGCGTCGCGAGCAGGACGTCATCCTCGGGACCGAGCAGGGCCACGCCGATGAGTCGGTCATCGCTCTCGTCCTCGAAGCGCATGGCGAACTTGCCGTTGGAGGGGATGTTCGCGAAGGCATCCATGGCGTTGCGGCGCACGTTGCCCTTGGCGGTGGCGAACACCACGTGGAGCGCGCCCCAAGTACCTTCGTCCTCGGGCAACGGAAGGACGGTCGCGATCGTCTCGTCCTTGTCGAGCGCCGGCAGGAGGTTGACGATCGGGCGTCCGCGCGTCGCAGGACCGCCTTCGGGCAAACGCCAGACCTTCAGGCGATAGACCTTGCCGCTGGTCGAGAAGAACAGCACCGGGTTATGCGTCGAGGTGACGAACATGTCGGAGACGACATCCTCGTCCTTCGTCGCCATGCCGGCGCGGCCCTTGCCGCCACGGTTCTGCGCACGGAAGGTCGAGAGCGGCGTACGCTTGATGTAGCCGTCCATGGTCACAGTCACGACCATATCGTCGCGCTCGATCAGGTCCTCGTCCTCGATCCCTTCGGCGGCGCTGGTGATCTCGGAAAGGCGCGGCGTCGCGAACTGGTCTCGCACTGCCACCAGTTCCTCGCGCATCACAGCATGGAGCTTTACTCGGTCCGCGAGGATGGCGAGGAATTCCTCGATCTTCGTCGCGAGTTCCTTGAGCTCGTCGCCGATCTCGTCCCGGCCAAGCGCGGTGAGGCGGTGCAGGCGCAGATCGAGGATAGCGCGCACCTGGATCTCGGAAAGCCGGTAAGTTCCCCCGGTTTCCTCGGCACTAGGCTCGATCGCCTCGACGAGACGGATATAGGGCGCGATGTCGCCGATCGGCCATTCCTTGGCCATCAGGCGGGCGCGTGCCTCCGCCGGATTGGGCGCACTGCGGATGATCGCCACGACTTCGTCGAGGTTCGACACGGCCACGACCAGGCCGAGCAGGATATGGGCCCGGTCGCGCGCCTTGTTCAACTCGAACTTGGTCCGGCGGGTGATGACCTCTTCGCGGAACTGAATGAAGGCCTGGATGATGTCGCGCAGCGACAGGGTCTCGGGCCGACCGCCACGGATCGCCAGCATGTTGGCGGGGAAGCTCGACTGTGCCGGAGTGTGACGCCACAGCTGGTTCAGCACGACTTCCGGCGTCGCGTCGCGCTTGAGGTCGATGACGACGCGCACGCCCAGGCGATTGGACTCGTCGCGGATGTCGGAGACGCCCTCGATCCGCTTGTCCTTGGCGGCTTCGGCGATCTTCTCGACGAGACCGGACTTGCCGACCTGGTAGGGGATCGAGGTCAGCACGATCGAGCGCGAGCCGCGGCTCGATCCGCGCCCTTCCTCGATCTCGTGCCGGCAGCGCATGATGATCGAGCCGCGTCCCGTCAGGTAAGCGGCGCGAGCGCCGGCCTTGCCGAGGATGAGCGGGGCAGTCGGGAAATCCGGACCGGGGATGATGTCGAAGAGCTCCTCGGCGCTGATCGCCGGGTTCTCCATCATGGCCAGACAGCCATCGATCACTTCGCCGAGATTGTGCGGCGGGATATTGGTCGCCATGCCGACCGCGATACCGCCGGCCCCGTTGACGAGCAGGTTGGGAAAGCGGGCGGGCAGGACCTGCGGCTCCTGACGGGAGCCGTCGTAGTTGTCCTGGAAGTTGACCGT
>Ga0070671_100000930_pt1 | contig 21431 bp, 18 predicted proteins | sample KBSS73metaG_FD_65341 | JGI IMG/M metagenome (GOLD analysis project Ga0070671, IMG submission 65341) | Switchgrass rhizosphere microbial communities from Kellogg Biological Station, Michigan, USA - KBS S7-3 metaG | ecosystem: Host-associated > Plants > Roots > Rhizosphere > Soil ...
GTAAACGCCGTAGCGCCGGGGCCGGTATGGACACCGCTCATTGTATCCACATTTGACAATGAAAAAATCAAAAACTTTGGAAGTGAAACGGCGATGAAACGCGCCGGGCAGCCGTCGGAACTTGGTCCGGCTTATGTATTCCTGGCTTCGGATGATTCATCATTCATAACCGGGCAAGTGATCCATGTAAATGGCGGCGAGGTAGTTAACGGATAAAAAACATTTTTAAATTTAATCGGCATTAGCGTGCAGGCTATCCGTCGCAGCGATGCATGTGGTAAAGCATTTTTCGTCGAAATAAATTCAACCTGCCTGTCGGCAGGCAGGTTCATTACTCGTTATCGACCTTTTTGGGGTAGGACTTCCGGGTGTGCATAAATTTTCAAGGATAATACTATTTGTTAAAACAAGCAACATGGATAAGTTTTAAAATACTTATCTTTTGTGCAGTTAAGGCTTGTGCTATAAAATACCAGAAGGTCAGGTAATTATTTCAGTTGCTCAAACCATATTGGTGAAAACCTGTTAATTATCTCGAAGCTGAGTACTCTGGCTTAATTAACCTTTTTATTTTTTACTTTTTGTATGGAAAAAGACCGGCCGGTTATCTCGGATGATGATCAATTCACAACTATTTCAAACCAATTGCCTTTGTTGATATCGGCCTGCCGGGCCGACGGGAGCTACTATTTTTTTAATTCGGCATGGCAGGATTTTACCGGCGCCGCTTCCAAACATGAAAATTACACGGATTGGTCAAACTATGCTCAGCCGAATGATTCGCAAGCCAGCTTCGACATCCCCAGCAAGGATAAAACAGAATTTCAACGAATATACCGCCTGAAACGCCACGACGGGGTTTACAGATGGATAGCGGAACGATGCGTACCCCGTTTTGAAGACGGCGATAATTTTGCCGGCTATGTAGGATATGGCATTGACATTCAGGGCGTACTGGACGAGCAGCAATTAAAAGGCGATTGGCTGAGTTTTGTTGGGGCGCAAACCGAGGGGCTAAATGAAGAGCTCGCCGCCACAAACGAAGAGTTAAGCGCCGCCAACGAAGAGCTTGGGCATACACAGGAAAGCCTGGCAGAGCTAAACCGGCATTTGGAAAACATTGTAGCAGAACGAACGAGCGCATTACTTGAAAGCCAGCAAATTGCACGACAGTTAAATGAAGAACTGGCAACAACCAATGAAGAACTGGCGGCAGCAAATGAAGAATTGAGCACCACCAACGAAGAATTGATAGCCACTAATGAAGAACTGGCCGAAAGCCGGGATGAGATTATCAAAAGTGAGAAACTATTTAAATCGATTGCCTTAAATATTCCAAAATCATTGATACTGGTTATTGGGAAAGACCACAGGTTCCTGGCTGTTGAAGGTGACCTGATGAGTAAAATGGGCTTTGACGGGCGGGATTATGTTGGGAAACATCCTTCTGAAGTTGCCACGCCCGAAAGATACGAGGCTAATAAACATTTATATGCCCGGGTGCTGGCAGGCGAGCAATTCACGATTGACCGGAAGGGACAAGCTGATGAAGACTACCGGATAGAGTTTGTGCCGCTCCGGGATGACGCGAATGAGGTGTATGCCGGATTGGTAATTGCCCTGGATATTACTGACATCAAGCAGGCTGAAGAAAAAAGTGCAAAACTGGCGGCGATTGTAACCTCTTCTGATGATGCGATTGTCAGCAAAACACTTGACGGGATTGTCACCAGTTGGAACGCGTCGGCAGAAAGGATGTTCGGATATTCTGAAAAGGAAATGGTTGGCCAGCCGATTTTAAAAATCATTCCGAATGACCGGAAGGATGAAGAACCCAACATCCTTCAGCAATTGCGTAAAGGCCGGCGGGTGGATCATTTTGAAACTAAAAGAATAGCAAAGGACGGTAAGATACTGGATGTTTCTTTAACCATTTCGCCGGTGAAGGATAGTGAGGGTCATATCATCGGCGTATCTAAAATTGCCCGCGATATTTCTGAACAAAAGCTGGACGAACAGCGGAAGAATGATTTCATCGGCATGGTTAGCCACGAGCTGAAAACGCCGCTTACTTCGCTCACCGCAATTATACAGCTGCTGCAAGCCAAGATAGGAAACGGCGAAGACACCAATATTACAGTGCCTTTAAAGAATGCCAACAAGCAGGTAAAAAAAATGGCCACCATGATCAATGGTTTTTTGAATATATCCCGGCTCGAATCGGGGAAGATGCTCATTGTTAAAGATGAGTTTCTCTTTAACGAGCTGCTTCGGGAGGCCGTTGATGAAACCCAAATGATTTCGGCTGATTATGATATCCGTTTTAACGATACCCAACCAGTAAGTGTTTTTGCAGACAAGGATAAGATCGGATCGGTAATTTTGAATTTGCTGAGTAATGCCGTTAAATATTCGCCGAAATCAACTACCATCGATGTTGATTGTAAGGTTATAAACGGGAAGGTGCGTGTAAGTGTAAAAGATGAGGGAATAGGCATTAAACCAACCGATGTGAAAAAGCTATTCGACCGGTACTATCGTGTAGAAACGGACGACACGCGGCATATTGCCGGTTTCGGTATTGGACTATACCTAAGTGCTGAAATTATCCGGCAACACCAGGGCAATATTTGGGCAGAGAGCGAACCAGGCAAAGGATCGACATTTTATTTTGAACTTCCCCTTAAATAGTTCCGGGTAGTTTTTCGGCCAATCGCGGCGGTTCTTTTCTGGCTCCGTTGGCAGCGTACATTTGTCAATTCAGTGGCTATTTATGGCTTTAAAAAGTATTCGGGCACAGAACATATTGTTTCTTTAATTGTTGACGAAATACACCGATCTCCTGCGGTTATTACCTGATCTTTTGCTTACTGTAACTTTCTCAAATGGGCCAATAACATGAACAAAAAATTGAAGCATAAACATTACAAGTTCATTAACAACGAAACGGATAATGTCATCTATCTGCTTTCTGTTCCCGCGGACAAAGATGATGTCAGGGAAATTCTTGAAAACACGAAACACAAACTAGCCGTGGAGAACGGAATATATATTGACAGCATTTATTATATCGAAATAACTGAAGAAGAGACACACCACTGACAACGCGCAGTTAGTCGAAATCTTAAATCAGGTTTCAAACACTTTTCAATCGTTGAAGTTTCTTTACTAACAAACCGCAAATAAAACGATACACTTACTTTGATACATTCTTGCTAAAACTATGAGAATACCAACAGAAAGACACGCGATAAAAGTAAACCCGGATACCAAAAGAGTGATAGCGCGGTATTTTTTTAATGGCGAACATAGAGCAAAGGATATTATCAGGCGGGTTATGGACTTTTCTGAAGATGAAGTTTTTTCTATCGTATCACCATTACTCCAAGAATTTTCGCAACGGCACCGGAATATTACAAAAATCCTGTACCGGAATTGCAATCGTGTAAGGGGATATATTGAAGCGCTCGAGATGGATTTCGAAGAGCTTACGCACTGGAGAAAACTGCTTATCGGCTCTTATTTCACCCATGAATATTCTATTGAATCAGCCGCTTTTTTTAATCCGTCCATTATCGAGGATCCCGATCAAACCGATGTTGAGGTCGGCCAAAAGCGACTGATCATTAGTTTTAGGGCTGTTGGTGAGGGGCATATATCGTCAATTGTTTTCAGAAGGGCCATTATTGATAAGGGTCATCATTTGGAAATATTGCCAACGGGAAATTATGTAGATGGTGCAGAAGTGATCCGTGATGCCGTTTATGAAAAAAAACTTTTTTTTGAACGGATAGTCACAGCCCGTATCGATAATACCGTTATCCAGGAGCTTGAAGGAAAACTTAGTGACAAATTTGATTATGATACGCTGCAACGCACAATTGGTGTTCTTCAAGCCCGGCAAATCAGCGATCACAGGAAAACAGAACTGGAGAAAGTGCTGTGGCTATCCGACTCCTACAGCAATATTACCTTCTCGCTTGACACCGATATTTCTGACCGCGTTATATTCCCGATGTCAGAGTTAGAGCGTAAAGGTATAGAGGACGCCCGTTTTGTAAAATTCACCGACAATGATGGTTCCGTTATCTATTACGCTACCTATACTGCTTTTGACGGGGCATTAATTATGCCTAAATTATTGCAAACCACCGATTTTTATAACTTCAAGATCCGGCCGCTTCATGGTGCTGGCGCTAAGAATAAAGGGTTGGCTTTATTTCCAAGGAAGGTGAATGGCAATTACACCATGCTCTCGCGGGTAGACGGATGCAATAATTACATTATGTATTCCAACAACATTAATTTGTGGGAAAACCCGCATCTTTTACAACAACCGTCGTGTTCCTGGGAACTTATCCAAGTGGGTAATTGCGGATCGCCGATAGAAACTGAACATGGCTGGCTGGTTATTACCCACGGTGTTGGTCCGATGCGCAGATACGTTCTTGGCGCATTGCTGCTTAAAATTGACGACCCTTCTGTAGTGGTCGGCAGACTCAAAGAGCCTATATTATCGCCTAACCAGGATGAGCGTGAAGGCTATGTTCCCAACGTGGTGTATTCGTGCGGGGGGATTGTCCATAACGATAAATTAATAATCCCTTACGGACTGTCTGATTACTCATCCTCGTTTGTAACTATTGATCTCAGGGCGCTTCTGGATAAAATCATATCGGATACTGTGTATTGACCTCGGTCAGACGAGCGCTTCCTTTATATTAACCGGTTTAGGTGTATTTGCTGGGTTCACCTTAAATGCCTCCAGCACACTCAAATGAGCAATCAGATAGGCTAGTGTGCTTTCGGCACCCTGGTTTTGATTTATCCCTTGTGGGTGCAAGCCATCGTAACATCCCTTGGTCTCAGAATTATAAACTGGCATGCAAAGCGAATTTCGCCCGAGGAACCAGGCGTATACTGCAAACAATTTCTCCAGGTATTGCCGGTCGTTTGTCATCCGGTAAACCTGCGTATACATCAATACCATGGCCATGCTGTCAATTGCCTGCTGATCGTACGAGGGCATCTTTCCGTCCCGCGTATACCAGCCGTTATTCCCTACCGGATTGAAGCATTTGGAATTTAGAGTTGCCTTTTCAAGAAAATTCATTGATTCAAGGGCAATTTTCATTACGTTCTGGTCCCTCGTTACTTCAGCTGAGTGAAATAATGCTAACGGCAGAATGGCATTGTCGTAGGTAAGGCAATCTTCAAACCACTGCCAATTTTCCCCCTTCAACCTTTTGTAGGCGTTTGTTAGCATGGATGTCAGTTGATCCAATACATTCCAGGTGGCATAATCAGACGGGCATACCTTCAGATAATAACTGATCCCTATAATGGCATTGGCGGCGCCCCTTAGGTGAACCAGGTCTTTGAAATTTGGATGGGCGCGGTGAAATAGTTCTATGCCCAATTTGCTGTAAGAGCCTTCCGGAGCGTGCCCTATCAGATAACCCAATGCCCATATAGCACGGCCAAAAGCGTCTTCGGATCCTTTTTCATCTAAGTATTCCTTTTGATAGCTTAAAAAATTCCGGAAATAACCGTTGTCGTTCTGCATATACAGAAGAAAACTCATATAAACAGGCACTAACTCAAAAGCTTCTTTATAACCAAGTTCTATGGCCATTAAAGACATAATCAGGGCACGAGAATTATCGTCTACACAATATCCTTCTTTCCAGTTGGGTATTCCGTATTTAGCATGCTGGATAACCCCGGTATGATCTGTTAACTGTTTAATATAACTGAGGTCGAATTCAGGCATAATTTCCGGATCGATGATCGAATTGAAAATACGTTGACTGATATCCGGACATTCTATCGCTTCTTTAATAATGTTTACATACTGCTTTCCAATAACGGGCCATCGCAAATTCAGCCCGTAAGCGTAGGCATTTTCCCTGATCGATCTTAATTTATCGGGATTATCCAAAAGACCATTAATCACCATCGTCAAACCGCTATCGTCTTTAAAATCGAACAGTCTTCCCCGGCCATCAGACAGTATTTCCGTGGCGTGCCAGTAGGGCGTAGCTACAACTGCAGCACCAGCCCCAATAGCATAGGCCAGCGTGCCACTGGTTATCTGCGCTTCATTCAGATAAGGAGAAACATATATATCGGCCGACGAAAGATAATTGATAAGTTCTTCTTCGGTTACATAACGATTGATAAATACCAAATGATCATTTACCCCGAGCTCCTTAGCCAGCTGAATCAAATATTCACGATACTCCTCGCCCGAGCTTTTTAAAATATCAGGATGCGTTGAACCGAGGATGACGTACAAAACATCAGGATGTTTTTTTACAATATCGGGAAGAGCCTTTATCACAGTTTCGAGGCCTTTGTTTCGGCTGATCAGACCGAACGTTAATAGTATGCGCCGGTTTTTAAACACTGGATCTGTTTTAAACGGATTATGCGCGGGTGTATCAATATCAGGCGCGCCGTGCTGAACATAACATATCTTAGTAGCGGGTATGTTGTATAGTTCGCTTAGCAGATTTACGGCTATTTTGCCCATTACTACAATTCTGTCTGCCCGGTAGGCTATGGCCTGCAATATAATTTTCTGTTGGTAGGATGGCTTTTTTAGCACCGTATGAAAAATGGCGATCAATGGTTTTTCGAGCTGATTTACCAGCGACAGCACATATATGCCGTTGTCCCCACCATATATTCCAAACTCATGTTGTAAAATGCAGCAATCCGCATCGCTTGAATTAATAAAATCGGCTGCCCGGCTGTAATCTTCCTGCGAATATTGATTGATAATAAATTTTACCTCATCAGGGTAATTGCATACCCGGTCTTTTCCTGCATCAATAGCGACAACAGAGGTGTTATTTTCTGCGAGTTGTCTGCTCCGCGTATTGGAGTTTATTGCTTGAATTATATTTTTGTTAAACGACGCCAAACCACATTCCCGTGGTGGATAGGTAGAGACATATGTTAAGTTCATCTTTAAGTATTAATTAATTACTTAACACTTATAAAAAAATTAAGTTTGTATATAACATCCAACTTTATAGATAGTTGCACCTTTTCCCTGGTGGTAATCGATATTTAATTTAAAATACCCTCATTATATCTGAACGGCGATAACAAAACTGAAACAAACAATGGTATATCAATTGTTCTGATAGGTACATGTAGCTTACATTCAAATCAATTAAAATGAACTTTTTTATTCAAGTCTTTGGACAGGGAAAAGACTTAACCGCATCACAAATGAGCTGCCGTGGAATCGTAGTTTTTGTGATCGCCCTGATATTGATCAGGATATCCGGGCGGCGTTCCTTTGGCATCCGCACACCGCTGGATAACATTATCCTTATTTTATTAGGCGCTATTTTGAGTCGCGCTGTGGTAGGTGCTTCGGAGTTTGTTCCGGTTATTGTAGCCTGCTTTGTTATTGTTCTGCTTCACAGGTTTGTTGGCTGGCTAATTGCCAATTCCAGGTTTTTTGCCAGACTTGTTGAGAGTGACAAAATTATGCTTTTTGAAAATGGCAGATTTCTGCCGCATAACCTGATGAGGGTGCAACTTACAGAAGAAGATGTTATGCAGGGCGTAAGAAAATCGGCGCTTACGGAGGATCTTCATGAGATCAAACATATTTATATTGAGCGTAATGGTGAGATAAGCGCCATTCGAAAAAAATAATTCTGTTAACTCAATCAGTTAAGCCTTTATGTACTTACTAATGGCTTGATAAAATATTTCCGTTTTTCCTTGATTATTAAAAATCAATCTTTAATTTTGTAGTGTACTATTATACTAATACACTAATATGATTCACATCAAGGATCTTGATTTTTGGTATAAAAAGGGACGGCCTGTATTTAAGGGTTTAAACCTTTCGTTAAATCCGGGACATATTTACGGGCTGTTGGGAAAAAATGGAGCAGGTAAATCAACGTTGCTGAAAAGCATCGCGGGCCTTGCCTTTCCTGCATCTGGGAAGTGCCTCATCAACGGTATGGATTCCTCCAAAAGATCAGTATCTATACTTGAGGATTTATTTTTTATACCCGAAGAAATTTATGCGCCATCGCTGACACCGGCGCAATTTTTAAAAAACACCGCAGGCTTTTATCCCAGGTTCAGCGTCACTGATTTTTATGCCAACCTGAAGACCCTCGATGTCGATCCTGAATTGATGATGAGCAGCCAGTCGTACGGGCAGCAAAAAAAGGTGATGATCGCTTTTGGCCTGGCTACAAATACTTCGGTATTGCTCATGGACGAGCCTACTAATGGCCTGGATATTCCCTCAAAGGTGCAGTTCAGAAAACTCATCGCCTCGATGCTTAATGAAGAAAGGTGTATTATTATCTCAACGCACCAGGTGAGAGATCTGGATAGCCTGATCGATACCATCCTGATACTCGACAACCATCAGATCGTGGTCGACACCTCCGTAGATGAAGTAACTGAAAAATTGATATTCGGCACTTTCGATAATACAATTGGAATGAAAGTTTTATACGAAGAAGAAACCATGCGCGGCAAGCATGCCATTATTCAAAATACATCGGGCAAATACAGCAAAATGGATCTGGAGTTACTGTTCAATGGTGTAACAACAGGGGGCACGTTATTGCTGGAAGTTTTAAAAACAGGAGGCGGCCATGAATAACTTTTTTAGTTTGAATCGCTTCTGCCGGCTTTTTGTCAAACACACCGCCGAACATTATCGCGTTTACCTCATGTCGGTAGCAGTATTAACGGGTGTTATCATTCTGGGTGGGGCATTTTTATTTTTCGTTATTCCCGATCCTCCGGATTCCGGGTTCCAGACAGCCACTTTTATTATCCTATTGCTCATCGCCGGTACTATATTCACCAGTACTGTTTTTGCCGACTTCGGTGATAAAAATAAAACGATACCGGCCCTTATCTTGCCGGCAACAGCATTCGAAAAATTCCTGGTAGGCTGGTTGTACTCTTATCCTATTTTCCTGGTGACCTATACCGCTGTTTTTTATCTGGCCCTTTTCGGGTTAAGTATCAGCAGGCACTGGGGCCCAAATCAACACTTTGCAATATTCAGTTTATACCAGGACGAAATGCTGGTCATTTTCATAATCTACTCCGTTTTGCATGCTTTTGCCATTTTCGGAGCGATATTTTTTAAAAATCTGCACTTTATAAAAACGGGATTTGCATTTTTTATTGGTTATGGCATTCTTCTTATATGCAACACGGTGTTTTTAAAACTGCTTACGGGATTAGAGGTAATAAAACTGGCTATGCCCTTTGGGTACCTCAATTTCGACATAGGCACCAAATATTATTCGATAGCTGCCGACCGGCCGGAATCACCTTGGATGTTAGTTACCCTTATTATAGTGACGCTGCTGGTATGGACAGCGGCTTATTACAGATTAAAGGAAAAGCAGGCTTAAAATGGAATTTAAAGACAACGAAGCGATATACCTGCAAATTGCTGCCTTTGTGTGCGAGAATATCCTTACCGGCAAATGGGCTGCCGGGCAAAAGATACTCTCGGTACGCGATCTGGCTGTAGAACTTGAAGTAAACCCCAATACCGTGATGCGCTCGTATGAATTTTTACAGGGATTAGAGGTCGTTTATAATAAACGCGGTCTTGGCCTTTTTGTAGCCGAGGATGGATTTGAAAAAGTTAAAGCCTACAGGAAGCAAAACTTTGTGCAGCAGAACCTGCCGGAATTTTTTAAGAATATATACCTGTTAGGTATTTCGATGGAAGAGATTAAACAGCAATATGAGGAATTCGTGGCGGAGCAGCAAGCCACAAAACTTAAAGAAGAAAAGCATGAGGACAAGCAATAAAATATTGACGGCAACATTAGCGCTGCTGATCATTGGCCTGGCACTTTATGATCTGAGGCTTAAAGCTGAATACAAGAAGGGGGATTACGCCGATCCTTACCGTGATTTTGTAAAGCTGGATCATAAAGATTTTGATGTCGTCGAATTGAATTCATCCACCGCAGCAAACATTATGCTGGTACAAGGCCCCTTCAAAGTGATGGTAACCCCGCAGGCAACGGACTTCGTTGATATCCGCCAGGACAAAAACCGGTTGATCGTCGATGTAAAATTCCGTGATCATTTCAGCGGGGTCAACCCTGAATATGTAGTGTACATCTCCTGCCCTGTCCTATCACGTTTCAAGGCAGATGCACATTATCTGGCCGACGGCGTCAAAGTTACTGATACTGTTGCCAGGGACCTTGGCTGGAGACCTACAGTAATATCGGGTTTTAACGCCGATAGCCTGGTTATACAGGAGGACCATGCAAGCAACGTCAAACTCGAAAATAATAGAATCAATAGTTTTAGGGCTACCGTCGGGCTGAGCGATAAAAGCGGCGCGGCACTAACCATCGGTAAGAACAATCAATTTACCAAAAGCAACCTGGATATCCTGAACAGAAGCAAACTGTGGATTAAGGGGACCGACGTGAATAATTTAAATTATAAACTGGCCGACAGCGCAAGCCTTATCGTTAATGGCGTTTCGGCAAAACACATGCTAAAACTCTATTAGTTATGAAATTAGTCATCAATTCTCTCTCAAAAACCTATGCTAATGGCGTAGCGGCATTAAAGGATGTTTCGCTGACGCTCACAAATGGCATGTTTGGCCTGCTTGGCCCAAATGGCGCAGGTAAATCATCGCTAATGCGCACTATTGCAACATTACAGGAAGCCGATACAGGTACAGTATTCCTGGACGGCCTGGATGTATTGAAAAATAAAACTGAGGTTAGGCGGCTGTTGGGCTATCTCCCGCAGGAGTTCGGTGTTTATCCAAAAATATCAGCCGAACGCATGCTCGATCACATAGCACAATTGAAGGGCGTCGGAAATGCAGGTGAGCGAAATGAATTAGTGCTCGGCTTATTGGAAAAAGTAAACCTTTTTAAGGACCGGAAAAAACATTTAGGTACCTATTCGGGTGGGATGAAACAACGGTTCGGCATTGCACAAGCGCTTATTGGTGATCCAAAATTAATTATTGTGGATGAACCGACGGCGGGCCTCGACCCGGCGGAAAGAAACCGCTTTTATAATTTATTGAGCCAACTGGGTGAAAATACCATTGTGATCTTATCAACGCATATTGTTGAGGATGTAAGTACTCTTTGTTCAAGCTTTGCCATTATTTGCCAGGGTGAGGTATTATATGCAGGCGATCCGGAAATTGCCGTAAAAGATCTGGAAGGAAGGATTTATACCAAAGCTATTGAACAGTCAGAGTTACCATACTACCAGGATATTTACACCGTAATATCTACTCAGTTAAAGTCCGGAAAACTTCATATCAGGATATTGCAGGAAGATGCCTGGCCGCGGGACAGCTTTCTATTAACCGCCCCCAATCTTGAAGATGTATACTTTAGTAATATTGCCACGCGTGTAGATGTAAACACCATGTAAAACACTAAAAAACAATAGCTTATGTTTTCGAAAATATTTCTGTTCGAGATCCAAAACAGGATCCGCAGGCCCGCCGTTTACCTATATTTTTTAGCAGTATTGCTGTTTACGATATTCTCGTTTTCCACCGGATCGCTCCCTGTTGGCGAAAAAGAGCATATCAATTCCCCTTATCTGATCACGTTTTGGTGCTGCGGCATGACCATGATGATGATGCTCATCAGCTCGCCGGTAATGGGTACCCCACTCTATCGCGACATCGAATACCAGACCAAGGATTACTACCTCACCTACCCCATTACCAAGCCCGGATATTTCTGGGGACGGTACCTGGGTTCCTTCGTGTTTATGGTTGTCATAGCCTTAGCTATCCTAATAGGTATCTATTTAAGCAGGTATATCGGACCGGCAATTGGTAAAACAGACCCCGGGCAGTACGGTCCCAATAAACTCATCTATTATTTTTATCCCTTCCTGCTTATTGCGCTGCCAAACATATTTTTTACCTCGTCATTATTTTTTGGGTTGGTTGCCATTACACGCAATGTAAAGATCATTTACTTTGGGGGTATTCTGTTATTCCTGTTCTACCTGATTGCCTTATTTTTCCTAAACAATACTACCAACACCACCGTGATTGGAATTTCAGATCCTTTTGCCCTTAACGGTGTCCGGTTCCAGATGACTAATTCGAATACGCTACAGCACAATACGGACTTGATATCTATGAGCGGCCCATTAACCATCAACCGTATCCTTTGGCCGGGCCTGGGATTGGTGGTGCTTATCTTCACGTACGTCCGCTTTAATTTCGAAACATTTTTTGCAGGCAAACGCGATAAGGCTGCCATTGACGAGGTGGGCCAGAGGTCAAATAAAACCTTAATAGCTCCTACTGTAAGTTTTTCCGGTAAATACAATCAAAGCACGCTGAAAAATCTGGTCAGACTCGAGTTGCTGAACATCCTTCGCGATAACTATTTCTGGATCATCATTGGCTGTGGCAGCGTGTTCTTAGGCTTCATTTTCTGGCTGGGGAACCAGAACTGGGGCGTGCCAGATCTGCCGAGAACGGTGATGTTGCTGGGAATTTTCAATGAAGCCTTCCCCTTCTTTATTTTTTTCATCATCATGTTTTATACAGGCGAAACGTTGCAACGCGATAAGCTTACACGCTACGCTTTCATCAACGATTCATTGCCTCCGCCAAACTGGGTATTAAACGGCTCAAAGCTGATTTCCCTGCTTATCATTGCTACGGCCCTTTCGTTTATACCTGTGTTACTTGGTATTACTATACAGCTTATTAAGGGCTTCACCCATCTGAATTTATCGGCATATTTTACTTATCTATTGGTTAGCCTGCTTCCTAAGTTGTTGGCTGCGTCGATATTCTGCTACGTTGTCCAGGTGATCTTTAACAATAAGTTTGCCGCCTATGCAATTAGCGCCACTTTATGGGTGGCCATGTTTTTTGTAGACAGTACGGGAACATTTGATTACCATTTACTTGTTTATTCTTATACGCCAAACTCCGGAATATCAGATATGGATGGAGCGGGCCATATGATTGGTCCTATTTTATGGTTTGACGCCTATTGGTTGCTTGCGGCCGGATTGCTGATCATTATTGCGGCGTTGTTTTATTATCGCGGTGTCAATTCGTCCCTTAAAGAGAGGCTACAGCTTGTGCCGGAAAGATTTGATAAGAGAACCAAACTTTTCACTGCTTCCCTAATCGCGCTATTCATGGTGGTGGGTGGATATATTTATTATAATATAAGCTACCTGAACGAGTTCCTCACTAAGACTGAAAATACTGACCGTGCAATTCTCTATGAAAAGACGCTTAAACATTTTCAAAGTTTGCCATTGCCTAAGATAACGCGCATCAGGATGCATGCGGACCTTTTCCCACGTGAAAAAAAGGAATTTGTGAAAGCCACGGTGACCATTGTCAATAAAAACGACAAGCCGGTAACTGAAATGTTGCTGGACGGCGATGAGCTGACCGATTACTCCATTACGATGAATGGAAAAACATTAGCCTTTACTTATCCATTATTTTACTCGCGCGGATTTTTCAGCTGGTTTCGCCCGGGGCAGGATACGGCAGAATTCAGGTTGTATAAATTTGAAAAGCCACTGGCGCCTGGCGATTCGGCGGTTCTGCAGGTTAATTCGTCAGTTGTACATAAGGGCTTTACCAACGGAATATATGCCGCCAACATGCTGAACAATGGTACATTCTTTACCGGTGGGTTACCGGGCCTGGGATATGACGATGATGATGAAGTAAGCAGTCCCTATGTTCGCAAACATGAAGGATTACCTCCAAAAGAAGAAGAAGAAATACCGCAGAACGACCCAATAGGCATCAAAACTTTAAAAGCCGGACCAGCAGCTGATCTTTTGGACCTGGATGTCACCATAAGTACAGACGGAGACCAGGTAGCAATTACGCATGGCGACCTTGTAAAGCAGTGGAAGCAAAGTGGGCGCAATTATTTTCATTACGTACAAAACAAACCCGGCATGTATGTCCCTTTTGCCATTATCTCGGCAAAATATGCCGACAGGAAAGACAGCGTGATGCTGGACCACAAAGTGAACATTGATATTTATTACCACCCGCAACATGGCCGTAACGTTGACCATTATTTAAATGCTTATAAAGACGGACTTAGATATTTTAGTGCAGTTTACGGCCCCTATCCTTTTAATAATATCCGCCTGGTTGAAACATCGAACTATGGCCCGCGGGAGGCCTCGACAACTACGCTTGATACTTACGGCGAGCTCAACGGCTGGAATGCCAATTTTACCGACCCAAATCAGAATGATTATTTGTATTTCAACACGGTGAAGAACCTGGCACAACAGTGGTGGCGCTTCCAGGTAGCGCCAAACAACACGGTTGGTTCATTGGTGATACCCGAAGGTATAGCCAGCTATGATGCGCTGGTAATGGCCGAAAAGAAATATGGCAAAGCCAATATGCGGCCAATTGTATTGGATCAGCTTTGGTTCTACCTGTTTATCCGGCGACATATGGATAAAACCGAGCATCCGTTAATAAAAGCCGATGCATGGTTTGAATGGGGTGGCAAAGCCGCCGTTGCATTATATGGGTTGAAAGACTTGATAGGTGAAGACAGTTTGAACAATGCGTTGCGCGAGTTTAAAAATGCTTATGCATTTAAAAACAAAGGGCCGTTTGCGGGCTCCAATGATTTGTTCCGTTACCTTCAAAAGCACACGCCCGATTCGTTGCAATATTACCTTACCGACACCTGGCAAAAGATCACCTTGTATGACGATAAGATACTTGCTGTGAATTCCATCAAAACAACAAACCAAAACGAATATAAGGTAACGGTGAAAATGGATATTGATAAAGCATGGATAGATGCGAAAGGAAATGATGTACCTGTCATCAACATGAATGATTATATCTATCTCGGCATATTTGGCCGGGATACCAGAGATAAAACCGGACGGACGCAGGCCAACCTGCTATATCTGAAAAGATATCGTTTAAAACGTGGTGCACACGAACTTACTATAACCGTTAAAGGAAAACCTGAAAACGTTGTAATTGATCCTTCGGGCTTTCTGATTGATCGTAATCCTAATGACAATTCAAAGGCTATTGAATAACAAGGTTTAGTACATGGCAGCTGTAAGCATTTAGCCACTAAAACTACGGAATTGATAATCTGCTATAAAAATTTTGAGCCCGGCAACAACCGGGCCCTTCTTTTTTTACCCAACGGCCTCTTTATTGTACCTGCTCCGGTATTCCAGCGGCGACATGCCGGTTATTTTTCTGAACACCTCGCGAAAGGCCTTCATATCCGAATAACCCACCTCGTACATCACTTCGTTGATATTTTTGCGGCTGGTTTCGAAAGCCCTTTTTGCCGATTCGATCTTTACGCGTTGCAGGTATTCAAGAGGGGTATTGCCAGTTGCTTTGATAAACCTGCGATCAAAGTGCCGCCTGCCGATGGCAAACCGGGACGATAAATGTTCAACCGATATTTTTTCGCGCAGGTTATTTTCAAGGTAGCTTTGCGCCTCCTTTACCAATTCATCCCCATGCTGTTTTTGCCCTTTGAAAATGATGAATGCTGATTGGCTTTGCCGGTCCATTTCGATTTGAAAAACTTTGGAACAGTAAATTGCCGTTTGCCTGTCGAAGTATTTTTCTACCAGGTAGATCAAAAGGTTCAGGAAGGAATAGGCGCCGCCATTGGTATAGATACCGTTTTCGTCGGTAATCAGTTTGTCGGTTTGCAGATTTACTTTCGGAAACATTGTTCTGAAACTGTCTGCCACTATCCAATGAGTGGAACAGGTTTTACCATCCAGCAAACCTGCCGCTGCCAGCAGAAATGCCCCCGAACAAATGCTGGCTATTTCTACACCGTTTTTATATTGCTGCGCAATCCAACTTACAATTGCCTGGTTTTCCTTTACGGCTCTTTCATAATTGTGGCTCAATGACGGGATAATTACAAGATCGGTTTTTGTAATAGCGGAGATATGAGTATGGGGCTTTATGGTAACCAGTCCATCAAAATATTCCACTTTTTTCGATATACCGGCTACTTCAATTTTAAAAGCTTGCCTTTTGCCTGCTTCTGTCCAGCAAAGGTTGGCCCTGGTCAGTATTTTATATGCCCCAATAACACTGCTTGCATTATTCGGCCCATCAGGGGCAAGTATTGTGATGTGTTTCATCAGACTATTTTTTTATAAAGATACGCATTAAGGTATGTCCAAATCAACCCGTTAGAAAGTCCATTTCGCACACTCTCAACCGGAAATTCAGACATTATCTTTGACTCAACAAATCAATAAAGCCATGAACAATCAAGATTTTAGCCTTTCTTTTTGGGTTGACCAAACCCCACAACAAGCATACGACGCCATCAATAATGTACGCGGATGGTGGTCGGGAGAAATTGAAGGCAGCACCGAAAAACTTAACGACGAGTTTACTTATCGTTACCAGCACTTTCATTACAGCAAACAAAAACTGGTGGAAATGATCCCCGGCGAGAAAATTGTTTGGCTGGTTACAGACAGCAGTCTGAATTTTGTTGAAGACAAAACCGAATGGACAGGTACTAAAATCAGTTTCGATATTGGTAAAAAAGATGGGAAAACTGAGGTCCGCTTTACACATCTTGGTTTAATGCCAAAAAATGAATGTTATAATGCTTGTTCTAATGGGTGGACCGGCTACATCACCGATAGCCTCCGCAACCTGATCACTACTGGTGAAGCATAGCCGCGATACACTAAATTTGTACGACATCATATCTTTTTAAATTAAAACCATGAGTAACCAGGATTTTACCACTACCATTTTGGTAGACCAAACCCCGAAAGAGGCATTCGATGCCATTAATAATGTACGCGGATGGTGGTCGCAGCAAATTGAGGGTGGCACAGAACATCTTAACGATGAGTTTTCCTACCGCAGATTAGATCTTCATAGCTGCAAAATAAAGTTAACAGAAGTTGTACCCAACAAAAAAGTGGTATGGCAAGTATTGGAAAACTATTTTAATTTCACCCAGGACCAAAGCGAATGGTTAGGCACGCATTGCATTTTCGAAATTTCTGAAAAGGATAATAAGACCGAGATTTGTTTTACGCACCAGGGCCTGGTACCGGCTCATGAATGTTATAATATCTGCCATGATGCGTGGAGCTTTTATATCCAAAAAAGCTTGTACGACCTGATGACGACAGGTAAAGGGCAGCCCAATGAAAGAGAAGATCAAATATAATTGGCAACTACGCAAACTATTTTGATAACAAAAACTTAAACTAAATAACAGGCGGTCTTGCAACCGATAATATAGCTTTGTGTAAACCAATTAAACACATACAACTATGACAACACATGAGGTAGCTGAAAAACTCGTGCAGTATTGCAGAGAAGGCAAAAACATCGATGCTATTAATGAACTTTATGCTGATAATATTGTCAGCCGGGAACAGCCGGGTATCCCGCATGAATTATCAGAGGGTAAAGACGCGGTGCTGGGGAAAAATAACGGCTGGTACCAGTCGGTTGAGGAAATACATAGTGCGCGTATCTCTGACCCGGTGGTGACCGGAAATCTTATTGCGGTTGCTATGGAAATGGACGTGACCTATAAAGAGCATGGCCGCAACCAGATGAATGAGATAGCACTTTACGAAGTGGAGAACGGTAAGATCGTTAAAGAGCAGTTCTTTTATAAAAACTAATACGCTTGCAAATACAGATTAACAAAAGAGGGAGAAAGGCATTCTTCCTCTTTTGTTTTGTGCTGCTACAACACTACACCGCGCAAACGCAAAAATCCGGTCCCGCAAGCTCCTCCCGATTTTTCTCTCCAATTAATCTTTCGCAATTCGGGGCTGATTTACCCCACATTGTGGTAGTGGTTATTGTGGCTAAAAAGTACCAGCAGACACGCAAATAGCCTATTTCGCCCCTGTTACGGCGTTTTTAATTCTGAGTTATTATTTGGTTTGGTATTTGCACTTTCACAATCAACCCAATTAACTCGAAATGAAAAGATTATTACTGATCGCCATTATAGTTGTAGTTTCTGTCGCGGCAAAAGCGCAAAACAAAGGCGGCATCCAGCTCGATTCGATCCCCGTTGTGGATGGTAAGTATCAATTCCAGGAAGTGATTACCGTGGATAATAATACCACTAAAGACCAGCTTTACAAAAAAGCCAAAACTTACTTTGTGGACGTGTTTACCGGTGCTAAAGACGCATTTCAGTATGACGACCAACAGGAAGGTCGGATTGTAGGTAAAGGTGTTTTGACCGTTAGCGATTATAAAAGCATATTCCCCAGCGTAGCCGTATTAAAATGGGATGTTAGCTATAACACGGAGATTATTTGCAAAGATGGTAAATACCGCCTGCGCATTTATGATATTGTAGTTACCAAAGAATCGCATGTTTCCGAAAATAACTCAAGAACAGTAAATTTTACCATCCCTGACCTATATGCAGGTATGGCAAAACAAAGAGGTTCATACAAAGCATTATACCCAAAGGTATTTAATAAGATGGTAGCCAACTTTAAAGAAAGAATGGGCACCCTCAAAGAGTACATGGACAAAAATAATAAAGCCGATTATGCGGTATTTTAACCAGACCCTATTAACCACTTAAACTATAAACACAAGTCTGAAAAGAAACCCTGCCTGCATATGGCGGGGTTTTTATTTAAGGTAATATCTTAGCCCGAAATTAACCATTGAGCAAACTAAAATCTTTTAATTTCCACAATTAAACCCGGGCATTTTTTAAATTTACTAACATCAGGTTTACGGTTTATTTATGCCTTATTGCTCCAGGTTTTATCCAAATAATTTATTTTCTATTTCTACTGATCGATGCTCTGGAAGACGCATTTTTTTTTATTGAGACAGCCACACCCTTAGTGCTATTTATTTCTCACTTGCCTTTCCCGATATCACTTTCTTCCAAACAAAAAATGGAGGCATCAGCCTCGCAGAAGTTAACAGCAAAAAACTGATATTTAATTGCACGGCCAAAAAGATTACAACAAAAAAGGCGTAATTCCTTCAAATTACGCCTTTTTTGGCTTTCCTGCATGGATTCGAACCACGATCTTCTGAGTCAGAGTCAGAGGTGCTAACCGTTACACCACAGGAAAATATGAGAGCTTATATAAACAGCCCTTAGTGTAATGAACGGTTATCAAATGATTAGATTTCAATACTTTGTTATTCCTGCAGGATTTAATCCTGTTTTAAGATACATTATAATGTTATCTAATTGATAATGCAATGATACAAAATCACTAAGAAATTACCAAGTAAAAGCCTGGCGTCGGGTTATCAACATCGATTGTTGATAAAAAGTTAATAAAATAATAATTAAAAAAAGCTCTTTTTGCCATAACCTTTTCATTAGCTTTGTTTATATTAATTTTTCCCGGTAATTTCTTGTAATCAAAGTCCTATGAAAAACATTTTGATATTCAACGATTTTTCTCCGGAGGCTGAGCACGCTGCCGAACTCGCCTTACTCCTGGCCGGAAAAACCAATACCAACCTGTACATTTGGAACACCTTTGAAAAGCATGAAAACCCTGTGACCAAGGAACTCGCAGTGGCCCATGCCAATGAAGAGGAAACGGCAGTTACTACAGATAGTACCAGTTGGATTTTAAAGCTGGAATCAAAACTAAATTGGGAAACAGGTTTGCTGCCTGTTGTAAAATTTATCGAAGGGATGGATTATACTCCCAATCATGTATTATCTATCGTAAACCGTTACGACATAGGGATGCTGGTAAAAGGAATAACGGGGGACAAAAGCGACCGGCTTCACATCGAGGCCGAGGTATTGAGCTGCTCCACCAAATCAGGCTGCCCGGTGTTGCTGATACCGGAAAAATTTGCTTACAAGCCCTTTGAAAAAATGGTATACGCAACCGATTTGCGCTTTTGCAGGCGCGAGATCGTATCATTCATGAGCCAATTGGCGAGACCTTTAGACGCAGGTATACTGATAGCCAATTTGTCGGCAAAAGGATTGCCTTTTATGGAAGACAACTACGCCCGCACCGTTTTTTCCGAAACTTTGCTTACTGCGGCTAACCAGGAGCATCTTTATTTCAGCAATATAAGGGAACGGGACATTCCGCGTGCTATTGATGTTTTGGTAAACGGCATGAACAACGATCTGCTGGTACTGGTAAACAATAAATTTCACTTTAACGAACTGGTAGGCCAAAGTGCCCCTTATACCATCCCTGATAATATTCTTGTTCCGTTGCTGATATTCCCATCATAAATTATTGACCGGAAGTTTTGCGATGCTTATTTATGGAAAAGTTTGATCTGCCTGCAAACAATGGCGAGCAAACAGGCGTTTGTCTATTGAATAATTTAGCAGATGCCTTAAACGAATAAATTTTCGCTTAAATGATAGTCAAATCTTATCCAAAATCTAAAACAGGATTGATCGTATTGGTCTTGTTGGCTTGCCAAATCGGCCCCGTTCAAGTCAATGGGCAAACAGCACCTGCCACTTATAACATAAGAGGCGCCATGAGCACTGGTACCACCATGAGGTTTACCCACCTTGCTGTAGTAGACGCCCGCGGCAAAATTGTGTCGCGATGGGTGACGGACAGCCTGGGGTTGTTTAGGATCACAGGGCTTACCAAAGGCAGGTACAGGCTTATGAATAGTGCAGTTGGTATAGATACACCTTTTAGCGTCCCCAAGCAGTCGGAAAATGTTTTGATCGTCAATATATCCGTTTGTAATTTTGGCGCATCAAAAGCGCAGAAAGACATCAAAGCTGGTAAACCTATGCTGCTGCTTTCTGGTGGCATTGCCCCGATATTCTCACCCAAAGAAGACCATTTCGAAAAGAAATACACCGTAAAATATCATGATTTTGGTGATACTCCTCCGGATATTAAATGCAGTATGGCATATAACAAGGCTGTATTCGCCTTCATGGACAAGAAATTTGGCAAGTCATGGCGAAAAGATGCGAGAGACGACGTCATAGGACTGAAGCGTTAGTACCGCTAACAAAAAGAGCCCAAAGATGCGGGCCCTTTTGCTGTTATTAAAGGTGGTGCTACATTTTCTTTAAAGGGCGTAAAGGCCTGCGCTTTGAACTAATATAAACCATTTTGCCGTTTTTTACATTATTATCATCCTGGTAAAAGGCCGAATCTACTTTGCCGGTTTTGTAAGTATCGGTTTCTTTATACCAAACGCCCACCCAATCGGTATTTTTATCGGTGCTATGTAAATTGGTCACTGCCACTATATCCAGTTTCACGCTGCTCAGGCTGTCCCTAAAATTTTGCCATTCTTTGATAATGCCATCGCGGGGAGCCGTTAGGTGCTTTCCATTTGCAAAATCCATGGTTACTGTATCGCCCAGATAATTCGATCCGTTTTTTAA
>Ga0070671_100000932_pt1 | contig 21419 bp, 21 predicted proteins | sample KBSS73metaG_FD_65341 | JGI IMG/M metagenome (GOLD analysis project Ga0070671, IMG submission 65341) | Switchgrass rhizosphere microbial communities from Kellogg Biological Station, Michigan, USA - KBS S7-3 metaG | ecosystem: Host-associated > Plants > Roots > Rhizosphere > Soil ...
TGCACGGTCAGCTCGGGGAACGACCAGAACCTCCCGTCGAACGACGTGTGCTCCTCGGTCCAGACGAGCTTCAGGATGCGCAGCGCCTCGTCGAGGCGCGCCCCGCGCTGGCGGAAGTCCGAGCCGTGGACCTGGTACTCGAGCGGCCACCAGCCGAGGCCGACGCCGAGCGAGATGCGCCCGGCCGACAGCTGGTCGATGGTGGCGACCTGTTCCGCCACTCGCACCGGGTTGTGCACGGGCAACTGGAAGATGCCGGTGCCGACGCGCAGGCGCTCGGTGCGGACGGCCACGGCGGCGAGGAACGTCAGCGGGTCCGCCATGTTGCCGGGCAGGAAGTGGTGATGACCGATCGTCGCGGTGTCGAAGCCGACCTCCTCGGCGATGCGCGCCAGCGCGAACGTCTCCCCGAAGGGGTCAGGCGATGCGGCGTCACGGAGCAAGGGCAGGGATAGCGAGAACCGCACGTCAGGCACGTTAGGGTCCGCCCTCGTGGAGGACGACGTCCGGCGCGTCTCGAAGGCGATCGGCGACCTCATGCGGATCGCCGGCTCCGACCGCGTCCATGCCATGCGCCAGCGGGCCACGGGTGCCGACCTCACCCGCACCGAGATGCGCTTCCTCGCCGTCGTCGACGAGCAGGGCCCGTTGCCCGTCACCGAGCTGGGGCGCGTGCTCCACCTCAGCCAGCCGACCGCGAGTCGCACGTTGCGGCGGCTCGAGGACCTCGGCCTCGTCGAGCGAGGTACCGACACGGCCGACGCGCGCGTCGCCCGCTACCGCATCACCGCGACCGGCCGTCGCCTGTGGCGCAAGTTCGAGGCGTACATGGCGAAGCAGCTCTCCGACTCGATGGCCGGCATGTCGGAGCGCCGCCAGCACCAGCTCGCCGAGCTCCTCGACGAGCTGGTCGTCGGGACGCGGCGTCAGACCTTCGACGCGGAGCGTTCGCCGACCAGGCGCACGAACGCGTCGGCATCCAGCGGTCGCGAGAAGTAGAAGCCCTGGCCGAGGTCGCAGAGGAGCGCCCGCAGCGCTTCGGCCTGCTCCTCCTCCTCGATGCCCTCGGCGACGACCTCGAGGTGCAGGGCGCGTCCCATCTCCAACAGCACGTGGACGAGGGCGGATGCTTCGGCGTTGGCCAGCATCGTCGCCACGAACGACCGGTCGATCTTGAGCACGTCGATCGGGAAGCGGTTCAGGGTGCTGAGCGAGCTGTAGCCGGTGCCGAAGTCGTCGATCGCGATGCGCACGCCCAGCGCCGCGAGGAGGCGCAGGCGACCCGCCGTGGCGTCGATGTCGCGCGACAACATCGTCTCGGTGATCTCGAGCACGAGGCGCGACGGTGACAGCGCCGTCGCCTGCAGGATCGCCCGGACGTCATCGACGATGTCGTCGCTCTCGAGCTGGCGGGCCGAGAGGTTCACGGCGACGTCGACGTCGCTGGGCCAGCTGGCGGCCGCCGAGCACGCCTCGTGCAGCACCCACCGACCGATCGAGACGATGAGGCCGGTCTCCTCGGCGATGGCGATGAACCGGTCGGGACCGAGCAGCCCGCGCGTCGGGTGCTCCCACCGGAGGAGCGCCTCGGCGCCGGACAGCCGGCCGTCGGCCAGCCGGTAGATCGGCTGGTAGACGACGCGCAGCTCGCCGGCGCGCAACGCGTCGGTGAGCTCCATCTGCACGAGGAGACGCTCGCTCACGCGTTGCTCCATGTCGGGCTCGAAGACGGCAACCGAGCCCTTGCCGTCGGCCTTGGCGCGGTACATCGCCATGTCTGCCTTCCGCAGCAGCTCATCCGCGCTGCCGCCCGAGTGCGCGACACCGATGCTCGCGCTGACGTGGATGCGGTGGCCGCACAGCTCGAACGGCTCGTCGAGTGCGCTCAGCAGGCGCCCGCCGACCTCGGCCGGGCAACCGTTGCGGACGATGACGGCGAACTCGTCGCCCCCGAGGCGCGCGACCAGGTCGCCGTCGCGGATCGTGCTGCGCAGCCGCGTGGCGACGGCGCACAGCAGCAGGTCGCCGACCTCGTGGCCGAGGCCGTCGTTGACCGCCTTGAAGTCGTCGAGGTCGACGAACAGGACGCCGAGCTCCTGATCGGTCAGCATCGCCGCCCCGAGGCGTTCGGCGAGCATCGTTCGGTTGGGGAGCCCGGTGAGCGCGTCGTGGAGTGCTTGGTACCGCAGCCGGCTCTCGAGCTCGTTGCGCTCGGTGACGTCGTGGAGGACGACCACCATGCCGCCGATGTGGGGATCGGCGAGGTGATCGGTGATCGTCGTCTCGAACGTGCGCACGGCGTTGCCGACCTGCACGCGCACCTGGGCGGAGGAGTGGTGGCCGGACCCCACCGTGGCGCGCAGGAGCACCGCGGCGGCGGCCGCGTCGTCGATGACCACGAGCGACGAGAACGACACGCCGATCAGCTGCGTGGGCGCAGTTCCGAGGCCGGAGCTGCACGACGGCGACGCGTAGACGATCACCCCGCGCTCGTCGAGGGAGAGGATGACGTCGGTCAGGCCGCGGACGAGCGTGGCGAACCGCTCGCGGCTGGCGGCCACCGACGCGTGGGCGCGTCGCTCCTCCGCGAACAGCACGCGCAGCCGGCCGACGACGAGCACGGTGATCACCGCGGTGGGCACGAGCAGCGAGAGCGTGTCGAGGCTTCCCGTGCGGTGGGACACGACGGCCGCGGAGATCGGTGACACGAGCAGCGCGATGCCGAGGAGCGTCGCGCGGCCCAGGCCGAAGTGGGCCGTCGCGTCGGTGGCCGGCTCGGTCAGGTCGACCATCGAGGGGTGGGTGCAGGCGAGGAGCAGGATGCTGCCCGCGAGGAACAGGGACACGTGCATCCCGACGGCCGAGGACGTGACGTTGACCAGCACGCTGCCGGAGAAGCTGGCCGCCATCGAGGCGAGGAGCAGCCACATGGCCACCGGCTTGGTGCCCGGCATCGTGATCGTGCGGGCGATCATCACCAGCCCGACACATTCGATCAGCAGGCCGGCCATGGCGAGGTTCGGCGCCATGCCGAGCGGGGGGTGGGCGGCGAAGAGCGGATCGAGCACGAGCGCCTTGATGCCGACGAGCGCGCTCAACAACACGATGGTGATGTCGACGAGCTGGTAGCGGTCGTAGAGCATCGACCGCACGAAGATGAACAGGGCGAACGTCAACGCCCACATCGAGAGCCCGACGAGGATCAGCACGTCCGAGAAGGTGGAGTGCGACGCCGGTCCGCCGACCGCGACCTGCCACGCGTACGCGGCGCACACGAGCGCGGCCGAACAGCACATGGCGTAGAAGGGCAGCGCGTGGCGGGGCCGGTGCCGGCGAACGGCATCCAGGATCACGATGACGGAGAACGCCCCGAACGCCAGGACCGGTACGCCCTCGCCGTAGTGGGGGAGCCCGAAGTCCGCCGCCGCGATGCATGCGACCGCTGCCCCCGCCCCCCATACCTTCCGCCCCACATCGCGAGTGTCGTCGGGGTTCATCCGGAGTTCACCTTTGTCGCCTCAATCCCGAGACAACTCCGGCACAACCTCACAGCCCGTCGAACGCGTCCCGCACCCGTCGCAGCTCCTCGAGGTGGCTGGCCGCCAGCGCGGCGAGCGCCTGGTCGCCACGGCGCGTGACGGCCACGCGCACGACCCGGTGATCGTGCTCGTCGCGGGTGCGCGCGACCCATCCGGCCACCTCGGCCCGGTCGACGAGCTGCACGGCCCCGTGGTGGCGCAGCAGCAGGTGGTTGGCCACCTCGCCGATCGTCGGTGCCTCGTCGCCGGGATGACCACGGACGGCGAGGAGGAGCTGGTGCTGTGCGGCGGTCAGCCCGGCCGCCTCCGCCTGTTCGGCGCTCCAGTGCAGGAAGCGCCGCAACGCCGTGCGCACCTCGAGCAGGCGGCGGTAGTCGTCGGTCGTGATGTTGGGGGTGATGTGCCGACTCGGGCCCACGGAACATATCCTAATAGGATATGAATGACACGCGGTTGATGCGGCTGGTCGTCGTGGTCGGGGTGGCGTCCGGCTTGGTCGGCGCGGCCTACGTCGGCGTGCTGAAGCTCGCCACGCGCCTGCTCGGTCCCGAGCACTGGGGCGTCGGGAGCCACCTCCTGATCCTGGGGGCGGTGGGCGCCGCCATCGGCGTGCTCACGCTCGTGCTCGGGAACCCCGGCGACGTCGAGCTGCTCGTCGACAACATCCACGTGTCGGGCGGGCGGTCCGACATCCGCGACCTGCGCTCGCTCATCCCCGTGTCGCTCCTCGGCATCGGCGCCGGCAGCGCGATCGGCCCCGAGGCGCCGCTCGTGCAGACGACGGGGTCGGTGGGGTCGTGGGTGGCGCGCCGCTACGACCTCGGGGTCAACGAGCTGCGCATCCTCACCATCACGGGGATGGCCGCCGGCTTCACCGTGTTGTTCGGCGTTCCGCTCGGGAGCGCCATCTTCGCGTTGGAGATCCTCCACCGCCGTGGCCTGCAGTACTTCGAGGCGGTGCTGCCGTCGGCCATCGGCGCCCTGGCCGGCTACGCCATCTTCATCGTCGTGCGCCACGCGGGCATCGAATCGGTGTGGCACTTCCCGACGCCCCATCACGTCCGGTCGGGCGACCTGCTCGTCGGGCTCGGCGCCGGTGTGCTCGGGGCGGTCGTCGCGGTGGCGTTCACGTACGCGTCGCACTTCGAGCGCCGGCTGTTCCGACGGGTCCCTGCGAGCATCCGACCGATGCTCGGCGGGCTCGCCCTCGGGGGTCTCGCGTTCGCCAGCACCTACGCGCTGACGTTCGGCGAGGGTCAGATCAACACCATCGTCGCCGCCAAGATGGGTGTGGGCACGCTGCTCGTCGCCGCGCTGTGCAAGTTCCTCGCGTCGACGACGATGGTGTCGACGGGGTGGCGCGGCGGCTTCATCATCCCGCTGTTCTTCCTCGGCGTGGTGCTCGGTTCGGTGGTGAGCCGTGAGCTGCACACCGACCGCGTCGTGACGATGCTCGCGCTCATGGCGGCGTGCAACGTCGGCGTCACCAAGACGCCGTTCGGTTCCGCGCTCGTCGTCAGCGGCATGGCCGGCGTGCGCGTCCTGCCGACCACCCTGCTCGCCTCGATCGTGGCCCTCCTCCTCACCAGCCGCGTGTCGATGATCGAGACGCAGCGCGAGCGCGTCGGCGAGCTGGGCTGAACCTCGTCACCCGAACAGAGGCGGGCGGCGGTCGGCCCAGGGGAGGGCGGACTCGAGCTGCGCCGAGAGCCGCAGCAGCAGGTCCTCGCGTCCGGTGGCCGCCACGAGCTGGATGCCGATGGGCAGGCCGCCGCGCGACTGGTGCAGCGGCAGCGAGATGGCCGGCTGACCGGTCACGTTGAACGGGGCGGTGAACCACGTGCGCGCGCCCAGGCCGGCGCCCATGGTGGCGAGGTCCGCAGTGGGGGCCAGCTCGCCGATGCGCGCCTGGGTGACCGCGCACGTCGGCGTGAGCAGCACGTCGAAGTCGGTCCAGCGCGCTTCGAGGCGACGCCCGTAGAGGTGCATGGCCTCGATCGACGCGAGGTACTGCGGCGCCGACATCGCTCGGCCGGCCGCGACGATCATGCCGGGCAGCGGCTCGAGGTCCTCGGGCTCGATGGTGATGCCGGCGGCGGCGGCCAGGCGGTCGACGTCGCGGGCCGCGTTGGCCGAGGTCACGCCGCCGTAGGGGTTGTCCTCCTCGAGCTCGGGCACCGCCGCGTCGCTGACGTCGTGGCCGAGATCGGCGAGCAGCGACGCCGTGGCGCGCACGGCATCGGCGATCTCCGGCTCCGACGGATGTCGGTCGAGCGACGCCACGACCCGGATGCGCAGGCGTCCGGCGGGCGTGCCCACCTCTTCGAGCCAGGGGCGCGCCGGCGGCGGCGCCATCCACGGGTCGCCCCAGGCGCGGCCCGCGAGCGCGTCGAGCAACGCGGCGGTGTCGCGCACGCTGCGACTGAGAACGAACTCGTGGTTGAGCCCGCCCCACGTCTCGCCGAGCAGCGGCCCGTCGCTGCTGCGCGCCCGCGTCGGCTTCAACCCCACGGTGCCGTTGCACGCGGCCGGGATGCGGATCGAGCCGCCGGCGTCGTTGCCGTGGGCGATCGGCACCATCCCCGAACCGACGGCCGCGCCCGAGCCGCCGCTCGATCCCCCCGGGGAGCGGTCGACGTCCCACGGGTTGCGGGTCGGGCCGTAGGCGAGAGGCTCGGTGGTCGACGACAGGAGCAGCTGCGGCACGTTCGTCCGCCCGAGGCAGATGAAGCCGGCCGCCCGGAACCGCGTGGCCAGCTCGGAGTCGACGGGCGCGCAGAACCCGGCTTGCTTCAACCGCCCGAGCCCGCGGTGGTACGGGTCGCCCTGCATGGCGCAACCGCCGTCCTTGGCGAGGAACGGGACGCCCGGGAACGGTGCCTTGAGGTCGACCGCATCGACCTCCGACATCGCCTTGTCGAAGCGCTCGTGGATGACGGCGTTCAACGTCGGGTTCAGCCGCTCGATGCGCTCGATGGCCGCGCTGACGAGCTCCTTCGGTGACGCCTCGCCGCGCCGGACGAGGTCGGCCTGGGCGGTGGCGTCGAGGGCAGCGAGATCGGTCACAGCGTCATGAACCTCCCACCGTCGACGACGAGCGTCTGACCGGTGATGTAGCGGGCGTCGTCCGACAGCAGGAATAGCACCGGCGGCGCCACGTCGCGCTCGGGATCGCCGAACCACCCGAGCGGGACGCGGGACGTGAGGCGGGCCTGCATCGTCGGGTCGTTCTGGAACGCGACGGTGAGCGCCTCGGTCGCGGCGAGAGGTGACACGCACGTGACCGTGTGGTGCAACGGCGCCCACTCGCGGGCGAGGCTCTTGGTGAAGCCGCGGATGCCGCCCTTCACCACGCCGTACAACGGATTGGTGAGGCTGCCCTCCATGCCGGCCGGCGAGGTCATGAGCACGAAGCGCCCGCCCGCCTCCGGCAAGCGCGGCAACGCCGCTCGCGCGCAGTGCCGGGCGCCGAGCAACGAGACCGACGCGTGCACCGCGTACTGCTCGCGGCCGATCTCGGCGAGCTTGGCGGGCACGTTCGACAACCGGCTGGTGGCGTTGTGCACGACGCCGTGCACCACGTCGGCGCGGGCGAACGCGGCCTCGACCTCGTCGGCCTTGGTCACGTCGCACGGCGCCCACTCGGCGGTCCCGCCCGCCGCTTCGATCAGGGCGACCGTCGCGGCGGCGTTGTCGTGCGGCGCGGCGACGATCACGTGCGCGCCCGCGTGCGCGGCGCCGACCGCGATGGCGCGCCCGAGCCCGGCGCCCGCCCCGGTGACGAGGATCGTCTTCCCGCTCAGATCGGTCATGGGTTGAGCACCACGCCGCCATCGACGATCACCGTTCCACCCGTGGCGGGGAACGCGAGCTCGTGGGCGAGGAGCGCCACGACACCCGCCACGTCGTCATCGGTGGCATCGGGCAGGGATTGCGGCGCGGTGATGGGTCCGGCCCCCCGGGTGGCGACGCAGCTGACGCTCATGCCCTCCGGTCCCCAGTGCCGCGCGGCGACGCGTGCGAGGGCACGCACGGCTTCGGCTGCGGTCGCGGCGGGGACCAACCCGGGGGCGCCGGTCATGCCGAGCACGGGAACGACGAACACCAACCGGGAGGCGTTGCGCCGGTGCGCCTCCTGTGCGGCGTCGATGGCGGCGAGGATGGGTGCGTCGCAGCGCTCCGCCCACTGCGCTTCGGTCGTGTCGACGAGCGGCTGCTCGGCCGTCGACGTCGAGACGACGTGCACGGCGACGTCGCACTCGTCGTCGAGCGCGGCGCCGTGGGCAACGAGCCGTTCGGCCAACGTGCCGTCGTCGCCCGTGAGGCGGATCCTTCGTCCGGTCAGCAGCATGCGGCGCATGGTAGGGAGTAGGCGTGATCGACATCGGGGGACGCCGCATCGTCGTCGTGGGTGCGGGCGGCGGTGGCATCGGCACCACGATCCATCGGATGATCGGCGAAGCCGGTGGCGAGGCCATCGGCGTCGACATCGATCCGGCGCAGGGCCACCGCGTCGCCGATGCGGCCGACGAGGCATCGCTCGACGCCGCGCTCGCCGATGTCGGTGAGCTCGACGGGCTCGTCACCGTGGTGGGCGGTCTGCCGGCCGACCGGTGGGCCAGCGTCGTCGACACCACGCCGGCCGGCTGGGACGAGGTCATCACGCGCAACCTCACCACGACGGCGGTGTCGACGCGCGTCGTCGCCCGGCGCTTGCTGGCGGCGGGCCGTCCCGGCTCGATCGTGCACATCGCATCGATCGTCGGGCTCAACGGCATGCCCTACGGCTCGCCGTACGCGGCGGCGAAGGCGGCGGTGATGACCTTCATGCGGAGCGCGGCCGTCGAGCTCGGACCGGCGAACATCCGGGTCAACGCCATCGCCGTCGGCACCATCCGCGTGCCGTCGAACCGGACGCGGGCGCCGTCGGAGGACACCGCCGAGACGAAGGCGGCGCTGCCCCTGGGCCGGCGCGGCCGCCCCGAAGACGTCGCCGGCGCCGCGCTCTACCTCTTGTCCGACCTCGCCGACTTCGTCACCGGCTCGGTCGTCACCGTCGACGGAGGCGCCATGGCGAAGCCGTCCTACCTCGACGCCGACGGCCTCCCCGTGTTCGTCCCCGAGGGCCCCCTCCGCGACCGCCTGACGGGTCAGACGCCGAGCTGACGGAGGGCGTCGAGCGCCTCGAGGTCCTCGACGCAGGTCTGCGCCTTCTCGAGGAACGACTCGGCGAAGACGCGGCGCGCCTCGCTGATGCCGTCGGGGAACAGGACGATCTGGCAGCTGGCGGGGACCGTGTACGCGGCGTGGGCGCGGTGGCGCAGCCACGCCTCGTTCCAATCGATGGGCGAGCCGCCGAGCGCGGCTCGCACGTCGAGGTACTCGTGCAGCAACTGCGCCTCGTGGCGGCGACGGACCTCGACGTCGAGCGCCATCGTGATGAAGTAGCTGACGTCGCGCAGCGGCGTGTTGACCGACATGATCCCCCAGTCGAGGAAGCCGATCGTGCCGTGGTCGTCGAAGACGTTGCCGAGGTGCGGGTCGCCGTGGATGACCGTCTGCGGGCCCTGCGTCCACACCGCCTGGAGCGCGTCCCGGTCGTCGATGTACAGCTCGGCGATGGCCGCGAACGCGTCGCGCAACCGATCGCGGTGGTGGTCGAGACCGTGCTGGAGCATCCAGACGCCGTAGTCGCTGGTGCGGAGCGGCGACTCCACCCAGGGTGCCTCCGCGGCGCGGCGCGCCGGGTCGGCGTAGCGGACGTGCATCGTGGCGAGGCCTTCGAGGGCGACGGCCATGGCGTCGGGACTCACGCCGTAGGTCCCGTCGGACACGGTGCATCCGGTCGTCTGCAGGTCCTCGAGCAGGATCAGGAACTCGTCGTCGTCGTTGGTCTCGACGGCATGCACCTGGGGCACGCGCAGGTCGATCTGCGATGCGAGCCGGTCGTAGAACCACGCCTCTCGCAGGCCCATGCCCGACGTCGCCACCGAAGCGCGCCGATCGTCGTTCGGCAGCAACTTGCAGAAGAGGTGCTCCGGCGCGCCTGCCGGTTCGTCGTAGGTGAGACGCAAGCGAGCGTGCGAGTTCGTCACCTCGTGCGCCTCGACGACCTCCACGCCGGCGACGCGCACGCCCGGATGCCGCGGCGACAGCAGCACCGCGAGATCGTCGGCGCTGAGCTCGCTCGCGTGGCGCGGGATCATCGTCGCGCGGCGCGTGCCTCGACCATGTGGCGCATGCCGTCGCGCCAGGGCACCTTGCACGGGCCGGTGAGCCCCAGCCGCTTCGTGATGTCTCCGATGGCGCTCTTCTGGGTGCCGGGGAAGTCGCCGACCTGCACCTCGATGTCGCGCCCGAGCACCTCGCCGAACAGCGCGGTCCACTCCTGCACGCTCACCGGCTCGTCGCCGCACCAGTTGACGACCGTCGCCGGGACCGATGCGGCCGCGAGCAACGGCTCCGTCTGCTCGAAGATGTCGTCCTCGTGGATCGGGCTGTACACGCACGGGTCCCACCGCGTGACGACCGGCTGACCGGCGACGGCGGCGGCGAGGTGGTTCGCCGGCAGCCCGCCGTTGTCGCCGTAGGACGCGTTCATGCGGGCGATCACGACCGGCAGGTTCAGGGCCCGCGCGCAGTACCGAGCCACCGCCTCCTGGCCGATCTTCGACATCGAGTACGTCGGCGCGTAGGTGGAGTTCACGTCACCCAACGGATCCGTCTCGGTGTACACGTGCTCGGGGTCGTCGCTCGGCTTGTAGACCGAGAACGTCGACATCACCAGTGCCGCCTTGGCCGTGCGGCAGTGCTCCAGCAGCAGGCCGGTGCCCTCGGCGTTGTTGCGCAGGGCGCGGTCGTAGTCGAGGCCGCCCGCCTGATCGGCCGCGAGGTGCAGCACGTACGTGAAGTCCCGCGGCAGGTCGCCGAAGTCGCCGCGGCCGAGGTCGATGGCGCGCGTCGTGACGCCGTAGCTCTCCACTCGAGGGCGCGACTCCGGGTCGCTGAAGCGAGCGATGCCCCACACCTCGTTGTCGGCGGCGAGGGCCCGGGTGAGTGGTTCGGCGATCTGGCCGGCGGGCCCGGTGATGAGGATCTTCTCGTCCGAAAGCATCGCGGCGGACCCTACTGTGCGACCCCATGGACGTGACCCCTGTCCTCGTGGGCGTCGGCGCCGAGGTGCGTCGTGACGACGAGCTGCCCGGACTCGACCACCTCGGCTTGATGACCGCCGCGGCCGAGCACGCGCTCGCCGACGCCGAGGTCAAGGCGGCGGCCGTCGATGTCGTCCTCGTGCCCCACGGCCTGTGGGCGACGCGCGACCCGGGCGCGGTCGTCGCCGATCGGTTGGGCGCGGGCGACGCTCGGACGGTGCTGGCCGAGGTCGGCGTGTCGCAGCTGTCGATCATCCGCCGGGCCTGCCAGCTGATCGCCGACGGCGACGCGCGGACGGTTCTCGTGGTGGGGGGCGAGGCGCGACACCGCCAAGGCGTCGCCCGGCGCGCCGGTGTCGAGCTGCCACCGTCGACCGACGTCGAGCGCGATCCCGACGAGGTGATGCGACCGGACGCCGACCTCATGGCGCAGGCGGAGGCGACGCGGCGGCTCAACTCGGCCCCTCCGCAGTACGCGGTGATCGAGACGGCGATGCGCGCTGCCGCGGGACGGTCGTTGCCCGACCACGCGGCGCTGCTCGGTCGCCTGTGGGCCGACTTCGCCGCGGTCGCCGCCGCCAATCCCGACGCGTGGGATCGGTCGGCACCGTCGGCGGAGCGCATCGCCCGCCCCGGGCCCGGCAACCGCGTGGTGGCGTGGCCGTACACCAAGCTGCTGTGCTCGCAGTGGAACGTCGACCAGGCCGCCGCCATGGTGTTCTCGGCCGCGCCCACGACGTCGGTGCCGATCCACCCGCGCGGCATCACCGAGTCGAACTTCATCCTCACGATGTCGATGCGGCGCGACCTGTACCGGTGGCCGGCGTTCGCCGTCGCGGCGGAGCGCCTGTTCGCGCTCACCGCGCTCACGGTCGACGACATCGGACCGATCGACCTGTACTCGTGCTTCCCCGCCGCCGTGCAGTCCGCGGCGGGCGAGCTCGGCCTCCCGCTCGACCGCCCGCTCACGGTCACCGGCGGCATGACGTTCGGCGGCGGACCCCTCAACAACTACGTCTTCCAGGCGGTCGTGGCGATGGCGCGCCGGTTGCGGGTCGAGCCGGGCGTGGGCCTCACCACGGCGGTGTCCGGCCTGCTCACCAAGCCGTCACTGGCCCTGTGGTCGACCGAGCCGGGACCGTTCGCGTGGGCCGACGTGAGCGCCGAGGCCGAAGCGGCGACCGCGCCGCTCCCGCTCGACGCCGACGCCACCGGCGAGGCCACGGTCGCGGGGTACACGGTGCTCTACGACGGCGACGAACCGGCGAGCGCGGCGGCCGTCCTCGACGTCGCCGGCGCGCGCACGGTCGCGGTCACCGACGACCCCGACACCGCCCGCGCCATGACCGAGACCGAGCACGTCGGCGCGCCCGTGCTGGTGACGGCCCCCGGATCGTTCACGGCGTAGAAATGCGCCCGCCCCGGGCGCATTCCTACGCAGAGACGATGTGGGAGATGCCCACGCCGCCTTCGGTGTCGGCGCCGTAGCGGGCCTTCTCCTTGGCCAGGTCGAGGTGGCTGATGCGCTTGCGGGCGTCGCGGGCGGCGTCGTCGAGGAGGTCCTTCGGGATGAGCCAGCTCACCTCGAACTCGATGCCGTCCGGGTCCTTGGCGTAGAGGGCCTTGGTGGTCCCGTGATCGCTGGCGCCGACGAGCGCGCCGGCCTCCGACAGGGCACGGCCGATGCGCTCGAGCTCGTCGAGCGTGTCGACCTCCCAGGCGAGGTGGTACAGCCCGATGCCACGGGGGCCGGGCTGGTCGCCGACGGAGAACAGCCCGAGGTCGTGGTCGTTGGTGGAGCCCGCCGCCTGCAGGAAGACGGCCCCGTCGAAGCCGTCGAGCATCGGGATGCGACGGAAGCCCAGCACCCGCTCGTAGAAGTCGGCGCTGCGTTGGGCGTCGCGCACGTAGAGCACGGCGTGGTTCAAGCGCTGGATCGGCATGTGTCCTCCAACAGTAGTTGCGGGTGCAACTATTCCACGTCCGACCTACTCCAGTCCATACCGCGGGAAGGTCCCCGAGAACGAGTGCTCGTACAGGCCGTACCCCACGTGCCCGTCGTAGCGGAACCGGGCCGAGTGGTCGACCACCGCGTAGGCGCCGAGCGTCGCGATCTCGTCGACCTTCAGCACCTTGCCCTGCACCACCGGCTCGGGTCCCTGCCACATGCCGTGGCGCCAGTCGGCGTCCAGGCCGTAGCCGGTGCCGACGGCGAGGAAGTTCGGCACGAGCGACTGGCACTCGATCGCGATCCCGGCCTCCGGGAACGTGATCGTCGAGTGGTCGAGCAGCCGGGTGCCGGGCACGAAGGTGTGGTCGTGCTCGGGCTCGCCCAGCTCCTCCACCCGCCCGTCGAGCCACACCCGCTCGCCCTGCACGAGCGACCGCTGACCGGCGGCGTTCTCGGAGCAGATGTAGAAGAGGCAGTGGTCGTCGAACTTCATCGGGAAGTAGTTCCACATCCCGCCGAGCGACGGTGACTGGAGCCGGATGCCGTCGGGCTCGCGCTCGCCGACGGGCCGCACGCCCCACGAGCGGTCGCGCGACCCGAACGTGGCCGCGGGGTCGACGGTCAGGTCACGCCCCGCCACCGTCAGCGTCCCGCTCCACGAACCCATCTGGGCCAAGCGCTGCGTGTCGAAGGTGACGCGCTCCATGTTGCGGATGAACTGGTTCGGCTCAGGGACGGCGGGGCCGAAGGCGTCCCACGTGAGGTCCATGGCGACGGTGTGCTCGGTTGACTCGACGACGACGCGCAGCTTCTCGAGCGGCTTGACGACCTCGACGCGGATCGGCCCGACCGACACGTCGGCGCGGTCGCCCAGCGGCTTCGACGACCGGACCAGGTGCTGCTCGTCGCCCAGCCGCACCGTGACGAACGCATCGGTCACCCCGAGGTTGGGGTACTGACCGAGCCCGAACACCGCCATCCACTCGCCGGTGGTGTCGAAGGCGTTGAAGTAGTAGCGGTCGTAGAAGTTGCGGTCGCTGGTCTGCGGATGGCGGATGAACTCCGCCGCTTGGTGGACGGGGTAGTCGTCCCAGGACGACACGGGCGAGACAGCAGTCATAGATTCGGATCGTATGGAGTATCGACAGCTCGGACGCAGTGGACTGACCGTTTCCGCCCTGGGACTGGGGTGCAACAACTTCGGCATGCGCATCGACGCCGAGCTCTCGGCCGCGGTCGTGCACCAGTCGCTCGAAGACGGCATCACCTTCTTCGACACCGCCGAGATGTACGGCGGCGGCAAGTCCGAGGAGTTCCTCGGCACCGCGCTCGGCAAGCGGCGCGACGAGGTCGTCATCGCCACCAAGTTCGGCGGACCGGGCAGTGCGGGCGTCTTCGCCCCCGGGGCGCGCCGCAGCATCATCCGGGCCTGCGAGGACAGCTTGCGTCGCCTGGGCACCGACTACATCGACCTCTACTACCAGCACTACCCCGACCTGAAGACGCCGATCGAGGAGACGCTCGAGGCGCTCACCGACCTCGTCGGCCAGGGCAAGGTCCGCTACATCGCGTCGTCGAACGTGGTGGGCTGGCAGATCGCCGACGCCGACCACCTGGCCGCCGAGCGGGGGCTGCAACGCTTCACCGGGTGCCAGATCGAGTGGAGCCTGCTGAACCGGGCGGTCGAGGCCGAGATCGTCCCGGCCTGCCGCCACTTCGACCTCGGCGTCGTGCCCTACTTCCCGCTCGCGTCGGGCTTGCTCACCGGCAAGTACCACCGGGGTCAGGAGTTCCCGGTCGGTTCGCGACTGGCGGCGTCGTCGTACTTCGCGGCGGTCGCCACCGACGAGAACTTCGACCGCGTCGAACGGCTCACGTCGGTCGCCGGCGACAGCGGGCGCACGATCCTCGAGCTGGCCATCTGCTGGCTGCTGTCGCAGGAGGGTGTGTCCTCGGTGCTCACCGGCGCCACGTCGGCCGAGCAGGTGACCGCCAACGTCAACGCGTCGGAGTGGCGGTTGACCGGCGACGAGCTCACGGCGGTGGCCGAGGCGTTGCGCTGATCCTCTGCAGCGGGACGCTCGGCACCATCCCGTTCCGGGAGAAGGTCGACGCCGCGCTGGCCGCGGGGTACACGGGCATCTCCATCTACGCCCGGGAGCACGAGCCGGGGCTCCGCGTCGACGGGTTGTCGGTGGCCGAGGTCGATGGGCCGATGGGGTGGCTACCGGGACAGCCGGGTCCCGAGCCGGAGCGCGTCATCGACATCGCCCACGCGCTCGACGCCCGCTCGCTCACGGTCATCGAGGTCACGGGCGAGGCGCCCGACGTCGGCCGGGCCGCCGACGCGTTCGCCGCGCTGTGCCGGGCGGCGGCGCCGCTGCTCGTGCACATCGAGCCGTTCCCGTTCTCCGGCATCCCGTCGCTCACGGCGGCGGGCGCCATCGTCGAGCGGGCCGGCGAGCCCAACGGCGGCCTGCTGCTCGACACGTGGCACCTCTTCCGGGGCCCGGATGCGGGCGTCGTGAGCCACGCCGACCTCGTGGTGGCGCTGCAAGTGTCGGACGTGGCGGACGAGCCATGGCCGTCCGTGCGGGAAGAGACGATGCACGGCCGGCTCGTGCCCGGTCGGCGCACGATGTCGGTCATCGAGCAGGTCCCGGGCGTGCCGGTCGAGATCGAGGTGTTCAACGACGAGCTGTTCGCGCTGCCTCCGGCCGCGGCGGCACGGCGCGCGTTCGGTGCCCTCAGCCCAACCGGCTGATCAGCGCCCGGGCGTCGCCGGCCGATGCGGCGCGGCGCGCCTGATCGGCGACCGAGCGCAACGTGGCGAGGTCATGGCGGCGCAGGAGGTCCTTCACCTCGCCCAGCGCGCCGGGCACCATCGACAGCTCCCGGACGCCGAGGCCGACCAGGGCGCCGGCCACCCCCGGGTCGCTGGCGGTCTCCCCGCACACGCCGACCCAGGCGCCGTGACGGTCGGCGGCCTCCACCACGGAGCCGATGAGGTCGAGGACGAGCGGCTCGCAGACGTCGGCCAGCTCGGCCACCTCGGCGACGAGCCGGTCGACGGCGAACACGTACTGAAGGAGGTCGTTGGTGCCGATCGAGAGGAAGTCGACGTGGGCGGCGATCCGCTCGGCGGCCAGCGCGGCTGACGGCACCTCGATCATGACCCCGACCTCGATGCCCTCCAGTGCGATGCCTTCGTCGTCGGCGACTCGTCGGAGCTCGCTGCGCGCCGCGACCACCTCGTCGACGCGGCTCACGAGCGGGAACATGATCCCGGTGACGCCGCCGCCCGGTCGATCGCGGTGCGACCGCAGGAGGGCTCGCAACTGGTGCTCGAAGAGCTTGGGCCGCCGCAACGAGAGGCGCACGCCGCGCACGCCGAGCGCCGGGTTCGGCTCCGGCTCGCGCGCCACGAACGGCAGCGGCTTGTCGGCGCCGACGTCGAGGGTGCGGAACACGACGCGCTGGCCCGGGAACGCGGCGAGGACGGCGCCGTAGTAGGTGGCCTGCTCCTCGACCGTCGGTTCGACGCGGCGGTCCTGGAAGAGCAGCTCGGTGCGGACGAGTCCCGCGCCCTCGGCGCCGGCGGCGCGGGCCGACGTGATGTCGTCCAAGCCGGCGACGTTGGCGACGAGCTCGACGGCCACGCCGTCGGCGGTCGTGCCGGGCTCGAACCGGGCGGCGTCGAGGTGGGCGCGCCGCGCCGCTTCCTGCGCGTCACGCACGGCGAACGCCTCGAGCACCTCCTCCTCGGGATCGACGTGCACCTCGCCGGTCCGGCCATCGAGGGCGATGTGGCGGGCGGCGTCGGCGACCCGCAACACACCCGAGGCGCCGACCACCGCGGGGATGCCGAGCGTGCGGGCGAGGATGGCGGCGTGGCTGGTCGGTGAGCCGGTCTCGGTGACGATGCCGGCGATCTGCTCGCGCGGGATCTCGGCCGTCTGCGACGGGGTGAGCTCTCGGGCGAGCAGCACCCAACGGCCCGGGGGCAGCTCGGGAGCACGCGCCACGCCGGCGAGGATCGCCACCACCCGGGCGCTCACGTCGTCGAGGTCGGCCGCGCGCGCTGCGAGGTACTCGCTGCTGGAGGCCGCGAGCAGCTCCCGGAAGGCGGCGAACGCCGAACCGACGGCGGCGACGGCCGATCGACCGGCGTCGATCAGGGCGACGGCGCGCTCCTCGAGCTCGGGATCCTCGGCGAAGGCGGCGTGCGCCTCGAAGATCTCCGCCTCGTCGCCGGCGAACCCACGAGCGCGCTCGGCGATGGCGTGGAGCTCCTCGGCGGCCTGCGTGAGCGCGGCGTGCAGGCGCTCCTTCTCGAAGGCGGGGGGACCGGCCGGTCCCGGGTCGGCGACCTCGGTGACCGGCGGCTCCACGAGGAGGGGCGGGCCGACCGCGATCCCCGGCGCCGCGCCGATGCCCACGAGGCTCGCCGTCATGACTCGCCGAGCCCCGACTCCACGAGGGTGACGAGCTCGTCCAACACGGCCTCGGCGCCGTCTCCGTCGACATCGATGGTGATGGGATCCCCGAGGTGGCAGTCGAGCGTCAGGATCGACAGGACGGAGCGGGCGTTGACCGTCGTGTCGCCCTTGCGCACTCGTACCGTGAGCCCGGAGTCGGCGGCCGCCTGGGCGAAGACCTTCGCCGGGCGGGCGTGCAACCCCGTCGGGTTGGTGAGCGTGACCGTGCGGCTAGGCATTGGTCAACACCCCCGCCACAGGTGCCGGCACCGACGCCTCGGTGATGTCGACCGTCGGGCGGTGGAACGTCTTCAGCGCGAGCACGCATGCTGCGGTCACCGCGGTTCCGGCGACGCCGGCGACGAGGTAGCCGAACTTCCCGTGGATCAGACCGACCACGAAGATGCCGCCGTGCGGGGCTCGCAGCTGGGCATCGAACGCCATCGAGAGCGCGCCCGCCACCGCCGAGCCCGTCATGAGTGAGGGGATGACGCGCAGGGGGTCGGCGGCGGCGAACGGGATCGCGCCCTCGGTGATGAACGAGAGGCCCAGCAGCCACGCCGCCTTGCCGGACTCGCGCTCGGCTTCGGTGAAGCGGGCGGGCCGCAGCAGGGTCGCGAGAGCGAGCCCGAGCGGGGGTGTCATGCCGGCGATCATCACGGCGGCCATGACGGCGTAGTTCCCCGATTGCAGCGATGCGAGGCCGAAGGCGTAGGCGGCCTTGTTGACCGGGCCACCCATGTCGAACGCCATCATCGCCCCGACGATGATGCCGAGCAGGACGGCGTTCGAGCCTTGCAGGCTCGTGAGCCAGTTGGTGAGGCCCGACTGGGCGCTGGCGATCGGGTGCCCGACGACGAGGATGAGCAGCGCGCCCGTGACGAGCGTGCCGACGACGGGATACACGATGACCGTCATCATCTTCGCCAGCGGACCGCGCACCCGCACCCGCATGAGGGCCATGACGACCAACCCGGCGACGACGCCACCGACGATGCCGCCGAGGAACCCCGCGTTCAACTGCGTGGCGATGAGTCCGGCGACGACGCCAGGCGCGATCCCCGGTCGATCGACCATGCCGAACGCGATGTAGCCGGCGAGGATCGGGACCATCATGCTGAAGGCCGTCTTGCCGATCATGAAGAGCAGGGCGCCGAGCTGCAGCTTCGAGCTCAGCACATCGGCGATGACCGGGAAGTCCTTCACGGCGGTGACGCGCGTGGCGCCACCGATCGAGAAGCCGAGGGCGATGAGGATGCCGCCGGCGACGACGAAGGGGAGCATGTAGCTCACGCCCGTCATCAGCCAGATGCGCAGCTGCTCGGGCTTCGACGCGCCGACCGGGGCCGCCCATTGCATCGGGGCGGTGGCGGGGACGCGGAGCCCGGCCGGAGCCGACGCGGCGGCGTGCACCGCCTGCTCAACGACTTCGCCGGGGCGATCGATGGCACGCCGGGTGCGCACCTCGACGGCGGGCAGGCCGGCGAAGCGCTCGCGGTCGCGCACGCCGGCGTCGACCGCGAAGATCACGGCGTCGGCCTCGGCGATGGACGCGGGTGACAGGCCGGGCCCGCCGGCCGCGCCCTGTATCTCGACCTCGATGTCGTGGCCGGCGGCGCGTGCCGCGACCTCGAGTGACTCGGCCGCCATCGCGCTGTGCGCGATGCCGGTCGGGCAAGCGGTGACTGCGACGAGCTTCATGCGATCTCCCCCCGGATGGTGGTGACGATGGCTTCTGGATCGGGCGCCTGCCGCAACGCGGTGCGGAAGGACTCGTGGACGAGACGGCGGGCCAGCGTGGACAGCACGGTGACGTGCACGTCGTCGGCTCCCGCGGGTGCGGCGATCAGGAAAACGAGGTCGGCGGGCGCGTCCTCGGCGCCGAAGTCGACGCCTCCCGCGATGCGGCCGACGACGACGCTCGGCTCGGTCACGCCGGCGTGCTTGGCGTGCGGGATCGCGATGCCGGACTCCATGCCGGTGCCGCCGGTCTCCTCCTCGCGGGCGAGGACGGCGGCGACGAAGCCGGCGCGATCGGTGAGGCGGCCGGCGGCGACGAGCTTGTCGGCGAGCGCCTCGATCGTCGATCGGCAGTCGGTGGCGGGCAGGTCGAGGGCGACCAGCTCGGTGGTCACGAGGGAATCGAGGGCGACGGTCATCGCACACCTCCAAGGAGCAGGTCGACATCGTCGGCTCGGCGCACGCGGACGGCGTCCAGGTCGATGTCGGTGGGCTTCGGCACCGAGGTGCCCGGCAACGTGACCGCCGCCGCCGCCCAGGCGACGCCGACGCGCAGGGACGCGGCCCCCGCCGCACCCGACGCGAGGAACCCGGCGAGCAGCGTGTCCCCGGCGCCCACGTCGCTGCGGGGGACGACGAGTGGCGGGACGGCGAGGAAGGGCGGGCCGCCGTCGACGAGCACCGCGCCGTGGGCGCCGAGGGAGACGACGACGATCGAGGGCCCGGCGGCGCGGACGGCTTCGGCGGCGTCGATGACCTCGTCGATGGTGAGCAGCGGCCGTCCGACGAGCTCGCTGAGCTCGGCCAGGTTGGGCTTGACCACATCGGGCGCGACGGAGATGGCGGCCGCGAGCGGCGCGCCGCTCGTGTCGATCGCGACCCGCACGCCGTGCGCGTGGGCGCGTTCGGTGAGGGTGCGGTAGAACGTCGCGGGCGCGCCGTCCGGCAGCGAGCCGCAGCCCACCAGCCACGTCGCATCGGCGAGCGCGTCGACCGTCGCCCCGACGAGTGCGTCGAGCTCGCGATCGCTGAGCGGGTCGCCGGGCGCGTTCACCTTGGTGACGGTCCCGTCGCGCTCGCTCACGGTGACGTTGGTGCGCGTGGCGGCGCTCACGCGGACGGCTCGGTGGACGATCCCACCATCGCCGAGGAGCCGACTGAGCACGTGGCCATCAGGACCGCCGAGGGGCAGGACCGCTTCCGTGGGGTGCCCGTTGGCGACGAGGGCGCGGCTCACGTTGACGCCCTTGCCACCGGCGTCGATGCGCGTGCTGGCGGCCCGGAGGACCTCGCCGCGGACCAGCTGCTCGACCTCGAGCGTGCGGTCGACCGAGGGGTTGGGCGTCACGGTGACGATCACGCCACCACCACCTCGACGTCCGCCACCTGGAGCGCGTGGAGGTCGTCTTCGTCGACGCCCTCGTCGGTGACGACGGCGTCGAGATCGGCGAGGTCGGCGAAGCGAACGAAGTGCTCGTTGCCGAACTTCGTGTGATCGGTGAGCACCACGACGCGATCGGCGGCGCCGACCATGGCGCGCTTCACCGCGGCCTCGGCGGGGTCGGGGGTCGAACAGCCGCGCTCGGAGAGGCCGTTGGTGGCGAGGAACGCGACGTCGACGCGCAGGTCGCGCACGCTCTGGACGGCCAGCTCGTCGACGTTGGCGAGCGTCTTGGCGCGCAGGCGGCCGCCCACGACGATCACGGTCACGAGCGGCATGGTGACGAGCCGCAACGCGTGTGGGACGGCGTTGGTGACGATCGTGAGACGCCGATCCTGCGGGAGGCGGTCGACCAGCGCGCCGGTGGTCGTGCCGGCGTCGAGCAGGAGGGTCCCGTCGTCGTCCGGCAGGAAGGCGAGGGCGGCCTCGGCGATGCGCGCCTTCTCCCTCGCCATGTGCTCCGCCCGCTCGGACACGGCGGGCTCGACGCGGACGTGCTCGAGGGTGATGGCGCCGCCGTGGACCCGGCGCAGGGTCCCGCGCTGCTCGAGCTCGACGAGGTCGCGACGCACGGTCTCCGGGGTCACGTCGTGGTGGGCGGCCAGGCGGCTCACCGAGACGCGGCCCCGTCGCTGCAGCTCGTCGACGATCAGCTGGCGGCGCTCCTCCGCGTGCATGGGGCTCAGTATGTGGGATCGGGCGGGCAAAAGCAACAGGTATCCCACAGAAATCCCAAGTCAAACCCACTGCAGCGCCGGCGGGGACCGGCTCGGCCTACCGTCCGGGCATGAGCGAGCTTGCGAGCCACCGATGAGCAGCGACCTGCTCGGGGGAAGAACGGCCGTGGTGACCGGTGGGGCCGCCGGGATCGGCGGCGGCATCACGCGCCGGTTGGTGGCCAACGGCGCCACGGTGATCGTGAACGACATCGACGACGGCCTGCTCGCCGCCATCACCAAGGAGCTGGGCGACGCCGTCACGCCGGTGCTCGGCGACATCCGCGAGCGGGCGATCGTCGCCACCGTGGCTGAGGCGGCGGCCGAGGCCGACATCCTCGTCAACAACGTCGGCGACTACCGCCCGGCGGCGCGCTTCTTGAACAGCGACGAGGACCAG
>Ga0070671_100000933_pt1 | contig 21395 bp, 22 predicted proteins | sample KBSS73metaG_FD_65341 | JGI IMG/M metagenome (GOLD analysis project Ga0070671, IMG submission 65341) | Switchgrass rhizosphere microbial communities from Kellogg Biological Station, Michigan, USA - KBS S7-3 metaG | ecosystem: Host-associated > Plants > Roots > Rhizosphere > Soil ...
CCGCCTCCGCCGCCTCCGCCACCGCCGCAGGTTCCGCGGGACGAAATCGTGACATCGGTCGACAAGGATAAGGACAAGAAGTCGGACGACTTCGTTCTCGACCTCTCGGAACTGTCGTTCGACGATGTGACCGAGATCGACACCGGCGTGACGAGCGGAGCGGACTCCAGCGATTGGGATCCGATCAACGTTGATGGGGACGAAGAGAAGAAGTGCGCCGGCGCAGGAAGCGCGGCCGCATCCAAGGAAGGCAGCCCCGCTGCCTGCGGGGTCAAGCAGTCCAAGTAATTTGCACGGCTGATCAGGAACGGCTGGAAGAGCGTGGGCGCGCTTGGTAGCGACGGCCCATGGCCGACCCCGACATCTCCTCCGTAATCGAAACCCCGTTCGATGCCGCGCTGTCCGAGCGCTACCTCGTCTATGCGCTGTCGACGATCACCGCGCGCTCGCTGCCCGATGTCCGCGACGGCCTGAAGCCTGTCCACCGGCGGCTGCTGTGGGCGATGCGCCTGCTGCGGCTCGACCCGGCCGGCGCCTACAAGAAGTCCGCTCGCGTCGTCGGCGACGTAATCGGTAAATATCACCCGCACGGCGACCAGTCGGTCTATGACGCCATGGTCCGGCTCGCTCAGGATTTCGCGCTTCGCTATCCGCTGGTCGACGGCCAGGGCAATTTCGGCAACATCGACGGCGATAACGCCGCCGCTTACCGCTATACCGAGGCGCGCCTGACCGCGATTGCAATGCAGCTGATGTCCGGCCTCGATGAAGGCACGGTCGACTTTCGCCCCACCTACAACGGCGAAGAGGAAGAGCCCGAGGTCTTCCCTGGCCTGTTCCCCAACCTGCTCGCCAACGGCGCCAGCGGCATCGCGGTCGGAATGGCGACCTCCATCCCGCCGCACAATGTCGGTGAACTGATCGATGCGGCGACCCACCTCATCGACAACCCCAAGGCCGAGGATCGGAGTCTGATGGACTTCGTCGCCGGGCCCGATTTCCCGACCGGGGGCGTTCTTGTCGACAGTCGCGACAGCATCGCCGAGGCGTATGCGACGGGCCGCGGGGCGTTCAGGCTACGCGCTCGAATCGAGGTCGAGCGCGAGAAAGGCGGCGGCTGGCACCTGCTGGTCAGCGAGATTCCCTATGGGGTTCAGAAGGCCAAGCTGATCGAGCAGATCGCCCAACTGATCGCCGACAAGAAGCTGCCGATCCTCGCCGACGTGAAGGACGAAAGCGACGAGCAGGTCCGGCTGGTGCTGGAGCCGCGCGCGCGAACCGTCGATCCCGACCTGCTGCTCGAAAGCCTTTACCGGCTGACGGACCTAGAAGTGCGCTTCCCACTCAACCTCAACGTTCTCGACGCGACCCGCACGCCCGGGGTGATGAGCCTTCGTCAGGCCCTGACCGCCTGGCTCGCGTTCCAGATCGAGGTTTTGGTTCGCCGCGCTCAGGTCCGCATCGGCAAGATCGACGACCGCCTGGAACTGCTCGAAGGCTTTCTCATCGCCTTCCTTAACCTCGACCGCGTGATCGAGATCATCCGCACCGAAGACGAGCCCAAGCCGGTGATGATGGCAGAATTCTCGCTGTCCGACCGGCAGGCAGAGGCCATCCTCAACATGCGCCTGCGCAGCCTGCGCAAGCTTGAGGAGATGGAGATCGGCCGCGAGCGCGATGCCCTCGTCAAGGAACGCGAGGAGCTTGAAAAACTGGTCGCAGAACCCGGCCGGCAGAGACGCCGGCTCAAGAAAGACCTTCAGGGACTGAAGGACAAGTTCGGCGATGAGCGCCGCACACGGATCGACGAGGTCGCTCCGGCGCGGGAGATCGATTGGTCGGCGATGATCGAGAAGGAGCCGATCACCGTCATTCTGTCGCAGCGCGGTTGGATCCGGGCGATGAAGGGGCACCTCGCGCTCGACCAGGTCGGCGACCTCAAGTGGCGCGAAGGCGACGGGCCATTCATTCACTTCCACGCGCAGACCACCGACCGGCTCGCGCTCTTCGCGTCAAACGGGCGCGTTTACACGCTTGCCGGAGACAAGTTGCCGAGCGCGCGCGGCTTCGGCGAGCCGGTGCGGCTATTCATCGACCTCGATGCCGAAGTGGAGATCGTCCAGCTGTTCGTCGTCCGGCCGGAAATGAAGCTGCTGCTGGCGTCGTCGGACGGCAAAGGCTTTGTCACCAGCGGCGATGCGACCCTCGCTGAGACCCGCAAGGGCAAGCAGCTGGTCAACGTCCGGCCCGGCGCGCGCGTGGCCGTGGTACGGGGAATCCCCGCAATCGCTGACGCTGTTGCAGTGATTGGCGACAATCGGAAAATGGTCGTGTTTCCGCTGGCCGAGCTGCCGGAACTTGCTCGAGGCCAAGGTGTGACCCTGCAGCGCTACCGCGACGGCGGGCTCAGCGACGCGATCGCATTCCAGCTCGCTGAAGGATTGAGCTGGCCGCTGGGCGGCGAGAGTGGGCGGGTTCGAACCGAAAGCGATTTGTCGCCGTGGCGCGCGGCGCGGGGGGCTGCGGGGCGCATGCCGCCGATCGGATTCCCGAGGGATAATCGCTTTGCCTGAATCTTCGCAGTTTAAGGGTGGTTAGAGGTCGCAGCGCCTATGCGCCATTAACATGCGAGCTAGAGCGGAAAAGATACGGGGAATTAACCCCTTCTCGCCATAGAAGCACAGATGCAGGCTGCCGCAGCCCGTTCGGCCGGGGTTCAAAGACACCGGCGGACGGACAGATTGAACGCAACTCCCCATCTGAAAACGGTGGACGATCTCGGCTTGCTCGAAGCATTGCCGATCGCTGCTGCAATCATCGAACGAACGTCTGACGCCCAGCTGCGCGTGACCGCGCACAACGACAAGTTCGTCGACGCAGTCAAACGGTCAACCTGCACCGCAAACGACTGGAACGAAGCAGACTGCCTGAAGACCGGCGTCATCGCGGATCTCGTTCAGCGTTTCCTCGACGGGGTGGATACAGCCGGAGAGCTCGACCTCAAGCAGGGCGAGGGGGTCTCATCCCAATTCTTTCGGCTGAAACTGGCTCCGTTACCCCGCAATGCGGGAGCGGAACGCTGCCTTCTCAGCGTCGTCGACCGTACGGTCGAGGTACAGGCCGAGCGGACGCTGCGCGCCGAAATGTTGCGCGACAGCCTTACGGGCCTGCCGAACCGCCTTGCATTCAGCGAGGCGATCGAGACCGCGGGCGCCAACGTCGCACGCGACCTTGAGCATGCGGTGCTGGTTGTCGACATGCTTCGATTCAGCCGGATCAATGAATCGATGGGCGGTCTCGCCGGCGACGAGCTACTGATCACCTTTGCGCGCAGGCTTATCCTCGCGCTCCGCGCCGGAGATGTCCTTGCGCGAACGGGGGGTAACGAATTCGGCATCCTGGTCTCGCTTCGCCGCGGCGTCGCAGACGCGCTCAAGGCTGCCGAGCGGATCCAGCAGGTGATGATGTCGCCGTTCAAGCTGTCGGAGCTGGAGATCAAGGTCGAATGCGCGATTGGCGTTGCGCTGATGAGTGCCGGGCAGGACGCTGAGGAGCTCTTTCGCAACGCGCAGTTTGCGGTCAAGCAGGCAAAGGCAGTCGGCAAGCCGGAGGTCTACGAGCCGAAGCAGGCGACCGAGGCGCGGCGCCGCTTCTCGATCGAGACCGAGCTGCGTCGCGCGCTCGAAAAGGACCAGCTTCAGCTATTCTATCAGCCGTTGATCAACCTCAAATCCGGCCAGGTCGCGGGCTTTGAAGCGCTTGCACGGTGGACCCACGAGGATCGCGGCGAGATTAGCCCCACCGAGTTCATCCCGGTCGCCGAGGAATCCGGGTTGATCCTGCAGCTTGGCCGGTGGGCGATGGACGCTGCGGCCCACACGCTCGCCCAATGGGACCAGGCGTCCGGAGAAAAGCTCCCGCTTTACGTGGCGGTCAATTTGTCGGCGATTCAAGTCGCTCGCGACGACATTGCCGGCATGGTCGAAGGCACGCTAAGGACCAGCGGGCTGACTGGTGAACGGCTGACGCTCGAATTGACCGAAAGCTCGATCGTCCAGAATCCGGCCCGCGCAACGCGGGTGTTCGATGCCTTGAAGGCACTCGACACCACGGTCGCGATGGACGATTTCGGTACGGGCTATTCCAGCTTGGCTTACCTGCAGCGGCTGCCGATCGACGTCCTCAAGATCGACAAGAGCTTCGTTTCCGGAATGATGGTCGACCCCGACGCCGTTGCAATCGTGCGCGCGGTGTTGAGCCTCGCCGAAGCGCTTGGCATGTCGACGACCGCCGAGGGCATCGAGACGGTCGAGCTGGCGACGACGCTGGCGACGCTCGGCTGCGCGTCGGGCCAGGGCTTCTATTTTGCCAAGCCCCTCGAGGCGGCTGCGGCGCTCGACTATTTCAAGACGCGCAAGCGCTAATTCAGCAGGTCGCCGTAGCGAGCCGGGCGACGGTTGCGGCGCGCGGCCGCAAACGTCTTCCCGATGCTGCGTACCAGCGCTGGATGCCGGACATCGGGGGGATGCACGCCGATCCGAAGTACGTTGAGCGGGGCGTGGCGCAGGGCAGCGGCCGCGGCAAGTGAGGAAAGCAGCCGCATCCGGGTGCGGCTAGCCCAGGTGATTACGGGACCCCAGGCCAGCTCAGCGCCGGTCCCGGGCGACCAGACGCGGAGATGGTCCTCTGCAAGCGGGATCGCCGATAGTCTCAGTGCTTCGCGGGCGCCGTTGCCGTATAGCCATGCCGGGGCGACGAACCCGTCGACCGGGCGACCGATGACGCCTTCGATAAGCGCTCGTCCTTCGGCGATACGCGCGAAGGCGTCGGCGCCCGAGAGGCCCAGGAATTCTCCCTCGCTCGCGGTCATGAACCGCGCGCGCACCCGGTTCGCAGCGCCGGAATGCTGCGCTTCGTCGCGATGGGTGAAGCCATGTAGGAAAATCTCGACGCCTTGATCTGCCCAGCTGCGCAGGCGTGACGCAAAGGGCGAGCCGGGAACAATCGGGGCGTCGCCCCAGTGGTTCGGAACGACCAGCATGGCCAAGCGCTTGCCCACATATGGTTCTAGCAATTCGATCAGCCGGTCGACTTCGCTTTCGAAGCGCGGGGAAACGTCGTGGACCGACGCAAGAAGCAAACGACGGGGTTGGATGGGGGACATGCTCAACTATCTGTGGTAGCAAGACCGAGGACGCCAGCCCATTAACAAAGCTTCACTTGAAGTTCAGTAGCAAGGAACCTCCTTAACTTGCCGATGCGTATCGCTGACGTCTCAGCTTTCTACACGCCTGCCGGTGGTGGCGTCCGCACCTATGCGGAAGCCAAGCTCCGTGCCGCGGCGCGATTCGGGCATGAGATGATTCTGATCGTCCCGGGGGAGCGGCACGAGGTGATCAAGCGCGGGCCCGGTGCGGTGCTCGTGACGATCCCGTCGCCCTTGCTGCCCGTCGACCGGCGGTACCGCTATTTCGACGATGAGGCGGCGATCCACGCGACGCTGGATGCGTGGCAGCCGGATCATGTCGAGGCCTCGTCGCCCTGGTCGAGCGCGGCGATGGTCGGTCGCTGGCAGGGCGGTGCGACCCGCTCGCTTGTCATGCATGCCGATCCGCTCGCCGCTTATGCGTATCGTTGGCTCGGCGGCTTCATTCCGACGCCCGCCATCGATACGATGTTCGGTTGGTTCTGGCGGCATTTGCGCGGCCTCGGGCGCATGTTCGATTCGGTCATTTGTGCGAATGCCCAGCTTGCCCAGCGGCTGACGGACGGCGGCGTCGAGAATGTCGAGACGATCCGGATGGGCGTCGAGGGCGGCTTGTTCTCGCCCGCCTTGCGTTCCCCAGCGCTGCGCGAGCAGGCGCTTTGTGCGCTCGGCCTCGACGCCAGCGCGACGCTCCTGGTTGGGCTTGGGCGCTTTTCTGCAGAGAAGCGCTGGGAGATGGTGCTCCGGGCGGTCGGCAGCCTCGCCCGCTACCAGGATGTCGGCCTGCTTCTCATCGGCGATGGGCCCAAGCGCGCCAAGCTTGAATTGCTGGCCGATCGTACGCGCACGGCGATGGTACTGCCGCGCATCACCGACCGCGATGAGCTCGCCCGGTTGCTGGCAAGCGCCGACGCACTGGTTCACGGTTGTGAAGCCGAGACCTTCTGCCTTGTCGCGGCCGAAGCGCGCGCGAGCGGCACGCCCATGATCGTCCCCGATCGAGGTGCGGCCGTTGACCAGCTCGTTCCCGGCGCCGGGAACGTCTATCGCGGCGCCAGTGAAGTGTCGCTCGAGCGAGCGATCGGACGCTTCATCCGGCGCGGACCCGAGTTGCAGCGTGCCGCTGCTGTGCGCTCTCGGCTGGCGCGGACGATGGACGAGCATTTCGCCGACCTTTTCGCTCGGTACGAGGTACTGGCGCCGCGGCATTCAGTCGCTGCTCCAGCTCGAGTGGATCAGGACGGATCGGAAGCCGCTATCGACCTCTCGCTGGCGCGCCCGGCAGCACTTGGAACCTGAGCTCTCACGGGCAAGGGTTGCGCGCTTGGCTATTGATTAGCCACAAGAAGTAAATGGGGCTGGACAGAAGTGTCGAGGATTCGGTCGGGGCGAGCCCGATCGCCATGGTGATCACGAACCCGCAGCGGCCCGACAATCCAATTGAAATCGCCAATGAGGCCTTCTGCCGGCTGACTGGCTATGCCGAGCAGGAAATCGTCGGGCGTAATTGCCGTTTCCTTGCCGGGGCCGACACCGAGCCGTCGGTCACCAACCAGCTCCGTGCCGGGGTCGACGGCCGTCGGCCGGTGCTGGTTGATATCCTCAATTACCGCCGCGACGGCACCCCGTTCCGCAACGGGGTGATGATCGCGCCTTTGTTCAACGAGGATGGTCAGCTGACCTACTTCCTCGGCTCGCAGGTCGACCTCAAATCGGACGAACCGGCTTCGCTTTCCATTCGTCGGGCGCGAGCTGCGGCATTGATCGAGCAATTGCCTCAGCGCCAGCGCCAAGTGCTCGAGGGGATGGCAAAGGGCCTGTTGAATAAGCAAATGGCCTATGAGCTCGGTATCGCCGAGAAGACGGTGAAGATGCACCGCGTTCTGCTTCTCGAGCGCCTCGGCGGCATTACTACTGCCGAGGCGATCCGCCTCGCGGTCGAGGCCGGCCTCTAGCTTACCACCCTAATCCCGTATGGTTGCGCATCTGCACCGCCGTTAGCTCCACCTGGAAGGCCGACCGCTGCCCTCCGGTGGTCGGCCGCTGAGGGAGACAATTCAGATGCGCTTCGTGAATCTTCTGACCCTGGCCCTGGTGATCATCGGTGGCCTCAACTGGGGCCTCGTCGGCCTGCTCAACTTTGACCTCGTTGCGACCTTGTTCGGTGCCGGCTCAGCGTTTGCGCGCATCGTCTATGTGCTGGTCGGCCTTTCCGCGGTCTACCAGATCATTCCGCTGACGAAGGGTCTGTCGGGCGACCAGGAGAGCTAAGGGGCTGCCTAAATGCTGTCCTGGTGGGCGCGGGTCGTGCTGCTCAGCGCTACCCTTTTCGGCGTCGTGTTCCAATTGGTGATCGCCGTCAATCGAACGGGGGGCTAGCGCGGGCGGTTCAAGGTGCCGGCGACGATCCGTTCGAAATCTTCCCCGTGGGGGAAGCCGGCGGCGATCCACTCGTCCTCAATCCGGCGCAGGGACTTTGCCACCAGCGGCCCCTCGGGCACGCCGCGCTTGATGAGCTGGCCGCCGGTGATCGGCAGACGCGGCGCGTGCCAGGCCGCGATCTCAGCGGCCTCTGGGCCCCTTCCCGCGATGAGCAACCGATCGACCGCGCACTCAATCCCGATGCGATACGCGGAGGCCTTTGGCGCGCCTTCTGCCTCGCCCGCGGCGCATGCGAGGCGCTTGCGCGCCTTGTTCGAAAGCCGTAGCCGCGCAGCGACGTCGTCCGCGACCGCGGGATCGCGCGGTAGCAAGGCGGCGAGGCGGCGCAGCGGATCGGCATCGACCCCGGCTCTGCGCTCCGCCGCGATCAGCGCTTTCAGGCCGGCGAAGCGTTCCGCCGAGATTTCGGGCAGAACCGGCTTCAGGATCACGTTTTCCAGCATGATCCCCACCGTCCTCGACGGGTCATCAACCGCCAGCAGCTTCAGCAGCTCGTCGGCGATCCGCTCGCGGGACAGGCCCATCAAGTCGTTGGCACGCGCGGCGCAGGCTTCGAGCGCAGCTCCATCCGGCTCGCCGGCGTCGAAGCGCGCGTGAAACCGGAAGAATCGCAGGATCCGCAAATGGTCCTCGGCAATGCGCTGCAATGGATTGCCGATGAAGCGAATGTGACGCTGCTCCAGGTCAGCGAGGCCTCCGAAATAATCGAATAGCTCGCCAGTCTCGGGATCGGCCGACAAGGCGTTGATCGTGAAGTCGCGACGGGCGGCGTCCTCCTGCCAGTCGTCGGTGAAGGCGACCGTCGCGCGTCGACCGTCGGTCGAAACATCGCGACGCAGCGTGGTGATCTCGAATGGATGGCCGTCGCTGACTGCCGTGATCGTCCCATGGTCGATGCCGGTTGGAACGGCTTTTATCTTCGCCTTCTCGAGACGGCGGATGACCTCGTCGGGCGGAATACGCGTCGCAAGATCAATGTCGTTGACTGGTAGCCCGAGCAGGTCGTCGCGGATCGATCCGCCGACGTAGCGAGTCAGGCCTTCGGTTCCGCCGAGCGCCGCGAGCAGCCGCTTCATGCCGCGCTTCTTGCGCCATTTCGCGGCGTCCAGCTTCAGCGCCACTGGAGCCTGCGCGACAGGTTTACAATCATTGCCGCGGTCGCCCCCCAGATCCTGCGGTCGTTCCACACAATCTCGTAATAGTGGCGTGTCTGGCCTTGGAACAGGGCGCTTCTCAGTTGCTGGTTCGCGGGGTCCAGGACGAAGTCCAGCGGCGCCTCGAACAAGTCTGCCACCTCATGCTCGTGCGGTTCGAGTGCAAGGTCCGGCGGCAGCACGCCGATAATGGGCGTCACCACATAGCCGGTGACCGTCCGGTAGGGTTCGATCATCCCGACAACGTCGACCTGTTGAGGTGGGACCAGCACCTCCTCGTGGGCCTCGCGCAGCGCGGCTCTGACGGCGTCCTCCCCAGGATCGATGCGGCCCCCTGGGAAGGCGATCTGGCCGGCATGGGTGCGCAAATGCTCGCGCCGGACGGTGAGGATCACTCCCGGCTCAGGCCGCTCGGTGATCGCGATCAGCACCGCCGCCGGGACGTCGGCCAGCGCGCGAACGTCCGGGAGGTCGCCCGCGAGCGGCGGTTCTGCCGCAGGCATGGCTAGTGCCTCGCGCAATCGGCCGGAAAGCGTCATGCCGCGTCCAGGGTGAAGAAGGTTCCGGCGCTCCACACGCCCGCCGGGCTTTCATCGCCGGCCAGCGCCAGCTCGGCGAGCTCGTAATAGACGGCGCGCGTGAGCTCGGCTTCGAGCCCATGGCGGACGACGAGCCGCGGGGAGGGGCCAGATTCGGTCTCGACCATGCGGAGCGGATGGGCGGGGCCAAGAATGACCGCGTCGCCGCTGTCGAGCCGGAAGGCGATCCGCGCGTCGTCGCCTTCACCCTCCACGCTCATCTCGACCGCACGAAAGGCGGTGGACTCGACTTCGATGTCGAGCTTTTCGACCGGCGTGACGAGGACATGGCGCCCGTCGGGCTCGCGCCTCAGGACGGTCGAGAACAGCCGGACCATCGCGGGGCGCCGTATCGGAGCGTCTTCGTGATACCAGGTCCCGTCGCGAGCGATGCGCATGCCCGAATGCCCGCACCGCTCCGGGTTCCAGCGGTCGACCGGCGGCAGCTTCCGCTCGTCGATCAGCTTCTGAAGCTCGGCAAGGCTCAATCCTTGCAGCTCAATTGGAGGACGGCTCTCCGGCATCGACCCCTCCTTGGATTGCTTCGAGACGTCACTCAAGGCAGGAGCGCCGGCAATGACGCAGGACAGGACCGCCATTGTTACCGGCGCCGGCAAGCGCGTGGGCGCTGAGATCGCGGAGGCATTGCTGACCGATGGCTGGACGGTCGTCGCTCATGTCCATCATGAAGCCGACGAGGTTCCCAGTGGAGCAATCAAGGTGGCGGCGGATCTTGCTGAGCCCGACTCCGCCAAATCCATTTTCTCGGCTGCTGATGGTCTCCCTCCCGTCCGGCTGCTGGTGAACAACGCCGCACGTTTCGCGCGGGATGGTTTCGGTGAGTTCAGCGCCGAGGAATTCGACGCTCATTCGGCGATCAACGTCCGCAGTCCGGCGTTGCTGATCGAACGGCTGGCAGCCTTGCACGACGGGGGCGAAGCGCTTGTCGTCAACCTGCTCGACGCGAAGCTTTCCGCGCCCAATCCCGATTATCTCAGCTATTCCCTGTCAAAGGCCGGGCTGGCTGCGCTGACCGAGCTTGCGGCGCGGGCGCTTGCGCCGCGGTCGATCCGGGTCAATGGGATCGCCCCGGCGCTGATCATGAGATCGAGCGGCCAGAGCGAGGAGAATTTCAAGGCCATGCATGCCAACAACCCGCTCCGCCGCGGCATCGAAGCCGACGATGTGATTGCGGCGCTGCGCTATCTGGTGGGAGCAACCGCAGTCACCGGGCAGGTGATTACGATCGATTCCGGCCAGCGCTTCATGGGACTGGAGCGGGATGTCCAGTTCCTGGGCCCGCAATGAGCGCCAGTCCGCCTCGGCTCAGCGGCCTTGTCCCGGCGAACCTCCGCGTTCGATCGCAGAGAATCATCCTCGAAGGCCTCGAGGTCCAGGCCGATATCGGCTTCCACGAATTCGAGATCGGGTCGCCGCAGCGGCTGCTAGTCAGCGTCGAGGTCTGGCTCGACAATTTGGCAGCGCCGGCCGAAGACCATCCAGCGGAAGCGTGGAACTACGACTTTCTGCGCACCGAGGTTGCCAAACTGGCGGCTGCCAGGCGCTACAATCTCCAGGAAACGCTGGCCCATGCGATCTTCGACCGTGTCGCCGCCTTCCACGGCGTTCGGGCCCTTCGGGTGCGACTATCCAAGCCTGACGTCTATCCGGACGCTGAAGCCGTCGGCGTGGAAGTCACGTCTTTTTCGGGGCTTTGGCCAGATGGTTAACAACCAATCGAACAACAGCGGTTTCCGGCCTTCCGGAAGTGGAACAAAATCCATTGCACGGCCTTTGAGCCGGATATAAGGAGGCGCGCCTGTGCCCAATGTCACATTGAAACATTGGAGCTTTAGGCCTGTGACGGGCGCGTCCCGAATGCGGGTTTGGCCGTGGGGTTCCACCCACGGCTTGTCGAGGAGAATTGCAGGGTAATGTCCTACGCGCAGCGAAAACAGCTTAGCGGCAACCCAGTGGTTGCTTGGACCCTGACTATATTGCTTGTGGGCGGGCTGCTTTACGCGATCGTGACCGGCCTCGCCTATAACGTCGTCAAGAAGGCCGCCGAGAACCTCAAGGTGGTGGATGTTGAAGAGCAGCCGCCGCCACCGGAAGAGCCGCCGCCGCCGCCGAAGGATATGCCCAAGGTGCCGCCTCCGCCGGTGACTCCGCCGCCGCTCGTTCAGATGCAGGCTCCGCCGCCGCCGATCCAGACCGTCACGGCTCCGCCGCCGACGATTCCGCCGGTCGTGCCGTCGCCGCCAGCTCCGCCGCCGCCCCCCCGTAAGGTGCAGTCGGCACAGAGCGCGAAGGGCGACTTGCGGACCTTGTTCACGGCTGATGACTATCCGGCTTCTGCCCAGGCCGCGGGTGCCGAGGGCACATCGCAAGCGCAGATTACGATCGGGCCGACCGGAGCCGTCGTCGGATGCAACATCATCCGTTCAAGCGGCAACAGCTCGCTCGATGGAGCGACCTGCAACATCCTTCGCCGCCGGGCCAAGTTTACCCCAGCCCGCGACAGTGACGGGAATGCGACGTCGGATACGATCACGACGCCTCCGATCGTGTGGCGACTGGAAGGCTAAACGGTTCAGGCTCGAGAATTAGGTTTTTCAAAAGGAACGCACAGCATGCAAGCAGCACCCGCCGGCAAGGAATTTGGAATTCAGAACGCCCTTCAGGAGGGCGGACTCATCAGCTACAGCGTCTTCATCATCCTGGTGATCATGTCGCTGGGTACCTTCTACATCCTGTTCACCAAGCTGATGCAGCAGCAGAAGATCATCAGTCAGGGCAAGAAAGTTCGGGCGAGCTTCTGGAACTCGTCCAACCTGCGCGAAGCCGCGAACAAGCTGGATCAGAAAAGCGCCTATCGGGCGATCGTCGACGACGCGCTTGTGGCTCAGGACCAGCACGGCAAGCTAACCGATCCGATCGATCAGCACGACTGGATGGCGAACAGCCTGGCGCGCAGCCAGGGCGCGATCGGTGCGCGTCTCGGCGAGGGCCTGGCCTTCCTCGCGACCGTCGGCTCGACCGCCCCGTTCATCGGTCTGTTCGGTACCGTCGTTGGCATCTACCGCGCGCTGATCAAGATCGGTGCGTCGGGCGACGCCTCGATCACGACGGTCGCCGGCCCGGTCGGTGAAGCGCTAATCATGACTGCGCTGGGCCTGGTCGTCGCGGTCCCGGCGGTGCTCGCCTACAACTGGCTGATCCGCCGCAACAAGTCGATCCTGGAGGACCTCGCGGCCTTCACGAACGATCTGCACGGCTACCTGATGTCGGCTGGCGCTGTGAAGCCGCAGATGGCCGGTCCGGCCACGCGCACGACTGCGCAGACTCGGACTGCCACCGCGCCGACGACGCCGGGCAGCGAGCCGCTGCGCACCGGTCGGACTGCGACGCCGACCAACGCTGACTAAATCGGCGGGGGCCGGCATTCGCCGGCCCTCCCTTTCCCGACGGCGTGCCGCCGGGCGAAATGGAGAGAAATAGCCGATGGCAATGCAAGTAGGCGAGCACGACGAGGGCGAAGACGTCCCCATGTCCGACATCAACACCACGCCGCTCGTCGACGTGATGCTCGTGCTTCTGATCATCTTCCTTATCACCGTGCCGGTCGTCATCCAGACGATCCCGGTCAAGCTGCCGGCGACGGCATACGAAGTGACTCAGACCAAGCCAGAGAACGTTTCGTTGTCCGTTCGCAACGGGCCGGGCGGCACCTGCGAGGTCTATTGGAACCTGACCAAGGTCAGCCAGAAGGACCTGTTGGATCGGGCCGTCCAGAAGCTCGAGAAGCTGATCAAAGATGTCGGCGGCGTTCAGAACGTCACCGAAGACAATATGCCCGAGGCACACATCCGCGGTGACGTGAACACTCAGTACAAGTGCATCGGCGCGACGGTCATCACCATGCAGCAGGCGGGTTTCCAGCGCGTCGGCTTCATCTCGCAGCCGCACGGCGTAGCCCAGTAACAGCGAAGCTTAGGTAGGAACTCAAAACCATGGCGATGCAAACCACCGGCAGTAACGTCGAAGGTACGCCGATGATGGACATCAACACGACGCCGCTGATCGACGTCATGCTGGTGCTGCTGATCATGTTGATCGTGACCATCCCACCGCAGACGCACGCGGTGAAGCTCGACTTGCCGGTCAATCAGCCCAACGTGACCCCGCCGCCGGTCAACCCCGTAAAGAACGTTGTGTCGGTCAATGCGCAGGACCAGGTGCTGTGGAACGGCACGCCGGTCAGCATGCAGCAGCTGCGCACCTATCTCGACACGACGCAGCAGATGAACCCGATTCCAGAGCTTCACCTGCAGCCGGACGCGACGGCGCGTTACGAGATCGTCGATGAGGTGCTGGCCGTGACCAAGCGCGCTCACGTCCAAAAGATGGGCTTCGTCGGCAACGAATATTATATGAACGTCTTCTAGGCCCAACGGCCTGGACGCGATGAGGGCGGTCCCGTCGGGGCCGCCCTTTTTCGTGGCGCGAAGGACTCTGGCGCGCGCCCACACACCATGCCATTGCTCAAGGCGATGAGTGACCAGCGCCGTTTCGCAGTGATCATCCTCGCCGCCGGGCAGGGAACGCGAATGCGTTCCGACACTCACAAGGTGCTGCACCCGATCGCCAACCGGCCGCTGCTGCTTCACCTCCTCGACCGGGTCGACGCGCTTGGCGCCGAGAAGCGCGTCGTGGTGCTCGGCAAAGGCCGTGAACAGGTCGAGGCCGCGATCGCTGGCCGCGGCGTGGAGATTGCCGTCCAGGCCGAGCAGAAGGGCACGGGCCACGCGGTTCAGCAGGCCGCCGATGCGCTCGGCGGCTACCAAGGGCCGGTCGTCATCCTTTATGGCGATACGCCATTCGTGGAGACGGAAACGCTCAGGCGAATGCTCGATCGGCTCGACGGAGACGGTGGGCCCGGCATCGTCGTTCTTGCTTCTTCACCTGCGGACCCGCTTCGCTACGGCCGGATCATTCTGGGCGAAGGCGACCGCATCGCTAGGATGGTCGAATATAAAGACGCGACGGAGGAAGAGCGGGCGGTTCGCCTGTGCAACTCCGGCATGATGGCAGTTCGCTCTTCAGACCTCTTCCGTTGGCTCTCCCAGGTCGGCAACGACAATGCGGCTGGCGAATATTACCTTCCCGACATCGTTAACATCGCTGCGGCGGAAGGCCGCGAGGCGGTGGTGATCGAAGGCGACCCTTATGAGGCTGCCGGGGTCAACAGCCGCGCTGAGCTCGCCCACCTTGAGCTCGAGTGGCAGCGTCGCCGGCGCGAGCAGGCGCTGGAGGACGGCGCAACCCTCATCGACCCGGAGAGCGTGTGGTTCGCGTTCGACACCAAGCTCGGCCGCGACGTGACCGTCGAGCCTCACGTAGTCTTCGGGCCAGGGGTCTCGGTCGCCGACGGCGCGACGATCCACGCGTTCAGCCATATCGAAGGGGCGACGATCGGCGCGAAGGCGAGCATCGGTCCTTTTGCTAGAATCCGTCCGGGGACCACTTTGGGCGGCAACAGCAAGGTCGGCAATTTCGTAGAGCTCAAGAAGGCCGAGGTCGCTGAGGGCGCCAAGGTCAACCACTTGTCCTACGTCGGCGATGCATCGATCGGTGCCAATGCCAACATTGGGGCCGGCACTATCACCTGCAATTACGACGGGTTCGGCAAGTATCGGACGGTGATCGGCGCGGGCGCGTTCATTGGTTCAAACACCGCGTTGGTGGCGCCTGTCGCGGTAGGCGCGGGCGCGATCGTAGGCGCGGGATCGGTCATTACGCGCGACGTCGAGGCCGACAGCCTCGCCGTCGAGCGCAACGAGCAGAAAGGCATCGCCGGCTGGGCGCGCCGCTTCCGCGAGCGCATGACCCGCAAGGCGGCGGAATAGCCGCTATCTGAACTTCCGCAGAAAGGCGGTCAGCTTGGCGAAATAGGTCGCCTGGTCGTCGTACATCGCCATGTGCCCACCATTGGTTTCGGCTAGCTCGCCGTGCGGCAGCTGCTTCGCCATGGCCGCCATATAGGCGGGATCCATCGTGTCGTTCTTGCCCGAGATAACCAGCGTCGGGATGGCGATGCGCTTGAGGTCCGCGAACCGATCCCATTTCAGCAGCCGCCCGCTCGCGCCCATTTCACTTGGGCCCTGCATCGTGACGTAGAACTTTCGATTCATGTTCGCGAAGGAGACAGCAACCGGCGCGGGCCACTCGGCCTCCGGACGGCGGAGGATGTGCTGCTCGTACCAATTGGGAACCAGCAGCTTCATGTAGCCCGGCTGCTCGGTCTTACCGGTCTTCTCCATGTCCAGGATTTGCTTGAGGACGGCCTGGTCCATCTTCGGCTCAAGGACCTTCTTGGCATAGTCGTTGTAGGCCGGGATCGACGCCATCATGTTCGAGATGACCAGGCACTTCATCTGGTCCTGGTGCGCCAGCGCATATTCCATCGCCAGCATGCCGCCCCAGCTGTGGCCCAGCAGGCAGAAGTTGCTCTTGTCCCCGCCGATCGCCTTGCGAACCTGGTCGACCTCATCAACGTATCGGGCGAGCGACCACAGGTCAGGGTCGTTGGGCCGGTCGCTGACCCCGGTTTCGAGCTGGTCGTAGTGGTAATATTCGACGCCTTCCTGCGGCAGGAAGCTGTCCATGACGTTGAGATAGTCGTGCGACGCGCCGGGCCCACCAGTCAGCAGCAGCAGCTTCAGGCGCGGGTTGTTGCCGATGCGCTTGATCCACACCTTGTGCGGACCCTTGGGCGTAGTGATCGAGATGAAACGCTCGCCGCCGCTCCACGCGTCCGGCAGCTTTGAATTGTCGAAATAGGACGCCGGCGGCCCAGACGGTTGCTGCGCCGGCTTCTCAGCCCGCATGCATCCCCCGACCAGCAGCAACGCGGCGCTTGCGGCCAGCAACAATGTGCGCGACATGCCATCCCCCTATAGCTCGCTTAGGCCGCCCATAGCCTCGCGGGACCGCCGGTTAAAGGAGTTGCGCGAGGCATGTGTGGGATTGTCGGGATCGTCGGCAAGACGGACGTCGTGCAGCGGCTGTTCGACGGGCTCAAGCGGCTCGAATATCGCGGCTATGACTCAGCGGGCGTTTGCACCATCGACGATGGCAAGCTCGAGCGGCGCCGAGCCGAGGGCAAGCTCGATAATCTCGCCCGCGAGCTGGCGGCCAACCCACTCCGCGGTACCACCGGTATTGCCCACACCCGATGGGCCACCCATGGCGCGCCGACCGTCGGCAATGCTCACCCGCATATCGTCGGGCCGATCGCGCTCGTCCACAACGGCATCATCGAAAACTTCAAGCCGCTCCGCGACGAGCTGATCGCCGAGGGCCGCACGTTCGAGAGCGAGACCGACACCGAGGTCGTCGGCCACCTCGTCGCCCGCGAGGTCGAGCGCGGTGCCTCGCCGCAAGACGCGGTTGCGACCGTGCTCCCGCGCCTGACCGGTGCCTTTGCGATAGCCATCCTGTTCCGAGACCAGCCCGACCTGATCATCGGCGCGCGCATGGGGGCGCCGCTGACCGTCGGCTACGGCGATGGCGAGAATTACCTAGGCTCCGACGCGCTTGCCGTCGCGCCGTGGACGCAGCGCATTGCTTATCTCGACGAAGGCGATTGGGCGGTGATCCGGCGCGACGCGATCCGGATCTTCGACCGCGACAATAAGCCGGTCGAGCGCGAGATCGTCGAATCCGGCGCGTCTTCGGCCCCGGTCGAGAAGGGCAATTACCGCCACTACATGCAGAAGGAGATCTTTGAGCAGCCGATCGTGGTTGCCCAGACTCTCCAGACCTACGTTCGCCCGTTCGAGGGTGAGGTCGCGCTGCCCGTCGCAGACGCCGAGCTAGGTCAGGTCAACCGGCTGACCATCGTCGCCTGCGGCACGAGTTACTATGCCGGCCTCGTCGCCAAATATTGGGTCGAGCAGTTCGCACGCGTGCCGGTCGACATCGATGTCGCCAGCGAGTTCCGTTACCGCGAGCCGGTGCTGGAGCCCGGTGGGCTGGCCCTGTTTATCAGCCAGTCCGGCGAGACTGCCGACACCCTCGCCGCCCTGCGTCATGCGCGTTCCCAGCAGCAGCGTATCGCCGTGGTGGTCAACGTCCCGACCAGCTCGATGGCGCGCGAGGCCGACCTGCTGTTGCCGACCCACGCGGGGCCCGAGATCGGGGTAGCTTCGACCAAGGCTTTCACCTGCCAACTGGCGGTTCTCGCTGCCTTGGCCGCGAACCTAGCCCGCGCCAAAGGCCGGCTGACCCGCGACGAGGAGAAGGAGATCGTCGCTCATCTCCAGGAGGCTCCGGCCGCGCTTAATGCGGCCCTCGGTCATGACGACGACATTGCGGCGATGGCGCACCTGGTCGCACCGGCGCGAGACGTGCTCTATCTCGGACGCGGGCCCGACTTCCCCATGGCACTCGAGGGCGCGCTCAAGCTCAAGGAGATTAGCTACATTCATGCCGAGGGCTATGCCGCTGGTGAGATGAAACACGGGCCAATCGCGCTGATCGACGAGGACGTGCCGGTAATCGTGCTCGCGCCGTCCGGTCCGCTGTTCGAGAAGACCGTCAGCAACATGCAGGAGGTTCGCGCCCGGGGGGGCAAGATCGTGCTGATCAGTGACGCCGAAGGGATCGCCGAGGCCGGGGAAGGCTGCATGGCGACGATCGAGATGCCGCACGTCCACCCGTTGATCGCGCCGCTCGTCTACGCCGTGCCAGTGCAGCTGCTGGCCTATCACGTGGCAGTTCTGAAGGGCACGGACGTCGACCAGCCGCGTAACCTGGCGAAGAGCGTGACTGTCGAATAACGGCACAGACCCAAGAAAATTCATGTTTTTGTCAAACAGTTGCGCTATTCTCCGCCGCGGGGGTGGAGAAGGTCATGCGTACTTCGCAGTCGCTGCGAAGCGATGAACTAAGCGGCCTGAGCGCCGACCTTGCGCACTATTGGCGCGATGGATATGCGATCGTCCGCGGTTTCTTCAGCGCCACTGAAATTACAGAAATCGCCGCTGCTACTGACCAGCTTTACGCGGAGGGTGTCGCGCACGGCCGCTGCTTCCGGCACGGCAACCTCTTTTACAATGTTTTGCGAAGCCGGAGTGGGCCGGTCGTCCGGATGGTGCAGTGGCCGTCCTACCATCAGCATATTCTGAACCGCGTCCGGCTCGACGCCCGGTTCGCGGATCTTCTCGCGCCGCTGATCGGCGACAACATCAAGCAGATCATCAACCAGGTCCATTGGAAGGCGCCAGGCTCGCTCGGCGATTTCGCCTGGCACCAGGATAGCAAGTCGCGTCGGCCGGCGTCGGCCTATCGCAACTTAGCGACTTCGTACGTCCAGACTGGCCTCGCGATTGATCCACACAATCCCGCAGCCGGCGGCCTGCGCTTCATTCCGGACAGTCATTTGCTTGGCGACCTTCACATGAATTCAGAGAAGCACTCGCTTGGCGTGGCGATGAAGGATTCTGCGCTGGAAGCCGTCGGTTTTTCGGCATCCGACGCGATCGACCTGGAGCTTGAGCCCGGCGACCTCGCCTTATGGAGCCCCTACCTGATCCATGGATCCGGGACCAATCGGTCGAACCACAAGCGTCGCTTCTATATCAATGGTTATGTCCGGGCAGGAGATTGCGATCGCGGCGAATGGGCGTTCCGCAATGGCCGACCGGTGCCGCTCGGTCCAAGACCGGTATTGGTGCATTACGAGGGCCTGCACGAACGGCCCGGGCCGCATTACGTCGAGGACTAAGCAGCGGCCGGCCTCGCTTCGAGCTCGCGAACGTGCCGCATGATCCGGTCGTAAAGGAAGTCGATGACGGTGCGGACGCGCGGCGTCCGCTTCACGCGCTCATGGGTCACCAGCCACATCGTCCGGCCATGATCGCCCCTTGGCGGAACGCACTGGACGAGGTCGGGTTCGGCGTCCGCGACGATGCACGGTAGTACGGCGATTCCCAGGCCGGAGCGAATGGCCGAGAGCATTCCCATGGCGGATGCATGGTGCATGACGACCCGGTCATCGAGTCCGAGGTCGTGCAGCCACGCGCTATAGGCGCGCCATAATTTCGGCCCGCCACCGCCGATGAAGGCATGATTCCTCAGCTGCGCGCGCGTCCTCGGCACCCCATGCTCATCCGCGTATCCACGGCTGCAATAGAGCGTCCAATCGTCCGGGCCGATCCGCCGCCCGACGACTCCATGGCCGAGGTCACCCACCGCGCTGCGCAAGGCGATGTCGGCCTCGCCTTCGCCGAGATCGCGGAAGTCCTGGCTGTCGTCGAGCTCAATCATGATCTCGGGATGCCGTTCGTGAAGCTCGCGGAGCATTGGCGCGAGCAGGATCATGAAGATTTCCTGCGTGGTGATGCGGACGGTGCCGCTGGTGTCGCGCTTCTCCGCAGCCGCCGCTTCGGCGAAAGCCGTCGCTGCGACGTCGACTTGCTTAGCGCGCTCCATCAGGCCTTCGCCCGCAGGCGTGAGAGCGTAACCCGCCTGCCTCTTGTCAAACAACGGAAATCCGACTGCGCTCTCCAGCGCTGCAATCCGCCGCGCGACCGTGGTCTGGCTGACGCGCAGGTGGCGGCCGGCCGCGAGCGTGCTGCCTTCGCGCGCAACCGCCAGGAAATAGCGAAGGTCGTTCCAGTCGAGCATTGACGCTCCATTTTTCGCCTCAAGCGACGCACCGCGTTCTGCAATTATGCAGAACCATAGCACGAACTCGTTGCTCACGTAAGTTGCGAATCAAGACTAAATAGATGGTCGCATTCGAACAGGAGGCGACCAATGAAACAGACTCTCAAAATCATGGCGATTTCGGCGCTCGCTACCGCAGCCGTCATCAAGGCCGTTCCGGCCCTGGCCGAACCGGTCACCGGCCAGAACGTCACCATCGTCAGCACGGCCGGCATCGACCTGTCGAGCCCCGCCGGCCGCAGCGAGCTCGATCATCGGTTGGTCAACGCCGCGTACGAAGTGTGCGGGACCCCGTCTGATGCAGACCTGGTTGGCAAGAACCGAGCGAGCGACTGCCGCAAGGACGTTCTCTCAGAAGCTCGTGCCGCCAGCTCCAGGCTTGCCGGCAACGGCTCGCCGATCCGGGTTGCCGCTGCCCGCTAAGCAGTGGTTTTGAAGGCCGCGCCGCTCCCCGGTGCGGCCTTCCTGTTGTTCGCGTCGCGCCCCCGGCCTAATCGCCGCTCATGAAGGTTTCCGGCGGTTGTCATTGCGGGGCGGTGCGGTTCGAGGCGGAGCTGCCAGCGCCGCCGGTGCCCGCGCTGGACTGCAACTGCTCGATCTGCCGATCGACCGGCTTCCTGCACATCGTCGTTCCACATGAAGAGTTCGAGCTTCTCACAGGCCGAGACGTGCTCGTCAGCTATCGCTTCGGGACTGGAGCTGCCGAGCACCTGTTCTGCGGACGCTGTGGCGTGAAGAGCTTTTACCAACCGCGGTCTCATCCCGACGCGTGGAGCGTCAACGCCAACTGCCTCGACGAGTCAGTCGAGTTGGCGATCGAGACGTTCGACGGACGCAACTGGGAGCAGGCGGCTTCGTCATTGCGAGCCTAGCGAAGGAATCCAGGACGGCGGCGGGAACCGGGTAGATTGCTTCGTCGCTTGCGCTCCTCGCAATGACGGCCCTAACGCCCAAACCATGCATCGCCCGCTGCGCCTGACCGTCGACCGTTCCGCGATTCAGTCGAACTGGCGCTGGCTCGCCGATCGCGCAGGCGTCGCGACCGGGGCGGCGGTCAAGGCCGACGGTTATGGCGTCGGCGCTCGCGAAACCACAGAAGCCCTGATCGAAGCCGGTTGCCGCGACTTTTTCGTCTCGACCTGGGCAGAGGCCGAGGCGCTCGGGAATCTGCCGCAGGACATCAGCCTCGTCGTGCTTCACGGCGTTGGACCCGGCGATGTCGATGCTGCGCTGAAGTTGCCGGCCCGGCCTTGCCTCAACACGGTCGAGCAGGTCGCCCGC
>Ga0070671_100000934_pt1 | contig 21382 bp, 25 predicted proteins | sample KBSS73metaG_FD_65341 | JGI IMG/M metagenome (GOLD analysis project Ga0070671, IMG submission 65341) | Switchgrass rhizosphere microbial communities from Kellogg Biological Station, Michigan, USA - KBS S7-3 metaG | ecosystem: Host-associated > Plants > Roots > Rhizosphere > Soil ...
TGTACAAGACCGAACGTGATATCCAGCGCGGCGTTGTCGTTGGCTTCGGCCGCAAGAATGTTGACGCGGCCGTGTATGTGTTCAACCCGGACGACAGCAAGCCGATCGTGACCTTTGCGGTAACGGTCGGCTTCTGAGGCCCATTCTCGTCTTACTTGGACGCGCGCCGCTTGGCCCAGTAGGCCTTCATCCGTACGCTCACCGCCCGCTTCTGCGCCGCGTTCATCTTGCGCTTGCCCCGGCGCCCCGCGGCTTTGGCGACGCGCCCGGCGGCACCTCCAAGCGCGCTGATCGCGCTACTGACCGCGTCGATCTGCCGCTCGATGCGCGCGCGGTCGGCGTGGAGCGCCTTGAGGGCGCGATTCAAACTTGAACGAACATCTAGTGCCACAACAACTCCTATGCGGTGTCTCCCAACGAGACACAAGACTCTTATACCTCACGCAGCGACGAGTCATCTATCGCTAACTTATCTTATAGGACGTTGTCGGATGCTCTAGTCGGCGATTGATTGCGCCACGAGGTCTTCAAACTCGTTTCGGACCTCGTTGTTCGGAGTCTGCACCATCAAGATCCCGACCAGTTGTTCCTTTGGATCGACAAAGAAGTGCGTGCCCTGGGCGCCGGACCATCCGTAGGTGCCGTCCGAGAGCAGGGTGCCGCGCGCCGCGTGGTTGGTGACGACGCGAACGCTCAGACCGTACCCCTCGCCAGCGGGCCGCCCCGGCAGCGTGTCGAGCACGTGCGCCGCGCTCAGCATCTCCACCGACTTGCGGCTCAGGACGCGCTTGCCGTTCAGCTCACCGCCGTTGGCGAGCATCAGGCCGAGCGGCGCATAGCCTTCCGCCGTGCTGTAGAGCCCGCCTGATCCGCGGAAATAGATGTTGCGCGACATGGTGTCGTTGGGCGTCGCGGCCTTTGTCAGCCCGTTCGGGGTCCGCGTGTAGACAGTGGCCACGCTGGGCAGCTGGGCGTCGGTGGGCCAGAAGGTGATGCCGCGCATGCCGAGCGGATCGAAGACGCGGGTCTGAAAGAACTGATCGAGCGGCACACCGCTCGCGATTTCGATGATGCGCCCGAGCGTTTCGAAACCGGCGCCGGGACTATAGGTCCAGCGCGACCCGGGCTGGAACTCGAGCACGGTGCCGCCGAGGCGCGGGATGTAGTCCGACAGCTTCTCGCCCTCCTTGCGGGCGACGCGCGCGATCTCGCTGTCGCTCATCGGTCCGCTGCCGAGGCCCGACGTGTGCGTGAGCAGGTCCTTGATCGTGATCGGCCGCTGCGCCGGCACCGTGTAGAAGACCGGTCCCTCGCTGCCGCCGCTGCCCGGGCGGGCCACCGCCACTTTCATGTTGGCGAACTGGGGAATGTAGCGCGCGACCGGGTCGTTCAGGTGAAGCTTCCCCTCTTCGACCAGCATCATGACCGACACGCCCACCACCGGCTTGGTCATCGAGGCGATGCGAAACATGGTGGCCGGCGTCATGGGCTGTTTGGTGTCGAGGTTCATCACGCCCTGCGCCACGAGATGCGCGACCTTGCCGCGGCGCGCGACCACGGTGACCGCACCGGTCAAGTCGCCGGCGGCGATGCGCCGCTGAATCATGTCGGTGATGCGTTGGAGGCGGACCGACGACAGGCCCACGTCCTCGGGTTTGACGACGGTGACCGACGCAAAGGTGGAAACGGTGCAGGCGACGACGAGCAGGGCGCAGCGCACGGCAGTCTTCATAGGCTCCTCCCGGTCGCCGGTAGCGTAGATCAAACCCACGTACAATGCGCGGCGGGCGCCCGTGCGGCGGGTCGCCGGGGAGGATTCATGGCTGCCCAGCAGCAGACCTACGCGAACCACGCCAAGGTGGTTCCGGCCTATCACTACTTCACGTTCGGCCTGGTGGCGGTCTATTTCGTCTACCGCACGTATCTGGCCATCACGGCGCCCTCGATGGACAACGCGATGGCGGTGGTGCTGGCCACGGCGCTCCTGATGATCTTCTTCTGGGCTCGTGCGTTCGCGCTGCGGGTGCAGGATCGCGTCATCCGGCTCGAAATGCACCTGCGGGTGGCCAACCTGGCGCCGGACCTCTCGTCGCGCTTCGGCGAGTTCTCGCTCAATCAGCTGTGTGCCCTGCGTTTCGCCAGCGACGCGGAGCTGCCCGGGCTGGCGCGCAAGGTGCTATCCGAAAAGCTCGACGACCGCACCGCCATCAAGAAGATGATCCGCGAGTGGCAGGCGGACCACGCACGGGCATGAGCTGCACGCGTTATCGGGTTGCCGGCGTCGTCGCTGCCGTGTGCCTCGTGGCTGCGGCCTCGTCCGCCGACGGCCAGTGGTTCAAGTACCCGACGCCGGGCAACGTGCCGCGCACCGCCTCCGGTGCCGTGAACATGAACGCGCCGACGCCGCGCACGCCCGACGGCAAACCCGATCTCTCGGGTATCTGGCTGGCGGCGAACCATCTGCCGTGCCCACCGCTTCTGCGTGACGGCAACGACTGCGTGGAGAAGACGCCGCTGTCGGCCTGGGCCTTCAACATCGACGCCGGCGTGAAGGAACCGTTGCCATTCCAACCGTGGGCGCTGGCCGAGCGCGCGAAGCGTTCGCGCGCCAACTCCGCCGACGATCCGCACGCCAGGTGCCTGCCGTCGAACCCGCCGCGCGCCTACACGCTGCCGCACTTCCAGAAGATCATCCAGACGCCGTACTTCCTGGCGATGCTGACGGAGTTCAACGCGAGCTTCCGGCAGGTGTTCACCGACGGGCGGCCGCTGCCCGTGGACCCGAACCCGTCGTGGCACGGCTATTCGACCGGACGCTGGGAGGGCGACACCCTGGTGGTCCGCACCAACGGCCTGCGCGACGGGCTGTGGCTCGACATGTCGGGCACGCCGCTCACCGACGCCGCCACGCTCACCGAGCGCATCACGCGCCCGAACTACGGCACGCTCGACATCGCGTTCACGGTGGACGATCCGAAGGCGTACACCAGGCCGTGGACTGTGAACCTGCGGCAGGAGATCGTGGTGGACACCGATCTCATCGAGGAGATCTGCCTCGAAGGTGTGCGGCCGATGCACCTGGCGCCGCAGTAGATCGCCGTCAATCCTGTAAGCGCGGCGACAACCTGGCGACGCCGCCGGCGCACCGGTGCACTCTCCTGCACCCGGCTGGACGGGCATATGGCTTGCTCTGTTCATCGGCATGATGCGGGTTTCATGCGCGGCGGCGGCGCTGGTGGCTGTCCTGGGAGCGGGGTGCAGCGGCGGAGAAGGGGGCGCGTCGACGCCCACGGCCCCGACGACGACTCCGTCCACGCCTTCTACGGGCGGCAGTGCGCCCACGCAGGGAGGCAAGCCGGCCGCGCCGGGCAATCTTCGCGTCACCGTCAACGACAGCACGCGAGTGTTCACCTGGAACAGCGTGAGCAACGTCCAGGACTATTTCATTCAGATCGGGACCTCGGGGTCCGACAACCCGGACCTCGTCAACACGAACACGTCGCAGACCACCTACACGTGGACCGGCGCCGCTCCCGGCAACTACTGGGCGCGTGTCTACGCCCGCAACTCCGCCGGCTCGGGTGCGAACTCCGACACGATTAGCTTCCACTGAACGGGCCGCCTGAAGGCGGCCCCTACGACTGTGCGGATTGCGTCACCGGGGCGTTAGTCCCAGTGGAGGCAGTCATGCAACACCGCACAGTCGGCGCCCTGAGCTTTTCAATTCTCGCCCTCGCCGGTGTGCTGGCGCCTCCCGTGTTGGCGCAAGACGGCGCGCCGACGCTCCGGTCCATCCGTCGCATCTATGTCGACAAGATGGACAACGACCTCGACCAGTACATCCGGGCCGAGATCCAGAAGAAGTTCGGCGGCGACCTCACCGTCGTCCTGAAGCCCGAGGCGGCCGACGCGATCCTGGCCGGCGTGAGCGAGAACCAGAACGGCACGCGCGCGGTCATTACCGGCCGCTATTTCGGCCTGCACGATACGGCGACCGGGTCGGTGTCGCTGCTCGACAAGAGCGGCACCACGGTGCTGTGGTCGAGCGAGGCCGGTGATCGCAGCGTGCTCTTTGGATCGATGAAGCGCGGCGGCCCCCGCAAGGTGGCCGATCGGCTGGTCAGCAATCTGAAGAAAGCCATGGAGTAGGGCGGCGCACGCCCGCCAGCATGGCCGACATCTTCCTCAGTTATGCCCGCGCGGATCGGCCGCGCGCGCAGCACCTGGCGCAGGCGCTCGAACGCACCGGATGGTCGGTGTGGTGGGACCGCGAGATCCCACCCGGGCGTTCGTTCGACGAGGTGATCGAAGAGGCGCTGTCACTGGCGCGCTGCGTGATCGTCCTGTGGTCGGACGCGTCCATCCGCTCCGAATGGGTGAAGACCGAGGCGTCCGAGGCGGCGCAGCGCCGCATCCTGGTGCCGATCCTCGCCGACGGCGCCCGCATTCCGCTCGAGTTCCGGCGCATTCAGGCCGCGGCCATCGCCGACTGGCGCGATCTGGAGGGCAACGAAGGGTGGGCGCATCTCTGTGACGCGGTGGCGGCGCTCGTCGACTCCCCACGGCGAGCGCCGCCGGCTCCGCAACCGGCCGTCCCCACGCGACGCGCCCGTCCTCTGTGGGGGCTTGCCGTGGTGCTGGCGCTGCTGCTCGCGGCCGCCGCGGTGCCGTTGGCGCTGCGCTGGCACCCGTCTCCGGCCGCGGCAGCGCCCACAGCAGCGGCCGCGCCCGCCGTGACGAAGTCGACACCCACCGCTCCTGTCGTCCCTGCGGCCGCGCCGCCCGCCGTGTCGGAGCCGGCCCCCGAACCTGTCGCGAAGGTTCGTGCTCCGGCGCGCCCGCGCCCGCTTGCGCATCTTCCGGAGACGATTCCGCCGCACGTGTCTCCGGACTCCGCGCCGGCTGCGGCTCCTCGCGCGGCTGATACGACGCTCGCGCCTTCGATCCCCGTGTCCGACGTGGTGCGGAAGCTCGACCATGAGCCGCGGCGCGAAGCGGACGCGACGTTCGACGTCATCCTGATCTACGGCGTGTTCCGCGACCAGGCGGGACGCCTGAGCGTGTCGCCGGCCGGGGTGCGCTTCAACGAAACCGGCGGCGGCGGGCGGACCTTCGAGCTGCCGTGCGGGTCGTTGCGCCGCGTCGCCACCGCCACGATGATCGCGGACCGCGAGCAGCGGCTGCTCGAGCTCACCTCCAACGAGCAGGCTTATCGCGTACGCGCCAGCGACACCGGCACTCGCGACAGCATCCGGGACGCCATCGGCCGCACCTGCGCACGCTAGTCGCGCTCGTACGCTACCCTCAGGCCATGCGGAGGTTGTCATGAAGACTCGGAGCATCGCCTGTGCGCTGGTGATGACAACGCTGGCCGTGGCGTGGCCGGTGGATGCGGGCGCCATCTATGGCTCGATCTTCTTCAATGGCGCCGGTCTGAAGGGCGGCGCCATCACGATTACGTGCGGCGGCGACAGCGTGAAGGGGGCCACGCTCGACGACGGCTCGTATCGCCTTACCGCGCCGGAAGGACGCTGCACGTTCAGCGTGGCCAGCCCCGCTTTCGGCACGGCGAGCGCCGAGGTGACATCGGCCTCGAGCGCCTCCCGCTACTCGTTCGAGGTGGTCAAAGGCGGCAGCGGCTACGAGCTGCGGCGGCAATAGGCATGGCGGACGACGACAAGAAGCGGCACCGCCACTGGATCGAAATTTCCCAGGTCGTCGCGATGCCGATCGTGACGCTGGTGGTCGGCTACCTCCTGAACTCGTCGATCAGCACCAGCCAGACCCGCGACAGCAATCTGCGGCTCTACGCCGACATGATGGGGCGGCGCGAGGAAGCCGATTCGGCGCTGCGCAAGGACATGTTCAAGTCGATCCTCGACACGTTCGTGTCCTCGTCGCCGAGCGCGAAGGGCGAGCCGGAAGAGCAGGTGCTCAACCTGGAGCTCCTGGCCTACAACTTCCACGAGTCGCTGGATCTCGGCCCGCTCTTCAAGCACGTGCAGCGGCAGCTCATGTCCCGCGCCGCGGACAAGCCCAACCCGAAGGATCAGAACCTGCTGTGGCGGCTCGAACGGGTGGCCGAAGAGGTCAAGGAGCGGCAGCTCGCGGCCATTTCCGAAAGCGGCGCGATCGAGCGCGGTGAGCTCGACGTGACCAAGTCGGGCGCCGGCGCGTGGTCGCTCGGGAAGTCCGTGCTGCACCCCAAGCCGGGCGAGATGCGCGGGGGCGCCACGCTGTGCCTGTCGTTCACGTCCACCGACATCGGCATGGCCACGCTCGAAACCACCCCGACCCCGCACTACCGCCAGTTCCGCATCGAGTTCCTGGATTTTGCGACCGACCGCCGCGAGGTCGAGCTGGCGCTCGCGGTTTCGAAACCGCTCGAGCGTGCGCGGTGCGAGCAGATTCAGGAGCCGGCGATCGAGCGCGCCAACATCGAGACCGAGGCGCAGTTCTGGGTGGGGCCGTTCGGATTCCCGATGATCGACAACACGCGATTGAGCCGCAGCGAGCGCTGCTCGGTGTCGGTGATCCGCATCCTCGACAACAGCGTCACCGTGGCGATCTCGTACTTTCCCGCGTCACGGGCCAGTCTCAAGGACAAGCCGTACTACGACGAGGTGCTGCAGGATCTACTGCGGAATCCGACGTCCAAGTAGCGGCGCCCTCTACGGCAGATCCTGGCGTCGCACGGCGCCCGGCTGGCGGAAGAGCACCGTGCCCGCCGTGGCGGGGCGGCTCCGCAGGCGGCGGACCAGCACGAGCGCATCCTCGAGCGTCCCGTATCCGTCTACGAAGACCTGCTGGTGCGCCTCGACGTCGTCGATGCGCACCTCGGCCCAGCGGCCGCGGAACCCCTGGCTGGCGAGCTCGGCCACCAGTGCGTCGGCAGCCTGCCGGTCGCGGAACGTGGCGGCCTGCGCCGTGAACACGTCCGGCTCATGGGCGCGCCCGTCGGTGAGCGCGGCCGTCAGTGCGTCGGGCACCGCCAGAACGGTCCGCTCGAACGCGGCCGCGCGATTGGCCGGCGCCGGCAACCCGGGCAGGACATTCGGCGCCAGCGAGTCGAACGCGGTGCGCGTGTCGAGGACACCGGCTCCGGCGGCGATCACCAGCCCCGCCGTGGCAAAGCCCAGTGCGCGGCCGAGGACCCACATCGCGCGACTCGGCGCCGGCGCGCTCTCGACGCTCGGGAGCGGCGGCGTCTTCTGGAGCGCCCCCTCGGGTTCGCTGTCGAACTCCGCGAGCGCATTGGCAGGCTCGGGCCCTGTCGCGGCCGGGACTTCGGGCTCGAACCCGTCCGTGCCCGCAGCCGGCTCTCGTGCCGGCTCCGCTTTCGGCGTCGCGGCCATCGCGACGGGTGCGGCAACAGCCGCAACAGGCGGCGCCGGTTCGACGGCTCCCGCGGGTTCGAAGGGCAGCGGCAGCACGTCCACCGCGCCGAGTTCTGCGCCGGCGGACCGCTCATCCAGATCCAGATCGCGCACCGCGGCGCTCGCGATGTCGCGATCGATCGTCTTACGGCGCGCCTCGAACGAGCGCTGCAGGGCGCGGTCGCATACCAGGTTGATGAGGCGGGGCACGCCACCCGACGCGAGATGGATGGCCTCGAGCGCACCACCGGTAAACTCCACGCCGCCGGGTGTGTCCTCGGCGACCCGAAGCCGGTGCTGGACGTAGGCGGTGGCGTCGCGGAACGAGAGCGGCGTCAGCTCGCAGCGCACCGTCACGCGCTGATCGACCTGGCGCATCTGCGGCAGCCGCAAGTTGTCGCGCAGCTCAGGCTGGCCGACGAGCACCACCTGCAGCAGCTTCTCGCGCTTCTCGAGCTCGGCCAGGATGCGGATCTCCTCCATGACGCCGAGCGACAGGTTCTGCGCTTCGTCGATCACCAGCACCGCGAAGGCCTGCAGCGGCACCAGCGAGTCGAGGAACTCGTAGAGCGGATAGCTCAGGTCCTGCCGCGACGCGCCCTGCAGCCGGCCGCCGTTGACGTCGGCGACCGATGCGACGCCGAACCCGATGAGCAGCATCTTCAGCAGGTCTTCGCGGGTGACGAAGGGATCGGGCACGAACGTGCTGAACGTTTTGCCATCGAGCTGCGACAGGACCGCGCGGCACACCGTGGTCTTGCCGGTGCCGATCTCGCCGGAGAGGACGATCAGCCCTTCGCGGCGGCGGATGCCGGCGCCGAGCGCGTCGAAGGCCGCCCGGTGCGAGGCGCTGTTGTAAAAGAAGGCGGGGTCCGACGCCAGGCTGAACGGCTTGTTCTTCAGGCCGAAGAACGGCTCGTACGTCAGGAAGGGGCCCACACTCTGGGCTATCGGTTGCGGCGAATTACTCCTGCACGTACGCGGAACAGGCGACCACGGGCAACCGCGGGTACTTGGGGAACGACGGATCGACCGTCGAGTACGCGCAGCGCACGAACACCGACCCGCGATCGTTGACCACCCGCCGGGCGTGGGTGCACGAGGCACACAGTCCGACGCGGGACGGTGGTGCGCTTTCCTGCATGGATTATCCTAACGGGGACGAGGAGAACCGCACACACCAGATGAGCGACTGGGGTTCGCGCAACCGCGACCGCGAGGTGGTCGTGACCGGCGCCGGGGTCTTGTGTCACTTCGGCGATGACCTCCCGACAATCGAAGCGATGCTCCGCGAAGGGTGCAACACCCCCTTCACGCTGTATCCCCCCGGCGTCGCGATGAAGAGTCGCTGCCAGATCGCGGGGCAATATCAGGGCGAGCTCACCGACGCCGACGTCGGCGTGACGAAATCGCAGGGGCGCTTCCTGGGCCGGCAGTCGCGCCTGGCGCTCGCCGCGGCGCGGCGCGCGCTGGCGCAGTCGGGGCTCGAGCGGCGCGACGTGGCCGTGGTGGTGGGCTCGGGCGCCGGCGACGTGGCCACTCACGTCGAGATTCAGAAGCAGGTGGATGCGCGCGGCGACAGCCGGCGGGTGCTGCCGACCGTGGTACCGCGGCTGATGGCCTCGACCGTCTCCGCCAACCTGGTGAACGTGCTGCAGACCACCGGCCCGTCGTTGACGACGAGCGCGGCGTGTGCCGGCGGCGCCTACAACCTGCTGCTCGCGGCCATGTTGATCGAGAGCGGCCACACCGAGGCCGCCATCGCCGGCGGCTGCGAGATGTGCGATCCGCACTTTCACGCCGGGTTCGACTCGATGCGGGCCTACAACGCCGACGACAACGAGCATCCCGAGCGGGCGTCGCGGCCGTATGCCGCCGATCGCGCCGGGTTCATCTTCTCCGAGGGCGCCGGCATCGTCGTGCTCGAGACCCGCGCGGCCGCCGAGGCGCGCGGCGCGACGATTCTCGGCAGCGTGCGCGGCTGGGGGATGTCGAGCGACGGCGAGGGGGACATGGTGGCCCCGTCGTCGGACGGCGCGCGGCGCTCGATCGAGATCGCGCTGCGGCATGCCGGCCTGTCGGCGGCGGACATCGACTACATCAACACCCACGGTACCTCGACCCCGGCGGGGGACGTCGCCGAGGTCCGCGCCATCCGCGCGGTGTTCGGCGATCGCCACGTGGCGTACTCGTCCACCAAGGGCTACACGGGCCACACCGTGTCGGCGGCGGGCGCCATCGAAGCGATCTTCACGCTGCTGATGCTGAAGGGCGGGTGGGTGGCGCCGTCGGTCAACGCCAGGCCGCTCGACGCCGAACTCGCCGACTATCCGCCCGTGCTCGATCCGACGCGGCTGAAGCTGCGTCACGCGCTGTCGAACTCGTTCGGCTTCGGCGGAACGAACGTGACGCTGGTGCTGTCGGCTCCGTAGGCGCCGTCTTCGTGGGGGCCGCCTTCAGGCGGCCCGTTCGTAGCTGCGGGCCTTCAGGCCCGCCAATCGCAAGCAACTCCGCCAGCTTGTTCACCGTCGACCAGTTGCGCGCCGTGGCGGGGACGCCGACGGCGCGTTCCACGAATTCCACCGGAAAGCCGTACCAGCCGTTCGGCTTGCGGCGGCTCACCACCCAGCACTCGCGCTTGGAGACGTGCACCAGCTCGAGCCCCTCTTTCGGCAGCCGGACGGGAAGCCGCGGCCGCCGCGTGGGAGGGGCGGCCAGGAATACGATGTAGCGCTTCACGATCGCGGGCGCCGGCGTGCGTGCGAACGGACCGCGGCCCAGCAGCCGCGTGATCTCTTCGCCGCTGCGCAGCGTGGCGAGGGGCGCGGCCCCGAGTGCCGTACGCAGCCGCCGGCACGCGGCGGTCACCACGGCGTCGGCCCGGTCCGGCTCCGCATCGAACACGACGTTGCCGGTTTGAGCGAACGTGCGCGCGTTCCTTCCGCCGGCGCGCGCGAAGGCGTCGCGCAGTACGTCCCTGTGCACCTGGCGACCGCCCACGTTGATCGCGCGGAGCAGTGCCACGTAGGTGCGGCGTTCAGGCGAGCCGCGCCGCGTGCTCGCGGCGGGTGATCTCGTAGTAGGCACACCGCTCCTCCCGGCCGCGGGCCTCCGCCCACACCGGACGCTCGTCGATCGGCCGCATACCCAGGCGGCGCATGATCCCAAGCGAGGCCTCGTTGATTGGCTGCGCCCCGGCTTCGATGGCGTCCAGATCGAGGCGGACGAACGCTTCGGTGATCGCGGCGGCGGCGGCTTCCGCCATGTAGCCGCGCCGGTGGAACCGCTCGCCGAGCCAGTAGCCCAGGTCCCCGCGCCGGGCGTCGTACTTGGCGCGCACGACCAGCACCAGGCCCATCAGCACGTTGTCCTCGCGCCCCTCGATCGCGAAACACAGCGCCTGCCCTTGCAGCGTGGCTTCGCGCATCCGGCGCAGGCGTGCCGCGGCGCCCGATTCGTCGAGCGGCGACGGCCACGACGCGAGCCACTGGCTCACGGCAGGTGTCATGAGCCGCGCCGCCGCCGGCGCATCCCGTTCGTCCACCGTTCGCAGGCGCAGGCGCGCGGTCTCCACCGCCGGGCACGCGGTGAAGTGGCCGCCGGTCATTTTCCGCCCGCCACGTCGAGCAGCGCCCCCGTCGTATAGGAGGCGTCGTCCGAGAGCAGCCACAGAATGGCCTGCGCCACTTCCTCGGGCCGGCCGCCGCGGCCCATCGGCACCTGCGACTTCACGCGCTCCACGCGGTCGGGCTCGCCGCCGCTGGCGTGGAGCTCGGTGTAGATGTGACCGGCGAGCACCGCGTTCACGCGGATGCCTTCGGTGGCGACCTCGCGAGCCAGGCCGAGGGTCAGCGTGTCGAGCGCGCCTTTCGTCGCGGCGTAGTCGATGTACTCGCCCGGCGATCCCATGCGCGAGGCGCCGGAGGACACGTTGACGATGGCGCCGCCGGTCCCGCCGTAGCGGGTCGACATGCGCCGCACCGCCTCGCGCGAGCAGAGGAACGCGCCGGTGACGTTGGTGCCGAACACGCGCGCGATGCGCGCGGCATCCATGGCGTCGAGGCGCGACTGGGTTTCGAGGATGGCGGCGTTGTTCACGAGCGCCGACAGCGGCCCGAGCTCGGCGTCGCACGTCGCGAACATCCGCACGACGTCCGCCTCGACGGCAATGTCAGCCTGGACCGCGATGGCGCGCGCGCCGGCCCGTCGGACGTCGTCGACCGTGCGGTCGGCGGCCTCGGCGTTGGCGCGGTAGTTGACGCACACGTCGTAGCCGCGCTCGGCCGCGAGCCGGACCGTGGCGGCGCCGATGCCCCGGCTGCCGCCCGTGACGAGCAGCACCGGCCGTGCTGGAGGGGTCATGGCCGACATGTTATGGGACAATTCTGATCCTGTGGCGGAGAAGGCAGAGAGGGCGGAGAAGGCGGAGAGGGGCATGATGCGACGGTCGTTGCTGGTGCTGGGATTGGCCGCCGCTGCGTCGGCGGCGCTCGTGAACGCGCAAGGCCGCGGCTTTGGTCCCGCCAAGGCGCCGTCGGGCCTGCGGGCGATCCCCGCCGAGACCCTGGCCGCCAAGGCGAAGGATCCGAACTGGAAGGCGCCCCGAACCGCCTGGGGCCATCCCGATCTCGAAGGCACGTGGTCGAGCGACGACATGCGCGGCATTCCCACCTCGCGCCCGGCGCCGCAGGCCGATCGCGAATCGCTCACGCCCGAGGAGTTCGCGCGCCGGGCCGGCGGCGACGAGGCGTCGCGCGATCGCGCGGTGAACGAGGAGACGTTCCTGCGCAACGAATTCGGCGTGCGCACCTTCGGCTACACGTCGTTCGTGGTCGAGCCGAAGGACGGCCGCATGCCGGCGCTGACGCCGGCGGGGCAGGCCAGGCAGCGCGCCTCGGCCGGCATCGGCACCTTCGGCAACCGGCCCTTCAACTCCTTCGAGGACTTCACGCTCTACGACCGCTGCATCACCCGCGGAGTGGGCGGCATCTTCCCGGTGCTGTACGGCAACGGCCTGTACATTGCGCAGACGCCGAACGAGGTCGTAATCAGCTACGAGATGGTGCACGACACGCGCGTCATCCCGATCGACGGCCGGCCCCGCGTCGGCCCGGCCATCAAGCAGTACATGGGCAAGGCGGTCGGTCACTTCGAAGGCGACACGCTCGTGGTCGAGACCACCAACTTCACGGATCGCATCGGGTTCAACGGTCCGAACAGCGAAGGGTTGAAGCTCACCGAGTGGTTCACCCGCATCGACCCGCAGATGATCGATTACCGGGTCCGTGTCGAAGACCCCACGATGTACACCGCGCCCTATACGGTGCGGTTCACCATCACCCAGCAGCCGAACTACCAGCTCTACGAATACTCGTGCCACGAAGGCAACGGGGCAGTCAACCACGCGCTCAGCGGCGAACGCGAGTACGAGAAGGCGGTGGCGGACGCCAAGGCCAAGGGGCTACCGGTGCCTCCGCGCACGATGGGCATGGAGGTCTATTCTGGCCAGAAGGTCGATGGCGTCCAGCCCGTGCGTGAAATCGGTTTCGGAAAGTAGCGGGCGGTCTTTAGACCGCCCGACCTTATGCGTATCGACATCTGGTCCGACGTCGTCTGTCCGTGGTGCTACGTCGGCAAGCGCCGCTTCGAGCGCGCGCTCGCGGCGTTCGACGCCCGCGACGAGGTGCAGGTCGTGCACCGCTCGTTCCAGCTCGATCCCAGCCGGCCGAAGGGGCAGACGCAGAAGCGCCGCGAGATGCTGATGGCGAAGTATCGACTCACCGCGGCGCAGGTCCAGGGGCTCGACGCGCAGATGGAACAGACCGCCGCGGCGGAGGGTCTCGAGTATCACCTCGGCGACGGTGTCACCGGCAACACGCTCGACGCGCATCGCCTGCTGCACCTGGCCGCCGAGCGTGGCCGGCAGGACGACGCGCTCGAGCGGTTCTACCGCGCCTACTTCACCGAGGGCCGTTCACTCTTCGACCGCCCGTCGCTGACCGCGCTTGCGGTGGAGGCGGGGCTCGACGAACGGGACGTGCACGGCGTGCTCGACAGCGACGCGTACGCCGCCGCGGTCGCGACGGACATTCGCGAAGCGCAGACGCTCGGGGCCAACGGCGTTCCGTTCTTCGTGTTCGACAACCGCTTCGGGGTCTCGGGCGCGCAGGCGAGCGACGTCTTCTCACAAGTGCTGGCGCGTGCGCGTGAAAACCGGGTCGCTTCGAACCGATAAAGGAAGCGTGACCACATCATCCGCCCGCCCCGCCCCGCGGCTCTGGATCGCGCTGTTCCTGGCCTGCCTCCTCTCGGTTTCGGCGCTGGTCCAGGCCCAGGCGCCGGCGCCGGCTGCGGCCGGCGGCAACCGCGGGCTCATCTGGGCGGTAGAGAAGGGCGGACGCACGGGCTGGCTGGTCGGCTCGCTGCACCTCCTGACGGCCGACGCGTATCCGCTGCCGCCCGCCCTCGACGCGGCGTTTGCGAATGCCGACGTGCTGGTGGAGGAGGCCAATCCCGAGGAGCTGAAGACTCCGGCCGCCGCGATGCAGCTCGTGGCCAAGGCGATGTATCCGCCCGGGACGACGCTGCAGTCGCAGGTGTCGAAGGACACGTTCGACAAGATCGCCAGGCGCGCCGAGAAGATCGGGCTGCCGATCGATCGGCTGCAGGGCTTCAAACCGTGGATGGTGGCGCTGACGCTCGTGGGGCTGGAACTGCAGAAGGGCGGATTCGACCCCGGACTCGGCCTCGATCAGCATTTCCTGTCGCGCGCGCCCGGGGCCGGCAAGAAGGTGCGCACGCTCGAGACTGCGATGGAGCAGATCGACTTCCTCGAGAGCCTCAGCCCGCAGCTGCAGGAAGGGCTGGTGGCGGCCTCGTTCGAAGGCGCCGACACCGAGCTCCAGCAGGTCCAGAAGATCGCCGCGGCGTGGAAGGCCGGCGACACGGCGCCGATCGAGCGCCTGCTGGCCTCCGACATGAAGAGTGTGGACGCGGCGGTCTACGAAACGCTGCTCGTCGGCCGCAATCGCCGCTGGGTGCCGCAGATCGAGGACTGCCTGTCGCAGCAGCGCTGCTTCGTGGTGGTCGGCGCCGCCCATCTCGTCGGCCCCGACGGCCTGGTGGCAATGCTCAAGGCCAAAGGCTACACGGTCACGCAGAAGTAGGGTCCGCCTTGAGGCGGCCCGTTGTCAGTCTTCGTGGGGGCCACCTTCAGGTGGCCCGACCGTCGAACACTCGGTGTCTAATTGCGCTGATCGTGCGCAGATCGCTACTCGCGGGCTCGCGATTGTGTTTCTCGCGGGATGTTTCGAGCCGCCACTGCCGCCGGTGCCAGGCGAGTTACCCCCAGCTCGATATCCAGAGCTGCCGCATCACCCTTTCAATCGCACCAGGTTCGGACGGTCGAATCGTTGTTCACCGAAGCGATACGCGCGATCGCGAGCGAGGCCGACGACGTGAGGGTGGAGTTCGATCGCCAGTTCCACTTTCCGGCGCGCATCAGAATCGATGATCGGCGTGACGTCATTGACGACGAACATGCCTGGGTCGCGCAGGTTCGCGTCCTTCCATAGACCGGGACGACCGCTCCTTTCGAGGCCCTTCGTCGTGTTCCCTCGAGACACGCCTTCGGCCACGGCGCCGCCGAAGGGAAGGCATGTGGGTGCTCCGCGACCGCGTTCGAGCGGCGCCGAGAGACCCCACGCGAGAGCGGGGCGATTCCCGCGTCCAGCGGATGGCAGAGCCCTCGCAGTGCTCTCCGGCGCCGTCGAGAAGCGGCTCGCGGAGACCCACTGCCTCCCAATCCATGCCGTGGCTCGATGGCGGTTGGTGGCTGCTCGTTGATCGATCTACTCGTCGGTGCGCGACACCTGGACCACGCGGTCGTCGCCGCGGCCGCTGACGCGCACCGTCCACGGGTTGCAGCACACTTCGCAGTCCTGCACGAGGGTCCCCCGCACGTCGGGCTCCAGATAGATCTCCACCGCCTCGCCACAGTACGGGCACGTCACCACGAACTCGGAGTCCATAACGGAATTGTGCGTCGAGCCCTCGCGACGTGAGCCGCGATGTGCACTTCAGGCTAACGGTCGCCGAGTCTGCCGACGATAGGTGCTCAGAGCAACCCGGGTGTTCCCGGGGTGCGTCAGATCCGGCGTGCTGTGTGACCGAGGGGGCGAAGCTTCAGGCCCGCGCCGGAGCGCCACCGGCCGGACCGCCACCGATCGACTGCCGCGAGGCCATCGTAAGCCGCATGATGACAAGACTTTGCGCCATCACCATCGCTCTCGCCGTGATCTGGGGCTCGCGTTCCGTCGCGGCGCAGGCCGTGGAAGCCACGCGACCCGATTCGCCGCTCCTGATGGGACCGCTCCAGCTCTTCCCGTCGCTCACGCTTCGAGACATCGGCATCGATTCGAATGTCTACAACGAGTCGATTCGGCACGAGGACTTCACCTACACCCTGTCGCCGACGCTGAAGACCGTGCTGCCGATCGGCGAGTCGCGGCTCACCACGCGCGGGGCGCTCGACTTCCGCTACTTCCAGACCCACAAGGACCAGCAGTCGACGAGCGGCTGGCTCAATACCCAGCTCGAGGTCGGCTCGGGGCGTGTGCGGCCGTTCGGCACCGCAGGTCTCGTGCGCAGCCACGAGCGGGGCGGCTACGATCTGGATCGACGCGCCCACAGCCTTGCATCCCAGATGAAGGTCGGGGCCAGCCTGGCGCTGACGCCGGTGACGTCGCTCACCGGCTGGGTGGTGCGGGAGTCGACGCGGTTCGATCGCACCGAAGTGTTCGATGGCGTCTCGCTCAGCCAGCAGCTCGATCGCGTCAACCGCGCCACCGCGTCCGGTTTGCGGTTCGACCTGACGCCATTCACCTCGGTCATCTCGGCGATCGAGGTCGAGAAGATCCGCTTCGCGCACGCGCCGCTGCGCGACGCCAACAGCTTCCGCTTCGCGCCGATGGTGCAGTTCACCAAGGGCGCGATCATCGAAGGGCAGGCGTCGGCGGGCTTCCGGGATTTCCGGCCGATCGATCCGCGGCTGGCACCCTATCGCGGCTTCGTGGCGTCGGTGACGATGGCGTTCACGGTGAGGAACGTCACCCACGTCGAGACACAGGCCACGCACGACGTGGAGTTCTCCTACGACGATTCGCAGCCGCTGTATCTCGGTGCCGGCGGGCGCGTCCGGGTTTCCCAGCGCGTGGCCGGCCCCTTCGAGGCGATCGTCATCGGGGGGCGCCAGCGGCTGCGCTATCAGACGCTCGACGGCCTCTCGTTCGACGGCCGCCGCGAGCACGTGACCACCGTGGGCGGCGGCGTCGGCATCCTCGCCAATGAGCACCTGCGTTTCACGCTCACCGTTGACCGCGAGCGGCGCCTGTCCAACAGCTCGGCGCTGCGCGACTACGAGCGCCGGCGCGTGTTCGGGTCGGTGAGCTTTACCCCCTGAGGCATGTCCATGCGCTTTCGTCTCGTCACGTTTGCCCTGCTGCTGGCTGCGGCGCCGCACGCCCAGGCGCCTCCGGCGCCGTCAGGCGAAGGGCAGGCCAACTACGTCGTCGGGCCCGAGGACGTGCTCGCGGTGACGGTATTCAACGAAGCGCAGCTCTCGGGCCGCTATCGCGTGGAAAACGACGGGCACTTCAGCTACCCGTTTCTCGGGCGCATCAAGGCCGGCGGGGCCACGGTGGCCGAAGTGGCCGCCACCGTGAGGAGCCGTCTGGCCGACGGCTATCTGCGCAACCCGCAGGTGACGGTGGAAGTGGAGCAGTTCCGCAGCCAGAGCGTCTTCGTCATCGGCGAAGTGCGGACACCCGGCAAGTACCTGCTGTCGGGCTCCGTGACGCTCATCGAGGCGCTGGCGCAGGCTGGTTCCACGACGGCGCAGGCCGGGGGCGAGCTGCTCATCCTGCACCCGAAAGACGGATCGCGCGTCCCGCACGCCGCGACCCCCGAGCGCGACGACGCCGACGTGCAGCGCGTGAACCTTCACGAAATCGAAAGCGGCCGCCTGTCGAGGAACGTCATCATCCGCGACGGCGACACCATCTTCGTGCCCAAGGCCGAGCGCTTCTTCGTCACCGGCTTCGTCCGCACGCCGGGCTCGTATACCCTCGAGCCCAACATGACCGTGCTGCAGGCAATCTCGATGGCCGGCGGCGTGACCGAACGCGGCTCGGGCCGGCGGCTGAAGGTGACGCGCGTGGTGAACGGCGAGCGCAAGGAATTCGATGCCAAGCCGACGGACGGCGTGCAGCCTGGCGATACCATCACGGTCCGACAGCGTTTGTTGTGAGGTTGGTGTTCCTGAACCCGTCCGCGCAGCTTGGGGGCGCCGAAGCCGCCCTCTATGAGCTGCTGTCGGCGCTGCGGGCGGCGCATCCTGCCTGGTCGCTGGGGCTCGTCGTGGCGGCGGAGGGCCCGCTGGTCGAGCGTGTCCGCGCGCTTGGACTCCCGGTGACGGTGCTGCCGTTCCCCGCCTCGCTTGCCCGCCTCGGCGACTGGAGCCTCGGGCGCGGCCTCGCCGACCGCCTGCGCATGCTGGCGGCGCTCGGCGCCGCGGCGGTGCCCGCGGCCGGCTACGCCTGGCGCCTGCGCCGTCTCGTACGGCGCGAACAGCCCGACGTCGTACACGCCAACGGCCTGAAGATGCACGTGCTGGGCGCCTGGGTGCGGCCGCGCGGCACGGCGCTGCTGTGGCACATCCACGACTACATCAGCCGCCGTCCGCTGACCGCCCGCCTGCTGCGTCAGCGCGCGGGCGCCTGCGCCGCCATCGTCGCCAATTCGCAGAGCGTGGCCGCCGACGCCGGTCGCGCCATCGGCCCCGGGCCCGTGGTGCATGCGGTATGGAACGCGGTGGACTTGTCGCGCTTCTCACCCAGCGGCGCCGCGGCGGATCTGGATGCGCTGGCGGGGCTGCCGCCGGCTCCCGCTGGCGTGGTGCGTGTCGGCCTGGTGGCGACCTTCGCGCGCTGGAAGGGTCACGCCACCTTCCTCGAGGCGCTGTCGCACCTGCCGGAATCGCTGCCGGTGCGCGGCTACGTCATCGGCGGGCCGGTGTACGAGACGGCCGGCAGCCAGGTCTCGGTCGACGAGCTGCGCGCCGAGGCCGCGGCGCGCGGGCTCGAATCGCGCGTGGGCTTTACCGGCTTCGTGGCCGATGCGGCGCAGGCGATGCGTGCGCTCGATGTCGTCGTCCACGCCAGCACGGATCCCGAGCCGTTTGGCCTGGTCATCGCCGAAGGCATGGCGTGCGCGCGTCCGGTGGTTGTGAGCCGTGCCGGCGGCGCGGCCGAAATCACCACGCCGGGCGTGGACGCGCTGGCCTACGCGCCGGGTGACGCGCGTCAGCTCGGCGAGCACTTGCGCTTGCTCGTGACGGACGCGGCGCTACGACAGCGCCTTGGCGACGCGGGGCGCGCGACCGCCGAGCGCGTCTTCGATCGCCGCCGCCTGGCGGTAGAGATGACTCCCGTGTACGAGAAGCTGGCGAGGTCCGCGTAATGCGCGTGCTGCATCTGCACAGCGGCAACATGTACGGGGGCGTCGAGACGCTGCTGGCCACGCTGGTGCGCGAGGCCGGGGCGGCGCCGGGAATGAGCCACGAGATCGCGCTCTGCTTCCCGGGACGACTGAGCGCGGAGCTCGAGGGCTTGGGACGCCCCGCGTTCGGCCTGCCGCCGGTCCGTCTGAGCCGGCCGCACTCGCTGATCAAGGCCCGCCTGGCGCTCCGCCGCCTGCTGTGCGAGCAGGCGTTCGACGCGGTGATCTGCCATCAGCCGTGGGCGTGCGTGGCGTTCGGCCCGGCGGTGCGGGCGGCCGGCTTCCCGCTGGTGCTGTGGGTGCACCAGCCGGTCGAGGGTGGCGCCCTCCTGGACCGGTTGGCGCGACGCACCAGGCCGGACCTTGCGATTTGCAACAGCCGCTACACCGAATCCCGGGTGCGCGGGTGGCTTTCAAGCGTCGACACGGCCGTCGTCTATGGTCCGGTTGCGCCACCGGTGCGGGCGACCGTCGCCGGCGATCGCGTGCACTACCGCCGCTTGCTGGCAACCCCCGACGGTGACGTCGTGATGATGACGGCCTGCCGGATGGAAGCCTGGAAGGGGCACCGGGTGCTGCTGGCAGCGCTCGAGCGTCTGCGAGCGACGCCGGGCTGGACGTGCTGGATCGTCGGCGGTTCCCAGAACGACGAGGAGCTCGGCTACGAGCGCGAGCTGCGGCACGCGGCGCGGGTGTTCGGGCTCGAGGCGCGCATTCGCTTCACCGGCCAGCGGTCCGACGTGGCGGCCCTCCTCGCCGCCGCGGACGTGTACTGCCAGGCGAACACGGCGCCCGAGGCCTTCGGCGTCTCGTTCGTCGAAGCCCTCTATGCCGGCCTGCCCATCGTGACGAGCGCCATGGGTGGGGCATTGGAAATCGTCGATCCGGACTGCGGCTTCCTGCTGCCGCCCGCCGACGCCGAGGCGCTCAGCGACGCGCTGCGGCTACTGATCGCCGACGACACCCTGCGCGCCCGGATGAGCAGCGCCGCCCGCTGCCGCCCTTCGGCGTTCTGCGACGTCCGCATTCAGCTGCGGGGCCTGCAGCAGGCGCTGATTGCGAGCGCCTCGGCGTCGGAGCTGCCGGCGACGGCGCTCGCCGGCTGAATCGATGACGTCCACGCTGCCACGGCTTCGTCTCGCGGTCCTGAGCTACGGGCTGCCGACGCGCGCGCACAAGCGCGGCGGCATCGAGCGTGCGGCGCACACGCTTGCCGACGGCCTGGCGCGCCGCGGCCACGAGGTGGTGGTGCTGTCGCACGATCCGCGGCCCGCCGGCGCGGCGTATGCCGTGGCTCCGCTGCCGTGGCGGGCGTTCGTCGAGACCTGGTTCGGCCGCCGCGTCACCATGGGGTACCTGGGCAACCTGCTCGCGCTCGTGCCCGACTACGGCGAGTTCGACGCCGTCATCGCGCACGGCGACAGCCTGCTGCTGCCGCTTGTCGGAAAGCCGGTGGTGCGCGTGATGCACGGCAGCGCCCTCGGCGAGGCGCGGTCCGCCGCGTCGATCGGCCGCCGCGTGTTGCAACTGGGCGTCTTCGCGCAGGAGCTGGTTACCGCCCTCCTGTCGCGCGGTGTGGTCGGCGTGAGCGAGAACACGCGCCGTGACAACCCGTTCGTCCGCCGTGTCATTCCGCACGGCGTGGACGACCGCTTCTTCACCGCGTCCGGCACCGGGAAGACCCGCGCGCCGTCGGTGCTCTTCGTCGGCACGCTCGACGGGCGCAAACGGGGGCGCTTCCTGCTCGACCTGTTCCAGCACACGGTGCGGGCCGCGCATCCCGAGGCGACGCTCGACTTCGTGGGGCCGGCTGGCCCGGCGCAGCCGGGCGTCACCTATCACACCGGCGTCAGCGACGATGCGCTGGCGGACTTGTATCGGCGCACGTGGGTGTATGCCTCGCCCAGTTCGTACGAGGGCTTCGGCCTGCCGTATCTCGAGGCGATGGCGTGCGGCACGCCGGTGGTGGCGTCGCCCAATCCGGGCAGTCGTGAAGTGCTCGACGACGGCCGTTGTGGCGTGCTTGCGACGGACGCGTCGTTTGCGCGTGAGCTGACCGCGATCCTGGGCGATGCACCGCGCCGTGCCGCGCTCGCCGCCGAGGGGCTGCGCCGCGCGCGGGACTACTCGCTCTCGCGCATGGTCGGCGAATACGAGGAACTGCTCTACGAGCTCACCGAGGTGCATGCCGGCTCCGCCGCTCGCGTCTGACGCGCTGGCGTACGACCCGCTGGCGTGGACGGGCCCCGCGGATGCGGTCGACCGCGACCGCTGGGGCTGGGTCGAGATCTTTCTCGCCATCCAGCTGCTCTGGGGCGCGGCGCTGTTCATCCCCGGTGCGCAGGCCTACCGCACCCCGGTGCGGGCTCTCCCGTACCTGACCAGCGCTGCCGCGCTCGTCTACTACTTCCGTACCCCCACCGGCGAGCCGCTGCACGGCAGCGCCAAGT
>Ga0070671_100000937_pt1 | contig 21358 bp, 20 predicted proteins | sample KBSS73metaG_FD_65341 | JGI IMG/M metagenome (GOLD analysis project Ga0070671, IMG submission 65341) | Switchgrass rhizosphere microbial communities from Kellogg Biological Station, Michigan, USA - KBS S7-3 metaG | ecosystem: Host-associated > Plants > Roots > Rhizosphere > Soil ...
AGATGCGCTGCCACCCGCTTGGCGTCCTCGGCTTCATTGAACCCGCTTTCCTCGAAACCGATCGAGAAGGTGCGGATCGGGACAGATGAGTATTTCTGGTAGAGCGCGCAGACGGTCGAGCTGTCGATGCCGCCCGAGAGGAAGGCGCCAACCGGAACATCGGCCATCGACTGGCCGGAAATGGCCGAAGCGAGAGTTCGCTCCAGCTCCTCCAGCGCCTCTACTTCGTCCTCGATGGGATGGGCGAGGCCGCTGCGGACGACGTCGCGATAGGACCAATAATGTTCAAGGGTGACGCCATTGGTTCGGCCTTCCGCCGGCGGCTCAGCGAGCGGCTGTGACGCAGCGTCGGCCGTGAAGGTCAGGATGGCCGCGGGCGGCAGCTTGAACACGCCTTGGTAGATGGACAGCGGCGCGGGGATGTAGGTCCGAGCGGCGAGCAACTTCAGCGCACGACGGTCGATCGGAGCGTCAAAGGCAGGATGCGAGCGGAGCGCCTTGAGCTCGGAACCAAAGACGAGATCGCGCCCGGCCCAGCCGTAATAGAGCGGCTTCTCGCCGAAACGGTCGCGGACAAGGCTCAGCGTTTGCTCGCGCCGGTCCCACAAGGCGAAGGCGAACATGCCCGCGCTTCGACGAAGGGTTTCGGCCAAGCCCCAGGTGACGATGCCCTGCAGGAAGGTCTCGGTGTCCGAATGGCCCCGCCACCCGCCTTCTGGCACGGCGCCGCGCTCCTCCAGTTCGGCGCGCATATCGGTGTGATTATAAATCTCACCGTTGAAGGTCAGGACGAACCGGCCATCGGAAGAGAACATCGGCTGGTGCCCGGCGGGCGTGAGGTCGACGATCGCGAGGCGGCGATGCCCGAAGCCGACATTGTCCTCAAGCCACAGGCCGACGTCGTCGGGCCCGCGGTGAGCGACCGCGTTGGTCATGCGCTCCAGCATCCCGCGATCCGCGCCCTTCGCGCTGAAAATGCCGGCAATTCCGCACATTCAGGCGTCATAGCGGATGCGCCACCGAAATGGAGGGCTTAAGCTAAGGCTATTGAAACGGCGGCGTTCTTGTTCGCGGTTGCAGCATTGTCTAAGCCAAACAGGCGACAGTTTAGACCGATCTGGACTACAATTGCGGCGCGCGTTGACGCGGAGGTGAGTGAATGGCCGGTGTCCGGCGCTTCATCCTGTTCGAGCTGAACGAGGTCCCGCTCCGCGTCGTCCGTCATTTCGCCGACCGCAACCCGGGCTCGGCGTTCGGCAAGATACTCGAAAAGGGACGGCATTGGACGACGGTGACGCCGGACCAGGGGCATCTCTCGCCGTGGGTCACCTGGCCGACGCTGCACCGCGGCGTGTCCTCGGCGGACCATAAGATCGCCGCGCTCGGCCAGGACGTCGGAGCAACCGACACCAAGTTCCCGGCGGTGTGGAGCATCCTCGCAAAGGCCGGGCGACGGGTCGGGATGTTCGGCTCGCTTCATTCCTATCCGCCGCCGCCAAATCTCGATGCCTACGATTTCTACGTCCCGGACACGTTCGCGGCGGGGCCGGAGGCGAAGCCGGCTGAGCTGGCCGCCTTTCAGCAATTCAACCTGCACATGGTCGACCGGTCCGGCCGCAACGTTTCGGGCGAGCTGCCGGTCAGGCAGGCCCTGCCCTTCCTGCTGCGCTCCCTTCCGGCGGGGATCCGGCCGGCGACCGTCGCCAAGATTGCCCGCCAGGTTGCCTCGGAGCGGATCTGGCGCCATCGGACGGCGCGACGCCGCACGATCCAGTCGCTTCTCGCCTTCGACCTGTTCCTGGCGCAGCTGCAGTCAAAGAAGCCCGACGCGGCCTTCTTCTTCACCAATCACGTCGCGTCTTCCATGCACCGTTACTGGCCGGCGACCTTCACGGGCGACTACCAAGCGACCAAGTGGAGCGACGATTGGGTCCGCCGCTTCGCCGGCGAAGTCGATTATGTGATGGCCGAAGCCGACCAGATGCTCGGCGAGCTCCTCGCCTTTGCCGAGCGCAACTCCGAATATGTCGTGCTCGTGGCAAGCAGCATGGGCCAGGCCGCGGTCGACGAAGCCAATCGACAGATCAGCACCGAGGTTCTGCTCCGCGACATGAACAAGTTCCTGAGTGCGATCGGGGTCGAAGGCGGCTGGCAGCGGCGACGGACGATGGAGCCGACCTACACGCTGGCGTTTGACGAGGAATCTTCGGCCGAAGCCTGCATGGCCGGGCTTGCGAAGCTGAAGATCGCCGGGCGGCCAATCGACTATCGCCGGTTGGACTCGCGCGGGATCGAGATCGTGCTCGGCCATTCGAACATTTCCGACGAGGACCTGACGATCACCATCGGCAACCGTTCGGTCGCACCCGACGAGATCGGGATCGCCAACGTGCCGATAGAGGACGAGGTCGGGGCGGCGGCCTATCACATCCCGGAAGGAATGCTGCTCGCCTATGATCCGCGGAATGAGTGGCGCGCGCCGGATAGCGACGAGCCGGTGTCCACAACCAGGATCGCGCCGACCCTGCTGGAGCTGCAGGGCGTCCGGCCGCCCGACTACATGGACCGCCCGATCGCGGCCTTTGCTGGTTCGGAGATGGAAATCGCCTAGCTGTTAGCTGTGCGTGCTCATTGCCAGGCGCGTATCGACCTCGGCCTTTTCGGGCACGACCACCCTGAACTTGCGATTGGCGAAGTCGATCGAGACTTTCTTGAAGGCGCGGATGGCGTTCATGCCGAGGAGTAGCGAAGGGGTCTTGTCGAGCTTCAGCTGCTTGAAGGTATGCGCATCAACGAAGACGACCGCGAGATTCTGGAGCGAGACGCCGCCCATCTGAAGCTCGCGGACATACATATAATCGCCCGAAATCGTCTGGCCGGTGACTGACAAAAGGTCGACCTTCTGGCGGGCGTCGACGAGGTTGCGGCCCATCAGCCGACGGCGCAGCGCCTCGTTGCCGACGCAGATCTCGGATCCCGTGTCGAGCACCACGGTCACCTTCTGCCCGTTCGCAACCGCGTCGGTCAGGATCAGCCGCCCGTTCTTGCGGCGGGCCTCAACGACGATGGTTCCGGGCTCGTCGCGAAAGTCCGCCTGGGTGGACGGGACGATCGTCATCGTCTTGGTCTCGAAATCGAACTGGACGCGCTGGGATCGAAGCGCGTCGGCCCCGACGATGCCGTCGGCACCCATGTTCACACCCTCGAGCACCGCAGCGTCGATCATCCTCTGCGCGGGCTGCGTGAACTCCAGGCTGGGCACACGGGCAGTCGTGATCGTGCTGACGCCGGTGCTGGTGTGCAACTCGGCGTGGCCAATTCTCGCCAAGGAGAGCCGGGAAACGATGTCGCTTGAGACGGCGCTGCGATCGGCGCCCGTATCGACGAGAAAGCGGTATGGGCCCCTTCCGCCTACGCGCACCTGGACAGTCATCCGGTCACCATTCGCATCGCGAAAGCTGATGTCTTGGGCCTGGCTGGCCTTGTCGATGGTGGGAACGCCAGCAACCGTATCGAGCCGGGTCACATTTTGCGCGCCGACTACTGCCGAACTGAGCAGCGCCGAGACAAGCAAGAATCCGCGGCGGACCATAAGAGGTCTCCCTTGGCTCCAGTCTACGCCCACCACATTGGAACGGCAAACCGCCAGAACGGCGGTAACGAAACACTCCGGTAAGCACTGACTGCTAACAAGCTAGGTAGTGGGACCGATCGGCACGAGCCGAGCGGATGTGCAATGTAAGCGTTGCGTATCGGTAATCGGAGTCCCGAGTGAAGCATCAAGTCGAACAAACTCTATATTCGCTGTCCGAGGACGCCCCAGGACGCCCGGAGCGTCGCAATGGCGAACGCTATCTTAGCCTGCTCAGAGTCGGTGCGCTGGTGATCGACGGCCGGCGTGAACTTTGCCTCGTGCGCAACGTATCGGGCGGTGGGATGCTTATCCGCCCCTATTCGCCGGTTGCCGAAGGAACAGCTGTCGCCGTGGAACTCAAGCATGGCGAAACCGTCAGTGGCGTCGCGAAATGGATCGAGGACGGCTTGGTCGGCATCGCGTTCGACCAACCGATTGACGTCGTCGCCTTGCTGACGTCGCCCGAAAAGGGGCCGCAACCGCGGATGCCACGGATCGAGCTCAACTGCACCGCCTGGGTGCGCGAGGATGCAGACATCTACCGGACGCGCACGTTGAACATTTCCCAGGGAGGCATGTGTGTCGAAGGAGACGAGAGGCTTCGGGTCGACACCAAGGTTATCGTCAGCCTGGCTGGGCTCGGGCCAATCGATGGCCGGGTGAAATGGAAGGAAGGCGAGCGTTACGGGATCGGGTTCAACCGGGTCCTCGCGGTCAATGAGCTGATGGGCTTTCTCCGTCAGCAGCAACGCTTCGCGAACCGCTGCGCCGTCGCCTGACCTAGCCGCCCTTCCTCAAAAGTATCATCAGATTGTTCGCCGGCATCTGCCGGACGTCTTCGAGCGTGAAGCCCTGCGGCTCGGCAGCGGCAGCAAAATTCTCGATGCGACGCAGGCCCCACGCCGGATTGCGGCGTTTGAGATCGGCGTCGAAGTCGAGGTTGCTGGGCACCGTCTCGATGTCGTCCTTGAGCCACGGACCATAGAGGATGAGCGGAGCCCCCTGCCCGAGCAGCAGCTCTGCGCCCGCGAGCAGCCCGAGCGCCGACGCCCAGGGGCTGATGTGCACCATGTTGATGCTGAGCACGGCGTCGGCCCGCCCGATCGGCCAGTCGGCAGCGGCCGCATCAATGGTCAGCGGCGGGCGTAGGTTTGGGAGATCGGCGGTGTCGCGCCAGGCGGCAATGGAGGCCAGCGCGTCGGGATGAACGTCGCTCGGCTGCCATTCGAGCGCCGGAAACCGCTTAGCAAAGAAGAGCGCGTGCTCGCCGCTGCCACTGGCGATTTCGAGCACGGTGCCGGACGCCGGAAGCCATTCCGCCAGTACGTCGGCGATGGGTTCGCGGTTTCTGAGGGCGGCCGGCGCGGAGCGCTGTGCGCCTGCGGCTGGCGCCTCGTAGAAGCGCTCGCTAGCCATCAGCCGCGGCCCTTCACCTCCTCGAGCATCCGCTTGGCGCGAAGGTACATCTCTAAGCGCGTCAGTGAGAACATGCCGAGCGCGAAGGCGATCAGCGGATCGGTCAGCATTGCAGGACTGACATTGCCCGTCTCTCCGAGCACGGCGCGCGCGCCCGACCGAACGACGATCAACGCGATCAGGAAGAACATTGCGGCCGGCGAGGGCTTTTGATTCAGCGCGTGAGTTTCAGGATTGATGTGGATTTCCATCATCGTGCCTCGCTGCCAGCCGACGGCAGCACCGACTGCAAGACCAACGGCACTCGCGACCGCGACCCAACCCCTAGGCGGGAGCTGCCAGTACATGAGCCCGGCTACGACGAGATAGAGTGTGGGGACCACCCACAAGGTCTCCAGCTTCAGCGGCCGCATCCGCCCCATACGGCGCATTCTCAGTGCCAGCACGATGCCGACGATCGCGACAGTGATTGCAATGCTGACCCAGCTCTGGTGCGGCGGCTGTCCTTGAACCTGCATGCTTCCCCTCCCCCTTATGCCTACTCGGCTGCCTCCGCCGTCTCCGGTTCCTTGTATGTCAGGATGGGCTTGCGGGCGGCAAGCGTCTCATCGAGCCGCCGGCGCGGCGCATGGATCGGCGCTGCCTTGAGGCTCTGGTCGCCAGCCTTTGCGCGTTTCGCGAGCGAGCGGATGGCCAGGATGAACTGGTCGAGACTTGCTTTTGATTCAGTCTCTGTCGGCTCGATCAGCATCGCGCCATGGACAACCAGCGGGAAATACATGGTCATCGGATGGAAGCCCTCGTCGATCAGCGCCTTGGCGAGATCGATCGTGCTCAGGCCACCCTCAAATCCCCGATCAGAGAAGATCGCTTCGTGCATGCAGGGTCCGCTCTTGCCGAACGGCGCATCGAGCAGGTCCTCGAGGCTGCGCAGGATGTAGTTGGCGTTGAGCACCGAATCCTCGGCGACCTGCTTCAGGCCGTCGGCGCCGTGGCTCAGGATATAGGCCAGCGCGCGAGTGAACATGCCCATCTGGCCATGGAAGGCGACCATCCGGCCGAACGCGCCGGGATGTTCCTCCCCGGCCGTCTCTTCCTCGACGATCTTGAAGCTGCCGTCCGGATATTTGGCGGCGAACGGGAGCGGCCCATAGGGTGCGAGCGCTTCCGACAGGACCACAGGCCCCGAGCCCGGACCGCCGCCGCCGTGCGGGGTCGAGAAGGTTTTGTGGAGATTGATGTGCATCGCGTCGATGCCGAGGTCGCCCGGACGGACCTTGCCGACGATCGCGTTGAAGTTTGCGCCGTCGCAATAGACGAAGGCGCCGGCCGCATGGACCGCATCGCTGATCGCCTTCATGTCGGGCTCGAACAGCCCGCATGTGTTGGGGTTGGTGATCATCACCGCCGCGACGTCGGGTCCGAGGCGTGCCTTCAGGGCTTCGAGGTCGACGCGGCCGGCGGGGTTCGCGGGGATGTTCTCGACCCGGTAGCCGGCGAAGGCGGCTGTCGCAGGGTTCGTACCGTGAGCGCTCTCCGGCACCAGCACAACCTGACGCTTGTCACCGCGCGCTTCGAGCGCGGCGCGGATGCAAAGCAAACCGCACAGCTCGCCGTGAGCGCCCGCCTTGGGGCTCATCGCGACACCGTACATGCCGGTGAGGTCGAGCAGCCAGAATGCCAGCTCGTTGATTACCTGCAGCGCGCCCTGGACCGTCTCCTGCGGCTGCAGTGGATGGACGTCGGCGAAGCCGGGAAGCCGCGCGACCTTCTCGTTCAGGCGCGGGTTGTGCTTCATCGTGCACGAGCCGAGCGGGAAAAGGCCGAGGTCGATCGCGTAATTCTGGCGCGACAGCCGGGTGTAATGGCGGACGGTCTCGGGCTCGCTGAGGCCGGGAAGGCCGATGGGGCGCGATCGCTCGAGCCCGCCGAGGCGAGCTGCGACCTTTGGGACTTCCGCGAAATCGACGCCGGTCGTGTCGCCGCCGTCCATTTCGAAGATCAACGGCTCCTCGAGCATCAGCGCACGGTTGCCGGTGACCGTGTCGGCCACACCCTGCTCGTTCGCGGGTGTCGTCGGGCGCCAGCCTGAAGGATTGACGGTCATTGGACGACCTCCTTCAGCGCAGCTTCCAGCGCGGCAATGTCCTCATCGGTCACGGTTTCGGTGACGGCGATGACGAGGCCGTTCTTGAGCGGATCGACGCCCGGGTAGAGCCGTCCGAGCGAAACACCGCCCAGCACGCCCTTTTCGACCATCGCGTGGACCGCGGGGCGTGCCTCGACCGACAGCTTCAGCGTGAATTCGTTGAAGAAGCTGTCGTTAACGAGGTTGACGCCCGGAATGGCGGCGAGCCGGTCGGCCGCCTCGCACGCGCGCGCGTGATTCATTGAAGCGAGCTGCCTAAGGCCCTTTTCTCCGAGCAAGGTCAGGTGCGCGGTAAAGGCCAAGGCGCACAGCACCGAGCTGGTGCAGATGTTCGACGTCGCCTTCTCGCGGCGGATGTGCTGCTCGCGGGTTGAGAGCGTCAGGACGAAGCCGCGCTTGCCTTCGGCATCCACTGTCTCACCAGCGAGGCGGCCCGGCATCTGGCGGACATGCTTCTCGCGGCAGGCGAAAAGGCCGACATAGGGGCCGCCGAATTGCAGCCCGACGCCGATCGACTGGCCCTCGCCGACGACGATGTCCGCGCCCATTTCGCCAGGAGACCGGATCGAGCCGAGCGCGACTGGCTCCGTCACAACGGCAATCAGCAGCGCGCCGGCGGCATGGGCCGCTTCGGCGATCGGCGTCAGGTCGGTGATGCGCCCAAGGATGTCGGGATACTGGACGACAACCGCGCTTGTCTCGCTGTCGATGCCCGCGATGAGCCGATCGGCATCAGTGCCAGCGGTCAGCTCGGGCAGCGCCGTCTCCAGCACGTCCTCGGTAAACTTGGCCATCGTCCTGGAGACGCTGACGTAATGCGGGTGAACACCGGAGGAGATAAGCGTCTTCTTCTTGCGCGTGATCCGGTGAGCCATCGAGATGGATTCCCACATCGCCGTCGAGCCGTCGTACATCGACGCGTTCGCGACCTCGCAGCCGAACAGCCGCGCGACCTGCGTCTGGAACTCGAACATCATCTGCAACGTGCCCTGCGCGATCTCGGGCTGGTAGGGCGTGTAGCTGGTCAGGAACTCGCCGCGCTGAATGATATGATCGACGCTGGCGGGCACATGGTGTCGATAGGCGCCGCAGCCGAGGAAGAAGGGCACGTCGCCCGCGACCATGTTCTTGCGCGACAGGGCGGTCATGTGGCGCTCGACCGCCAGCTCGGACGCATGCGGCGGCAGGCCGTGAATCGGCCCTGTGAGCCGCGCCTCCTCAGGAACGTCCTTGAACAGTTCGTCGATCGAGCCGGCGCCGATTACGCGCAGCATCTCGCTGCGGTCGGCGTCGCTCAGCGGCAAATAACGCATCAGGCGGGCTTCCTCATGATGAAGCGAAGGCGGACATAATCGGCGATATTGGAGCCGACGCGGTCGGCGACGGCTGCGGCGATGTCGGCGCGCTCGGTTTCCGGGACCTGGGCGCGGTCGAGCCAACCCTTGCGGAAGGTCGTCACCCAGGCGGCGACGCCATGCTCGATCGGGGTCGGGCGCTCGATCAGCCGCGCGTCGATCTCGCGAAAGCCTGCGGCCTCATAGACCGCGGCAAATTCCTCCGGCGAGGCATACCAGTTGCTCGCCTCGACCGGCGGGACATAGCCGCGGATGATCAGCTCGTCGTCGAGCGCCTCGCGCAGCTTTGTGAGGTTCCCCTCGCCGCCCATCTCACCGGCAAAACGTCCGCCAGGCTTCAGCGCGCGAAAGATGGCGCGGGCCGCCTGCTCCTTGTGAAGCACCCAGTGCAGTGTCGCATTGGAGAAGGCTGCATCGAACTGGGCGAAGAACTGCATGTCCTCGGCTGCCAGCTGGACGGCGTCGACGCCCTTGGCGCGGGCGGCGGCGATCATTTCCGGCGAATTGTCGACGCCCAAGACGGTCGCACCGCGCTCGATGATCTTCTTCGTCAGTGTTCCTTCGCCGCAGCCGACGTCGAGCATGCGCTCGCCCGGTTGAGGGTCGAGCAGGTCGAGCGCCGCACCGCCGAGCTCGGCGACGAACGCGCCGACCTTGGCATAGTCGGCCGCGTCCCACTTGCTGGTGGACGTGTGATTCTGGGCGGCGGGTTGGCTCAAAGCGACGCCACGAATTCGCGATAGGCGTTCTCGTCCATCAGGCCTTCCAGCTCGGACGGGTTGGTGACTTCGAGCTTGAAGAACCAGCCCGCGCCTTCGGGATCATTGTTGATGATCGCCGGGTCGTCGGCGAGCGCCGGATTGCCCTCGATCACGTTTCCGCTGATCGGCGAATAGACATCGGACGCGGCCTTGACCGATTCGACCACGGCCGCTTCCTCGCCCTTGCGGAGCGATCGTCCTGCTTCTGGCGTCTCGGCGAACACGATATCGCCGAGCTGCTCCTGCGCATGATTGGAAATGCCGACCGTGGCATTGTTGCCGTCGACGCGGACCCATTCATGGTCCTTGGTGAAATAGACGGTCATCAGGCGGCTCCCTTGCGGTGATAGCGGTGCGGAACGAAGGGCATGGGCACGACGCGCGCGTCGAACAGCTTCCCGCGCTGCTCGAGCTTCAGCGCCGTTCCATCCTCGGCGAGCTTGGACGCAACATAGCCCATCGCGATGGGTCGTTGGAGCGAGGGCGAGAAGCCGCCGCTGGTGACCTTGCCGACTTCATTACCTTCCCCGTCTAGGACCAGGGCGCCCTCGCGCACGGGTTGCCGGCCATCGACCTCGAACCCCACGCGCTTTTGCGGCGCGCCGTTCTGAAGCTCGGCGAGGATCCGCATCGACCCGGGGAAGCCGCCGTCGGCGCGGCGGCGCTTGTTGATGGCAAAGGTCAGGCCAGCCATGACCGGCGTTGTGTCGAGGTCGATGTCGTGGCCGTAAAGCGGAAGCCCAGCCTCGAGCCGAAGCGAATCGCGGGCGCCGAGGCCGATCGGCCTCGCGAGATCATGAGCGCAGGTTGCATCGGCGAGCGCGGCGGCAGCTATCGCCGGCACCGATATTTCGAAACCGTCCTCCCCCGTGTAGCCCGAGCGGCTGATCCACAGCGGCCGGCCCTGCCAGTTGAACGCCGCGCCCTGCATGAAGCTGAGCTCGCTGACGCCCGGGACGACGGTTTCGAGGACCTCGACCGCCTTCGGGCCCTGGAGGGCGAGCAGCGCCTGCTCCTTCATGTAATCGACCACGACCCCGCCTGGCAGGCGGTTCTGCATGACCTGGATGTCACCATGTTTGGTCGCGCCATTGACGACGACATAGAAGTCGTCGCCGCGCCGCGTCGCCATCAGATCATCGATAATCCCGCCGTCATCCGCGAGCAGCAGCGAATATTTGGGCTTCATGTCCGCCGCCGCCTGGAAATCGCCGGGCATCAAAGTTTCGAGCGCCGCATCGACGCCCTGACCGTGGACCAGCAGCTGGCCCATGTGGCTGACGTCGAACAGGCCGGCATTTTCGCGTGTCCAAAGATGCTCGGCCATGATGCCCTCGTACTGGACCGGCATTTCGTAGCCGGCGAAGGGCACCATCCGGCCGCCGCGTGTCCGGTGCCAGGCATCAAGCGGAAGCTTGTCGAGATTGTCTTGGACTTGGCTGCTCATCAACGCGCTCCGGCATAGGGTGCGACGGGCAAGGCCCGTTCAAGGACCCGTGCCAGCCGCCCCCGTCTGTCTCTAGCGCCTGAGAGCTTTGCCCCTTCGGCGGTCCCATGGCTGGGACACTTTCCAGACTGTCAGGCGCGCGCGGTCCTTGATGCCTGAGAGATTCCGGGGGCGGTTGCTCCTTCGGCGCCGCACTTTCGTGCGAACTCTCCCGTGCGGCCATTCCGAAAGCTTACGCTTCCGGCGACGCCGGGTGCCTTGGCCGCGCCCCGTCGCCAAGTCAACGCGGCTTATCGTGAGAAACTAACGCGTTGCGTTGTACTTCAGCTGATCCTGGGTGAGCTGGAAGCCGACCAGATGCTCGAACGTTGCGTTGGCGACGGCTTCCCGAACGCCGGGCTCGGCCATGGGATCGATCGCCGCCTCGGCCTCGCCGGCCTTGCGCGGGCGGGTCAGGATCTGGCGAACGTTCTCAGGCAGGGCTGCGGCGCCGCGGTTGACGCGCACGCTTGCGCGGGCGGCGCCCGTCGCATGCTGGCTTCCCGCCGGGAAGTTGAGCGCAACGGCGCCAAGCTGCTTCGCGGCAACGGTGCTTCCGCCGCGCAGCGCAACATCGAAATATTGCAGGATGACCTGCCGCGCGGGTCCGGCGTCACGACGGAGGCCGGTGACCGTGAAGGTTACCGTCGACACGACGTCGTTGCCGGATTCCTGGCAGAAGGCGTGAAGCTGCGTGATCGCAGCGGTAACGTCGATGGCCGCGGAGTCGGTGCTGCCCTGCGGATTGAAGAGGGTGATGTCGCCAGTCCCGGTCGGGATGCCGGCGATCGGGCAATTGCTGCGGACCGCGTAGATTCCGCCGCCGTCCTCCGACGTGACATCACCGGCGTGGCGACAGCCGGCAAGCAGCGTCAAGGCGAGAAGAGCGGTGGTGCGAAGCTTCACTGGGTGCGGGTCCTTACCTGGGCAACAGCAGGCAGCGTCATAGGAAGCCCCTTCTATGGCTGCAAGCGATGCCTTACATGGCCTGCACCGTGAATGAATTGCCGCCCTTGAAGGTCCTCATCGCCGCCCCGCGCGGCTTCTGCGCCGGCGTCGACCGCGCGATCCAGATCGTCGAGCTCGCGCTCGAGCGGTTCGGCGCGCCGGTCTATGTGCGCCATGAGATCGTCCACAACCGCTTCGTCGTCGACCGTCTGCGCGGGCTCGGCGCGGTGTTCGTCGATGAGCTTGATGAGGTACCCGACGACCGGCCGGTCGTCTTCTCGGCACACGGCGTGCCCAAGTCGGTGCCCGCCGCCGCCCAGCACCGCGGCCTGACCTATGTCGATGCGACCTGCCCGCTCGTCTCGAAGGTCCATCGCCAGGCCCAGCGCCTGATCGAGGAGGGGCGCCACATCCTGTTCATCGGCCATGCCGGCCACCCGGAGGTCATCGGCACGTTCGGACAGGTGCCGGAAGGATCGATCACCCTGGTCGAGACGGTCGAGGATGCGCGGACCGTCAGCATTCCGGCCGATGCGACGCTCGCCTTCCTGACGCAGACGACGCTGTCGGTCGACGACACCGCCGCCATCGTCGAGGCGCTGAAGGCCCGCTTCCCCCAGATCCGGGCGCCGCGCAGCGAGGACATCTGCTACGCGACTTCGAATCGCCAGGCGGCGGTTAAGGCGATCGCCGGGGAATGCGACCGGTTGCTGGTCATCGGCGCACCCAACAGTAGCAATTCGCTCCGACTCGCCGAGGTCGCCGAGCGGCTGGGCGTCCCTTCGCGGCTGATCGAGCGCGCTGCCGACATCGACTGGGACTGGCTCGGCCAGCCCGCGACGGTGGGACTGACCGCCGGGGCGTCTGCGCCGGAAGTGCTGGTGCGCGAAGTCGTCGATGCGCTGAGGTCGCGATTCGACGTGACCGAGGAGATTGCCGATCACACGCCCGAGCGCATGATCTTCAAGCTGCCGCGTGAGCTCCTCCCTGACCAAGCTGCCTGAAGTCGAGCTGTTCACCGACGGCGCCTGCCGCGGCAATCCCGGTCCCGGCGGCTGGGGAGTCCTGCTCCGCATGGGCGACAAAGAGCGCGAGATGTCAGGCGGCGAGCCGCTGACCACCAACAACCGCATGGAGCTGATGGCCGCGATCAAAGGGCTCGAAGCCCTCAAGCGCCCTTGTCACGTCCAGCTCCACACCGACAGCATCTATGTCCGCGACGGGATCACCCGCTGGGTCCACAATTGGCAGCGCAACGGCTGGCGCACGTCGGACAAGAAGCCGGTCAAGAACGCCGAGCTATGGCAGGAGCTGATCACTGCCAGCGCCCCCCACCGAATCGACTGGCACTGGGTGAAGGGCCACAGCGGTCACGCCGAAAACGATCGAGTCGATGCCCTCGCCTGCGCTGCCGCGGACGACCAACGTCGACATCATCGCTTGTAATGAACGGATGAACGCGAGTTCACTTTAGATAAGGGCCGGTCGGCGCTAGATCGGCCTCGTCACCGACTCTCTCGTTCCCCTGTTGGATTGTTGGTGAGGGGAGGCGTGACCCGCGCCTCCCCATTCTTACGCCGGTCCGAATCGAAGCGGCGAGAAAGGCCGCTCATCCAATGGCAGCGACTCGCCCAGGAGTAGGGCTGCACAGAGATTTGCCGCGGCCGGCGAAGTCTGGATTCCAAAGCCGCCCTGCCCCGCACACCAGAAAAAGCCTGGAATCGAATCGAAGCCGAACACCGGCAGCCGGTCTGGTGCGAAGCTTCTGAGGCCCGCCCAACTTCGTTCGACCGCCTCGACCGGCCAATCGACGACCGATTCGAATCGGTCGATCGCCGTGGCCACGTCGAATTCTTCGGCGCCGGCATCACAGGGATCGCTCGCCGTCTCGTCATGCGGACTGACCCACACGCGATTGTCCGATTCGCCCTTGAAGTAGAAGCGCTCGAGCGCGTCGTTGATGAGCGGAAGCTCACGCAGGCCCGATCGGGCGACCCGCAGCTGCACGACGGTTCGTCGCAAAGGACGTATGCCGAGCGGATGCACGCCGCACCGGCGCGCCACGTCGTCCGCCCAGGCCCCGGCCGCGTTGACGATAACTTTCGCGCGGAACTGCTCCGCCCCTGCCGCGACGACCCATCGATCATCCGTCCGATGCGCCGACTCGAGAGGCGTCGAGCACAGGATCTGCCCGCCGCTTCGCCGGAAGTGCGCAAGGCACGCCTGGTGCAGGCCAGCGACGTCTATATCGGCGCAACTCGGATCGTCGACTCCGAAATCCCAGCCTTTCCGCAGGCCGGGAATCCTTTGTTCGAGTTCGGGCCGCGTGAGCTCGGAAAGCGGCGCTTCGGTCGAGTTGGCGGCCAGCGCTTCGCGCAATTCCACATAATGCCGAGCGAGGGTGATGCATCCGCGCCGGCGCAGCCACGAGCGCTCGCCGGTCGGCCAGCCCTGCTCAAGCATCGGCCCCGATGCGAGCGTCAGCGGCATCACTTCCGGCCCGCCGTAATGGGCCAGCCAGAAGGCCGCCGAACGCCCCGTCGTGTGGTAGCCGCACTGCTCCTCGGCCTCGACGATCAGCGTCCGTCGCCGGGCTCCGAGCGCCGCGCCGAGGCTCGCCCCGGCAATCCCTCCGCCGACGATGATGACGTCAAAATCCATGATCGAAGCCGCTGGTTACGAATTGGAAAGCCGCACCGTCTAGTGGTTAGATCATGTTCAACGGGGGGTTTACCGATCTGCTGCTGCTGGCGCTTGCCGCGACCTTGGTCGTGGCGGCCGTTATCGACATGCGGACATTCACCATCTCGAATCGCCTGAACGCCGCAGTTGCGGCAGGCGCACCGCTCTATTGGCTGTCGATCGCGCTCAGTCCCTGGCCGGGGATCGCAGTTCAACTTGCCGCGGGAGCGATCGTCTTCGTGCTTCTCGCGGGAGCCTTCTATGCCGGGATGATGGGCGGCGGCGACGTCAAGCTCGCGTCCGCTTTGGCGTTGTGGTTCTCGCCCGCTGGCACAGTGAAATTCCTAGTGCTGATGTCGATTGCGGGCGGTGTCCTGACGCTCGGCATGCTGGTCTGGCACCGTGCGCAAAAACGGGAGGGCCGACCTGAGATTCCGTACGGTGTCGCGATCGCTTTTGGGGCGCTCGCGATCCTTATTCCGAATCTAGCCCAACCGTTTCTTAACCAATTTGTCTGATGTCTGAGACTGTTCAAGTGGCCCGTTTGGGGGAGGCGATCTCGCCATGGATGTAAAGAAGCTCGCGCTGCTCGTTGGAGCGCTGGTCGTCGCGGTCATCACCGCGGTCATGGCCAAGAACATGTTCGCCGGTGCCGGCTCGCAGCAGGCTGCTGCGGCGCAGGTTCCACTCGGGCCGAAGGTGCTCGTCGCAAAGAAGGCGTTGCCGGTTGGCACGATCATCGATGCCGACAGCTTCACCTTCCAGCCTTGGCCGAAGGAGCTCATGCAGAGCGCCTATTACGTCGAGGCCCAGCCTGACGGCGATCCCAAGAAACTGCTCGGCACCGTGGTCCGCTATGCGATCACCGCCGGCCAGCCCGTCACTCGCGGCTCGCTCGTCGGCCCGCAGGACCGCGGCTTCCTTGCCGCCGCCCTCGGCCCGGGAATGCGCGCCATCACGGTTCCAGTGAACGCTTCGTCGAGTGTCGCCGGGTTCATCTTCCCGGGCGATCATGTCGACATGGTGCTCAACCAGACCGTCAGCGGTGGCGGCGAAGGCCCGGCGCTCAAGGTCTCGGAGACGATCATTCGCAACCTGCGCGTGCTCGCCACCGACCAGCGCATCACCGAGAAGGACGATGACGGCAAGACCCAGGTCAAGACGTTCTCCAGCGTCACCCTGGAAGTCACTCCGCGCATCGCCGAGAAGATCTCGGTCGCGCAGAGCATCGGTTCCCTGTCGCTGTCGCTGCGCTCGATCGCCGACAATACGTCGGATCTCGAACGGGCGGTTGCCTCTGGCGACATCAAGGTCCCGGCGGGCGCGAACCCGGCCGACGAGAAGCAGATGCTGCTCGCGATGGCCAACCGTCCGCTCGACAATAACACGACCTTCTCGACCGGCGGCGACGTGTCGCGCTTCCAGCGCCGCTCCGTCCCCGCCCAGCAGAATGGCGGAGCCCAGATGGCGCAAGCTGTGAAGGGTCTCGGCCAGGCGATTGGCGCCGCTGCAGGAGTGCCTTCGGGTCCGGTCGTCCGGGTCGCTCGCGGCAATAGTGTCACCGTTGTTCCGGTGGGAGCTCGCTAACATGAAGACTCAAGCCATCACCCGCCGGGCTCGCCTCGGCACCGCACTGGCCGCTCTGGCCATTGCCCTGGGCAGCGTCGGCGCCGCAGCGCCGGCCATCGCCCAGCCCACCTCGGCCAAGCCGGCGGAAACGCTGACCTTGAGCAAGAACACGGGCACCCTGGTCCGCCTGTCGGAGCCGATGAGCGACGTGTTCGTCGCGAATGAAGGCATCGCCGACGTCCAGGTCCGCTCGTCGACCCAGCTCTATGTCTACGGCAAGGGCGCCGGTGAAACGACCATCTACGCCACAAGCAAGAGCGGCCGTGTGGTCTATGCCGCGAACGTGCGGGTTGGAAATAACCTGAGCTCGGTCGGTGAAATGCTTCACCTCGCGATGCCGGACGCGAACGTCCAGGTGACGCCGATGAACAACCTCGTGTTGCTCACCGGCACAGTCGGCAATCCTGACGACGTCGCCGAGGCAACCCGCTTGACGCAGGCCTATGTGGGCGACGGCACGCAAGTTCTCAGCCGCCTTCGTTCGGCAACGCCGCTCCAGGTGCTGCTGAAGGTCCGCATCGCCGAGATCAATCGCTCGATGCTGAAGAAGGTCGGCGTCAACTTGCTGAACCGCGACACAGGCACCAGCAGCCTGTTCGGCATCGGCCAGGGCAACCCCGGTACCATCAACACGGTCAAGGGGCCCGCCAATCCGATCACCGGCTACCAGCCGACGACGGTTACCGGCGCCACCTTCAACAACATCGTCGGCGGAACCACGCTCGGCCTGTTCGGTCACATCTTCGGCACCGACCTGCTCGGCACGCTCGACCTGATGCAGAACGACGGCTTCGTGACGACGCTCGCCGAGCCGACGCTTACTGCCCTTTCGGGTGAAACCGCCAGCTTCCTTGCCGGCGGTGAGTTTCCGATCCCGGTCAGCCAGGCGATCGGCGCTGTGACGATCGAATATAAGCAGTATGGCGTCGGTCTCGCCTTCACTCCGGTGGTCCTCGGCGACGGTCGCATCTCGATGCGCGTCCGCCCTGAGGTCAGTGAGATCAGTAGCGCCGGTTCGGTCACGCTGAACGGCTTCGTCGTTCCGGCGCTGACCACCCGTCGCGCCGAAACGACCGTGGAGCTCGGCTCCGGCCAGTCGTTCATGCTCGCCGGGCTGCTGCAAAACCGCAACAACAACAGCATCCAGAAGGCGCCGTTCCTTGGCGACATCCCGATCCTCGGGGCACTGTTCCGCTCGACGAGCTATCAGCGCAACGAGACCGAGTTGGTCATCATCGTGACGCCGTACCTGGTGCGCCCGGTCTCCGGGCAGCTGGCAACGCCTGACAAGGGTTACCGCGCACCCAACGACGCCGACATGTTCCTTGGCGGCCAGGTGTTCACCGGAGCCCATGGACGGGCCGCGAATAATCCGCCGGTCGCTGCAGTTGCCCCAGCCGCCAGCGGCGCAGTCGCTGCACCAGGGTTCAAGCTGTGAGCCGCCGCTTCATCGTGAAGGATGCAACCATGCGTTCGAAACTGATCATCATCGCCCTGAGCACCGCGCTGGCGGCCTGCGAAACCGTTCATGGCGACCAGCCTGACCAGGGCCTCGCATCGGCCAATGTCCCGGTCGTGACGACCGCCGACTACGTGTTCGATGCGGCGGCCCCGGGCGGCGCGCTTGCCCAAGGCGAGTCGGAGCGCCTCAGCGGCTGGTTCCAGGGTCTCGGCCTCGGTTACGGCGACACCGTCTATGTCGATGCCGGCTATGCACCTTCGGCTCGCGCCCAGGTCGCCTCGATCGCCGGCCGCTATGGCATGCTGGTAACCGCCGGCGCGCCGGCAACCGCCGGAATGGTCAATCCGGGCTCGGTCCGGGTCGTCGTGGCTCGCCGCCGCGCCGAAGTGCCGGGCTGCCCGAACTGGAGCCGTCCGGCTGCGCCCGATCCTTACAATCGCTCGATGTCGAATTACGGCTGTTCGGTGAACAGCAACATCGCGGCGATGGTCGCAAATCCTGAAGACCTGATCCACGGCCGCGATGGCACGGGTGTCACCGATACATGGGTCGCGTCGCGCGCGATCGAAATGTACCGGACCACGCCGCCCTCGGGCACGAAGGGCCTTCAGGCAGTCACTCCGGGGGGAGGCAAGTAATGAATGCTCCGTTCCAGGCTCGCGCCGGTCTGCGCGATCCCTTCACCGCATTCGTCTGCGACGATGCAACGGCCGACATGCTGCGGCCGGTCGCGGTCGAGCACGGCTGGTCTCCGGAAAAGGTCAACAAGGGCGGTCTGCGCAACGCGGTCCAGTCCCTGTCGGTCTCGGCAAGCCCCAACATCCTCTTCGTGGACTTGAGCGAGTCGGCCGATCCGCTGAACGACATCAACGCGCTTGCCGAGGTTTGCGAGCCGGGAACGATCGTGATCGCGGCGGGTACCGTCAATGACGTGCGCCTCTATCGCGACCTCGTCGTCAGCGGCATCCACGATTACCTGCTGAAGCCATTCACGGTCGACCAGCTGCGCGACACGTTCGCGCATGCGCAGATGATCCTGTCCGGCCCGCGCGGCGAGGCCCAGGCCGACAAGCCGCACGTCATGGCCGCCGTGATCGGCGTCCGCGGCGGCGTTGGTGCGTCGACCATAGCGACTTCGCTCGCCTGGATGTTCGGCGAGAAGGCGCGCCGCTCGACGGCGCTGCTCGACCTCGACGTCCACTTCGGCACCGGCGCCCTGGCGCTCGACCTGGAGCCGGGGCGCGGCCTTACCGACGCCATCGAGAACCCAAGCCGCATCGACGGCCTGTTCATCGAGCGCGCGATGGTTCGCGCCAACGAGCGGCTTTCGGTCCTTTCGGCCGAAGCGCCGATCAACCAGCCGCTGGTCACTGACGGCACCGCCTTCTTCCAGCTTCAGGAAGAGATGCGGAACGCCTTCGAATCGACCGTGCTCGACCTGCCGCGCCACATGCTGATCCAGTATCCGCACCTGGTGCACGATGCGCACGTAGCCGTCGTCGTCGCCGAGCTGACGCTCGCCGGCACCCGCGACACGATCCGCATCCTCGCCTGGCTGAAGTCGAACGCTCCGCAGACCAAGGTCATCGTCGTTGCCAACGGCGTCCCTTCGGGCGGCGCTCTCGAGATCAGCCGCAAGGACTTCGAGCAGTCGATCGAGCGCAATGTCGACGTCGTCTTCCCGTTCGACTCCAAAGTCGCTGCCCAAGCGGCGAAGCTTGGCAAGCCGATGGCGGAAGTCGCGAGCGGCAAGCTCAGCGCGCCGTTCAACACCCTCTCGGGCATGGTCCTGAACCACGCCAGCGAAGAGGGTTCGGCGCCCGAGCCTGCGAGCGCGAGCGGCGGCAAGTCGTCGATCGTCGATAACCTGAAGTCGATGCTGGCCAAGCCGAAAGACAAGGCCGCGTAAGCATATGCCGCGCAGCCGCCTTCCCGGCGGCTGCGGCAAGAAGTGAGAGGCAAGGCCAAGTATGCTCCTGTGGCTACTCATCATCGGCGGCGTCGGCGCGCTCTTCCTCGCCTACACGGCGCTCAGCGGGCCATCGGCCAGCAAGAACCTCAAGCGCCGGATGGAGCTCATCAAAGAGCGCCATGGCGACGTCCTGACAGGCAACGCCCAGGCGCAGATCCGCAAGCTGTTTGCGGAGCGCGGAAGCAAGCTTGAAAGCTACGCCTCGACCCTGATCCCGAAGCCTGCGCTCCTGCGCAAGCGGCTCGAGCAGACCGGCAAGGACATCACGCTCGGCAAATATGCCCTGGTGTGCGTCGGCATCATCGCCGTCGTCACGATCCTTTTGATGATCCGTGGCGCCCCGTTCATCCTGTCGCTGATGATGGGCCTGTTCTTCGGCGTCGGCGGACCGCACTTCTTCATCGGCAAGATGATCAAGCGGCGCATCAACAAGTTCAACTCGAACTTCCCCGACGCGATCGAGCTGATGGTCCGCGGCCTCCGCTCAGGTCTTCCGATCACCGAAACGCTGGGCATCGTCTCCAGCGAAATCCAGGGCCCCGTCGGGGTCGAGTTCCGAATGGTTGGCGACAAGATGAAGATCGGTCGCACCATGGAGGCCGCGCTGCAGGATACCGCCGACCGGCTCGGCACGGCCGAGTTCCAGTTTTTCGTCATCACGCTAGCGATTCAGCGCGAGACCGGCGGCAACCTCGCCGAGACCCTGTCGAACCTCGCCGACGTTCTCCGCAAGCGCGCGCAGATGAAGCTGAAGATCCGCGCCATGAGCTCGGAATCCAAGGCGTCTGCCTACATCGTCGGATCGCTGCCGTTCGTGGTGTTCGGCCTCGTGATGATGATCAACCCGCACTACATGGGCGGCTTTTTCACCGACCAGCGGCTGATTGTCGCTGGCATCGGCGGCATGATCTGGATGGGCATTGGCGCCCTGATCATGGCCAAAATGGTCAACTTCGAGATCTAAGGGAGGCACGGGAACCACGATGCAAGTCAACGCGCCCCCCACCGGCCCGCACATCCTCGGGTTCGACGTCATCTGGATCGCGACGATCCTGAGCGGCGTCGCGACCTTCGCGGTGGTGCTCGCGATCTATGCGGCGACGACGGTCAAGGACCCGATGGCGCGCCGCGTTAAGGCGCTGAACGAGCGCCGCGAGCAGCTCAAGGCCGGCATCGTCGCCTCGACCAACAAGCGCAAGAAGCTGACGAACCGCAACGAGGCTGCCGACAATGTCCGGCAGATGCTGGGGCAGTTCAAGATGCTCCAGGACGACCAGGTCAAGAAGACCCAGACGCGCCTGATGCAGGCAGGTATCCGCACCAAGGATCTCGCCTTCTTCATCATTCTTGCGCGCTTCGTGCTCCCGGTGGTCCTGGGCATCACCGCGGTGGTGATGATCTACCTTCTGAACCACTGGCCGGAATGGGGTGGCTTCCGCCGCTACATGACCGTCGCCGGCGTCCTCATCGGCAGCTACAAGGCGCCGGACCTGTGGCTGTCGAACAAGGTCAAGAAGCGCAGTCACGCAATCCGCAAGGGCCTTCCCGACGCGCTCGACCTGCTGGTCATCTGCGCCGAGGCCGGCCTCACCGTCGACGCCGCCTTCGGCCGAGTCGCCCGCGAGCTGGGCAAGGCCTATCCTGAGCTCGGCGACGAATTCGGGCTGACCGCGATCGAGCTGGGCTTCCTCAATGAGCGCCGCCAAGCGTTCGAGAACCTCGCCAACCGCGTCGACCTCGAAGCGGTGCGCGGCGTGGTCACGACCATGATCCAGACCGAGAAATACGGTACGCCGCTGGCCAGTGCTCTGCGCGTGCTGTCGGCCGAATTCCGCCACCAGCGCATGATGCGCGCGGAGGAAAA
>Ga0070671_100000940_pt1 | contig 21353 bp, 20 predicted proteins | sample KBSS73metaG_FD_65341 | JGI IMG/M metagenome (GOLD analysis project Ga0070671, IMG submission 65341) | Switchgrass rhizosphere microbial communities from Kellogg Biological Station, Michigan, USA - KBS S7-3 metaG | ecosystem: Host-associated > Plants > Roots > Rhizosphere > Soil ...
CGCATGGGGCCGTGTCTATCATCGGCGCGGTGCTGCGACCCGAGGATCAGTATCACGCCGGGATCGTCGTCGCGGATCTTGATGTCGCGCTGGAGAAGCTCACGGCGCTGGCGGGCTACCCGCCTGGAGCTCGTCAGCCGCGCCGCCAAGCCGATGATCGATGCGTGGACCACCACCGGGAAGATGCCCTTCTGACCATCGCCGGAACGGTCACGCCGTGAAGGCGGCGGCCACCATGGCGTGGAGGGTGGCGATGGGCAGGCGCTCGGGGGCGCCGTCTTCGGGGTGGACGACGGCGGGGTCGTGCAGCTGGTAGGCCGCCACCATGCCGCTGAACAGCGCGCTCAGCACCTCCCCGTCGCCGGCGCGCAGCTCGCCGGTGGCTTGACCCCGCTGGAAGATGTCGGCCTGGAGCCGCATCGACTCGCGGTAGTTGCGCACGCTCACCTCGTCGACGTCGCCCCCGAGCTCGAGCGCCGCGGTGTTGGCGTGGCGCAGCACGATCTGCGAGAAGTACGGGTGCTCGCGGAAGAAGCCGATCTGGAAGTCGACGAGCTGGTGCAGCGCGTCGGTGGCCGCCAGGTCATCCTCCTGGAATCGCTCGGCGATGGCGCGCATGCCCTGCATGAACTCCTCGCCGCGGCGGACGAACATCTGGTGGAACAGATCGTCCTTGTTCTCGAAGAACGAGTACACGGACCCCACCGAGAACTCGGCCGCCTCGGCGATGGCCTTGATGGTGGCGTCGTGGAAGCCCTTGCGCCCGAACACGACCTCGGCGGCGTCGAGCAGCTGGGTGCGGCTGAGGTCCTGGTGCTGCAGCCGGCGCTGCTCGCGCAAGCTCGTGTTCGTGGCCCGCGTGTTCAACGAATCGAACGATAGTTCAAAGCGCCAACCACGATCGTATACATTCGCGGCCATGCTGGCGGGAGTGCGCGTCCTGGACCGAACGGCGGGGATCGCCGGCCCGTACTGCACGAAGGTGCTGGCCGACGCGGGCGCGGACGTGGTGAAGGTCGAGCCCGACGGTGGTGACTCCCTGCGGGGGTGGCGATCGGGCGCCTTGTTCGAGTTCCTGAACACCTCGAAGCGGTCGGTGCGCACCTCCGACGACCTCCTCGCCGGCGCCGACATCTACGTGGTCGACGGCCCGCTCGACGTGGCGTCGTTGCGGGCCGCCCACCCGTCGCTCGTGGTCGTCACGATCTCGCCGTTCGGGTGCGATGGCCCCTGGTCGCAGCGGCCGGCCACCGAGTTCACGTTGCAGGCGGCGTGCGGATCCGACGGCCACCGTGGGTTCCCCGAGGATCCGCCGATCGCCGCCGGCGGGCGGATCGGGGAATGGGTCACCGGGACCTACGCCGCCATCGGCGCCATCGCCGCCTACCGGGAGGCGAAGCGCAGCGGTCACGGCGATCACGTCGACGTGTCGATGTTCGACTGCATGGCTGTCACCATGGCCACCTACCCCTCGGTGTTCGCCGAGTTCGCGGGGTGGCCGCCGGTGCCGGGCACGGGGCGCGCTATCGAGGTGCCGTCGATCGAGCCGACGGCCGACGGCTTCGCGGTGTTCACCACCAACAGCGCCCAGCAGTTCCAGGACTTCCTCGTGATGATCGGGCGCGGCGACCTCCTCGAGGACACCGAGCTGGCGTCGTCGCCGACGCGCTTCGCCCGCCGCAAGGAGTTCCTCGCGGCCGTGCACGAGTACACGACGAAGCGCTCCTCGGCCGAGCTGCTCGAGGAGGCCGGCGCGTTCCGCGTGCCGGCCGGTCCGGTGCTGAACGGCGCCACCGTGCCGACGTTCGAGCAGTTCGTGGCGCGCGACGTCTTCCAACCGTCACCGTCGGGTCGGTTCCGCCAGCCCCGCGTGCCGTTCCGCATCGACGGCGCACCCGCTCGACCGTTCGCGGCGGCGCCCGCCGTGGGTCAGGACGACGGGTCGGTCCGCTGGGACGCTCGGCCGGCGCGAGCGGCCACGTCCGAGTGGCAACGCCCGCTCGAAGGCGTACGGATCCTCGACCTCACCGCCTGGTGGGCCGGCCCGGCGGCGCTGCATGTGCTCGCCTGCCTGGGGGCCGACGTGATCAAGGTCGAGTCGATGGCCCGCCCCGACCTCATGCGCTTCTCGTCGGTGAAGCCGGCCACCGAACCGCAGTGGTGGGAGTGGGGGCCGCTGTTCCAGGCGATCAACGTCGGCAAGCGCGGCGTCACCCTCGACCTCGCTCGTCCCGAGGGCAAGGAGGCGTTCGAGGCGCTCGTGCGCACCAGCGACGTGCTGATCGAGAACATGACGCCGCGCGTGATGGACCAGTTCGGTCTCGGCTGGGATCGGGTGCACGAGGTGAACCCCGATCTGGTCATGGTGCGCATGCCGGCGTTCGGGCTCGACGGGCCGTGGCGCGAGCGCGGTGGCTTCGCCCAGACGATGGAGTCGATCACCGGCATGGCGTGGCTCACCGGGTTCGAGGACGGGCTGCCCGTCCTCGTGCGCGGCGCGTGCGATCCCATCGCGGGCATGCACGCCGTGATCGCCGCGCTGCTCGCGCTGGAGGTGCGCGACCGCGAAGGCGGTGGCCGCCTCGTCGAGAGCGTCATGGTCGAAGCCGCGTTGCAGGCCGCGGCCGAGCAGGTGATCGAGTTCGACGCGTCGGGCGAGCTGCTGTCACGCCACGGCAACCGCGGTCCCGTTGCGGCGCCCCAGGGGCTCTACCGGTGCGCCGGCGACGACGCGTGGCTCGCCGTCGCGGTGGCCGACGACGAGCAGTGGGCTGCCCTCGGTCGAGTGCTCGGCAACCCGGCGTGGCACGCCGACGCGGCGCTGGCCACGGACGCCGGGCGAAGGGCCGCGCACGATCGCATCGACGCCGAGCTGACGGCCTGGTGCGTGGGCCGCGACGCGACGGTCCTGGCCGAGCAGCTCATGGCTGCGGGCGTGCCCGCCGGTGCGGTCATCCGCCCGCGCGACATGGCGCACAACCCGCAGCTGCGGTGGCGGGGCCTGTTCGAGGTGAGCGACCACCCGGTGACCGGTCGGCGCGAGATGCCGACGATGCCGTTCCGCTTCTCGCGCGTCGACCGATGGTTGCGGCGGGCCGCCCCCACGCTCGGCCAGCACAACGACGAGGTGCTGGGCGACGTGCTCGGTGCCGACGAGGTGGCGCGACTGCGAAGCTTGGGTGTCACGGGGGAGCGGCTGGGGGGCTGACATGTTCGACCTGGTGGTTCGCAACGGCACGGTCGTCGACGGTTCGGGCGCACCGGGCCGGCGGGCCGACGTAGGCGTCACCGACGGCCGCATCGCCGCGGTCGGTGCCGTCGACGGGCGCGGCGCCCGCGAGATCGACGCCGAGGGCCAGGTCGTCACGCCCGGCTTCGTCGACGGCCACACCCACTTCGACGCCCAGGTGATGTGGGACCCGCTCGGCACGTCGTCGTGCTGGCACGGCGTCACCACCGCCGTGATGGGCAACTGCGGGTTCACGTTGGCGCCGGCCCGGCGCGACGCGCGGGCGCTCGTCGTGCGCAACCTCGAACGGGCCGAGGACATGTCGCCGGCGGCCCTCGCCGCGGGCATCGACTGGACGTGGGAGCACTTCCGGGAGTACCTCGACGCCGTCGATCGCCGACCGAAGGGCTTGAACTACGCGGCCTACGTCGGGCACTCGGCGTTGCGCACGTGGGCGATGGGCGAGCGGGCGTTCGAGGAAGCCGCCACCGACGACGACCTGGCGGTGATGGAAGCCGAGCTGCGCGACGCGTTGGCGGCCGGCGCGATCGGCTTCACGACGTCGCGCAGCGATCAGCACGCCACGTCCGACGATCGGCCCGTCGCGTCGCGCCTGGCCGACTGGGTCGAGGTGTGCCGGCTGGTCGGCATCACCGGTGCCGTCGGACGGACCTTCGAGCTGACGAGCGAACCGCGGGGCTCGTCGCCCGATGCCGACGTCCGGCGCGGGTGGTACGACCAGCTCCAGCAGCTCGCGCTCACGTCGGGCGCCGCGACCACGTTCGGCCTGCCGGCCGCGGTGGCGCCGCGCTGCTACGAGGTGCTCGACCTCTTCGAGCGCACGGCGGCCGCCGGCGGGCGCATGTTCGGGCAGACGCACTGCCGAGGCGTGTCGGTCGTGCTGTCGTTCCGCACGCGACTGCCGTTCGACACGCTCGCCGGCTGGCGCGACGTGCGCGCCCTGCCCGAAGTGGAACAGATCACCGCCCTGCGCGATCCCGACGTCCGCCAGCGCCTGGTCTTCGAAGCCGAGCACGGCGAGTACCCCGCCGCGATCGGGGCCGAGGCCCGCAAGCCGAACTTCGCCCAGCTGGTCGTGCTCGACGAGCCGGTGCCGCCGCATCGCACGGTGGCCGAGCTGGCCGCCGCCCGCCAGGTGTCACCGGTCGAGCTCATGATCGACCTCACGCTCGAGCGGGGCTTCGACCAGCTGTTCCTCCAGCCGCTCACGCCGAGTCCCGACGACGATCTCGTGCGGGTGCTGCGGCATCCGTGGACGGCGATGACGTTCTCCGACTCGGGCGCCCACATGAGCCAGATCGCCGACTCGTCGATCCACACCTACCTATTCGCTCACTGGGTGCGCGGCCGGGAGGCGCTCACGCTCGAGGAGGCGGTGCGGATGGTGTCGCACGCGCCGGCATCGCTGTGGGGCTTCACCGATCGCGGGCTGGTCGCCGAGGGCATGGTCGCCGACCTCAACGTGTTCGACCCGGACACGATCGGCCCGCGGCTGCCGCAGGTGGTCGACGATCTCCCGGCCGGCGCTCGACGGCTGGTGCAGCGCTCGGATGGCTTCGCGGCGACGATCGTGGCGGGTGAGCCGGTGATCGTCGACGGCGAGCACACCGGCGCCCTGCCCGGGCGGCTGCTGCGGTTCTGAGCTACGCGAAGTCCGAGCCGCCGTCGACGTTGATGTCGGCGCCGGTCATGTAGCTGTTGCGGCGGGAGCCGACGAACGCGATGACCGGGCCGATCTCGCTCGGATCGCCGGCGCGCGGCAGGTACGCGGGATGACCGAAGTCCTCCTTGATCACCCGCATGGCGTCGTAGAGGTCGTCGGGGTCGATGTTGCGTTCGGGCGGGAGCGAGCGCAGGAAGCCCTTCATGCCCTCGGACAGGAACGAACCGGGCGACACCGTGTTCACGAGGATCCCCTCAGGAGCCAGCGACTGCGAGAGGTTCTTGCTCAGGCTCGTGAGCGCCGCCTTCGCCGCCGTGTACGCGACCAGGCCCGTGGACTGCCGCTTCGTCGAGTGCGCGGACACGTTGACGATGCGCGCCCACTCGGCGGCGCGCAGCAGCGGCAGCGCACCGCGCACGCAGCGCACGGCCGACATGGTGCCGATGTCGAAGGTGGCGACCCACTCGTCGTCGCTCGTGGTCTCGAAGCCGTTGACGCCGACGTCGACCGGCCCGGCGGCGTTCACGAGCACGTTCAACGACCCCCACCGCTCGCCGACCTGCCGGAAGGCGGCGGCCACGCTGGCGGCGTCGGTCAGGTCGGTCGGGATGCCCATCGCGTCGGGTGAGCCGGCGGCGACGAGGGCGGCAACGGTGGCATCGAGCGCCTCCTTGCCCCGTGCGAGCACGGCCACCTTGGCGCCGTCCGCGGCGAAGCACTCGGCCGCGGCGCGGCCCATGCCCTTCGAGCCGCCGTTGATCACCACGGTGGCGCCGGCGAGACCCAGGTCCATCGGTCAGTCCGCTCCCTCTTGCTCGGTGGGCTTCATCGTGCCGCGCACCCGCCGAGCGGTGACCGCCACGTCCGCCCGGTAGGTGAAGCAGCTTCCGTCCGGATCGTGGATGTCGGCCGCCGTGGCAAAGGCGTCGAGGTCGATGCCGCGCGACCGGCCGATGTGGCAGGCGCGACGCAGCACGACGGCGTGCTCGAGTGCGTCGCCCGTGACGCCGGACGCGGCGAGGTGGTCGAAGAACGGCCGGCGCGCGAGCGTCACGCCGAGCTCGGCCACGAGGTCGCCGTCGACATGCCAGTCGAGCACCACGACGCCGTCGGCGCGCAGCACGGCGTGCCGCTCGACGGCGTCGCCGGGCGTGATGCGCGCTTCGTAGGTGATCGGCGCGTCGTCGAGCGCGTGGCGCACGGCGAGCAGCGCCAGGTCGGCCACGTGGACGCACTGCGTCGTGCGATCGGGCGCCCAGGCGTTCAGGTCGACCGCGTCGGTCAACGTCGTGCCGGCGAGCAGCCGGAGCCCCGCCGCGCCGGTGGCGCACGACGTCCACGGGATCCGATGACCGGTCGCCCCGGCCTTGGTCACCACGCCGTCACGGTGCTCGATGTGGAGCGAGAAGTGGTGCGGGTAGTCCTCCATCTCGGCGTCGACGACGCCGGGACCGGGCCGGATCGAGATGCGGCGCCGGTACGCCGGGGTCACGACGCCGGTGCGCTGAACAGTCCGCGGGCGCGGAAGAGGTCGATCACGGCTTCCGCCAGCTCCGCCATGCCGGCGGCGCAGGCCTTCGTCACCTGCAGCTTGTCGCCCGCCTTCAGCGCGGCGACCATCCCGCGGGCGCCCTCGAGGCCGGCGGACACGGATGCCGAGCTGTCGTCGAACAGGGCGCTCGGCCGCAGGGCGGGCATCGAGCGGACGACGACGGAGATCCGGGGGGACGCGGCGGCGTCCACGAGGGCGCGGTGGAACTGGAGCATCAGCTCGCCGAACTCCGCATGGTCGTCAGTCTCCTCCATCCGGGAGAGGAGCTGCTCCAGGCGCGGCAGGAACTCGGCCGGATCGCGTTCGAGGGCCCGCTCGGCGGCCAGCCCGAAGATGATCCCGTAGAGCGCGTACTGGTCGCGGATCGACTGCTCGTCGAGCGGCTCGACGAACGCGCCGCGATGGAGCTCGCTGCGGAGGAAGCCCTCGCTGGTGAGCGTGATGATCGCTTCGCGCACCGGGATGCGGCTCAGGTGCAGGACCTGGGCGACCTCCTCCTGGGGCACACGGTCGCCGGGGCGCAGCTTCCCGTCGAAGATCAGGTCGCGGATGTACTCGACGGCGTACTGGCTGCTGCTCGTGCGGGTGGCGGGCGTGCCGGTCAGAAGCGACACGACCCACCGTCCACCATCAGCGTGTGGCCGGTGACGTAGCCGCTGTAGCCGCTGGCGAGCATGACGGCGGCGCGCGGGATGTCGATGTCGGGGTCGCCGAATCGCTTCAGGGGCACCGTCTGCTCGGACGCCTTGGCGCCGTCGGGGTCTTCGTCGAACCACGCCTGCATCAGCCGCGTCTTGGCCGACGGCGCGATGGCGTTGACCCGGATGCCGTCGCCGCCGAGCTCACGGGCGGCGACCTTGGTGAGCACGCGCACGCCCTCCTTGGCTGGTGCGTAGGCGGCGTAGCCCTCGTGCCCGCTGATGGCGGCGCCCGAGGCGAAGTTGATGATCGAGCTGTCCTTGCCCTTCATGTACGGGTGGCAGGCCTGGATGAAGAAGAGCGTGCCGAGCGGGCCCGACCGGAACATCGCGTCGCACAGCTCCTCGGTGGTCTCGAGGAGCGGTATGCGTGGGGCGCCGGCGATGGCGGTGTTCACCAGCACGTCGATGGTGCCGAACGCGTCGACCGTGGCGGCCACCGCGGCGTCGACGTGCGGGCGCTGGCCCACGTCGCACGCGACGGCGATCGCCTGGCCGCCTCGCTCGATGATCTCCTTGGCGACGATGTCCGCCGCGCCGCCGTCGAGGTCGATCACGGCGACCTTCGCGCCTTCGTCCAACGAGAACATCCGTGCGATGCCCCGACCGATGCCTTGCCCCGCCCCCGTCACGATGGCGACCTTGTCCTGAAGCAGTCCAGCCATGTCGGATATTGTATGCATTTGTGGAGGCGCGAGGGGTGGCCGTCGTGACGGGCGCCAGCCGCGGGATCGGCCGGGCGGTGGCGGTCGAGCTCGACCGCCGAGGCTTCGACGTGGTCGCCGCCATGCGCAACCCGGAGGCCGCCGAGGGGCTCCCGTCCTCGATCCACGTCGAACGTCTGGACGTGACCGACATCGGCGACTTCGCCTTCCCCGGCGACACCACCGTGCTCGTCAACAACGCGGGTGTGCGCCAGGCCTACCTCCCTGTCGAGGAAGCGACGTACGGCGACTGGATGAGCACGTTCCTGCCGAACGTCTTCGGCCTCGCCGAGCTGTGCCGCCGGGTCGTGCCGGTGCTGCGGGAGGGTGGCGGCGGCGTGATCTGCAACGTGAGCTCGTCGTCGATCCTGCTGCCGCTGCCGTTCTTCGCCATCTACCGCGCGTCGAAGGCGGCCGTGAGCGCCATCACCGACAGCTTGCGCATCGAGGTGGCGCCCTTCGGCATCCGCGTGGTGGAGATCCTGCCCGGCCCCATCGACACCGACCTGCTGCGCTCCTCGGTGCAGTACCGGCCGCCCGACGCCATCGACTACCCGCCGTACCGGCCGATGGCCGAGCGCACGGTCGGCACGCCCGAGACGGCGATCGCCACCCCGCCCGAGGACGCCGCCGTCGCCATCGCCGACGCCGTCATGGCCGACGGCGGACCGCTGCGCTACGGCTGTGACCCGGTCTCCATCGCGCACCTCGAGCGCTGGCGCACGACCTCCGACGAGGAGATCCTCGCCGGGATGCTCGAGCACTTCGGAACGCACTGACCCGCACTGTCCAGTGTCCAGTGGCTACTGGACACTGGACAGTGGAGCCGCGCGGGCCGGTCAGTCGCGGCGCAGCAGGAACACGCCGGCGGGGGTGAGGCCGCCGCTGGTGACGACGGCGGTGCGGGCGTCGCGGACCTGGCGGTCGCCGCCGTCGCCCCGCAGCTGCACGATCGCCTCGTGCAGGAGTCCCATGCCGTGGAGGCGGCCGGCCGACAGCTGCCCGCCGCTGGTGTTGAGCGGCAGCACGCCGTCCAGGGCGATGTTCTTGCCCCCTTCGAGGAAGTCCTTGGCCTCGCCGATGCCGCAGAAGCCGAGGCCCTCGAGCCACGACAGGCAGTTGAACGTGAAGCCGTCGTAGAGCTGGGCGAGGTCGACGTCGGCCGGCCGCAGCGACGTGCGCGACCACAGGTGGGCGGCCGGGCCGAGCGACTGCGGCTCGTGCGTGCTCGTGCTGATCGTGAACGACGTGCGCTCGGTGATCTGCGTGCCGACGGCCTCGACGAGCACCGGCGGCTTGGCCAGGTCGCGTGCGGCATCGATGGCCGAGACGATCACGGCGACGGACGCGTCGCACGGCACGTCGCAGTCGTAGAGCCCGAACGGGGTGGTGATCGCCCGGGCCGAGAGGTAGTCGTCCATCGTGAGCGGGTCGCGATAGATCGCGTCGGGGTTCAGCGCCGCGTTGGCGCGGGCGTTGAGCGCGATCCACCCGAGCGTCTCGCGCGTCGTCCCGTAGCGGTGGAAGTGGTTGGACGCCGGCAACGCCAGGTTGATGGCGGCCGAGCTCACGCCGTAGGGCGTCAACCAGGCGTAGTCCCCGTTGGCCCGCCCGCCGCCGGCGGGCATGCCGTTGGCCTGGGTCGAGGCGCGGATCTGCCCTGTCTTGAGCAGCTCGGTGAACGTCGACTGCCACACGGTCCGGTAGCAGAGGACGTGGCGCGCCAGGCCCGTCGACACGGCGAGCATGGCGGCGATCACCGATCCCGACGGCCCGAACGTGTCCTGGCCGCCGTTGTACCAAGTCGGTCGCAGCCCGAGCACGTCCTCGAGCGCCGACACCCCGCCCTCGGAGAAGCCGGGCATCGCCGGCCCGCCGGGGTACGTGGACAGGCCGTCGATGTCGTCGAAGGTCAGCCCGGCGTCCTCGACCGCGCGTCGCGCCGCATCGACGGCCAGATCGAGCGGGTCGCGCATCAAGCGGCGTCCGACGGCCGACATGCCGATGCCGGTGATGGCGACGTCGTCCTCGAACTTCTGCGTGCGCAGCATCGGCCGCACGTGCTTCCAGTGCTGGTCGGCGGGCCAGTCGTCGGGCGGCAGCTCGACGACGGCGGGCTTGTCGATCGGCGCGAACAGCGGCACCCACACGTCGTCGACCGGCTCGAACCGAGCTCCGACGCGCATGCCGACCGCGGCGTCTTCGGGCGCGACGTCGACGAGGTTGCTGATGACGCGGGCGCGAGGGTCCTCGTCGAGGGCGACCACCACGACGACGTAGGGGGGCGGGAACATCGGGTCCCACGGATGGGCGTTGACCGTGACACCGACGACGGTGCCGCGGCCCGACACCACGGTGGACGCCGTGTTGCTCGCCCGGCACCACCGGCACGCGGGCGCGGGCGGGTGGAGCAGGGCGCCGCACGACTGGCACTGGCAGATGCGCAGCTCACCGACCGATCCGCCGGACCAGTAGTCCTCGGTGAGCAGCGTGGGTTGCGGGGGGGTGCGCTGGGTCATGTCGAGCTGGCGAGCTTCTTCTTGGCTTCGAACCACCCGACCATCATCTTCTCGAACATGGCCGGGTTGTAGATGTCCTCCTCGTAGGACCACAAGCCGTTGCCCGCGTACTTGAGCAACGTGAAGTTGTAGGCCTGGTGCACGGAGCCGTCACCGGGGTCGACCATGCGGTTCCACACGTGGCACACGACCCAACCACGTTCCTCGTCGATCACGTACCACTCGATCGGGAACCACTTCATCTCGTCGGCGCCGGGCTGGCTCATGCAGTCGTTGATCCAACGCTTGATGGCTTCCCGACCGCCGAACGTGCCGTAGTGGTGCTCGACGTAGGTGGCGTCCTCGGTGAAGAGGTCGGCCCATGCGTCCCAGTTGCCAGCCTTGGCCGCGCTCATGGCGACCCGCTGGTACTCGGCGAAGGCCTCCTCCAGCTCCCCCCTGCTGAATCGTCCCATGGAGGGGACGTTACGCAGACGGCGGGCCCCGATGTCGATGCAACGCGGCAGCCGTCTCCTCATCGGCCGGGAAGAACGCCTCGATGGCCAGCTCGGCCAGCGTGATGTCGAGGGCGGTTCCGAACGTGGCGATCGTGCTGAAGAGCCGCAGCGGGCCGAGCGGCGTGCGGATGATCATCGGCACGAACAGCAACGACGCCGGGTCGGTCGGGCTCGGCTCCAATGCGTCGCCGAGGTAGCCGCGGAGCTCGTCGGCCAGCGCGACCAGCTCGTCGTCGCCGGTGGCCGCCGCCTGCCGGTCGAGGCGGGCGACGACGTGGCTGCCGTACTCGCCGAGGTTCTCGATGTGGGCGGCCAAGCCGTCGGGGTGCAGGCTCAGCCGCAACCCGTTGGTCGGGGGCTCGAGCAGGTGCGGCGCCACCAGGGCGCCCATGAGCTCGACGGCCGGGGCGTTGGCGTTGACGAGGTTCCAGTGCCCGTCGACCACGATGGCGGGGAACGGGTCGTGGCCGTCGAGGATCGTCTGCAGCGCGCCACGGACGGGCGCCATGGCGCGCTCGTCCAACGGGGTCTCGGCGTAGCGCGGCGCGTAGCCGGCGGCGAGCAGGAGGGTGTTGCGCTCGCGCAGCGGCACGTCCAGGTGATCGGCGAGGTGGAGCAGCAGCTCCGGGCTGGGCTTCGAGCGACCCGTCTCGACGAAGCTCAGGTGGCGCGCCGACACCTCCGCCTGCACGGCGAGGTCGAGCTGGCTGAGGCGGCGGCGCTGGCGCCAGCCGCGCAGCAGCGGTCCCACGGTCGCGGTCATCGGGTCGACCGTACCGAGCACGTCGGCGGCCGGCGCTTACCCGGCAGGTAATCGTCTCGGCGCGTCGATGGGCGGAAGGTGGACGGCATGACCACCGACACCACCACCCCCGACCGCACGACCATCATCGACGCCTGCTTCGCCGCGTTGGTCGAGCCCGACCCCGCGCGGCGGGCGGCGCTCGTGGCCCAGGGCTGGACGGCCGACGCCACGTTCGTCGATCCGTTGTTCGCCGCCACCGGTCACGACGAGATCGCCACCATCGCCGACGCCGTCGTGAGCGGCTACCCCGGTCAGCGCTTCGTGCGCACGACCGAGCTGGACGAGCACCACGACATCGTGCGGTACGGCTGGGCCCTCGTCGCCGAGGACGGCTCGGTCACCGTCACCGGCCTCGACGTCGCCGAGCTGGCCGATGACGGCCGCATCCGCAAGGTCACCGGCTTCTTCGGCGAGCTCACGCCTCGCTCGTGACCGTGCCCGTGACCGGCGGCAACGTCGACCACGGGAAGTTGATCCACTTGTCGGTGTGGCGCCAGACGTAGTCGGCGTCGATCACCGACTGTGGCTTCTGGTAGAGGACGGCGGCGCGGGCTTCGGTCACGTGCTCGGCGATGACGCTGCGCACCAGCTCGAGCGTCTTGCCCGTGTCCGCGACGTCGTCGGCCACCAGCACCCGCGAGCCGCGGATGTCGAGCAGGTCGAGCGTCGGCGGCAGCATCACCGGGACCTCGAGGCGCTCGTCGACCCCGGTGTAGAACTCGACGTTCATGGCGAAGCAGTTCTTCACGCCGAGGGCGTAGGCCAGTGCCCCGGCGACCGTCAGCCCGCCACGCGCCACGGCCAGGACGATGTCGGGCACGAAGGCGCTGTCGGCGATGGCTTGCGCGAGCTCCCGAGTGGCGTCGCCGAACAGCGACCACGTCAGGACCTCGCGCTCGGCCACGACCTCGAACCTACCGCCCCCGACCGATGGGAACGCTGGTTCACGTACCCTGCGATCCGTGGCGCGGGCGGGGGTGGTACGACAGGCCGGAGCGGCGTTCGCGTTCCGTGACTACCGCCTGTTCTGGACCGGTGCGGTCGTGTCCAACATCGGGACCTGGATGCAGAACGTCACGGTTCCGTACGTGCTGTACCAGCTCACCCATCGCGGCGCCTGGGTGGGGCTCGCGGTCGTCGCCCAGGTCCTGCCGTCGTTGCTGCTGAACCCGTTGTCCGGCTCGCTCGCCGATCGCTTCTCCCGGCGCGAGCTCCTCCGCGTGTCGAACGTCCTGCAGGGCATCGCCGCCTTCGGCCTCTGGGGGCTGTGGGTCAGCGGCTCGCGCAGCCCGGTCGCCATCCTCGTCCTCGTCGCCATCGGCGGCACGACGGCCATGACGACGCAACCGGCCTGGCAGGCGCTCGTGCCTGACCTCGTGCCCGACGAGCACCGCGCGAATGCCATCACCTTGAACTCGGCCCAGGCGAACACGGCGCGGGCGGTGGGACCCGCCCTCGGCGGCATCGTGCTCGGCACCCTCGGAGCGGGGTGGGCGTTCCTGCTCAACGGGGTGTCGTTCGTGGCCGTGATCGTCGTGTTGTCGATCGTGCGGGCGCCCGACCGCCACGTCGGCGGGCTGGAAGGGCGCGTCCTGCAGCAGTACCGGGAGGCCGCGGTGTACGCGCGACGAAACGTCGTGCTCCTGGAGGCGTTCGTGTTCACCGCGGTGGTGTGCGGTCTCGCCAACCCGGTGTTCCAGATGACGACCCTGTTCGTGCGGCGGGTGTACCACGCGGGACCTGGGCTCTACGGGGCGCTCACCGGGTGCTACGGCGCGGGCGCGCTCATCGGCGCGTTCCTGCTGGGTGCCTTCGGCGGCCGACGCTCGTCGCGCCGGGTCCTCGTCGTGTCGATCATCGTGCAGGGCGCGGCGATGGTCGGCTTCGGGATGGCGCGGACGTTCGCACTCGGGGCGCCGCTGCTGGCCATCCTCGGCGGCGGCACGCTCGTGGCCATCGCCACGCTCAACACCACCATCCAGTCCGCGGCACCGGAGGCGCTGCGCGGACGGCTGCTGGCGCTGTGGGTCCTGAGCTACTCGTTGAGCTACCCGCTCGGGTCGTTGCTGCAGGGCACGGTGGCCGACCACATCGGGCCGGGCGCCACCGTCGCCGTCGCCGGCGTGGTCCTCGGCCTCATCGGCGTCGCGCTTCGGCTTCGCCGCTACGGGCGCGATGACCACGGGACCAATGACTACGGTGCTGAGCCGTGCCCGAGCTCTCCGCCGGTTACCACGCCACCCGCGGACGCATCGCCGAGCTGGTAGCAGGCGTCGACACCGGCGTCGTCGTGCCGGCGTGCCCGGCCTGGACGGCCCACGACCTGCTCGCCCACGTGAGCGGCATGCCCGAGGCGCTCACGGCCGGCGACTTCCCGGGCGCCGACCGGCAGGACTGGATCGACGGCATCGTGGCCGCTCGGCGCGCCGTGGCGACCGACGAGCTGCTCACCCGGTGGGAGGCGTGCGCGGCGGCTACCTCGACGTTTGTCGACGCCGGCGCCGCGCTCTTGTTCGCCGACCTGGTCGTGCACGAGCACGACCTCCGGGGCGCGCTCGACCGGCCGGGCGGACGCGGTGTCGCCGAGGTGCGCGCCGTCGTGCAGCTCCTGCTCGACGGGCTGGCGCCGGCGATCAAGGAGGCGAAGCTCGGGGCGCTCATGATCGACAGCGGCCCCGTGCGCTGGACGAGCCACTTCGCCCGCAGCGGCTGCACCTTGCACCTCGACCCGTGGGAGGCGACGCGCGTGCTCGCCAGCCGGCGCACCGCGGACGAGCTGCTCGCGCTGCCGAGCACGGGTGACGTCGAGCCGTACCTGAAGGTCCTCGACGAGCACCAGCCGCTCCCGGAGCGCTCGCTCGATGAGCGCTGAGCTGCTGGCCCGGGTGTTCGACGTGTTGGGCGCCGCCGATGTCGACGCGCTCACCGAGCTGTACACCGAGGACTACGTGCTCGAGCTCCCCTACGCCCAGCCCGAGCCCCGCCGCGTGGTCGGCCTCGACGCGGTGGTGCCGTACCTGCGACGGGCCTTCGAGATCGTGCGCTTCACGCTGACGATCACCGACGTGTACGAGCTGGCGAACGGCGACGGCCTCGTCGCCGAGTACACGAGCGAGGGGCGCCACCTCGAGAAGGGCACACCGTTCGCCAACCGCTACATCGGTCTCTGGCGCTTCCGCGCCGACCGCGTCTTCTTCACCCGTGAGTTCTACGACCCGACGAGGGCTGCCACATGAACGAGTTCGAGGTCACGATCGACCCGGCCGACATCGAGGACCTGCGCACGCGCCTGCGCGAGACGCGCTGGCCGGAGAAGGAGACGGTCGACGACTGGTCGCAGGGCCTTCCGCTCGCGTACGCGCAGGAGCTGTGCGCGCACTGGGCCGACGTCTACGACTTCGACGCGTTCCGAGCGCGGCTCAACGCGTTCCCGCAGTTCAAGACGGAGCTCGATGGGCTCGGCATCCACTTCATCCACGCCCGCTCGCCGCACGACGGCGCCATGCCGCTGCTGCTCACCCATGGCTGGCCCGGCTCCGTGGTCGAGTTCCTCAAGGTCGTCGAGCCGCTCACCAACCCGCCCGACCCGGCCGACGCCTTCCACGTCGTCGCGCCCTCGCTCCCCGGCTACGGCTTCAGCGACAAGCCGACCGCGCCCGGATGGAACCTCGATCGCATCGCCGACGCGTGGGACGACCTGATGGGCCGGCTCGGCTACGAGCGCTACGGCGCCCAGGGCGGTGACTGGGGCGCCATGGTGACCACCAGCCTCGGTCTACGCCACGCCGATCACCTGACCGGCATCCACGTGAACATGGCCATCGTCCCGCTCGACAAGGCGCCGATGGACGACCTCACACCCGAGGAGCAGGAGGCCCTGGCCCACGTCGCCGAGCACTCGCGCTGGGGCATGGGCTACTCGTCGCAGCAGTCGACCCGCCCCCAGACGCTCGGCTACGGCCTCACCGATTCGCCGGCCGGTCAGTGCGCGTGGATCGCCGAGAAGTTCCACGCCTGGACCGATTGCGACGGTCACCCCGAGAAGGCGCTCACCAAGGACGAGATGCTCGACAACATCTCCGTCTACTGGTTCACCGCGACCGCGGCATCGTCGGCCCGGCTCTACTGGGAGAGCTTCAAGTCCGTGAACATGGCGCCGCTCACGCTGCCGTCGGGCATCTCGGTGTACCCGGGCGAGATCTTCAAGCTGTCGAGGCGGTGGGCCGAGACGCGCTTCACCGATCTGCGGTGGTTCAACCGCTTGCCCAAGGGCGGTCACTTCGCCGCCTTCGAGCAGCCCGAGTCCTTCGTCGACGAGGTGCGCAACTTCTTCCGACTCGTGCGCTAGGTGCCGCACGTGCCATCGTGCGGGCCCATGGTGTTGGCCTCCCCGCTCCACTGGCTCCTCCATCCCGACCTGAAGCCCCTGCTCGACCACGGCCTGCCCGTGTTCCTGCTGGTGGTCGCGTTGGTGGTGTTCGCGGAGTGCGGCCTCCTGCTCGGCTTCTTCCTGCCGGGCGACTCGTTCCTGTTCGCCGCCGGGTTGGTGGCCGGCGTCTACCACCGGCCGAACGTCGCGCTGCTGGTGCTGGTGGCGTTCGTCGCCGCCGTCGCCGGCCAGCAGGTGGGGTACCTCATCGGGCAGCGCATGGGGCCCCGGCTCTTCAGCCGCCCCGATTCGCGCCTGTTCAAGCAGGAGCACGTGGTCCGCTCGCACGCGTTCTTCGAGCGCCACGGCGCCAAGGCCGTGATCCTGTCGCGCTTCGTCCCGATCGTGCGCACGTTCACGCCGGTGCTCGCCGGCGTGGGCCGGATGAGCAATCGCCTGTTCGTGACGTGCAACCTGATCGGTGGGGCGCTGTGGGCCACCATCGCCACGACCCTCGGCTGGTGGCTCGGGCATCGCTACCCGAAGATCGAGAACTACCTCACACCGGCGGGAATCGTCATCGTCCTCGTGTCCCTGCTGCCGATGGCCTACGAGGTGCGCAAGCACCGGGCCGAGGTCTCCGCGTAGCGTCCCATTCATGGGGGAAGCAACGATCGACCTGCTGGACGGACGCTGGTACGCCGGCCATCCGTACGAGGAGTGGGCGTGGATGCGCGCCAACGCGCCCGTCTACTGGGACGCGTCGAGCGAGGTGTGGGCCATCACCCGGTACCACGACATCCTCGCCATCGAGAAGGACCCGCAGACCTTCTCCAGCCGCCGCAGCCCGCGCCCGCACGGCGACCCGCTGCCGATGATGATCTCCATGGACGATCCGCTGCACACGCGCCGCCGCAAGCTCGTCAACAAGGGGTTCACGCCGCGGCGGGTCCGTGACCACGAGGCCACGGTCCAGCGCATCTGCGCGGAGATCATCGACCGCGCCCTCGAGAAGGGCGAGTTCGACTTCGTGTGGGACGTGGCGGCGCCGCTGCCGCTCCTGCTGATCGCCGACATGCTCGGCTTCCCACCCGAGTCCTACGACGACCTCCTCGAGTGGTCCGACGACATGATCCGCGGCACGACGGCGCACGACGAGGCGGCGATGGAGAAGGCGCACCGCGCCGGCTTCGCGTTCCGCGAGTTCCAGCTCGGGGTGATCGCCGACCGGCGCGCCAAGCCGCCGCAGGACGACCTCGTTTCGATCCTCTGCCACTCCGAGATCGACGGTGAGCGCCTCGACGACGAGTCGATCATCCAGGAGAGCCTGCTGATCCTCATCGGCGGCGACGAGACGTCACGTCACGTCATCACCGGCGGCATGCTGGCGCTGCTCGAGCACCCGGAGCAGCAGCGGGTCCTGGTCGACGACCCGAGCCGCCTGGAGGTGGGCGTCGAGGAGCTCCTGCGCTGGGTGACGCCGATCAAGAACATGTCGCGCACGGTTGCCACGGACATCGAGCTGCACGGCGAGCAGCTGCACGAAGGTGACCAGCTGATCCTGTTGTACCCGTCGGCGAACCGCGACGAAGCGGTGTTCGAGGACCCCGACGTGTTCGACGTGACCCGTGACCCGAACCCGCACCTGGCGTTCGGGTTCGGACCGCACTTCTGCCTCGGCGCGTCGTTGGCTCGTCTCGAGCTGCGGGTGATGTTCCGCGAGCTCCTCACCCGCATGCCGACGCTCGAGCTCGCCGGCGGCGACCTGCCGTACCGGGCGTCGAACTTCATCGTGGGGCTCGAGAGCATGCCGGTGCGGGTGGCGTGACGTTCCAGGGTCTCGCTCACGTGCGCGTGCTCGACCTGACGAGCACCTTGGCCGGCGCGTACGCGACGAAGCTCCTCGCCGACGCCGGCGCCGAGGTGATCGCCGTCGAGCCGCCGGACGGGCATCCGCTCCGCCGCGAGCGCGAGGCGCTGTGGCAGTACCTCCACACGTCGAAGCGGTCGATGCGGTCGTCAGTGCCGGACGCCGAGCTGGCCGATCTGGTGGCCGGCGCCGACGTGGTGTTCGAGAGCGGGTCGGTCGACGTCGAGGGTCTGCGCGCTCAGCACCCGCAGCTCGTGGTCGTGTCGGTCACGCCGTGGGGCCGCACCGGTCCGTGGACCGACCGTCCGGCCACGCACTTCGTCGTCGAGGGCGCGGCAGGCTCGTTGCTGGCGCGTGGGTGGCCCGAGGACGTGCCGTACCAGGCCGGCGGCCACATCGGCGACTACACGATGGCGAGCTTCGCGGCGGCCGCCGCGTGTCCGGCGGTGCGCCACGCCCAGCGCACCGGGCAGGGAGCCCACGTCGACTGCTCGTTGATCGAGACGATGGCGGTGGCCGGGTCGGTGTTCACCGACATGCTGCACGCCCTGCTCGGTCGGCCCGACCTGCCGACGCCGCCGCGGTCGGTGGAGACGCCGTCGATCGAGCGGGCCGCCGACGGTTGGATCGGCTTCAACACCAACACCGGGTTGATGCAGCAGAACTTCCTGCTGCTGATCGAGCGCTACGACCTGATGGACGATCCCAACTGGGGCCAGCTGCGCTACCGCATCGAGCACCGCGCCGAGTGGCAGGCGATGATCGACGCCTGGATGTCGGAGCACACGATCGCCGAGATCCTCGAGCGGGCGACCGAGCTGCGCATCGCGTGCGCGCCGGTGCACGACGGCGAGACCGTTCTCCGCAACGAGCAGCTGGTGGCGCGCGGCGCCTTCGTCGAGAACCCCACGGGCCACTTCCTGCAGCCCCGGCCGCCGTGGCTCGTCGACGGCGAGGTGGCGCGGCCGTTCGAGCCGGCGCCCACGCTCGGCGAGGCCGACGGCGCGCTCACGGGTCGGATCCGTCCGGAACCCACTGACCCCGCTCGCGCCGGCCGCCTGCCGTTGGAAGGCATGCGCGTGCTCGACCTCACGTCGTGGTGGGCCGGTCCTTCGGGCACCGCGGTGCTGGCCGCGCTGGGCGCCGAGGTCATTCACGTCGAGTCCACCACCCATCCCGACGGCATGCGAGCCACCGGCTACATGTTCGGCAAGGAGGACTGGTGGGAGTGGGGGCACATGTTCGTGTGCGTCAACACCAGCAAGCTCGACGTCACGCTCGACCTCAACGACGAGCGCGGCCTCGCGCTCACCAAGCGGCTGATCCAGCAGTGCGATCTCGTGGTCGAGAACTTCGCGCCGCGGGTCGCCGACCGGTGGGGGCTCACGTGGGAGGCGATCCACGAGCTCAACCCCAAGGCCGTGTACGTGCGCATGCCGGCGTTCGGCCTGTCCGGGCCGTGGCGCGACCGTCCCGGCTTCGCCCAGACGATGGAGCAGATGTCGACGATCGCGTGGGTGACCGGCCCGCTCGGAGGCCCCCCTCGCATCGTGCGCGGGCCGTCCGACCCGTTCGCCGGCACGCACAGCGTGGTGGCGATGTTCGCGGCCCTGGCCGAGGCCGAACGGACGGGCCAGGGATCGCTCGTCGAGTCGACGATGGTCGAGGCGTCGCTCAACTGCGCGGCCGAGAACATCATCGCCTTCACGGCTGCCGGCGAGCGCGTGACCCGGCAGGGCAACCGTTCGCCCGACTGCGCGCCGCAGGGCCTGTATGCGTGTCAGCGGGCCGAGGGCGAGCCGGAGCAGTGGCTGGCGCTCTCGATCGCCACCGACGATCAGTGGTTCGCGCTGCGCAAGGCGCTCGGCGAGCCAGCGTGGGCTGGCGACGCGAGGTTCGACACGGCCGCCGGCCGGCACGCGCACCACGACGAGCTGGACGGGCACCTCGGGGCATGGGCTGCCTCGCAGCGGGCCGGTGAGGCGGCCGACCGGTTGACGGAAGCCGGCGTGCCGGCGGTCGAGCCGTGGAGCCCTCGCATCCTCAGCGATCAACCGCAGCTCGTGGCGCGCGGGCTCTTCGAGCACGTGCCGCACCCGGTCGTCGGCACCCACCCAGTGCCGGTGCTGCCGTTCCGGTGGAGTGGCATCGATCACTACGCCCGGTCCCACGCGCCGCTCTTCGGCGAGCACAACCACGACGTGCTGTCCCGCCTGTGCGGTCTCACCGACGACGAGATCGCCGAGCTCGAAGCGGCCGGCGTGATCGGCACCCGGCCGGTCTAAGCGACGGCGCCGGTGGCGCGGAGCTTGGCGATGTCGGCGGCGGTGAAGCCCGCAGCCAGCAGGATGTCGGTCGTGTCGCTGCCGGGGTGGGCGTAGCTCGGCCCGGGCTGGCCCGGCGTGCGGCTGAACCGGGGCGCGGGGGTGAGCTCGCGGCCGGCGCCGTCGGGCGTGGGCCGGAACAGGCCGCGCTCGATGTTGTGCGGGTGCTCGTGCGCCTCGGCCAGGCGGAACACGGGCGCGAAGCAGACGTCGGTGCCTTCGAGCTCGGCTTGCCACTCGTCGCGCGTCTTCGTCTTGAAGACCTCCGTGAGCTGCTGCTTGAGCTCCGGCCACGAGGCGCGATCGTCACGGTCGGCGACCGGCTCGAGCCCGAGCTTGTCGAGCAGCAGCGCCCAGAACTGCGGCTCGATGGGCGCCACGGTCACGTACTTGCCGTCGGCCGTCTCGTACACGTTGTAGACGGGCGAGCCGCCGTCGAAGAAGTTCGTGCCGATGTCCTCGGTGTGCATGCCGCTGCCCGCCATGCCGTAGAAGGTGGAGAACAGCGAGGCGACACCGTCGACCATGGCGACGTCGACGACCTGTCCCTCGCCCGACCGCTGCGCCTCCAGGAGCGCGCACACGACGCCGTACGCGAGGTGCAGGCCGCCGCCGGCGAAGTCGCCGAGCACCATGAGCAGCGGGACGGGTGGTCCGTGCTCGGGACCGATCGAGCCGATGGCACCGGTGAGCGACTCGTAGTTGAGCGAGTGGCCGGCCGACTGGGCGAGGGGTCCGTCCTGGCCCCAGCCCGTCAGCCGTCCGTAGACGAGCCTCGGGTTGCGGGCCAGCAGGTCGTCGGGACCGATGCCGAGGCGCTCGCACACGCCGGGGCGGAACGACTCGACGAACGCATCGGCGCGCTCGACGAGCCGATGGATCACCTCGATGCCCTCGGGTTGCTTGAGGTCGACGGCGATGGACCGTCGCCCGCGGTTGTACTCGGAGTACCTCGGAGCCGTCGGCTCTCCGGGGACTTCGTTCGTGCGATGGACGCGGATGACATCCGCGCCCATGTCCGCCAGCTTGCCCGTGCCGAACGGCAGCGCCCCGAGACCGGCCAGCTCGACGATGGTGAACCCGGCGAGCGGGCCGCCCCTCG